>Ga0326728_10019593_pt1 | contig 13096 bp, 9 predicted proteins | sample MB3enrmetagenome_FD_207602 | JGI IMG/M metagenome (GOLD analysis project Ga0326728, IMG submission 207602) | Lab enriched peat soil microbial communities from McLean, Ithaca, NY, United States - MB31MN | ecosystem: Environmental > Terrestrial > Soil > Wetlands > Peat | place: USA: New York...
TGGACCAATAAGGCAGCCGTGCTGCCTATACACGCCAGCAGAACTGACCGGCGGTAAGCGCTTCGCGCCCCAATGTAAGCCAGGATCATCTTGACTAGCAAGCCCAGGATGGGGATGAAGAGCAACAATGCTCCCACCATCCCCGTGTCGGTGGCCACTTCCAGATAATCATTATGCGCATGGTCGATATGGACGTCCAGCGAGGAAGTCTGATAGCGTCGAAAAACGACCTGAAATGTTCCCAAGCCTGAACCCAGGGCGGGATAATCCCTGAGGATGCCACTGGCCTGCTTCCAGATGGCAACGCGCGCGTAAGGGTTTTCAAGACCGGAGGGTGTGAGGGCCTCAAACCGCTTCATGACGGGATCAATTCCTATCCAAATAGCGTAGGTCATCGCTCCTGCGATGACGAGCAAGGTGATCACCATCCAGGCTCGACGTCCTTCGCCAAGCTGGCCCAATAACGCCATTAGAATAAGACTCACCAAGACCGAAAAAATGCCCATGCGCGAGCGGGAAAAGACAATTGCAATAAGCAGCAGGACCACGATGAACGCGTAGAAAAGGATTCGAGGGTCCAGCGAAAGGGAATTGCCGTCCGCGCGCGCGCGTCCCCTCTCGGGGGCGCCCCGGACTGGACGCGGTTGGAGGCTGTAAAAAACCATCATCGCCGCAAAGGGGAGTACGAGCTCGAGGAAGCCGGCATAATGATTATGGTTGATGTAGGTGCCCGTGGCGTCTTCCGTGTAGAATTGCTTCGTATAGGCAAAAATCTTCTGATAGCCTGTCAAATACTGAACAATCCCGTAGGCGGCTTCGAGCGATCCCAGGACGATCAGGCCAGGCGCCAAGATGTTCTTGCTTTCCCTAGGCTCGAAGGCGTAGGCGGCCAAAACGAAAGCTGCCAAATATGCGGCCAGCTTGAAGAATCCGAGAAGCGTGTCGTGAGGATAGAGGCTCAGAGTTGCCCAGTGCGTGGCTCCCGGGGCGAGCGTGGCTTGAAGCCCGGTGAACAAGCGGTTCGGAGAAAGCCAGGACTCGAGTCGCCCCGGCAGGGGAATCGTCTGGAAAAGTACGAGGCCGAGGAAGGGAAGAATCCAAAGTGGAAGCAGGAGGTCTATTTTCCCCTCGCTGGTCTGTCTGATCAAAACCACTGCGGCCAAAAGGAAGAGGGCGGCCTCCATGGCGCTATAGGCGTAAGGCTGTACACCCCCGAAGGCCAGGACGGAGCCTGCAACGATCAGCACAAGACCCCACTCAACAGTTTTCTTCACTTATTTTCAACCCCCTTTGACGGCCCGCCCAAGGTCAATTCCGCGCAATCTCAATAGGCGTTCTTGCTGAAGAAGCCTCGCCAAAGGGTCAGGCAAATGATTTTGATGTCGAACCAGAGGGACCAGTTCTTCAGGTAATATAGGTCGTGCTCCACGCGTTTGGCGATGGAGGTATCCCCACGCCAGCCGTTGACTTGCGCCCACCCTGTAATTCCAACCTTCAGGTAATGGCGAGTGTTGTACTGGGCAACGTCATCTTGAAACTTCTTGACAAAGTATGGCCGCTCAGGACGCGGCCCGACCACACTCATATCGCCCTTAAGCACATTGAAGAACTGGGGAAGTTCGTCGAGATTGGTAGCGCGTAGAATAGCTCCCAGGTTCGTCCTTCGGGGGTCGTTGCTGGTTGTCCATCGCGTGTCGCCTTCTCCAGGGTCACCCGCAGTCATGGTCCGAAACTTGTACACACGAAACAATCGCCCATTCAAGCCGACGCGGTCCTGGGCAAAGAGGACCGGCCCCGGAGAGGTCAGGCGAATCGCCGCCGCTATCAGCAACATTAAAGGGGCCGCGAGGATAGCTATGGTGGCCGCAAAGATAATATCAAAAGACCGTTTCAGAATAGTATAGGTGGCCGCCTCTGAGGGAGTGGCTTTCAGATCTAACAAGGTCGTATCGCCGGAATGGAATAATGTATTTCGGAATGAGATGCCAGGCCCCAGATCCAGGATCGCCCGCATGGGAACACTCAGGCGGTCCAGCTTGCGAATAGTGCTGAAAGTCTCCGCGAGACGCGCAAGAGGGACGGCGACCAGCACATCGTCGGCGCACGGTTCCCCCGCCATGCTTTCCAACTCCTCGAGTTCGAGCAAGGGCGTACAAGCCGGACTTGGGGTTTGCCCGGGTAACCGGACGAAACCAACCACGCTGCAGGGGATCACCATCGACTGGAGGAAGGAACGGAGCGCTCGATCAGCATGCTCGTCGGCTCCTACGACAAGAAGCCGGGAGCATTTTTCGCCCTCGCGGCGCAATCTCTCCAGGTAAGCCCGAAAAGCTGCCTGGGTGGCGATGGCCAGAAAGAAGAGCGCCACCCCGCTGATCACAACGACGAGGCGGGAGAAACTTGCATGCCGATAGAAGAATGTGGCTGCGGTTATCGCCGTGTAAGCACCCGCGCTGGCCAAAAGGGCACGGCGGATTGCGTCGCGTGGGGGAAATAAATGCTCCACATGGGAAAGGTCGAAATGCTCGACCATAACAGCCCAAGCCAAGGCCGCCAAAAGCAGCAAACCAAAGTAAGCGGCCGGATCCAGGTCCACTGGCTCGCCAACAAGGGGAATGAGGCCAGACACAAAACGAATATAAGCTGCCACCCCGAAAGCTGGAAGCGGCAGCATCAAGACGGACAGCCGAAGCGCAAACTCGATCTCATTCAGGCGTCGTCGGATCACCGCTTTAAGTCCGGTACCCCTTGGGATGTATCTGCATCCATGCCCAAGCAGAGCGAATAATGTTTTTGAGGCCAGAGTGCCGGGGCACCCATTTCAGTTCCCGGCGCAGTTTTCGCGCGGTGGCCACAAGAACTGCCGGGTCGCCCGGACGCCGCCTAGCTACGCGTACTTCCAGCTTGCGTCCGGTGATTTCCTCGACGGTCTTCACCACCGCGCGGATGGAATATCCTTTGCCGAGTCCAACATTATATATCCTCGAGCCCAATTTTGAAAGGGAGTGCAAGGCCAGTATGTGGGCCTGGGCAATATCCAAAACATGCACGAAATCTCGAATGCAGGTGCCGTCCGGCGTCGGATAATCGTCTCCATAAATCTCGAAGGCACCTTGGGGACGGGAGGCTGCCGCAAACAAACGCGGCAGGAGATGGGTCTCCGGCCTGTGATCCTCGCCCAACTCCTGAGTCGCGCCGGCGGCATTGAAGTATCTCAGCGACGCGGATTTGATTCCATACGCGGCGTGGTACCAAGCCAGCGCTCGTTCGATCACGAGTTTGGTCTCACCGTAGGGGTTCACGGGGCTGGTGGGATGATCCTCCCGGATAGGAACGCTCTTAGGTTCGCCGTAGACCGCGGCGCTGGAGGAAAAAATAATTCTGTCTATCTTCAAGGCAGCCATGACTCCCAGCAGAGAGATTGTGCCGCAGACGTTGTTGCGATAAAACAGATGAGGATTACGAACTGATTCCTCAACCAGGGCGCTGGCCGCAAAGTGCATAACGGCTTCAATATGGTGCTTCTTGCACACCCGTTTGAGTTTTTCCGTATCCGCGATGTCGCCCCTTACAAATTGAACGCCCTGGGCGACCGCCTGGCGGTGCCCTGCGGTGAGATTGTCAAAGGCAACGACACGGTGTCCCTGCTTCAGGAGTTCGGCCGCGCAGGCACTGCCCACATACCCAGCCCCACCTGTCACCAGAATGTTCATGCTCGCAAGCCTCCTCGTGCTTCAAGGTGCTCCCCCTAGGGGGAGCTGGCCTTCGCCTCCCAAAAGAGTTTGAGGGCGCAAAGCGTTTCCGTCAGCGTGTGACGAGGTTCCCACCCGACCGCCAGCCTGGCTTTGGAATAATCGCCCCAAATTTCAGGCGCCTCGTGATTGCGGAGCAGGGACTTGTCAACCGAAACCTGAACGGGTTTGGAGGCGAAGGAGATCAGCGTCTGCAAGATGCTCTCGATAGAAACGGGATGGCTGGAACAAAGCTGATAGACTTCGCCGGGCACACCGCTCTGCAACAAATCGGAGTAGCCCCGAACAATGTCCCGTACATCGCTGAAGTCGCGAACCACATGGATATTTCCGGCCATGATGGTGGGCGGGCGCACTCCCAAATTGATTTCTGCCACCTGCCGGGCAAAATTCGAGCAGACGAATTTTGATGACTGGCGCGGCCCCGTGTGATTAAAGGGTCTGACGCGGACGATAGGTAGCCCATAACTTCGGAAAAACTGCAACGCCAGAGTTTCAGCGGCCGCCTTGCTTCCCGCATAAGGATTAACGGGGCGCAGCTCCATTTCCTCGCGCATGGGCAGCTTTTCCCGGGGAACTATGCCGTACACCTCCGCGGAGCTTACCAGAAGAAATCGGCAGTCCATCCCCGCGCGAAGCCAGGCTGAGAGGAGGTTCAAGGTGCCCACGAAATTCACTTGATAGGCCGCTTCCGGGTCCCCGAACGACTCCGCGGGAGAGGAAAAAGCGGCAAGATGATAGATGCGTTGGGGCTTGAATGATTGGATCACTTCGCGCACGCGGCCGAAATCGCGCAGATCCGCGTCAACGATCTCGAGATGTTTTTCGATGTGTTGAATGTTGCCGCGGTTTTCGTTGATGTCGAGGAGCGCCACGACCTCTACACCTTTTCCCAGGAGATAATCAGCGAGGTGAGAGCCCGCAAAGCCCGCGCATCCTGTAATCAGCGATTTCATTATTTCACTCGTACCCCTGGGATTCCCGCGGGCGCGAGAAAGCCCTCAGGCAACCTCCTTTGCGCGGGAATGACGTGCATCCAGCCGCGCCATGTCCTCATCCACCATCATCTTGACAAGCCCCTCGAAGCTCATTCCCGGTTTCCAGCCTAACTCCTGCCGGGCTTTCGTTGAATCTCCCAGCAGGTGGTGCACCTCCGCCGGCCGCAAGAAAGCCGGGTCTGTTTCCACGTAGTCCCGGTAGTCCATGCCCAGGTGGGCGAAGGCGATTTCCAAGAGCTGGCGCACGGAGTGCGCTATGCCGCTCGCCACGACGTAATCCTGGGGTTTTTCTTGCTGAAGCATTTGCCACATGGCCTCGACGTAATCGCCGGCAAATCCCCAGTCGCGTTCGGCGTCGAGATTTCCCATATGGAGCCTTGATTGCCGGCCCAGTTTGATGCGCGCGGCGCCATAACTCACTTTCCGGGTCACGAATTCCAGCCCGCGCCGAGGTGACTCGTGATTGAACAGAATCCCCGAGCACGTAAAAAGACCGTAGCTCTCCCGATAATTGACGGTAATCCAATGGCCGTAGAGCTTCGCCACGCCATAGGGGCTGCGTGGATAAAAGGGTGTTTCTTCATTTTGCGGGCTCTCACGGACCATCCCGAACATCTCGCTCGAGGAGGCCTGGTAGAACCTTATTCTCGGATTCACTAACCGGATGGCCTCCAGCATGCGCGTAACCCCCAGCGCGGTGAACTCGCCGGTCAGCGTTGGCTGGTTCCAGGAAGTCGGGACAAAAGACTGCGAGGCCAGATTATAGACCTCCTGGGGTTCGGCCTGCTGAAGGGCGCTGATCAGTGAGTTCTGATCGAGGAGATCTCCCGGTAGAAGTTCGATCCTGTCTTGCAGATGGTACAGTCGCTCGAAGTTCACCGTACTGCTTCGGCGGACTAAACCGCAAACGCGATACCCCTTGGAAAGTAGGAATTCAGCCAAATAGGATCCGTCTTGCCCTGTTATTCCCGTGATCAACGCACTTTTGCTCATGCTTTCCACCTTGTTGGTGATTTTCCGGGCCGGAGGAATTAGAAGCCGGAATAAGCTGGTTTCAGCCTTCCCTTACCGGGCGCCGGCATGCGCTTCACTTGGTTATTGAATAGCGCTTGCTTCGGAACGTACTGGGGCAGCCCGAATCAGCCTCCACCTGCAACACCCTCGCTCCCATTCCAGCCAAGTGCCTCCTCACCTCAGTCTGAGCGACGCCGAGCATGGTCGTTGGAGCAATGCCCAGGGTCTTGTAGAGAAAATTGGCGCCAATCCGCAACCTCCTAAGCGCGTGGTAGGTCCGAGCTCGTAGGAGGTAGATCTTGTTTCTGAGCGGAACCCGCTCGGGAAGCTGGAAAACCAAGAGCCCGTCTTTCTTGAGGATGCGGAAGAACTCTGAGATGTAGGAGAACACCACTTCTTTTCGCGGCATGTGCTGTAATACGATATCCGAGTAGATGAGATCAAAGCAACAGTCCCTAAAAACGCGCAGGTTGTCCTGGCCATTCAACAGAAACAGGCAATTTGGCCACTGCTGATTAAACTTACGCGCTCGGCGAAGCATGGCGAGGGAGATGTCGACGCCGCAGCAAAACTTAAAGTAGCTCGACAGAGGCCGCGTGAGCCTACCCACGCCACAACCAAAATCCAGGGCCCAGTCGCGCTGGGCCGGCAACCCAAGGCGGTCCGCAGCCTTCATCAGCGACTGGATTTCTTCCTCGCCCGTCCGGAAAAACTCCTCAATGTTCCATTTCCCATATTGCCGGGCAGGGTCAGAGAGAATGGCCCAGAGCGGGTCAAGTTCACCAAGCTCCTCCCATTGCTGGCGGTGTCTGACTAGAGACTTGGCCATTTGTTGGTCATTCTTCCCAGGGCTGCGAATATGCGGAAACATCACCTTCTGAAAACGCGTTCTAGGGGCAACCCTTGTGGATGCCTCGGGCGGCCATAAGGGCCGCTTCCGGAACGCGATTTTCTCGCGCCTTCCTGTGTCCTGGGCTGAGTTCTTTCGCCCCGGAGATTGATACGTTAAATCCCGATTTCTCGCTGTTTACTTGTAAATTCTAGCATTTTAGCGTTAATAAATGCACTTATCTCCGTTTGGAAACGCGAAACGTCGAAGCGTTCTGCGTGGCGGCGAATGAAAGCGGGCGAAAAGCGGCTCTCATGCGATTCGAAGAAACGGATCGCCTCGGCCAGGGAGTCGGCGGACTGTTCGGCGAAAAATACCCCGGTCGAGGACTCGGGAGCATAGCCATCGCCAGGGAACCCACCCACAACCGTCTCCAGCGCGCCACCCCGGCCATAGGCAATTACCGGGCGGCCAAAAGACTGGGCTTCCACCGGCACGATGCCAAGGTCCTCCTCTCCGGGGAATAGCAAGGCCCGGCAACGGGCGTAATTCTCACGCACTTCCTGGTCGGGCAAGTGCCCTAGAAACTTCACGGTGGGGCCAGCGGAGCGGCGGAGCCTGGAAAATCCTTCCCCCTCCCCGATAATCCTCAGGGGTCTTCGGAGGCGGTTGCAGGCCTCAATGGCTAAATCCACCCGTTTGTACTCCACCAGTTGGCTTACCACCAGGTAATAGTCTTCCACGTCGGATGAAATATACCCTGCTGAAACCATTACGGGCGGGTAAATAACCGTTGCCGTGCGCCGATAATGCTTGAAAATTCGGGCGGCAACATTGTGAGAATTGGCCACAAAATAGTCGACGCGGGCCGCGGCGGCAAAATCCCATAAACGCATATAATGCGCCGTGAGGCAGAAAATGGAGCGTGTGATTGCCCCCATTCCCCCTTGTCCGCGGTACTGATGATACATGTCCCAGACGTAGCGCATCGGGGTGTGGCAATAGCAAATGTGACAGGTAGAGGGATGAGTCAGAACTCCCTTCGCCGCGCCCGACTCGGAACTTATTACAAGATCGTACGCATCCAGCTTGAACTGCTCGAGTGCCAGAGGAAAGAGAGGCAGGAGTTTTTTGTAGTGGCGCTTGATCCCCGGAATTTTCTGGAGAAATGAGGTCGTGAACTTGCGTGACTTCAGGGATGGCGGAAGGGCATCTGGGTCGAGGACTAGAGTGAAAATATCGGCTTGGGGAAACATGTCGGCGAGTGCCTCGACGACGCGCTCCCCGCCTCGGAACTTTACAAACCAGTAATGGACAATGGCCACGCGGAGGGGCCTGGCCTTTACCATCGTAGAGGGAGCTTCATCGGGGTGTTGGCTTGTGATCATTGGGTAGCTTGCGAGCGCACTGGACCATTGTCGGACCCAGTTGGATGGAAGTGGTTTTCCGCAGCACTTCCGTCATCCAACAGAAAGCCTTTTTAATCCAGAGCGGCGTCCGTGACTTGTGAACCTTGTCTTCTGAAACGCCCATTTCAACTCGCCGAACCTCAAAGCCGGATGACGTCAACAGGCGGCGCAGACTGGCAGGCGAGAAATGGTTCAAATGCAGGTTGCCCTGCAGGCTGATTGGCTGACCCCGAAACACACGCTCGAGCATGAGCGCTTTCAAAAGTTGAAAATCCGTGTTAGGCACCCGAACTACCAGAAAACCGCCTATCTTAAGGACCGCATGTGCCTCTTCTATCGCTCTCCTCGGGTCGGCCAGGTGCTCGAGTACGTCCCACATGGTGACCACGTCAAATGACCCCGGCGCGTAACCTGCTGTCTGTAAGGTCCCGCATATTACATTGAGCCCCTTACCGCGCGCGAAGTTCACCGCAATGTCCGAAGGGTCCACCCCAAACGCCTCCCAGCCCTCCCTTTTCGCCAATTCCAAAAACCCTCCGGCTCCACATCCGATATCCAAGACTCTTCCGGGCTTACTTAATTCAGCTATGATTCTAACCCCGCGGCGGAAGACAGGAAACCGGTAGCGAAGCGAATCCTCCACTGACTCCCCGCGTTCCCCGTAGTAATCTTCCGAGTACAGCTTGGCAAGTTCTTCGGAGGTGGGCTGGGGATTAACATACAGGAAACTGCAGTCTGAGCATTGGACCACGTCAGCGCCGCAATCCTCCTTGCGCTTCCGGAATATAGTGCAACCGCAGAGCGGACAGGGTACAAACCGGGGCATTAGGCCCTCCCCCAAATTGCGTGGATGTCGATTCGACTGATCGCCGGCCGCACGCAAGTGAAGACTCGTTCCGTTTCCTCAGGCGCCCCAATGCGGAGAGTAACCGCCCGGCGTGTTGAGCCATGGTAGACACCAAGAGTCTGGCGGGCGCATTCCTGCCAGGTGAAGAGCTTAGCTCGCTCCAGGCCTTTGCAGCGCAGTGTTTCCCGAAGCTTTCGCCACCTCAGAACCCTTTCCATGGTTGTCGCGAGGCCGTCCACACTTTCCGGTTCAAAGTATTCGGCGGCATCCCCGGCCACCTCCGGCAGGGAAGCGGCGCGCGAACAAACTACGGGTGTCCCACACGCCATGGCCTCCAGGACGGGCAGGCCGAACCCCTCGATCAAGGAAGGCATCACCAACAACTCCGCCGCCTCATATACCCATGGAAGGTCCTCATAAGGCACATGCGGAGTGAAATGGACACGCTCCGTGATCCCCAAATTCCTGCACTCGTTCACCAAGCCCGCCTTCCATTTTCGGTCATCACCAAGAATCAGCAAATCGTGATCAAAGTCTCTTTGGGCATGGATACGAGAGAACGCGTGGATAAGCATCTTGACATTCTTATGGGGCTTCAGATTCCCGACAAACAGAATATAAGGCCGCTTTAGGCCAAGCAAGGAGTAAACGCGTGAAGAGGCCTGCTCCCTGTCGTGGGAACAGAAGTGAGAGTCAACGCCGAGGTAAACAACGGTTACTTTGGAGGGTGAAATTGCAAGGTGTTCGACAATCTGTTGCTTTGTGAATTCGGAATCTGCGATGATTCGATCTGCTTTGCGCGCCACGAGGTTGAACATGGGCCGAGCGTAGAGCCGCGCCACCAGCGTTCGGCTGAAGGTGGGGTCAGTCACATGGATAAGGTCGTGAATCGTGACTACCAGTTTACCTCGATACAAAAGCGAGGCATTGTAGTGGGGGCTATGAAGCATGGACGCATGCCGGGCAAGCCGTGCGATTTCCCATTGCTCGCTCAGGCTGTAAATAGGTGAGTTGGCTGGGACGAGTCGGAACCTATCCGGTGGCAAGCCACACAAGGACTCCTTCCTGGAGCAAATGACTTCAAATACATATTCGTTCTCAAGAGTTGCGAGGTTCTCGAGCAAGTTTCTAATATAAGTGCCGATGCCGGAATGCTTGAGCATTCTGGCATCGATTGCAATTACGCTCCCCATCATTCCGTCCTGTAGCACTGGTTTGAGCGTGGGTAGGGACGATTCGCCAACCGCCCCTGCCGCTCGAGTTTCACTGACTGGGAAAGAGAGTCGCATCCGTGCGGTAGTTCCCAGACATCTTTACACTTGACCTGGGATTTGCCTGGTCGAGACGGGAAAAGCCGCCTGCTCCCATCATGTTGTTACCAATCAAGAATAGAGGCGTCACCGAGGGGTTTTTACTTCCACCCCCTACCGCAATATCAATTGGGAAGGGATGAAGCCCCAGCAGGTGATTGCCTTCAATGATCGTCAGTGGAGCGATCTCAGCATCGTCTTGGAATACCCAGATGGCGGAACTTCCCGGTGGCTGCGGCACGTTCGAGCGCACGGTATTGTTTGAGATGTCACAGGAACCCGGGACGCCGGGCGACAAGGAGTTCGTGTGGGCCACCCTGATGGCTCCGGGTACCCTGGTTGCAGTCACATCAAACAAGAAGTCGTTTCCGGAAATCACTACGACGTGCTTGAGGTTGGCATCGGATATATCCAACGTGACGTTCCGCAAAGTGTTGTCCTTGAAAATAAACCTTTCCGGCATTCCGCTGGCGGAGTTAATGAAGCAAGGAGACGTATCGAGGCAGGTAAAGTGATTGCCGACCACCTGCGCGTCACGATCGTAGGGCGCGGTTTGGCCGGTCGTATAGGTGCGGAGTAGCGGCTTGGCACCGGAGCTGGAAACTACAGTGTTTCCAGTTATCAAAACGTCACGGTTAAAAAAGAAAGTGGCGATAGCCCCGTTGGCGCCGTCCTTTACGTAGTTGTTCGAGAAAACGACCGAGTTGCTCCCTTCGGAGTCCAGGCAGACATCACCGCAGTTCTCGATGGTATTGCCGGAAGCGACGACGCCTTCTCCCATGCTGCCCCAAATGGCCCCCCCTCCAACGTTCGAGATCGAATTCCCCACGAAGGAAAGATTGCGGGCGCCGCGCTGGGTAGCCGCCGCGCCTTGGCCCGTCCTGGGGTTCGCGCTCCCACCCCACCACTCGAAGCCGTGCGCGAAGCCCCGAATGATGTTGTCACTGGCGACGAAGCCCTGTGTAAAAGTGATGTTAACGGCCGTCCCTGCAGGCGCATCAGTTCTGGCGGAAATTGCGGTGTTTCCGATCACCTTGATGTCAAGAGAGGAGTCGAAATCACCCAAGCGTGCGTTGCTAGTATAGCAACCCGTCACCTCGACATCCTGGCCAAAGACAACCACCAGTGCATATCCGACCGACTGGGGTGGGGCTTCAGCGCAGAGGTTTGACAGTTTCAGATTAGAAATACCCTTCCCGAAAATCAAGACGCCGGGCGAAGGAAAGGCCAGCGTGATCGCGGTCGCGCAGCCTTCCCCCAAAACTGAATTGTTGTTCTGCACCACCATTCCGGCTTTCCATGTTGTGGGAGCATGAAGATGCAAGACATGATTCGAGGACAGGTTGACCTTTGTTTCCACCGTTCCTGGGCGGCCTACCCAAACCTCTCCAGCTTCTTTCCCGAGATCGGCATCCGCGGCGTTGATCTGCGCGCCCAGGTCGCTCCCCGGGAAACGGTCAGCCCACCGGATGCTTTCGGAATCCACCGCAACTCCTGCCGGGCGGTTCCCTTGGGCGGAGGCGGTAAATCGCTGGATCAAGTGAGGGGCGGCATGCATGGCTCGTGACTCTCTTCCGTTCGCGCTGAGAAGCCCGCCAAAAGGGGCGGAAGCCTCCCCGGGACGAGCGTTCAAAGAGAGGAGCGCGGCCAAGAGGGCGAAAGCAAACCACCTACAAGGTCCGCGTATGTTTCTGAGCCGAAGAGGCCCCGACCACCAAAACAAGTCAGGAATCGACTTATGCATCTTCCTCCTCTTTCTCTAGCCTCATTCATCAGCCACCAAGCCGCGGCGCCAACTCTTGCGCTCTTGCGCCGCCTACCTGCTGACGAGGCCGGGTTGCAAGCTTTGCGGCGACTTCCTTCTCACTCATGGGCTCGCACCAGATAATCGCCACCAAAAACCAGAAATAGAAGTTCGAGGGGAAAGTGTCAAGATAGGAAATAAAAAGACACGCGAAAGCGACCCCGGCGACGCCGAGGAAGGCCGAGAGGAACAACGCTTTTCTCATCCGATTCCCTCGCGCCATACGGTACCGGCGGTAGGCTTCGAAGAGCGTCAAGCCTATGATGGACAAGAGAACCAAGAGACTGCTCCCTCCCCGAATGTAAAATGTCTTGAGGTAGTAAGTTTCGGGGAGCATAATGTCGTTGCGTGACTGGAATGTGCCCACCACGTACTCCACCGGCTCAAACCGTTTGATTGCCTCCTCGGCTTGTTCAACGCTCGTGTAATGGCTATAGGCGCTTCCCTCCTGGAGGGTCGCGAGGTTGTGAAGGCGCTCGGTGAGAAACTTCGATACCGCAGCGTCGGGAAAGGAGAAATAGAGCCCGGCAGCAAGGGCCACGGCCGCGAGCACCGTCAGCGCGCTCTTGGTCCTGTCCCTCGCAAAAAGCACTAAGGCGACAATAGAGAAGGACATGGCAAAAATGGAACTTAGCGATATGGTGGACGCGAGCGCCCCCAGGCACAGGCCCAAGAGCGCGATGACCTTGGGGGACCATCGGATTGCCCTTTCAACCAGAAAGGAGAGCAGGACCGTGATTGAAAGCATCAAGAACACTCCGAAATCGTTGGGGGAGCCAAAGATGGAGCCATAGCGGACGTAGAGTCCCAACCCGCCAAAACCCGTCGGGATGCCCGAGAACATTTCCACGCCCAGGAATAAGAGGGAGAGGATAATTAAAGGGATGAAGGTCCGAAGGTATTTGACCGAGCTTTCACCTCGCAAGACAAAAGGGAAAAGAAACAAGAAGGGAACGTATTCCAGCGGGTACCTCATATCGAAGAGGACGATGTCAAAGAAGTTGCCGCGCGCATAGATCAAAGAAAAGGTTGGCAAAACGAGGTAGATAACCGCCAAAAGAACGAAGGCCATCCCGCGCGGAGTGAACCACAGGGGCATGTTCCGATCGAATCGCGGCCGCGTAAGTGCCCTG
>Ga0326728_10019594_pt1 | contig 13096 bp, 13 predicted proteins | sample MB3enrmetagenome_FD_207602 | JGI IMG/M metagenome (GOLD analysis project Ga0326728, IMG submission 207602) | Lab enriched peat soil microbial communities from McLean, Ithaca, NY, United States - MB31MN | ecosystem: Environmental > Terrestrial > Soil > Wetlands > Peat | place: USA: New York...
CCGGTTCCTCACCCTTATGCCCGAGGGTGGATCGAACAAGATCCTCATCTTCTTCGGCTTCACCCTAGCCCTCGGTGTCGTCGCGAATTCGACGGGCCTGGTCATCAACATAATCGACCGAATCCGCGATAGGAAGCTCGGCGAGGCCCTCTTCTCGAAGACGGGGCTCTCGGGCGCGCTCTTTTTCTGGTGGGCCATCGGGATCGGTGCGCGCGCGGTCCTCGGATCGAAACCGGCTTGGTTCGACGCCCTGGGACTCGGCATTCCCCTCCTCGGCCTGGTATTCGAGGACGCGTTGGCCGATGCAGTCGAGGGGCGCAAGCACACGAATGATGACGGCGCCTTCGCCGCGGCCGTGAAGGGCTTCGTCGCCGTCCTCGAGTCTGTCTCCTATTTTCTCTCGAATACCCTGAGCTTCCTACGCGTCGGGGCCTTTGCCCTCTCGCACGTCGTGCTTTCGTTCATCGTTTTCACGATGGGCGACATGGTCAGGCATGCTCCGGTAGTGGGTATCATCTGGCAGCTGCTCGTAGTCCTCTTCGGCAATGCGATCATTCTCTTCCTTGAAGGCCTCATCGTCGCGATCCAAATTGTTAGGCTTCAGTACTACGAGTTCCTATCCAAGTTCCTGACGGAGACGGGGGAGAGCTTCGTCCCCTTTAAGTTCCAGTTTCGCAAGGAGCAGCCATGATTAAGCGCATCGTATCGGCCTTCTTCTTCGCAATCGTACTGGCCTCGGTCCTTGTCGCCCAACAGGCGGCGCAGGGTGCGGCGCAGAGTGTGGCCTCGACGGGCATGACGACCACCGCGTGGAAATACATCAGCGCGGCCCTCGCGGTCGGCTTCGCCTGCATTGGCGGAGGGCTCGCCGTGGGCAAGCTCGGCGCAGCGGCGATGGGCGCCATAGCCGAGGACGCGAGTCTCTCGGGCAAGGCGCTTCCCTACCTGGGCCTCGCGGAGGGAATCTGCCTCTGGGGCTTCCTTGTAGCCCTGCTCATTTTGATGTTGTAGAGCTAGCCGTGGCGGATTTCTTCGTCGTCGCCGAGGAGGAGATCGTCCTCGCCTTCAAGATGGTAGGCGTTGACGGACGGGCCGTGTCCGGGCGTGAGGAGGCTCTCGACGCCTTCCACTGCGCGACAGGTACCGGCGCTGACCCCTCGGGCAGGCCCTACAAGGGCATGGGCGCGAAGGTCCTCATCCTCACTGAGGATGTCGCGGACATGCTGGAGGCGGAGGCCTTGGAATGGCAGCTCGGAGGGGATTTCCCCCTTTTAGTCGAGATCCCCTCGCAGGGGCAGTCGAGGCCGGGCCGCAAGGGCCTTATCGACCTGGTTCGCGAGGCCGTTGGTGTAGGCATCTAGTCGCTCATGGCTGACTCGAGGCCAGCCATGAGCCGCTTAAGGGAGCGGCAATGGAAGAGATAGTCAGCTCGGAAGCGATCCAAGGCGAGATCCTGGACGACGCGAGGAAGAAGGCCTCGCGCGTGCTTGAGGAGGCCGATGAGGAGGCCGCGCGGGACGTGGCCGATATCGAGGCCAAGGCCGCCGAAGTGGTGGCCGAGATAGTCCGCGAAAACGAGGCCAAGGCCGCGCGCTACCGCATGGAGACCATGGCGCGTTTCCCTCTCGAGCGCACCCGCATGCGGACGGTTTTCGTGGAAGGCGCCTTGAGTGAGGCAGCTAGAGGCTATATCGATAGCCTTCCCCAGGAGAAGGTCGCTTCGCTCTCGGAGGCCATGCTCGCGAAGGGCGCCTCTTTCTTCGTGGGCAAGGATATCGAGCTCCACCGCAAGGGTATGCCCGAGGCCCAGGCGCGCTCGATAGCCTCGCGCACCCTAGTGGCGGCTTCCTCGATGCGATTCGTCGAGGACTCTGAGCTCCCCGCTCCGGGGCTCGTGGTCGCGACGGTCGACGGTAGCATCGTCCTCAAGGCCACCATGGACCTGGTCGAATCCGTTCTCCTCGACGAGAACCGCGGCGAGCTTGCCCGCGCCCTCTGCCCGGGAGCGCTCGAACTATGAGCAGCGTTATACAAGGTCGCATAACCCGCGTTTCGGGACCCGTCGTCCTAGCCGAGGGGCTGGGAAAGGCGGGGCTGTACGACGTAGTCGAGGTAGGCGACGCCCGTCTGGCCGGCGAGATCATCCGCACCGACAGCCGCGGCGCGACCATCCAGGTCTACGAGGAGAACACCGGCATGGCGCCCGGCGAGAGCGTGACCTCGATGGGACGGCCCCTCTCGGTAACCCTCGGCCCAGGCCTCATCGGGACTATCTACGACGGTATACAGCGCCCCCTCGAGCGTCTCAAGGAAAGCTCGGGCTCCTTCATAAAGGCCGGCATGCGCGGAGAGAGTCTCTCGCTCGAGCGTAAATGGCCGTTCGTTCCCGCCATCAAAATCGGAGACGCCATCGGCCCGGGCATCCTCCTCGGAACGGTGAAAGAGACCGAGCTCGTACTTCACCGCGTTTTCGCACCGCCCGGGACTCTTGCGAGCAGGGCGTCCAAAGTCGCCGCCGAAGGCGAGTACACGATATCCGATACCATTGTCGAGACCGAGGGGAGAGAGGCCTTGAAGCTCGCCCACGAGTGGCCGGTGCGGACGCCTCGCCCCTCGAATAAACGTCTGCCGCCAAACGAGCCCCTCATGACCGGCCTCAGGGTCATCGATATCCTCTTCCCTCTGTCGAAAGGCGGTTGCGCGGCCATACCCGGCGGTTTCGGCACCGGCAAAACCATGACACAGCACGCGATCGCCAAGTTTTGCGACGCGGACATCATCGTCTACATAGGCTGCGGCGAGCGGGGCAACGAGATGACCGACGTGCTCACGGAGTTTCCGAAGCTCGTCGACCCGCGCTCTGGGCGCTCGATCATGGAGCGTACGATCCTCATAGCCAATACCTCGAACATGCCCGTCGCCGCGCGCGAGGTTTCGATCTACACGGGCATCACCTTGGCCGAGTACTACCGCGACATGGGCTACGACGTCGCGGTCATGGCCGACTCGACCTCGCGTTGGGCCGAGGCCCTGCGAGAGCTCTCCGGGCGGCTCGAGGAGATGCCGGCGGAGGAAGGCTTCCCCGCCTACCTCCCCACGCGCCTTGCGGAGTTTTACGAACGCGGCGGCCGTTTCGAGACCCTGGCCGGGGAGCCAGGCTCGATCTCGATAATCGGAGCGGTCTCGCCTCCGGGCGGCGACTTCTCCGAACCGGTCACCCAGCACACGAAGCGCTTCATCCGCTGCTTCTGGGCCCTCGACCGAGACCTCGCCAACGCAAGGCACTATCCCGCGATCTCCTGGATCGATTCCTACTCGGAGTACGCCGAGGAGCTGCGCGAGTGGTGGGACAGTCAGGATCCGAAGTGGAAGGACGAGCGCGCTCAGGCGCTCGACCTCATGAAGCGCGAGCAGCGGCTCGAGCAGATAGTGAGGCTCATAGGACCCGACGCGCTGCCCGACGATCAACGCCTCATCCTCGTCACCGCCGAGATGATGAAGAATGGCTTCCTGCAGCAGAGCTCCTTCGACGATGTGGATAAATACTGCGTCCCCCAGAAGGAGCTTATCATCCTCGAGGCGATCCTGGGCTTCCATGCCGCCGCAGAGGCGGCGATCAAGAAGGGTGTTCCCCTGGCCGATATCATCGCGATGCCCGCTCGGGAGCGAATAACTCGCCTTAAGAGCGAAGTGCCGAACGACAAGATAGAGGAGATACGGGCGGCGATCCGCGAGCTCGACGCAGCTTTCTCCGAGCTTGGAGCGCGCTATCTGCGGGAGGAAGCGAGATGAGGGGACTCGAGCATAGGGGGCTCTCCCACGCAGAGGGCCCGATAGTCATAGCGAATCGCAAGGAGACCGCGGGCTACGGCGAGCTCGTCGCGGTCTACGGCCGCGACGGAAAGCGACGCATGGGCAAGGTGGTCGATTCGTCGACTGAGTCGATAGCGGTGCAGCTTTTCGCCTCGAACCAGGGCCTATCCATCGACGATACACGCGTCGAGCTCATGGGCAGGCCCCTCGAGCTGCGCGTCGGGAGCGATCTTTTGGGGCGAGTATTCGACGGCCTCGGCCGACCCTCGGATGGTTATCCCGAGATACTCTCTTCGGACCGCAGGGACGTGAACGGCGACCCGATAAATCCCGCCGCCCGCGTATATCCCCGCGACTTCATCCAGACAGGCGTCTCGGCCATCGACGGCATGAACACCCTGATACGCGGGCAGAAGCTTCCGATCTTTTCGGGCAACGGCTTGCCACACAACAGACTCGCCGCCCAGATCGTCCGCCAGGCGCGTATACTTTCGTCCGACGAACCATTCGCGATCGTCTTTGCGGGCATGGGCATCAAGTACGACGTCGCCCGCTTCTTCATCGACTCTTTCGAGAAATCCGGCGTGCTCTCGCGCGTCGTCATGTTCCTCTCCCTCGCGGACAGCCCTTCGATCGAGCGCCTGATCACGCCGCGCTGCGCGCTCACCGCGGCCGAGTACCTCGCCTACACGATGAATATGCACGTCCTCGTCGTGCTCACCGACATGACGAACTACTGCGAGGCCCTGCGCGAAGTCTCGGCCTCGCGGGGAGAGGTGCCTTCGCGCAAAGGCTATCCCGGCTACCTCTATTCGGATCTCGCCTCGCTCTACGAGCGGGCTGGCAAGATCGAGGGCTCGTCGGGCTCGATCACGCAGATCCCCATCCTCTCGATGCCGAACGACGACATCTCGAATCCGATCCCCGACCTGACAGGCTACATCACTGAGGGGCAGATCGTCCTCGAGCGGGAACTCTTCCAGCGTGGGGCCTACCCGGCCATCTCGGTGCTGCCATCGCTCTCGCGACTGATGAAGGACGGCATTGGTGAGGGCATGACCCGCGACGATCATAAGGAGCTCTCGAGCCAGCTCTTCGCGGCCTATGCGCGCACGAAGAGCGTACGAGGACTCGCCGCCATCATCGGGGAGGAGGAGCTTGCCCCTCTCGACAAGCGCTACCTCCGCTTCGGCGAAAGATTTGAATCGGAGTTCGTCTCTCAGGCAGAGGACGAGGATCGCAGCATCGGGCAAACCCTGGACATAGGCTGGAAGCTCCTGTCGATCCTGCCCCAAGAAGAGCTTTTGCGCGTATCGCGGCAGATGATCGAGAAGTATTTGCCCAAGGAGGTCGGCAGTGCCGAGCAGGAACGTCGCCCCGACTAAATCGAACCTCCTTCGCGAGAAAGAGACTCTTGCCCTCGCCGAGGAGGGCTACGACCTGCTCGAGCGCAAGCGTGAGATACTCATGCTCGAGCTCATGAAACGCATAGATGAGATACGCGTCCTCGAACGCGAGCTGCATAAGCGCGCCGGTACTGCCTATCCCGTGCTCAGGCGCATGCTTCTCAAAGCGGGCAGAGAGAACGCCCGTGAGCTCGCTTCGGGCGTGAAGGCGGACTTCGCCGCGCACGAACATAGGGTTCAAGTCACGGGCCTGTCGATGCCCTCGCTCGAGGCCGTCGCGCCGGAGCGCAGACTTCAGTCCTCCTTCATGAACTCCTTTGCGGACGCCGACGAGACCGCAGCCGAATTCTCCGCCCTACTCGAGACCATCGCCGCTATGGCGAGCCTCAGGGCCATCGTCTGGCGCCTCGCGAAGGAAGTGCGTAAGACGCAGCGACGGGTCAACGCGCTCGAGAAAATGGTCATTCCCGAGTCCAAGGCCGTCAAGGCCTTCATCGAGTCCTCGCTCGAAGAGCGCGAGCGCGAGGCGGTATTCTCATCGAAGCTGCTCAAGGCGAGGAAGGAGAAGGAGGCGAGCCGATGAAGGGGCTTTTGTCCAAGGTAGTCGTACTCGCCGAGGGGCTTTATTCTTCGACCGCCCCCGTCAAATACGCGGTAGCCCTCGCCAAGGCCTTCGGGACCGAGGTCGTGGCGGTCTACGCGGTGGACACGGCAGCGATCCGGCAGCTAGCGGCGAGCAGGATTTTCGTCGACGAGGAAAGCGAGGAGTACGAGCGAAGCCTCGAGGAGACAGGGCGCCGTCGCCTCGCTTTAGCACGGGAGCTCGGCAAGGCGAAGGGCGTCGAGATCGAGACGCGCCTGGAAAAAGGGTCTATCGTCGGCGAAGTCCTGCGGGTAGCGGAGGAGACGGAAGCCGATTGCATACTCATCGGGGGGTGGGAGAATAAGGGCGATTTTCGAGATATACTCGTTGAGGCAAGTCGTGAGATCGTGAATTTCGCCCCCTGCTCCGTCCTTATCGTCAAGAGTCAGGACGCGGAGAAGGCGTACAAAACCTTGTAATATCGGAGGATCAATGCGCGTTGCCCTCATCTACGTCCCGGCGAAGGCCCCCGATGCCTTAGCCGCCGTTGCCAAGGCTATGGCCCGAGCCATCGAGGCAGCGGGACATTTCGTCGACATCTCGCAGGCGAGGACAGACGAAATGCCTAGCCTCACCGGCTACGATTACGTCATCATCGGGACTGAGAGCGCGAGCGCCTTCGGCAAGATCCCTGAAGATGTCGCACGTATACTAGCTCAGGCGGGAATGCTATCCGGTAAACGGAGCATGGCCTTTCTTCGCAAGAGTGGCCTCAGGCCAGAGAAAGCCTTGACTCGGCTCATGAAGGCTATGGAGACCGAGGGGATGCTCGTGAATTACGCAGAAGTCGTCTCCAAGGAGGCCGATGCCGCAAAGGCGGCTCGAGAAGCCCCTATCGAGCGTCGTTAAACGCGTGGAGAACTACTACGAAGTCCTCGGTATACATCCTGAGGCAGCGACTCGAGAGGTCAAGAGCGCTTTTAGACGTAGAGCGAAGCAGCAGCACCCCGACCTGCGGGCGAGCGAGCTAAGTGCAGGCGCAAGCGCCCGCGCGGCGGATGCTGCCATGCGGCTCGTACTCGAAGCTTACCGCATCCTCTCTGATCCCGAGAAACGCAGAGCATATGACCGCAGCCTTCGCCGCAAGAGGGCCGAGGAGGGCGGCTTCGACTACCACCGCTTCCTTAAGGCGAGATCTAATGATCCCGAGAGCCAGGCCAAGCTCGTCGTCTTCGACCTCCTTCACAACCTCGAAGACGAAGCGATCGAAATATACGAACGGGGCAAGTCCATGGGCGTGGACTTCAGGCTCGAACGCTATATCGCTCGCGACGAAGCCATGGATATCGAGTTCTGCATAGCCGAGGAGTACGAGAAGAGGGAGAAATGGCTCAAAGCCTACCTCATCTATCGCAGGCTCATTGTCATGGAGCTCGAAAAGCCGTGCTTCCGCTATTTCTTCGATGTAGTCATCCTTCGCTTCCGTAGCCTCGTCCTCATGAAGCTTCAGAAGGAAGTGGACGACGAGGATTACGTCGACCGTCTCGAGGAAGCTGCGGCAATCGGTCTGCCCAAGCGCGACGTCGCCCAGCTGCTTCGCAAAAAGGCAGAGGTGCAGCTACGGTTAGGAGATACACGCGAGGCCTGGGACTCGCTGCGCCGCGCGGGCGAGCTCGAGCCAAGGCTCGCGGGGCTTTCCGCCCTGAGGCGCCGGGCCGGCATTCAAGCCTGACAAGTACCTAGCTTGAATGCCGAGGCATACAGGCATAGTTGCTCAAACGGCTTTTTTCGTATACTTTCGTGTGTTGTAGTTGTTCACATATCATGCAGAAGGACACAAACATGAGCATCCGTTCCCTGACGAGGCTCTGCCTCGCCGCATCGCTCTTCGCTTTTATCGCGGCCGTGGGCCTCTTCGCCGAGAGCGCGACGCCGCTTCCGACTCGCAGACCCCTCGTGCAAGTCAACCTCAAGGCCAATGAGATCTACTATCTCGATGCCTTCAAGTCGGATATCGACAGGCTCGAATCGGGGGTTAACGCGGTTTCGACCCAGAAACTCAAGCTTACCTCCAAGGACAAATTAGACATTTTGCTCGCTCAGATCGACATGATGCTCTTCCGCCAATATTGCGACCGCGAGGGCATCAAGGTCTCGGAGAGCGACATCAACAACCAAATATCCCAGTATAAGGCGAGCTTAGGCGCGGGCGCCACCGACGCGATGCTCGAAACGAGCCTTCGGCGCAATGGCGTATTCTACGATACACGAACCTACATCAAGCAGGAGCTCCTCTTCTCCAATTATCTCAGGGCAAAGAAAGCGGATGATGTGAAGGCGATAAGCCAGCCTACGGCGGCCGACGTTCTCAAGGCCTACGACGACATGAAGTTCAACCTGCGCAGGCCCACCTCGTACCGCTTCACTATGCTTTTCGCCAGGACCCAAGGAATGAGCGACGTGGACAAGCAGAAGGCCACCGACACGATGCGCGCAATGGCCAGCAAGTTAAAAACCGATCCGAGCCTCTTCGACGACTATCTCGCCAAGGGTGCGATTGACCCCAAGGCCGTTGGCTACCAGACCATGATCGGTGTGTATATCGCGAAGACCCCCGACTCCAAGAAGCAGTATCCAGGGCTTTACGATACGATCTTCCAGCTCAAAGAGGGAGAGGTCAGCGACCTTATCCAAGACGATACCGGCTGCAGCATCGTTCGCGTGAATCTGTACCTACCCGAGAAGCAGCTTGCCTTGGACGATACGATCGAGGGGCTTACGACCACACGAGCTTCCCAGACTAACCCGATGGCCACCGTCCTTCAGCTCGTCGCGAGCGAGCTGCAGAATAACAAATACGCGACCCTCCAGAAGTCCACGAAGGACGAGCTCAACACGAAGCTCCGTAAGGAAGGGTCCATAACCGTCAGCCTGGCGACCCTCTCCGAAGTCCTCGATTCCACCGAAGTGGACGCCGTCAAGGCCCTCAAGGCCTCGGGCTACTCCATCGTTCTTCAATAGGGGCGACAGTGGCATCGCGGAGGAAAGCGCGCATCCTTGCCTTTCAGGCGGTTTACGCGTGGGATTCGTCGGGGGGCGCCACGGAGCGCCTCCTGGACTTCGATTGGCTCGACGAAGAGAAAAGAGCCACCTTGGATGAGGAAGTCGCCACCTTCGCGCGCCTGCTCATAGGCGGAACCCTCGAGAATATCGGAGCGGTCGACGCAGCCATCACGGCCCACCTGCAGAACTGGTCCTTCGAACGTTTGAAGCGCGTCGACCTCGCCGTGCTCCGTATCGGGGCCTATTCCCTCCTTTTCCAGAGGGATATCCCGGCCCAGATCACGATCGACGAGGCCATCGAGATCGCCAAGGAGTACGGCTCGGACGACTCCTACCGTTTTATCAACGGAGTGCTCGATGGTATCTGGAAGGCAGAGAGCGCCAAAGTTTGACGGGCCCCTCGCGGGGGGCCGTCTCCCTCGCTCCACGGAGCGAGGGAGCTCTTCCTTTGCGACGATCGCCTTCGCCTTTCTTTCCATCTGCGCTCTTTCCTTTTCCTCGTGCGGCGGGGCGATCGAAGCATGGAGAGCGAAAGTCTTCTTCTCCTCCCTTTCCGACATCGATAGGACCATCGCTTTGCAAACCGCGGCGAGCCTCGGCGCGTCCGAAAAGCAAAAGCTCGACTCTTCCTTCTCGCGTGCAATCTCGAGCGCCAGAACCGACGCACAGTGGCTCAGCCTGATGAAGCGGGCGCGGCAGGCTTCTGCCGTAGGGGATAAAGGCCGATGGATTGCTGTCGCAGACCGAGCGGTCGTCGCAAAGCCTCGTTCCGAACCGGTAGCCGCCGTAGCAGCCCAAGCCTACCTGCGCTGTGGCGAGAGCGTTAAAGCTTTTGCCTTATTCGGTCCGGCCTTGTCTGCCGATGCCCGGCCTGCGCTCTGGGCCGAGTCCTTTATAGCCGCTCATTCGGGCCAGGGTGCCGTCTTCTCATCGACGAGCTCAGATTATGCTCGCCTCGCCGAGATCACCGGCGAGCCGAAAGCCCTGCTCGGCGCCGCGGCGATGGCGCTCGCCTCGCACGACAAGAGCGCGGCTGCGGCGTGGCTGCGAAAAGCCATGGCGGAAGGTGTGCAGCCTAGGCCTGAGCTCCTCTGGGATTGCGCTCTCTACGAGGAGCTCTCGCTCTCGTCGGATATCGGCGAGGATTCGCGCGACCTCGCGCTCATGGGCGATGCGGCTTGGCTCTCGGGCAGAGGGGATCTCGCAAAGCTCCGATGGGAACGTTCGGTAGCTCTCGCGCCTCGTCGCTCCTGGAAGGGTTACGAAAAGTTAGCTTTGGTTTCGGAAGGAGAGGCCGGACAAAGCTACTGGGCGCGCCTCAATTCGGCCTTTTTCTCAGGCCCCGCCTCAAGCGAGCGTGACGGAGCGATCGGTGCCTATGCCTGCTTTCTGGCGCGTGAGGGCCACGAGAGCGAGGCGTTGACGTTATTGAGGCGCTCCGCGTTATCCTCGGATAGAGCGCTTCCGGGCAAGCTCGCCGTAGAGGAGCTTGCGATCCGTTCCGCTTCCTTGCCCGAGGGGCGGATCGCTTCTCAATACGAAACCCTCGCGGCCCAGAGACCGCTCGATCCCGAGGTCATGGGCGCTGTCCTGCGGACCTTGTCCCAACGGGGCATGTACGGTGAAGTCGCAGTGCTCAGGGATAGTGCCGCTCAGCGCGGCCTTGGTCTCGAGTACGGATGGTATTACGAGGCCGAGGTCCTCGCGGCGAGGGGAGAGCTAACGAAGGCCATAGATGTCATCAAGGCTGCGGGCGATCATGGGGCGGAAGGCCCCTTCGCCCTTGGAAGCCTCTATGGTGCATTAGGAGATATGAAGGCATCGGCCGATGCCTACTCAAAAGCGACCATCGCCGCAACCGGCCAAGAACGCTGCGCTGCCTACAAGGCGCTTGGCGCTTCCCTCGGCTCGTCCGGGGACGGGGAGGGGGCAGCCCAAGCCTATAGGGCAGCCCTCGCAGCTTGGCCCGACGACGCCGAGGCGGCCATGCTCGCCAGGCAATCGGAACGCAAGCGCTCAAGCAACTAAGGAATGTGGAGGCATTTGAATTGATACGACTCAAGAACGCTGAACAGCTCGATGGAATCAGAAAGTCCTGCGTGATGCTCTCGGAGCTTATCGCGCACATAACCCCGATGGTGAAGAGCGGCGTCACGACCGGCGAGCTCGACGACGAGACGCGAGCCTTTACCGAGGCTCGCGGCGGCCGGCCTTGGTTCCTCAATTACGACGGCTTTCCGGGAAGCCTCTGCGTTTCGGTGAACGAAGTGGTGATCCACGGCATACCCGGCAAGCGTCGTCTCGAGGAAGGTGACATAGTGGGCCTCGATTGCGGCATAGATTTAAAAGGTTACTTCTCCGATTCCGCTATCACCCTGCCCGTCGGCAAGGTTTCCGAAGAGGCCGATAAGCTCATGCGGATCACGAGAGAATGCCTCGTGAAGGGCATCGAGGCCATAAAGCCCGGCGCTCGTATCCACGACATCTCCCGGGCGGTCTTCGCCCTTGCGACCGCGAATGGCTACGGTGTCGTGCGGCAGTATTGCGGCCACGGCGTGGGCCTCGAGGCGCACGAGGATCCGCAGATACCCAATTACGTCAGCCCGGGCCCCAATCCCAGGCTCATGCCGGGCATGGTCCTCGCTATCGAGCCCATGATCAACCTGGGCAAGGGCGACGTCAAAGTCCTCGACGACAATTGGTCCGTCGTCACGCTCGACAAGAGGATCTCCGCCCATTACGAACATACGATCGCCATTCTGCCCGATGGAAGCCCCGAGGTCCTGACCGCCTGGAAGATGCCCTCGTAAATGTAACCTCGCGCGGTGGAGTTTTATTATATTCGTGTCAAAGGAGCTGATCATGTCATTCCTTAAGAAACTCTACTCGCGCAAGTTCTTCATTCTTAACCTTGTACTCGTCGGTGTCCTCTTGGGTGCCGGCATCACGTACTTCGGTTTCTCTCGCGCCGCCGTTCGCGCCAACCTTCCCCAGTCGGTAGTTCGTGCGGAAACGCCTGCCGCTCCGGTCCCGGCAGACATCAAAGCCGACCTCGACCAAGCCGAGGCTGTGCAGAACGCCTTCCGCTACGTAGCGGATAAAGTGGAGCCCTCGGTCGTCGAGATCAATATCGTCGAGAAGGTTCAGAGTCAGAAACAGTCGCCTCAGGACCAGTTGCCCTGGCATTTTTTCTTCAATAGCCCGGACGACGGATCAGAGCAGCAGGCCCAGCCCTACACCGAGAAAGGTTTGGGCTCGGGCATTATCGTAAGGCAGGACGGGAAGACCGTGTACGTCCTCACGAACAATCACGTCGCCGGCTCGGCCAGTGAGATCACCGTCGTCATGAACGACGAAAAGGAGTATAAAGCGACGCTCGTCGGCAAGGACGAACGCAAGGATATAGCTCTTATCAAGTTCGAGTCCGACGCGCAGGATTTTTCGGTTGCGACCCTCGGTGATTCTTCGAAGGTGCGCGTGGGCGATTGGGCCATAGCGATCGGCAGCCCCCTCGGCCTCGTGTCCTCGGTGACCACCGGCATCGTGAGCGCAGTCAACCGCTCAGGCGGTCCGGACGGCAACATCAACGACTTCATCCAGACCGATGCCTCGATCAATAGAGGCAACTCGGGCGGCGCCCTCGCCAACATCCGCGGCGAGGTTGTCGGCATGAACACCTGGATAGCCTCCCAGAACGGCGGCAGTATCGGCCTCGGCTTCGCCATACCGATCAACAACATCAAGAAGGCCATAGACGACTTCATCCTGAAGGGCAAGGTCGAGTACGGCTGGGTAGGCATCAATCTGGACGGCCTCGACAAAGCCACCGCCGAAGAGCTGGGCGCCGATCCCAAGAAGGCGGTCCTCGCTTCCTCCGTCTACCGGGGAAGCCCCGCTGATAAGGGCGGCATCCTTCCCGGCGACGTGATCCTCACGGTCAACGGCGACGAAATCAAAGGCATCGAGCAGCTCCAGCGTATCGTGGGCGACCTTCCAGCTGGCCAAGGCGCCTCCATCGACGTCCTGCGTAACGGCAAGAGGCTCACGCTCACTGTCGATATAGAGCTGCGCAAGCCCAGCGACGGCACCAACGACGGTGGACTGTTCCCCGGCCTCCAGGTCCGCTCGCTCAAGTACGAGGACCTCGATCAGGACAAGCTTCCCAAAGGCGTGAAGGGCGTCTTCGTGGCCAGCGTGGCGGACAAGTCGCCCGCCTCGGTCGTGGGCCTCA
>Ga0326728_10019596_pt1 | contig 13095 bp, 7 predicted proteins | sample MB3enrmetagenome_FD_207602 | JGI IMG/M metagenome (GOLD analysis project Ga0326728, IMG submission 207602) | Lab enriched peat soil microbial communities from McLean, Ithaca, NY, United States - MB31MN | ecosystem: Environmental > Terrestrial > Soil > Wetlands > Peat | place: USA: New York...
CTCGCCGAAAACTCCCACATGGCCCTCGCCCTCTGGCAGGCCGGAATGCCCGACGAGGCCTTCCGCATCTTCAAGGGCGCGCTGCTCGACTCCATGTTCATGGGCCTCTGCCCCGGCGACTTCCACATGACCTCCACCCTCGACGTCCACCGCCAGGAGTCGCAGCGCGACTTTGGCGATCCCATCGGCATCACCTCCCGCGCCCTCGTCGAGGGCCTCTTCGGCATCCAGCCCAACCTCATCGCCAACTCCATCCGCATCCGCCCCGGCTTCCCCACCGGCTGGAACCGAGCCTCCCTCCACCACAAGGACTTCGACCTCGCATGGAAGCGCGAAGCCATGAGTGAGATCTTCGAATTCACCAGCCGCCTCGCCAAGTCCGTCCCCCTCACCCTCATCCTCCCCGCGCGAACCACAACCCTCCCCACCGTTCTCTGCAATGGAACGCGCGCCACCTGTGCCTTCGACCCCGAAGCCGTCGGTTCGCCTCAGCTCATCATCCAACTCCCTGCCGCCCGCAGCTATAAGATCAGCGTGGAGTGGAATGGCTTTACACCCTATCGGACTCCCTCCAACCTTAGCTACCGCATAGGCGAAGGCCTCGTTCGCAGCGACTCAGTAGTCGGCTATGGCACCCTACATATCGGCGATGACTACGAACTCGGGCAGGCACTCGGTAATACCCTGATAGACGATCCGCAGCACGCCCTCACCAACTTCATCGTCACATCCCCCGGCTTCCACACCGTCTTCGCCAACATGCACCAGGGCGACTGCGTCTGGACCCTCCCCATCTCCTTCAACGCCAAGCCCGCCGCACCCGCCTTCGCGCCCGTCCCAGCCCTCGCCGCGGCCGCGCACACCGAGCCGCTCGACCTCACTCCCCTGCTAAAGAATCAGATCAACGACATCTTCCTCCGCGCCTACGACGAGCCGCGTTCTCCCTACTGCTCCCTCGCCTTCCCCAACAACGACCTCGGCGGCTGGGCCAACGCCGACAACCGCGCCACCATCGACGACGCCGGCCTGCGCGCGGCCAACGGTCTTCTCCACACGCCGCTCGGCGTCCCCTTCCGCACCCCCGCCAGCTCCGCGCCCAACTGCCTCTTCCTCTCCTATTGGAAGCAGGACGCGCCCTCCGCCAGTCTTCCCCTCACCGGCCGCGCCAGCGGCATCTACCTCCTGCTCGCCGGCAGCACCCTCCCGCAGTGCAGCCGCATGACGCACGGCACCGTCTCGGTCGCATACGCCGACGGCGCCACCGCCACCCTCCCTCTGCGCAACCCCGAGACATGGTGGCCCATCGAGCAGGACTACCTCCTCGACGACTTCCTCTTCGTCAACGAATCCCCTCTCCCCCCGCGCGTCGATCTCGCCACCGGCCAGACCCGCGTCCTCGATCCCGTCAGCTTCCACGGCCGTGGCCGCACCGTCCCCGGCGGCGCGGCAACCATCCTGCACCTCCCGCTCGACCCCGCCAAAACCCTCGCCTCGCTCCACGTCCAGTCCGACCTCTACGGCATCGTCATCGCCCTGCTTGCCGCAACCCTGGCCCGCACTTGAGTAATCTTCAGTCTCCGAATTAGTCCTTGCTTTGAAGGGGATGGGCTTCAGAGGCTGCTGAAAAACTCACGTTTTTGTCTTATCGGAGGGAGCAGGGGGCTTCAGCCCCCTGAAAAAAGCCAATGAATTCAAGGGGCTTTAGCCCCGGAGGGAATCTCTACCCTTCACAGACCAGCCGCCCTATTCCACCGGCAGCCGCGCCCTGTACCCGTCGCGCGCAATCACCGAGTACTTCAGCGGCTTGCCCTTCTCGTCCTGCATCTGCAGCGGGTGCCCCTCGTTGTCCACCAGGATCACCTTCACCTTGCGATAGCTGCCGTCGTTGGCGGCGTTGGTCGGCCGGTAGGTCAGCAGGTACTGGTTGCGGATGGAGTTGTTGATCTGCGCAAAGTCGGCGGGCAGCTCGCCCTGGAAGAGCGGCGAGAAGCTCAGCCCGCCGGTCATCTCGGCGAAGGTCTTCAACTGGTTCTGCGCCTGCAGGTAGTTCATCTCGCGCATCCCGCCGCCCGCGCTCATCTCGTTCAACAGAGCTCCGGTGCCGATGGTGAAGATGGTCACGTTGGGCGTCGCCTTGATCTTGGCCAGGATCTTGTCCAGCGTGATCTTGGAGAATGTGTCGCGCCCGGTGCCGATGAGGATGATGTACTTGCGCCCATCGATCCGGCTGGTGCGGTCCAGCGTCTCGTACAGCGCGTCGAACATGTCCGTGTCGCTGAACCCCGGCAGCGTCAGCGAGTTCAGGCTCTCGGCAATCACCTCCTTGTTGTTGGTGAAGTCGCTGAGAATGTGGGTCTGCAAGTCGTACGTCACCACGGCCACATAGTCGTCCGGGCGCAGCGAGTGGAAGAACCCGGCCGCGGCGTTGCGCATGTCGTTGATGAAGTAGTAGGAGTTGGCCGCGAACTCCAGAAGCATCACCGCCGTGATCGGCGTCTGCCCAATGCGCACCGTGTCCACCTTCTGCTCCACGCCGTCTTCCAGCACCAGAAAATTCCCCGCCTTCAGGCCGGGAACAAACTGGTGGTTCTTGTCCAGAATCACGCTCACGTCCAGGTTGACGATGGGAACGTCAACCCGCAGCGCGTAGGTCTCCCCGCCCGGGTTCTTGATCTTCGGCTCGGCCGGCGCGGGCGGCGGCGGTGGCTCCGCCGCCTCCTTCTTCTTCGGAATGACGATCGTCCCGTTGTCGATCGCGGGGCCTGCCTCGGAACCGGAACTCTGGTCAGCCGGCTGCGCAGCCGGTGGCGTGGACGGCTGTGCGGATGGCTGCGCAGCAGGCGGCTGAGCGGTCGAAGTCTGAGCAGCCGGGGCCTGCGCGGTCGCAGTAGTCGTGACAATGGCCACCAACGCAGCCAGCGCCAGCGCGGCAATCGGTGCCGTCTGGCGGCGGAGGGGGCGGGTTCTGGCGGACTGGTTCACGTTCGTCATCTGTATCTCAGACTTTACTCCGCTTTAGACGTTCTTCGCCCCCTTCCGGCTGCGGGTGCCCCAGGTGCCTCGCATCTGGGCACCTGGGAGAGATGCGGCAACCCCCTCCCGCCCCCCAAAGATTTTTCCTGCGAATTTCCCAGTAAATCCGCGTGTCAACCCCCTCGCCCCTCCATAATCCCCCTAACTAACTCCAACTAAAACACTTGCCCAAGAAAAATAGTTGGCATACTAGTTTTCCCCCACCGCGTATAATTAAATCAGTTAGCAAAACCGAACCGGCCCGGCCAACCCGTCGGGCTTTCGCATTTAACCAGCATGAATCCGGCAAGTCGTTGATTCCAGAGATCGACAGATCTAAACCATCTGGAATGAAGTTCTTGCAAATTTGATCCAGACCTAACATCTTATTTATGAAGATCTTGGATATTTTTGTATTTCCCCGTACAGTGCAATCGGCACCGAGCGACGGATCTTCGTTTTTACTACGCCTCTCGCGCTTAGCGCGAGATTAACAATCGCGTTTTGAATACTTTACGCTATTGCCACCGGGGGGGGGTGCACACAGCAGCCGGGATACGGACCGGTCACATCCCTGACAGATTGAACTGGCTGCATCGCACGGCAGTGTGGAGTCGAGAAGGTACCTGGGTGCAGACGCTGACGCTCTGCCTGAGACCTCTTGCACAGGGGATTCCCGCATAGTGATGTAGCATTAACAAAAAAGAGCAGGAACGCGAGTGACAACCATGCCGAAAGAAACCAAAGTACCAATCGCCGCCGATGAGATTCATGGATTGGCTGTCCATGCTGCGGGCGCGCAGTTGGTTCCGTACAAATATCAGCCGGGAGAACTGGAAGCGAATGAGGTCGAGGTCAAAATCTCGCACTGCGGAGTCTGCCACTCCGACATTCACCTGATCGACAACGATTGGGGCGTCAGCAAGTTCCCCTTCATCCCCGGCCACGAGATCGTCGGCACGGTCTCGGCCATCGGCTCCCTGGTCCGCGACCTCACCGTGGGCCAGCGCGTGGGCATCGGCTGGCAGGCAGACAGTTGCGGCATCTGCGAGTGGTGCCGCCAGGGCGACGAGCACCTCTGCGCCGCCGCGCAGCCCACCTGCGTGGGCCGCAATGGGGGCTACGCCGACTCCATCCGTGTCAACTCCCGCTTTGCCATCCCCGTTCCCGATGCGCTGGAGAGCGAAAACGTCGCACCCCTGCTCTGCGCCGGCATCACCGTCTACTCGCCCCTGCACAACCTCGGTGTGCGCCCTTCCTCGCGAGTGGGAGTCATCGGAATCGGCGGTCTTGGCCACCTCGGCCTGCAGTTCGCCCGGGCCTTCGGCGCCGAGGTCACCGCCTTCTCCACCTCCACCGACAAGGAAGAAGAGGCGCGCAATCTGGGCGCGCACCACTTCGTCAACACCCGCGACAACGGCGCACTCAAGAAGATCGCCGGCTCGTTCGACCTTCTCCTCTCCACCGTCGGCGCGGACCAGGACTGGCCGTCCATCGTCAACTGCCTGCGCCCCAAGGGAACGCTCTGCGTCGTGGGCGTACCCCCCTCGCCCATCTCCATCCAGGCCTTTCCGCTCATCGCAGGCCAGCGCTCCATCTCCGGCAGCCCCACCGGCAGCCCGCGCGATCTCTACCGGATGCTCGACGTCGCCGCCCGCCACGGCATCAAGGCCATCACCGAGCGCTTCCCCATGGCCAAGGCCAACGAGGCCCTGGTCCGCGTCAAGAAGAACCAGGTCCGCTATCGCGCCGTCCTCACCAACTGAAAAGAACAGTGGTAAGTGGTTAGTGGTAAACGGAAAGGCCCTGTTTTGCTTAAGGGCACGGGTTTACCCGTGCCATAAGCGGCCTATCTTCGAGGTGGGCTTTAGCCCCTGAGGGAATGTTGAAAGGATGTTCAGATGCGACTCTGGTGGGGCTTCGGCTCCGCCTCTTTTTGTTTAATGCCGCCGCCGCCCACTACGGCTTCGTCGCTTCGAACACCGTCCTTACCAGCCTCGCCATCTCGCGCTTGCTCACGGTCTTGCTCGGCCGGTCACCCTCGACCCGCACCACCACAATCAGATCGCGCGATGGCACAACCACGGCGTACTGGCCGAGGTGGCCTTCCATCCAGAAGCTGCCTGGCGGAAACAGGTACACCGGACGATGGCCAGTCGTGGCCGAGTCGCCCGTCCACCACAGATACCCGTAGCCCCCGGACTCGGTGTCCGACCAGGGATGCGTCGATTCGGCGACCCACTGCGCCGGGACCACCTGCCTGCCCTCCCAGTTGCCGCCGTGCAGGTAGAGCAGCGCAAAGCGGGCAAAGTCGCGCGCCGACATCTTCATCGTGTATGCGGCGTAGCGCGACTCCGCGATGCGCACGTCGTGGCCGTCCTTGGCGCGGAAGTCCTGCATCCCGATCGGCGCGCCGATCTCGTCGGCCAGGCTCGCATAGATGGACCGGCCCACCGCCTTCTCATAGATCCCGCCCAGCGTGTTGAAGTCCCAGTTGTTGTAGTACCAGAAGCTCCCCGGCGGATGGCTGCCGCGCACAGGCCGCATCGCCTCCATGCCCAGGGTCTCGTACGCCGCCACATGGTAGACGCCGCTGCGCGCCTGTAGCAACATGCGCACGGTGGCCTGCTTTTCCTCCGGCGTCAGCGACGGCGGATTGTCGTCAATGCCCAGCTTCTCCAGCGTATCGTCCAGATGGATCTGCCCCCGCGCCACCGCGTTGCCGATCAGCGCGCTCAGGAAGCTCTTGCGGCAGGAGTGCAGCTCCGTGCGCGCCGCGATGTCGCCGTACTCCACAACCACCACACCGTGCTGGATCAGCATGAACGAACTCGCGCCAATCTCCTTGGCGAAAGCCGTGGCTGCTGCCGTCCGCTGAACGTCCCAGCCCGCGGCCTCGGGCGTGGTCTGCGCCCACTCCTTGCCCGGAAATTCGGATGGCTGCGCGACCGCAGGGATTGTCGCCGGTGCTGGTGCGGTTTGCTGCGCGGAAGCGGGATGTAGCAGGCCGATGAGGATCGCGACGCAAAACAGAAGTGCAGTTCTCATTGCGCCATGATAGTACGCTAGTAGCCAGATGCGATTTGAACTCTTCATAGCGGCGCGGTATCTGCGGGCCAAGCGCCGTCAGGCCGTCGTCGGCGTCATCACCGCCATCTCCGTCATCGGCGTTGCCGCGGGCGTGGCCTCGCTCATCATCGCGCTGGCCATCACCAACGGAATGCGCCGCGACCTGCAGGACCGCCTCGTCGGCTCCACCGCGCACGTCATGCTCATGCGCATCGCCGGCGACGGCATCCGCGACTGGCGCCCTCTGCTCTCCCGCCTGCGCGCCCTGCCCCACGTCACCGCCGCCGCTCCCGGCCTCTACGAAGAGGTCCTCATCTCGCGCGGGGCAAAGAGCGCCGGCGCGCTCATCGACGGCATCGTCCCCGCCGACCAGCGCTCCGTCTCCGACATATTGCAGAGCGTGCCACCAAGCAGCGTCTACGATTTAGAACCACTCGATTCGCGTCCCTGCTCGGGCATCGTTGACACAGGAGTGGTATGCCTGCAGGGACCGAATGGCGCAATCGTGAGAGAGCCCACTAACCCCATCCCCCCCATCGTCATCGGCCAGGACCTCGCCCAGACCATCGGCGCCGAGGTCGGCGACACCATCCTCGTCACCAGCCCGCAGGGCGAACTCACCCCCCTCGGCCTCGTCCCCAGGTACCAGCGCTTCACCGTCGCCGGCGTCTTCAACTCCGGCTTCTACCAGTACGACTCCAGCTACGCCTTCATCCGCCTGGCCGACGCGCAGCGTCTCTTCTCCGAGCCCGACCTCATCTCCGCCATCAGCTTCAAGGTGGACGACATGCTCCGCGCCGGCGTCATCGGCCGCCAGATCGAGCAGGCCGCTGGCCCCGGCTACGAATCCACCAACTGGATGGAGCAGAACCGCGAGCTCTTCCGCGCCCTCCGCCTCGAACAGATCGTCACCTTCATCATCCTCGCGCTCATCGTCTGCGTCGCAGCGCTCAACATCCTCATCGCCCTCACCATGATGGTGATGGAAAAAACCCGCGACATCGCCGTCCTCATGAGCTTCGGCGTCCGCGCCGACCAGGTCCGCCGCATCTTCCTCCTGCAGGGCCTTCTCATCTCCGTGATCGGCACCGCGCTCGGCCTCGTCCTCGGCTTCGCTCTCAGTTGGGCAGGCGGCCACTACCGCTTCATCCACCTCGACGCCTCGGTCTACTCCATCGACTACCTGCCCTTCGCCCCGCGCCTCATCGACGCCCTGATCGTCGCCACCGTCTCGCTCGGCGTCAGCCTCCTCGCCACCCTCTACCCCAGCAGCAGCGCCGCCAAAGTCCTCCCCGCCGAGGCATTGAGATATGAATAATTCCTCCGCGCGCGTGGACACTTCATCCTCTGCAACCAATGCCACGGCGCTGCTGCGCGCAATCGGCCTGACCAAAATCTATCCCGCAATCGCAGCGGATTCGCGCACAGTCAGCCAGAACGCCAACTCCTCCGGCGAGGTCGTCCTCTTTCGCAACCTCGACTTCTCCATCGCCGCAGGCGAGATGGTCGCCATCGTCGGCGAGAGCGGAACCGGCAAGAGTTCGCTCCTCCATCTCCTCGCCGCGCTCGACCGCCCCACGGAGGGCGAGGTATGGCTCGCCGACACCAATCTCAGCCAGCTCAACCCCCGCCAGTCCGCCGAGTTTCGCAATCGCGACGTGGGCTACGTCTGGCAGTTCCACTATCTCCTGCCGGAGTTCACCGCACTGGAGAACGTCGCCATGCCCTTGCTTGCGCGCGGCCTCCGTCGCCCCGAAGCCCTCCACCAAGCCAGCCTCTGGCTCGACGAAGTCGGCCTCGCCGCCCGCGCCAACCACCGCTCCGGCGAGCTCAGCGGCGGCGAACAGCAGCGCGTCAGCCTGGCCCGCGCTCTGGTCACCAGCCCCCGGCTCCTCCTCGCCGACGAGCCCACCGGCGACCTCGACGGCAAAACCGCCGAAGCCATCTTCTCCCTGATCCAGCGGCTGCACACCGAACACAAGCTGACCAGCATTCTCGTCACCCACAATCTCGACTTCGCCGCGCGCTGTGGCCGCGTCCTCCGCCTGCGCGATGGCCAACTGCAACAGCTTGCAGGTTGCTAGCTTCCGACCGCCCATCTTCGCTGCACGGAGTTTGGTGCGAACGCAACATCGGCAGCATCTAAACCGTGGGCATCAAGAAGTGTTACGTTACCCATGACTTTCGAGTGATTTTCGCATCTTCTGCGTAACGGCTACACTGGTAGGTGTGGGATGGGAGTTTCCTATCCGGATTCGTCCGATTGGGAGCGTCCTATAAGGGTCTCCGCAAGCACGGCGCGCGGAGGCGGGTTCGATCAATGGCGCTGCATCGCGCCCTCGGGCGGGTGCAGTGGCCGCGGCTTGAAGGGGAAATATGTTCGAACGCTATACCGAGAAGGCGCGACGCGTAATCTTCTTTGCCCGGTATGAGGCAAGCCAGTTCGGCTCGCCTTACATCGAGACCGAGCACCTGCTGCTCGGCCTGTTGCGCGAGGACAAGGCGCTCACCAACCGCTTTCTGCGCTCGCACGCCTCGGTCGAGTCCATCCGCAAGCAGATCGAGGGCCACACCACCATCCGCGAAAAGGTCTCCACCTCGGTCGACCTCCCGCTCTCCAACGAGTGCAAGCGCGTCCTCGCCTACGCCGCCGAAGAGGCCGAGCGCCTCTCCCACAAGCACATCGGCACCGAACATCTTTTGCTCGGCCTGCTGCGCGAGGAGAAGTGCTTCGCCGCCGAGATCCTCACCGAGCGCGGCCTGCGTCTGCCCGCCATCCGCGACGAGCTGCAGCGCACCACGCAGGAGAAGGCCCCGGTGCAGACGGGCGGCAAGGCGCCGCGCAACGAGCAGAGCCTGCTCGCTGAGTTCTCCCGCGACCTCACCCAGAACGCCCTCGACCAGCAGCTCGATCCGCTCGTCGGCCGCGACGCCGAGGTCGAACGCGTCATTCAGATCCTCTGCCGCCGCACCAAGAACAATCCCGTCCTCATCGGCGAGCCGGGCGTGGGCAAGACGGCCATCGTCGAAGGCCTGGCGCAGAAGATCGCCGACGGCGAGGTCCCCAGCTTCCTCGCCGACAAGCGCGTCCTCGCCCTCGATCTCTCGCTCATCGTCGCCGGCACAAAGTACCGCGGCCAGTTTGAAGAGCGCCTGAAGACCATCATGAAGGAGCTGATGGAGAGCCAGAACTGCATCGTCTTCATCGACGAGCTGCACACCCTGGTCGGCGCCGGCTCGGCCGAGGGTTCGCTCGACGCCGCCAACATCCTCAAGCCCGCGCTCAGCCGCGGCGAAATCCAGTGCATCGGCGCCACCACGCCGGCTGAGTATCGCAAGTCCATCGAGAAGGACCGCTCGCTGGAGCGCCGCTTCCAGGCAGTCAAGGTCCCGCCGCCCAGCGAGGAAGACGCAGTCAAAATCATCCACGGCATCAAGGAGAAGTACGAGAAGTTCCACGCTGTCTCCTACACCGAGGACGCGGTCAATTTTTCCGTGACCCACTCCAGCCGCTACATCCCCGACCGCTTCCTGCCGGACAAGGCCATCGACCTCATCGACGAGGCCGGCGCGCGCGTCAAGCTGCGCCAGACCTCCCTGCCCGAGGAGCTCACCGAGGTGCAGAAGCGCATCAAGTTCATCGTGCATCGCATGGAGAACGCCATCGCCAACCACGAGTTCGAGAAGGCGCGCTTCTACTCCGACGAGGAGCGCAAGGAGCGCGAGAACCTGCGCACTCTGCGCGACAAGTACCACCTCGACGATTCCTCCGCCGGCATCGTCACCCGCGAGGACATCGAGGACGTGGTCAGCCGCTGGACCGGCGTGCCCATCACATCCATCAAGGAGGAGGAGACGCAGAAGCTCCTGCGCGTCGAGGAGGAGCTGCACAAGCGCGTCATCTCGCAGGACAAGGCCATCTCCGCGCTGGCCCGTGCCATCCGCCGTTCCCGCGCCGGCCTCAAGAACCCCGCGCGTCCCATCGGCAGCTTCCTCTTCCTCGGCCCCACCGGCGTCGGCAAAACCGAAATGGCGCGCACGCTGGCGAACTTCCTCTTCGGCTCGGAGAAGTCCCTCATCCGCTTCGACATGTCGGAGTTCATGGAGAAGCACTCCGTCTCCAAGCTCATCGGATCGCCTCCGGGATACGTCGGCTACGAGGAGGGAGGCCAGCTCACCGAGCGCGTCCGCCGTTCGCCCTACTCCGTCGTCCTGCTCGACGAAATCGAGAAGGCCCACCCCGACGTCTTCAACATTCTGTTGCAGGTCTTCGAGGACGGCCAGCTCACCGACGGCCTCGGCAACACCGTCGACTTCAAAAACACCATCGTCGTCATGACCTCCAACATCGGCGCCAAGCACCTGCAGAAGCGCGAGGGCCTCGGCTTCCAGAGCAACAAGGAAGACATGGTCCTGGACAAGATGGAGGAGCTGGTCAAGGGCGAGGTCAAGCGCACCTTCAACCCCGAGTTCCTCAACCGCCTCGACGAGGTCATCATCTTCACCTCGCTCACCAACACCGACCTGATGCAGATCATGGAGCTGCTGGTGCAGCAGATGAACGCCAACCTCGTCCACAAGGCCATCACGCTCTCTGTCACCGACGGCGCCAAGCAGTGGATCATCGACAAGACCGCATCCGAGCGGACCTACGGCGCGCGTCCCCTGCGCCGCGCCCTGCAGCGCTTCGTCGAAGACCCGCTCTCCGAGGCCCTCATCGCCGGCGGCATCATGCAGCGCCCCGCCTTCCTCGAGGTCTACCTCGAGAACAACCAGCTCTTCTACCGCTCCATCTCCCCCGACGGCCCCGACGACAGCGAGGAAAAATCCGCCGGCCTCGCCCTCTCCACGGCCTAACGACACTTGTTCGTCGTGAGTTGTGAGTTGTGAGTTGCCGGAATCCGTCATTCTGGCGCAAATCGGTCGTCATTCTGGCGTAGCCAGAATCTCCGCATTTGTCTTATGCCCCACTCATCGCCCACATTGCGATGAGTGGGGCACTCCTGCTTGGATGGATTATTGAGTTGCCCTGTCCAGTTGCGCGGCAAGGTTGCGGTTCTCTCCGCTGGCGGTATCGATGGAGCGCACCCACGGCATATAACCTGTCTTAGTGATCTTGATGGAATGCGTACCGGGCTTGAGTTTGATCAGGCTTGGTGTGCTTCCAACGTAGTTGCCATCCACCGTGATGTCCGCGCCGCTGGGGTCCGAAGTCAGATTGACATCCGCTGAACCGGCAGGACCGGCCTGCCCCGCCGCCAGAGCGACTGCAGCAGGTGCCACCGCAGCGGGCCCAGAAGCCACGCCATTGATCATGATGGGTGTGGCATTAGACACAATGAAGCCTTTCAGCGACTGCTTGAATATCTGCGCAGTCCCCTTTCCCGTAAACTCAGCCACATTTTTGTCTTTATTAAATGGGGAAGACTTGAAGATGGCCTTTGGCGTCGTCATCTTCATCAGAGCGTGGTCGCTGATCCGATACATCTCAACCTCCATGGTCACGCTTCCAACGGAGAAAACGCCGCCTTTATCGAAGCCTGTGAACTTGCCCTCGATCACCAGTGAGTTGGATGCATCGGCATCGGCAACTGGGAGTGCGTCTTCGCCAACCTGGTTGGCGACCTTTTCTCGCAGCAGTTCATCGCGCAGGGCGTCGCAGAAATAATTGATGAAGTCCTGCGACTTGTCCACTCCCATTGCATTGCTGAAATGCTTTACGACAATGGTCCTGATGAGCGGAGGGGAACTGGCTGCCGTGGCCGAGACCGGGAAGAGGACTGCAAGCAGAAATAGATACAACAGATAGCGCTTCATCGTGAATCTCCATTCCAACCCTGCGTTCGCCGGGAACCGATTCATAAACGATCACGCAGGGCCAACAGACCCAACTGCGTACTTCCCTAACTGCGTGCCAACTCGTTGCACCGGTTGTGTATGGAACGCTAGACATCGCCCCAGAACTCCCAGGCAGTAACAAGCAGGCAGGTTATAGATGGAAAGCATTGTTCTCGCACGACCCGGCATTGTCAAGAATCGGTTTATAAGGCGTAAGGGCCGCCGCTTGCCCCAACCCCGCCGGAATCTGCTATTGTGTCTTCGACCCCATGCGCGCCCAATCCCTCACTCTCTCGCTCGCCCTCCTGCTCGCGCCGGCCTTCGCGCAATCCCCCGCGCCCCAGCCCGCCCAGCCCGCCACGTCGCAACCCGCCGCACAACCCACCGTCCCCTCGGACCACCAGCACATGATGGATATCCTCCACATCACCGCGCTGCGTCCCGGCGTCGCGCAGAACGGCACCGGCCCCAACCCCGTCAACTGGGACGAGTCGAAGGCCAACCCCTGGCCCAACCTCCCCAATCCGCTCATCCTGAACAACGGCAAGCCCGTCAAATCCGCCAAGGTCTGGACCACCCAGCGCCGTCCCCAGTTGATCGAGCTCTTCGACCGCGAGATTCTCGGCCGCGTTCCCGCCAACGTCCCCGCCGTCCGCTGGGAGGTTGTCTCCACCACCCCCGGCTCCGAGGACGGAATCCCCACCCTCACCAAGCGCCTCATCGGCCACGTCGACAACTCCGCCTACCCGGCCCTCACCGTCGACATCGTAGCCGACCTCATCCTCCCCGCCGCCGCGCGCGGCCCCGTCCCCGTCGTCGTCGAGATCACCTTCGACCGTCCGCTCGGCTCCCCTCCCCCGCCGCCGCGCCCGCCGCGCCCCACCCCGCCCGCCGCCGCAGCGTCCACACCCGCGCGCCCCGCCCTCAGCGGCAGCAGCGCCGCCCCGGCTGGCCCCTCGCCAAAGCAGCAGACCCTCGCCAAGGGTTGGGGCTTCGTGCTCTTCTACCCCACCAGCTTCCAGGCAGACAACGGCGGCGGCCTCACCCAGGGAATCATCGGCCTCTGCAACCGCGGCCAGTTCCGCAAGCCCGACGACTGGGGCGCTCTCCGCGCCTGGGCCTGGGGCTCCTCGCGCCTGCTGGATTACCTTCAGACTGATCCCTCCGTCGACGCGC
>Ga0326728_10019597_pt1 | contig 13095 bp, 14 predicted proteins | sample MB3enrmetagenome_FD_207602 | JGI IMG/M metagenome (GOLD analysis project Ga0326728, IMG submission 207602) | Lab enriched peat soil microbial communities from McLean, Ithaca, NY, United States - MB31MN | ecosystem: Environmental > Terrestrial > Soil > Wetlands > Peat | place: USA: New York...
AGCAGGCCCTCGAGTTCTCTGTCGTAAAATGGGATCTGAAGTGCGCTCAGAAGCGCGAACCGCTCGGGATCGCTTTCTACGAGGAGCGTGTCGGTTACTCTCGAGGCGAGCACCACTGCGGTCGCGACACCGACATAGCCAGCTCCGACGACACCGACTCTTCCAGAGGAATTCGGCATTGCATTAAGTTGATTCATCGCGCGAACAGTAGTTCAGCACGCGGGTCAGGGGAGCCGTTGTTGCCGCGACTTCGCTTCGTTGCACTTTGCGGCAACAGCTCGATGACCGCGCATCGCATCTGAGGCGAGGCCCATCAGAATCGAACGAACTTGAGGGTCTCGAGGTGCGCGAGCAGGATCACTCTCGTCTCGAACGCGCTAGCTCCGGCAAACATACGAGGATCCTCAGGGGGCTCACGTGTGATTAGGCACCGCAGGTCGAGCGGAATCGCAAATGCCTCCGCGGGAGGACAACCGCGGAAAGCATGTTTCACATGCGACAGGCACCAGCAATACACTTTCTCCGCTCAGTAGCTCGCTAGCGATCGGACGAGGTCGATGGGAGCCGATGCTTCAGTCATCGTTTGTGCATTCAACGAGGAGGACCACATCGGACAGCTTCTTGAGGCGCTCACTGGGGACGCGGGGGGGATCGAGTGCAAGATCATCGTCGTCTGCAACGGTTGTCAGGACCGGACACCTGACATCGCGAGAAGCTTCCCGGGGGTGATCGTCGAGGAAATCGCGGACGCTTCAAAGCATCAAGCCTTGAATGTCGGTGATCGCCTTGCGGGGGACGTCTTCCCTCGCCTTTACGCAGACGCCGACATTACCATTGATCAACAATCCATCACGAGGTTGCTGCAATCACTCAACGTCCGACGCGCTCGAGCCGTAGCACCAAGCATCTACTACAGGACGACCGGCAAACCCTGGTTAGTTCGCTCGTACTACTCCACGTGGCCTCGTATACCAAACAACGCTGACTGGGCCTCCCGTCACATCGCGGGGAGGGGCGTTTACGGAACCAACAGGGAAGGCCGAACTCGATTCACCGACTTTCCACCTCTTCGCGCCGACGACTACTTCTTCGACCTCCTCTTCGACGAAAGCGAACGCATCACGGTGGACCGTGCCATGGCGGGGATCACCGTACCGAACTCAACGCGGCAACTCTTACGCAGCCTTACACGTGTCCGATACGGGAATTTGGAATTAAAGCGATGGTTCGCGGCGTACAGGCCAGATCAACCGATCCGCGACCTCCGCGGAGAAGGCACGCGACACACACGACTTCGGCGACTCGCAAGTACGTGGCTCTCAAGTCCACTGCTAGCCGAAACGCTAAGTGCAACAATGTTCAGCTACCTACTCGGATACATAATTGTAGAAGCCTCTGCCCGGATAAACATAATGTGTTACCGGCTGACTCGACGCGATGTACCCTGGCGCTGAGACGCCGAGCTTGGCGTCGAGCCAATTGAGAGGACCGTCCACGACTGGATCTACCAGCCGTCAACAAGGTATCCACCGCTGTGCCGTTTCATTCTTTAGCCCATCAAGTAATGTGGCTCTTCTCAATGAACTGGGGCGCGTGAACAATTGACTGCGCTCCGATAGGTATCCACGAGAGCGGTAAGGGGCCTCGCCGCTCTCGTGGCTGTCCACAGCTCCGAGTCAGGGAGGCCCCCCGCCATGGGTGACGGTACCGAATTTCGATGACGCGGTATTGGGACTGCCCGGCTTCTGGGTGCTGGCTGTCACCGATGACGGCAATGAACTGCTCGTCGGCATCGAGACGATCCGCCGAGCGGCCGGGTGTCCCTCCTGCGGGGTGATCGCCAGGACCAAGGAGCGGCTCCGGGTGTTGATAAGGGACCTGCCGGCCTTCGACCGGCGGGTGCGGCTGGTCGGATCCAAGCGCCGCTTCTGCTGCCCGGATCCGGACTGCCGGGTTCAGACCTGGACCGAGCGCTCAGACGAGCTGTCCGATCGCCGTGTGCTCTCTTCCCGGGCAGGTCGTGAGTGCACGCGCGCCGTCGGCAGCGGGCGCTCGGTCGCCTCACCCCTGTCGAGTTCGAGCTCACCTTCGCCCGTCAGCTCGCCGTGGCAGCATGATCAGTCACAACCGGAGTCCACTGAACGTGCAGCAGGCGCGCGCCAGCTCTCGGATCGCTCATAATATTGCAGCAAGCCGACAGCTCTTAGCCCCCTCCATGCGGTTCCTGCAGCGAAACCGGTCAGGGTGCGAGGATTGAACAAGATCAGCCGATACATCGGCGTCACAGCCATGCCCCAACGCTCATGCCAATCTCCTCGTGTCAAGCAGTCGATGCGGCTAATCGAGGGATCGTCGCACGCCTTCGAAACGAGATCGGCCATAAGCAGATTCCCGGGGCTCAGGTGGTGCAGACTCTCGTCGTATGTGATCTTCAGCAGGAACAGCGTGTCTCCTACTTGGACTGAGATCTGAGAGGCAGCGAGGCGATCGTCGATAAGCAGGGACCGGACCGAGACGCGATGCGACGTAGCCGCGCTCACCAAGAAGCGTCTGACGAAATCAGCCGTCTGGGGCTGGTTCACGAAGGCATCGGTAGAACCCTTCCACCCCCTACCTTCTAGGTTGACGAAATGTTCGAACGCGGTGGTGACCTGGTCCGGTGTCGTAGCTTCGATAACGGCACTGCGACGCCCTTCGCGTTCCATGCACCTTCGTTTGCCGCGTAGCCCCTTCTTGAGGTTCCGCGTTGCTGCTGCCCAGAACTGACTGCTCGGCATGGTGGTGTCGAGAATGCAGGCTCCGGCATTGGAATGCTGGTCGATGTGCCCTAAACCTGAAGCCAGCCACAGAGATCCTTCCCGCAACTGGTTGAGCCACAGCACGTCCCAGTGGGCGTTCGTATGCCGATAGCCGGCGAGAAGCGCCCTGGCTATGGCGTGCTGATCCGCCGTCGGGTCGGCGATCGCAAGTGCGCCGAACAGCAGATCGTGGCCCTTCTTCCCGTCGAAAGTCGGTTGCACGCCACCGAGGAGCCGGACACCCTTACCGAAGACACTTGTTCGCTGAGCACTCAGGGCAGCCGCGGCAACAGGTCGGTCGTCATCCATGACCACAAACCACGAGATTCCATCGGCCTCAAGGTTCTCCAACCATTGTGGTAGCTGGAAGAAGAACTGCGCGTGAGGAGCAAGCGCTTCCCACTGCGGGCGAGCCCGTTCGAAACCGTCGTGTCCATTGTGGATAACCGTCCGGTAGGTCATCGGTCAAGCGAACCTGATCGTACGTCGCGTTGCTGTCGGGCCCGTGTGGGGCCGTAAGCGACATATCTTTGTCACCAGACGATTCTCCATGTGAGAAGCATCTTGTCACGTATCCAGACCCCCCGATGTGATGAAGGAGCGCAACGCCGCTCTCGCGTGACGGACGTCATTGGGGGATCTTCGGGCTCAGGTGCGTGGCCCGGTTCGATCGGACAGTGCCATCCGTCGGCTACCGTCACAGCGCCGCGGACAACGGTGCAAGGCCGTTGCCGAGTGAACCTGGCGTTTTCGCCATGATCACCAGAACGGAACCTGCCGTTCGTTCCTTGCGGCGCTTGCGCACCGAGGGTGCTAAGAAGTCACCAGGCCATATTTACCGGGGGTGATGGGCGGTGCCGAGTGTTGCTGTCGTCATGGCGACGTTCAACGGCGAACGGTGGATCGAGGCTCAATTGCGAAGCATTTCTTCCCAGACTCGGCTCCCAGAGCGGCTGGTCATTTCCGATGATGGCTCGACCGACGGTACGGTCGAAATCGCTCAAAAGTTTGCTCGGGACGCGCCATTCGACGTCGAGCTGCTCGAGGGTCCACGTATAGGCTGCGATGAAAACTTCTGGCTTGCGGCCAAACACTCGCACACCGATGTCATCGCCTGGTGCGATCAGGACGACGTCTGGTTTCCGCAAAAGCTGCAACTGTGCGAACGGCTGATGGAGGATAACAATGTGCCATTCGTCAGCCATTCCGCTGTGGTTGCTGACGCAACTCTCGCGCCGACGGGCCAATTATACCCCGACTACACAAGAACCCGCGTGCTAGAGCCACTCGTGGGAGACTGGTTTTGGCGTGCGCCAGGGTTCACACAATTCTTTCGGGCTGAGTTGTTACAAGTCGTACAGTGGGAGGATCGACCTTCTATACCGACCTTCCTAAACGGACGATTTGCTCATAGCGAAGTGATCGCGCTACTCGCGTTCGCGACCTGTCGGCGTCTTGAGATAGCTGATACATTGGCGACTTACCGACGGCATGGGCGAAACCTCTCTGGCGGAGCTCCGAAAATTCACGGTCCTCTCGAAACGGTCAAGGTCGCACTGAGTAACGAGTCAACGTCATACTCACATCAGGCATGGCTTGCTGGGTTATACGGACGCTTCATCGCCGCCTGCGGTCCGTCAAATAGTCGAGCGATTGACTATTTCGCCATGATAGAGGAGCGATGCCTACGACGATCAAAGACTCATCAGTCTCCAGGTCGATTGAGCGGAGCGCGCAATCTTGCCGTCGCTCTCGCCAGGGGTGACTACGGACGCCGGTCTCACGGTGGCTTTGGCAAACTTGCGCTCTCGCGCGACCTGGTCGCGCTGGCACTCGACGTCAATCGTAGCCCAACCTGATGCGCAGCCAAGACGCCACCAATAGTACTTCAACAACCGCTGTGGCCGTGGCTTCAAGACCTTCCGTAACCACCGCCTACGCGTCCTCTTGCATTGCGGTGGGATCAAATGAGACGCTCATCCGGCTACAACAATGCGGGCCCGCTCACCCCAGTTGGCCGCGTAGAGCCGGTAGTGCTCCCACTGTACGAGTCGTGCCTCGTTGCAACGAACCACACCGCGGTCAGCCTGTCCGATAGACCCGGAAGAACTCGACAAGCATATGGCAGGAATTCGTCATCTGATTTGGTGGTCCAGGCCAACTTCCCCCTACGGCGATATTATAGATGAAGAAATATGGATGGCCGAAGGCAAGGTTCCAATAGTAGGCTCCCACCTGACTTTCAGTTACCTCGAACTGCATCACACCATCAATAAGAAACTCTATATATGGAATCGAAGCCTGGTTGTTCCATAACAAACCGTAGGTGTTCCAACCAGCTGCCCCAGCGGCGGTACGGAAGTAATGCGTATGCTGGATTCCGTGAGTGTTACAGGGACCGTTTGTCGGAGGTCCACAATGGAATATCTGGGCGACCCAATCATCATTGTTGATGGTCTCTGCTAGGTCAATTTCGCCTGCCGAGGAACCAGGTAATGCCACATGGTCAGAGGTGTCACCCACGGCCCAGAAGGCGGGCCAAATGCCCTGTCCGCCATCTGGCAGTTCGATTCGTGACTGTACGAGAAGGGAGGTTCCACGCGGCGCGTAGAAGCTACGGTTCGACTGGATTCGACCAGACTGCCAGGATCCGTCAACCTTGTGCGCGGTAATCCGGAGATAACCCGCGCCACTAAGTTGGAGGCTCGAACGAAGGTCTACGTAGTCTTGCACCTCTGAATCCCAATCGGAACCAGTGATGACCTGCCAATTCTGAGACGAAGGCAGCGATCCGGCTGAACCGTTGAAGTTGTCGCTGAACAACAGATGCCACTTATGGGTTGAACTGAGATCGGTGGGACCTTCCTGATTTGGACGGATAACCGCAGATCCTTGTTGCACAGCAAGTTGCTGCCCATCTGCAATTTCACGCGGATTCACGACGGCTGCAACAAGAAACGATACGGCAATACCGCAAACAAACACACTGGCCGCACGAAACCAAGTCGCGCTCCCCAGTAGTGATCGCTGCGCGCAACCTCCCAGACCGAGGCCTTGTTTCACGCTCATAATGTTACGGGATTACGTACTCGACGCAACGCACACCCCCGGTATGTACCTGACTCGTGCGATGTTGATTCGAGTCTTTGTCCTGGTCAGGAAGATCGCCCTGAGTGTTGTGCTCCCGGATGGCGCGCTTGATGTGTTCAACCCCTTCCGGCGTCAACAGGTGCTCCATCGCCTCGTGCGTCGTCATCGACTCGTGCGGTCGTTTCCCCGCCTGCTTCGGCATGGAGAACTCCTAAATGGCTACTCGTAAGCTAGTCCGCGCACCCAGGGTATCGAGGTTCTGAAGAACATCGACCGCTTCGGCGGTGAGCAAAGGCGCTGGGAGTTCCTGGTCGGACTCCGCTGGCCCTATGAGATCGCCTGTCCCCGTTGCCGGTCCGTCAACATCGCGCACATCGCCAAACGCAACAAGTTCAGCTGCCGTGACTGTCATTACCAAACCGGACTCAACCAGTCGTCCCAACACCTCAATGACCGAGGTGGCGCATGCGTGTTCGGGAACGACAGCGATCTGTTCAGCTCTATCGGGGTCAGATCCCCTCGCCTGGCGCGAGGACCGTGTCCGGTTCTGGGCGGCGATTGCTGGGGGATGAAGACCGAGGAAGCGGCGACGGAGGCGACGTGTCATCGCCCGTTGCATTTCGCTGGTTCCGCCACGCTGGTGGAGTGACCCATGTCTTCCTCCGACGGTGTCGGGTCGCCACCTGTCGTGCTCTGAGCGCGAGGACATCGCGATCTGGCGCGTATAGGGCTTAGGGGGACGTGAGATCGCTCGACGTCTCGGGCGGAGCCCGTCGACTATCTCGCGCGAGGTTCGCCGCAACGCCTCGACGTGCACCCACCACCTGACGGCCGAATCGTCGGCCCCGAGGAGGCACCCTGGAAGGCCCGCGGAACTCTCAATCGCGAACTGGTGGCTTGCGTGCGCACCGGACGCGCGCTGCGCGTGCCGCGGGCCCGCACCCGCAAGGCGACCTGGGCTCACGTCACCCCGGAGGTGATGATCGCCGAACGCCCGACCGCGACCTGCGACCGGGCGGTGCCGGGGCACTCGGAGGGCGACCTGCTCATCCGTCAAGAGCGGTCAGCGATCGGCACGCTGGTCGAGCGCACCACTCACTTCACTATGGGTGTCCACCTGCCCCGCGAGGTCGGCTACGGGACGATCCCTCGGACCGAGAACGGACCCGCCCTCGCCAGCTACGGCGCCATCAGGATGAAGAACGCCCTCGCGACGACCATCACCACGCTGCGCGAGCAGTTGCGTTGTTCACTCATGTGGGACCGGGGCAAGGAGCTGTCCCAGCAAGCGGCCTTCACGGTCGAGACAGGCGTCGCCGTCTACTTCGCGGACCCGCAAAGCCCCTGGCAACGCGGAACCAACGAGAACACCAACGGGCTGTTGCGCCAATACTTCCCGGAGGGCACCGACCTCTCTCGATGGAGTTCTGAGGAGATCGCGGCCGTCGCTACCACGCTCAACAACCGGCCGCGAAGAACCCTTGGTTGGAGGACGCCGGCCGAGGCGTTCAATGAGTACCTACTTTTGGTCCAGCAATCTGGTGTTACGACGATTGATCGAATTCACCCAATACCTCGCGATTCGCTACTCCGAGCGCCTCGCCGAGAACGACATCGTCGCGTCGGTCGGATGGCGCGGCGACAGCTACGACAACGCCATGGCCGAGAGCGTCAACGGCCTCTACAAGTGGGAGCTCTTCTACCCGAGAGGGCCGTGGCGGAGTCTCGACGACGTCGAGTTCGCCACACTCGGCCACGTCGACTGGTTCAACCACCGACGCCTCCACGGTGAGACCACCGACGCCGCGGCCTACGTCACCCCAGCGGAGTTTGAGGCCGACTACTACCGTCAGAGAACACCCGCCCTCGTGGAGGTTTCCCAAACCGGCGAGCAGCCATGCAACCCGGGGTGGTTCAAAATGTCCAGTAGTCTTGACTCGGGACACTTGGGAAACAGACGATAAGTTTCACGGTTACGGACTTCGTCGGAGGATCTCAGCAAGCAACCCAATGCTGTAAACAAGATGACTAAGGATGACAATTGCAGGATGCGAGTGCCGTGCTCGCCAGGCTGGGATGGCCAGCAGAAGCAAGTAGCCTGGGAATACAAGTGCCAAGGGAAGCAGCAAAATGAACAGTGGGTAGGCCAGCGTTGCTGGTTCCCGTTTGAGAACATCGCGAAGGGGGGTTGCGTGCTTGCGGTGGAGTCGTGCACGTGCCTTGCCGTAGGCGTAGGTTCGCCGTAGTTGGCGTCGCCGATCACCCCAGTCGTGGCTGACCACCGCTTCGCGTACTGAGCGGATACGAGTGCCGCTGTTGACGATCCGCCACGTGTAGTCAATGTCTGACCCGTACTCGAAGTGCTCGTCGAAGTCGCCAATCGCATCTATGATGCGCCGAGACAGTGCGAGATTCATTGTTGGCGCTTCGTCCACGTATTCTGGGATGTTGTCAGCGTCACGCTCGTAGAGGTAGCTCCAGGCACCGCTACCAACCGATCGCCCAACAGTAACGTCCTCTGTTCCCCTGAGGATCGGTTCGGAAAGCAATCGAAGCCAGTCCGGACCGAGCCGGCAGCCCGCGTCAACGAACACGACACAATCGGCACCGGAGGTCGCTCGTAACCCGACGTTGCGTTGGTGCGGGATTGTGACGCGCCCCGCCATCCCCTCGGGAGCAGTGAAGTCAATCCAACGGACGTCAGCGAAGCGTTGTCTCATGTCCTCAAGCCGCCCCGAGGACGCGTCAACAACAACGATGTCAGCTCCGGTGGCAGCTCCCGGTACATGGAGATCCGACAACGTGTTCTCGAGAGCTGGTTCATCTTTGCTCACCACAACGACCGCGATCACGGCTGAGACACCTCTCAATTTCGTAGAGCACGGAACCCACAGAAGACGTTACTCTGCGCACTTGTTGGTCTTCGATATACAGGACGCGTTGCCTCAGGCGATGCCGACTTGTGGTTCGACGAGACTTGCACTGATCCGGAAATGACCAAGGCTGCGCGGATCAGGGTCAACACTTCCCGGGCTACCAATTTGCCCCGTGTTGCATCAACCGTGCCGGGTGACGGCCTAGCTTCCCTGTAGACAAGTTCGGCCTGAGCAACCGTGTCGCTAGCTCGAACTAATGACAAGGAGGCTCACGCCAATGAGGAGCCTATCCCCGTCCGTGCTTGTGCGCGAGCAGCTCGACCGTCTCGTGACCGACGACGTCGGGCGCGACGAGAACATCATCTCGGCCCTCGTCGAGACCGCCACGCGGCTTGTCGTGCAGCAGCTCTTGGAAACCGAGCAGTCCGACTTTCTCGACGGCCGCGGCCGCTATCCGCGCCGTGACGGCGACGAGCGCGGGCTGCGCAACGGCTACTCGCCCTCGAGGCTGGGAACGGCAGAAGGCCCGATCGAGGTCCGCGTCCCTCAGGTCCGCGACGCCGAAGAGCCCTATCGCCCGAGCCTGATGAGTTTCTCGGACGGCAACTCCGACGTCCTGGAACGTTTAGTCACCGAGATGTACGCCCGGGGACTTTCGACCCGCGACGTCGAGGACGCCTTCCGGGACGCGACCGACGAGCTCCCGCTCTCGTGCTCAGCGATCTCCGAGGTCACCGACCAGCTCTGGGAGGACTACGAGGCCTTCATCGCGAGAGACCTCGCAGAGATCTCGGTCGAGTACCTATTCTGCGACGCGATCTTCGAGTCGCTGCGCCGCCAGAGAGCGAAAGAGGCCCTGCCCGTCGCCTGGGCGATCGACTCGGAGGGGAGAAAACACCTGCTTCACCTGGCCGTCGGGAACAAAGAGTCCGTGCCCGCATGAACCGGGTTCTTCCGCCACCTCGTCGATCGCAACATGCGAATGCCGACGATCGTGACGACCGACCGGGCGCCAGGGATGATCCAGGCGGTCTATGCGGTCTTTCCCTCTTCGATCCGCATCCGGTGCTGGTTCCACCGGCTCTCGAACATCAGAGCGAAGCTTCCCGACGAACCCGCGCCCGAGGTGATGGCCCACCTCTACGCGGTCAGAGACGCCCCGACCCTCGACGCGACGCGAGTCGTCGCCGACCGATTTGAGAACACCTTCTCTCGAGAGTTCCCGTCAGCCGTCGCCTGCTTCGCCGACGATCGGGAGGCGCTCCTTTCGATCCACCGGGTCCCGGTCCGCCGCGCATCCGCGTCCGGACGACCAACCTCGCCGAACGGAGCTTCGAAGAAGAACGCCGGCGCACCAAGGTCGTCCCGCGGCTCATGACCGAGCGCTCGACGATGAAGCTCGCCATCGCGAGCGATGATCCGCTCGGCCGATCGCGGGTGCCGGGTCTCGATCAGCGACTTCGAACGTCACCAGTTGCGACTGCTGCGTGCCGAGCTCGGGCTCGATCCGCCGCCAGCGGAAGATTAGGCGACGCGACGAAGGAGAACGGCAGAGCGACAGACGGCATGATACGCGGGCGAGCGCGATTTACATGGGCGTGAGGACTTGATCTCTATGTTGCGACCCCCAACGCACTGGATGAGTCTTGACCAAGGGTATTCGCCCCGGCTTAAGTCGTAAGACGTAACTTGAAGCCCAGGAGAGCAGGTTCTGACCGTGCGAGTCACTGTTGTAAAACCAAGTGAACTCGGACCAGGTGAAGCGGAGCTGTGGGCAAGCTTCCAGCGCTTATCGCCCGAAACGGTCAACCCGTTCTTCTCAATGACTTTCGTGCAAGCCGTCGGCCGAGCACGACCGAGCGCCAGGGTCGCGGTAGTCGAGGACAACAGCAAGATCGAGGCATTCCTTCCGTTTGAGCTGACACCAAAGAACATTGCAGTCGCAATCGGCTGGCCAATGAACGACCTGCACGGTTTCGTCTCTTCCGCCGCGACGATCGACGCAAGATCGGTCGTGAGAATGGCCGGACTTCGTGGATGGGTGTTTGACCACGCTCCTGCTAGCCAACAGGCGCTTGTCCGGTACCACTACAGAGGAACAACTGTTCAGTGTCCGGTGATCGATCTAACGGTTGGGTACGAGACCTATTTCCGCGACCGCTCGCGATCGCTCAGAAGAGAGATGGCTCGATCACGCCGCGGTCTCGAACGCGAGGCAGGACCTCTTTCTTTGGAATGGAATAGCTCCAATCCTCAGCACCTGCGAAAGCTCATCGAGTGGAAGTCTCGGAAATACGACTTCACAGGTCTACTGTTCAGTGATCCGACAGCCCTTCAGATCGTCGAAGAGCTCGCCATGACGGACAATGTGGACTGCGGAGGCGTGCTCAGCGTCCTTCTCGCTGGCGAGAAACCGATCGCCTTTGATCTCAAGCTCAGAAGTCCACGAGGCTTGTCGGGCTGGTTCGCAGCGTACGATCATGGACTCGCGCGCTTCTCCCCTGGGATCACTCTCTTACTTGCTGTTGCGCAAGAAGCTGCCCGAAGAGACATCGCCATGTTCGACCTCGGATATGGCCAGCATCGTTACAAGTTCCGGTTGGCGAATAACTCCTATCCGGTGATCAAGGGTGCAGTGTGGGCAAGCCCCATCGAGCACCTGGGCCGCGCGATCTCCCGGCGGTTCCGGCATGTCGCTCGATACTGCATCCAAGCTGTCAAGAGGGGATGAGCAAGCCAACTAACTCACCGAGTGTCTAAGGGGGAAGGCGCGGACAAACTACTTGTCGTGCGCAGAACGCACCCGGTGTTATGATCACCCCCAACGTAGGTCCGATACCTTGCCACGTGATCGAACTGCGCCGATTCACTAGTAGGGGTCAGGTTCGCTCGAGGTGCCAGACGTGTTCCCGAGCGCGGACAGATCGCCCGACACGGCGACCGAGCGGGGCAAGCTGCGAGCGGTAGCACCGGACCGCCGCGCGCTTGAGAGATCGTTGGTGGCTGGATCGCAGCGAGTCATCTTTCACTAACCGAAATCCCCGACTCGCCAAATGGCGGAACCGGTCTGGGATCTCTCCAACAACTTCTCGGTAGTAAGGAAGGTCCTCGTATACGTAACAGTCGAGATCACACGCGACGGCAACCTCAAGACACGCCTCGGCGGTGAGACGATGGTCATCATGGCCGAGCCCAAGAGGCATCAGCCAAGCGTCAACTGGCTGCTGGGATGCAAGACGCGCCAACTCCTCGCTAACCGCGGCCAGGAGTTCCGTGGCGTCAGGCCCTTCGTAGTTATACAGCACACTTCTATACTGCTTATCCCAAAAGGGCAGATGTTCATAATCCGCAGCAAGAAGTGCCGAGCACCGTTCGTCCTCTCGTCGACGCGTGCAAATGACATCATCGCCGTCTCGAAAATACTTCGTAGCTCGATCCCAACTCGTCAACGGACTCACCGACGGCGGTCCGCCCGCAAAGACAGTGGTAAGGCGCGACCCGGGATTCGCTGCAATAAACAGTGCGCAGCTGAGCGCCGCGTCGTCGAGATGCGCAGAAACCACTCTATAGATGGGGTCCACAGACGAAGCTTAGGCCGATTCGACTTGTTAACCAACCTCATCTCAGCCGCAACTTACGGCGGTTCGCCAGAAGCGTTCTTCACATGACCCCTGAGTCGTACCGCTGGCGTCCCTCGCCCCAATTCAAGCTCGACATCGACAACTCACCGTGCGATTCGCCGACGCCTAGCTCGAGGTGATCCGGCACACCGACGACGCAGTTCCATCGCGGCAGCAAGTGGATCGTCTGCTGAGCAGATCGCCGCCACGACCGCAATCCCAGTAACGCCCGTGTCAACAAGCTCGGCAACGCGATCAGCCGTGATCCCTCCGATCGCGACACACGGCACCGAAGACGAACCACATATCGCTTGCAGGTCACGGACGCCAATGGGCGGGGCCGCATCGAGCTTCGTCCCTGTCGGATAGACGGGTCCGACGCCAAAGTAATCGACGGTTCCCGGGGGAAGTGCGCGGGCGGCTTCCGCTTCCGCGAGGTTCGTCACTGACCAGCCGATGACGAACTCCGGTCCGGCGATCTCACGGGCCGCCCCGGCGGGAAGGTCGGACTGACCGAGGTGCACTCCATCGGCGCCTGCCGCCAGCGCCACGTCGAGCCGGTCGTTCACGATGAAGCAGACGGCCGTGCCCTCGAGCAATTCGCGAAGCTCCCTCGCCGAGTGGAGCAGCTCCCGGGCGGTCGCCCGATGATCGCGCAGCTGAACTGCGGTGACGCCACCTTCGACAGCGAACCTCACGGTCTCGGTCACA
>Ga0326728_10019598_pt1 | contig 13094 bp, 11 predicted proteins | sample MB3enrmetagenome_FD_207602 | JGI IMG/M metagenome (GOLD analysis project Ga0326728, IMG submission 207602) | Lab enriched peat soil microbial communities from McLean, Ithaca, NY, United States - MB31MN | ecosystem: Environmental > Terrestrial > Soil > Wetlands > Peat | place: USA: New York...
TTGGCTGGGCGACCAGGATTCGAACCTGGACAAGTGCCTCCAAAGGGCACTGTCCTACCATTAGACGATCGCCCAACAATGCAACCGTCCGCGAGTCTCTCTCGCTGAACGGATGCCTGTCAAACTGCTCATTGCAACAGCATTTCGCGCCAGTACTTGGGGCGCGGCAGGGTGCGGGTCAAGTGACTCGCCACCCCGGCCGCCCGCAATCGCTCGCGCGCCGCTTCCGCATCTCCGCGGGTCCGGTACAACCCGTAGAGCGCCGAACCGGACCCGGACAGCGAGGCATGGAGGGCTGCCTCCGGCGTGCCGGAGCCCAAAAGAATGCGCTTGATCTCTGCAAGGGAGGGATGCTGGGGGAAGACGACGCGTTCAAAGTCGTTCTCCATCCAGCTCGTGATCCCGGTGCGGACAAGCGCGGACTCTTGCGGTCCGGCGAGGTTCTCTCCATTTGAGAGAACACCGGAGGAGCCATTTCCCTGCCCACCTTCCGGGATCGCTCCCGCAAAGGCGCTGGCATAGGCGCGGCTCAACTCATCCAGTTTAACCGCGCTGGCCTCCGCGGTCAAACCCTCGGCGGCGCAGAGCGCGTCCCAGTCGCGAAAGGCCTGCGGCGTCGAGACGCCAATCTCCGGCGTGGCCACCACGCACCACACCGGCTCCAAATCCGGCAGAGGCTGGACCTGCTGGCCGCGATCGACGCCGAGGACGGTGCCGCCGACAAGAAACAACGGCACATCGGAGCCCACCTGGGCGGCGATCTCCATGCGCTTGGTCTCCCACCCTTTTCGCACAAAACGCGAAAAGGATGGGGCACCCAACTCTTCCGGCGTATTTGCCAGGATGCACAACGAAACCGAAGGATCTGCGTTTCCAAAAACAGCATTCTGGGTGCCCCATCCTTCGAGCGCCGTTTGCTCGAAGGGTGGGAGAGCAAGAAGCTCGTTCCCAATCCAGCGATCCCCGGCCAGTTCCGCCTCCAGGCCAACGAGCGCCCCCACCGCGTTGGCTGAGCCCGCGCCCAGTCCGCCCTGCACCGGCAGGCGCTTCTCGATGTGTATCTCCACCTCAGCGGCAAGGCCGAGGGCCGCGAGCGCCAGCGCAACCATCTTCCAGGCCGTGTTGCGGTCGTCCGTAGGCACGCGCTCGTCATTCGAGGTGAGACGAATCGAAGTGGCAGCCGAGGGGCGGGCGGTCACCGTCACTACATCGTGCAGTTCAAGCGTCTGGTAAACCGTCGCCAGCGCATGGAAGCCATCAGCGCGCGGCGCCCCGACCCCGAGGCCCAGATTGATCTTCGCGTGCGATCGGACGGCGGTAGGCATACCGGTTTATTGTAGGGGCTTGCTCAGGGCCTAATCTATGGAGAGTGAGAACCGGAGCCATGCCGCGAGATACCGAGCAGCTTTGTCGCGACGTCAACCGCATAAGCGCTTACCTTGCCCTGGACGATTTCGAGGGAGGTGGTCCGGGGCCGGAAGTGCTGAGTGGCCTTGGTGTAATTGCCTTGCTCGGCAACCAGGTGATCGCGACGCTGACCGCGGCCTGCACCCTGACGCAGCGGTCGCCGGGCGCGAGCCTGCTGCTCTCCGGCGGCGCGGGTCATTCGACTCCGCTTCTCTATGACAATCTGCGCGCTTCCAGCTACGGAGGCCTTGTTCGCCAGGGGCAGGTCAGGGAGACGATGGCGGAGGCGGAGATGTATGCCGCGATCGCGCAGGCCGCGTTTCAAATCCCGGCAAGCAGAATCCTAATCGAGAATCGCTCCAGGAACTCAGCGGAGAATGCCCGCTACAGCATACAAATCCTGAGGGATTCACAGCGGCGGCATGAGACGATCCTGGTTCTTCAGGATCCAACCATGCAGCGGCGATCCATCGTCACCTGGGCGCGCGAGGCGGAGATTGCCGGATGGGAGGCGCGCACGTTGAGCCATGCCGTCTTTGTTCCGGCAGTTGAGCCGGATTCGGATGGGAGGTTGCGATTCGCGGCCGGTCAGAGCGAGGGAACCTGGACGATGGAGCGATTCCTCGCGCTCATCCTTGGAGAAATCATGCGGCTGCGGGACGATCGGGACGGGTATGGTCCAAGGGGACGAAACTTTCTGCCGCATGTGGAGATTCCGGGGCAAGTCATCGAGAGCTACGAGCGGGTTTCGGCCAGTCAGTTGAACACGGTGACACTCCGATAGAACCTGAGACTGAACCATTGCAATTTAGCCGATACAATGAAGCTGGCGCCGGGCTGCCCACGGCTTGGGGTTGACTGGCAACTTGATTCTGAACGCGCGCAAGCTATGCCGGAACGCTTGAAACTCCAAATCGACGCTCTGCCGCAAGGAGGCCGCTGGAGTCTGCGCGACTGGATCGCCGCAGCAGGGCTCTTTCTGGCTACAGCCGCGGTCGTGTTTTGGCAGGACGCGCATCTCGTCGTGCTCTGGGATCTGAGTTATACGCTGGACAGCAGCGTCCGCTTCGCCCTGGGGCAAGTGCCTTATCGCGACTTCCCCTTCGTCCACCCGCCGCTGACGTTTCTGATTCAGGCCGCAATCATGCGCCTCACGGGGCGCGTCTACTGGCACCACGTCCTCTACGCCGCCGTGATTGGCGGCCTGGGAACGGTGCTGGCCTGGCGCATCGCGTTGCGCACGCTGCGTGGGCGCGTGGCCGGGGCTTGGACGGTTTCCGTGCTGCTGGCCGCTCCGCTCACCGTGCTGGGCATCTACAGCATTCTGCCGCTGCCCTCCTACGACTGCGACAGCGCCTTCTCGATCCTGGTCGCCATCCTCCTGTTGCAGCGCCTAACGCCGGATGCGGCGTTGGTCTCGGCGGCGGGCCAAGCCAAGGCCGGATTCAGGGCATTGCTGCTTCCCTTCGCGGCGGGCGCGGCGGTTGCTCTTCCGCTGTTCTTCAAGCAGAACATCGGCCTGCCGCTGCTGGCGGTCACGGTCGCAGTGGTCGTGCCGATGCTCGGAGGGAGGCTCATCGGCCGCGCGCCCACATCCCCGGCCACCGCAGGCATTCCGGCTTTGCTGGCGCTCCTGGCCGGCGCGGTCGCAACACTGCTGGCCGCCGCTTTGCTGTTGCACTGCACGGTAGGCCTGGGCAACTACATTCACTGGACGATCCACTTCGCCATGGAACGCCGCCTGCCGGGTTTCCGGGATATGCTCAGCATCTATTCGGAGCCATCCCTCATCTGGACGCTGCCTTGCGTGGTTGCGGCCCTGTCGCTGTTGCGCAGCCGGCTGGTGAAGGCCCAATGGGCGCGGCTGTTGGCGCTGGCTCTGCTGGCCGCGCCGTTTCTCTTCACGCTCGTTGGTCTGTTTCTTTCCGGCGATGCCGACGACCGCGCCGTCAATCTACTGGCGCTCTGGCCGCTGCTGCTTATCCTTTCCGCCGCGCTCACGCTCTTCTATCTTCTGCGCGGCCCGATCGCTCGCGCTCTGGTGCCCGCGGCGCTGCTGGCGGCTATCCACGGAACTCTGCTCTCGCAGCAGCTTTGGGGATCGACCTACGCCATCTGGCCGCTGCTCATTCTGCTGGTTGCCGAGATGATCGCGTTCCTGGCAACCGTCGGCCCGCCTGGCGTGGCGCCGGAGATCGCAGCCTGGAGCCCTGCTCCGGCGTTGGCCGCCGTTATTGCGGCGACGCTGCTGGTCTGCGGCGGGCTTTACACGGCCAGCGAGGATCGCCTGTCGTTCATTGACCTGCCGGATGGGCCGGTGGTGCATTCGACCCTGCCGCCACTCAAGGGAATGGCAACGCCCGGACCCTACCTGCCGGACTTTGAAGAGCTGCTGCGATTTGCCGCGGCCAATATCCCTGCTTCGGACGGGTTGATCCTGCTGCCCGGCGAGGATCCCTTCTACTTTGCCACCGGGCGCGTGCCGCGGTTTCCCGTGCTGCTCTTCGACCCCGCCACCGACCCTTACTCGCCCGCTCAGCTAGTGGAACTCGTGCGCGCGCGCAACATTCGCTGGCTGATCGTGAAGCGCGAGTTGCAGATCAAGGAGGACGTAACGCCGCAGCGCGAAGCTACGATGAAGGCTCTGCTTGAAGATTTCAGGCCCTACGCCCGGCTCAAGGGCTATGATGTTTACCGGCGCTAGGCCGCGTCGGCGCAGGGGCGCAGCCCGGCCCCGCGGTGCTAAACTTGTTGCGTCATGTTCTGGGGGAAGCCTCAAACTCAGTCTTCCGCCTCGCCGCCGCTGTTCTGCCGACAGTGCGGCTGTGAAGTTTCCCCCGCCGCTTGGAGTTGCGCAGCCTGCGGCACTGCGCTTCGCGTCTCCGGCGCGATGACTTCGATTCGCCCCGGCGCATCCGCAACCTCGAAACGCGCTCGCCCGGCTCGTACCTTCGCCGAAAGAGTCTATCCCTTATTGATTGTCCTGGGCTTATTTGTCATCTGTGAAGCCGCCGATCCTAAGCATCCCGTGGGATGGGGCTTGTTTTGGGCTGCTGTTGGCTTTGTCGTCAGCTTTTGGGCTGACGGCTTTTTCGAGTTCTTCGATAGCCTCTTCGTTAATAAGTGACGATGAAGCCCCATCCTCCACGCGCCGCGAGAGATCGCTGAGCACAGGGGCGGCGCGATAACCCTCAGAGCGCGCCGGCGGTGAGCGCCTGTGCTTTTGCGGCGCGCAATGTGGCTACCGGATCGCCGGTGGGATGAAACTCCATGGCCACCATCCGCCGGTAATTGAGTTGGGCGAGTTTGCGGTAGATATTGACGTAGTTGATCTCGCCGGTGCCGGGCTCGTGGCGGCCGGGCACGTCGGCCACGTGGATGAGGCCGATCACATCGATGTGCTTGTCGAGCTTTTCGATCAGGTTGCCCTCGGCGATCTGCTCGTGGAAGATGTCATAGAGGAACTGGACCTGGGGATGATCGACCTGCCGCACCACCTCGATGGCCTCGGCGGCGCTGGTGAGAAAGTTGCGCGAATTCTCCTCGGGGTCGATGCACTCGAGCAGCAGGCGCACCGGCTGGCCGTCGATCTGGCGGCCTTCGACCAGCGCCGCGGCACGCTTGAGCGTCTCCACGCAGCTCCGGTGCTGCGCCCAGCGCGAAAGCCCCGGAACCACGTCGCCGGAGAGCAGAATGATCGCCGGGCAGCCGAGGGTCTCCATGGGGGTGAGCGCCTGGCTTAGCTCGGCCAGCAACGCGTCGCGGGCGGCGGGATTGGCGATGCCGTGGGCCAGGCCGGCGGTGGCGTCGAACTCGATGCCGAGGCGCTTGCGCGCGGCGTTGGCGCTGGCGAAGTCAGCGGCGGACCACTTGCTGTACTCGCCCACCAATTCGACGTTGCTGTAGCCCGCCTCGGCCACCTTCGCCAGCCGCTCCTCGAAGGGCAGGCCGGTGAAGACCGTCCAAAGCATCACGGAAAGCGGGAACGGCGGGGCTTTGGAGGAGGATTCGGCGCTCGCCGGTGCTGCCTGGAGCGGGGCCACAACGGCGCTAAACGCGGCCGTGGCCAGGGTTTGCGTAAAGGTGCGGCGATTCATGGGAGCCTCCTGAGGCTCAAGGCTTCGTCTTCGCCTTGCGGGAGCGACGCAGAGCCTCCCAGTCCTTTTCCGTCTGATCGGCGTAGAGGGAGCCGAACTTGGCGAGGGCTTCGGAAAAGCCGTCTCCGCTGCCCAGGTAGCCGGCGATGACCAGCGGGTCGCCGGAGCGGGCGTGGCCGCGCGCCAGTAGTTCGCCGCAGACCTCGCCGTAGGCCTGGAGGCCGGCGCCGGCCAGGTCTTCAAGCTCGATGGAACCCTTGTGATCGTTGAGCTGGCGGACGAGGTATTGGCGTCCGCCGATGTGCGTCCAGCCGAGGAACGGATCGGACTGCAACTGCATGGCCCGCTGCCCCTCGGCCACGCGCTGGCCGTTGTGGTGGGGCGGGCGCGCATCGGGCAGATAGGCGGTGTAGCCCGAGGCCGGCTCCTCCTTGATTTGCAGGAAGAGCGGGTCGGCGGGACCGTTGCCTTCAAAGTAGATGCAGTAGTCGCGCAGGCCCACCGAGCCCGTGCCCACCACCTTGAAGGCCACGTCCACGGGCCGATAGAAGGACAAGAGGTGCTGCCGCTGCGGCTCCAGCATCTCGCGATAAGGCGTGAGCGAGGCCAGCACGGCAGTTACCTGGGCGCCGGCAAGGCGCGTGAGCATCGGTTTGGATTCCTTGAAGCGGCGCGTCGCACCGGGCTTGCCCGCTCCCGATTTCGATGCCGGCTCGGTGAGCTGCTCCAGCGTGTGCTGGGGCGTGGCCCGCTCGGCCTTCATCAGGGCCGCGTGGACCGGTCCGACCTGGCCCAGGCGATGCACCTGAGAGCGCGCCACTTCGAGGCCGGGCATTTTGGCAAAGGCGCGCATTTGGGCGCTGTAGCGCTCGATGCACTTTTCCGCGGCTTGCCGTGCGGACGAATCCTTGTGGCCGGATTCGCGCCCGGCCAGCACCAGGGATGCGGCCATGCGCTTCAGATCCCACTCGAAGGGGCCGCGAATGGTCTCGTCGAAGTCGTTGATGTCGAAGACCAGCCTGCCGTCGGGCGCGGCGAATGCGCCCAGGTTGCGAACATGCGCATCGCCGCAGAGCTGGCTGACGATGCCGGTCGAGGGCAGCACGGCCAGGTCCGCGGCCATTACCGGCACGGCGCCGCGAAAGTAGCCGAAGGGCGACTGCGCCATCAGTTCGTACTTGAGCTTGATGAGCGGCGGCACGCGGCCGCGCATCGAGCGCTCCAGCAGCTCGGGCGGCGGCGTCTTGCGCGCCTTGATGTTGAGTTCGTCATGTTCCTGGCGGCCCACCTGCTTGCGACGCGCCTGACCGAGATTGCTGCGTTCTTCCGGAGTTGACCAATGCATAGCCCGGACGATACAACGCTCTGCCTGGGATGCGCAACCGAGGTTCCGGCGCGTGCGGGTGCCCTATAGAAATGGATTGACGATCCTTACTCGGTCGATCTCCTGGCCGTGCTGCATGTCTTCGCTGAGCAGGATGCGGCAGCCGGTCTGCTTGGCCATGCGCAGGACAAGAGCATCCCAGTATGAGAAGCCGTGAAGCATGTGCATATCGATGGCGGCGAGAATGTCGCTGAGGTCCATCCGGGCGACTTCAAATGCGCCGTAGAGCTCCACCTTCTCCTTCGCGCGCAGGGAATCGGCCTTGAACTTGCGCGTCACCGTGACGAAATACTCCTGAAGCACCTGGGTGGAGACGACTCCCGACCGGTGCCGCATATGGTGCAGAATTTGCGCAGATGCAATCTGTTGCTTGACAGGTTCGTGGGTGTCGTCGGCATAGACCAGGATGTCGGTGTCGAAGAATGTGCGCGCGGATCGACCGGATGCATCTTCGATTCGGGGCGTTCGCGAGCCGCCCCTCTCGAGCGGAACTTCTGCGCCAGGAACCGGCTGCGCAAGCACCGGGTCAAGACGAGAACCCGCATCGGGAACTTCGGGATTACGAACTCCCGGATCGGCTAGCGGGGCCAACGGATGCGGTCCTCGTAAAGCTCTTCGCGATTCCATTTCCAACTGCCGGGATTCCCCAGAGGGGGAAGTTCCGCCAGCCTCTCGACCACTCTCTCGATGCTGCCGGCTCCGGCGATGTGTTGCAAATGTTCGCGAATCTCCTGGTTCAGGCTTTTGCCAGTCGCGCGCAGCTTCTCCCGGGCACGTTCGACCAGTTGCTCGTCGATGGAGAGAGTGATGTTCATATACACATAATACGTGCGCACATATTATGTGTCAATACCCTTTCCACTTCAGAAGCACTCGATGTGGTCGCAGGCGTTCATCAGTGGAAGCTGAAGCGTGGAGTCGTGCTCGGGGCCGGAGTAGATGGTGATGGCGGCCGGCTTGTAGTCATCGGGCCTGGCGGTCATGATGTTGGGGACGAAGGTCTGCGGGTTGCGGTCGTAGAGCGGGAACCAGGTGCTTTGAATCTCGACCATGACAGTGTGGCCGGCTTTGAAGACGTGGTCCACGTCGTGAAGCGAGAAGCGATACTCACGGACGGAGCCGGCGCGCAGGGGCGCCGGCTTGTCGAAAGCTTCGAGGTAACGGCCGCGGAAGATCTCTTCGTTGGTCATCAGCTGGTATCCGCGCATCTTGGGGTCGGAGACAGTCGAATCGTCGGGGTATTGATCGATGAGCTTGACGACGAGGTCGGTGTCCGAGCCGGAGGTGGAGGCGTAGATGTCGGCCAGGACTTCGCCGGTGAGGATGAGGTCCTTCTTGAGGATGGGAAGCTTCCAGAGCGCAACGTCCTTGCGATCAGTGACGAAACGCTGGTCCTCGGTGAGCCAGTTGTACCACTGCGAGCCTTCGCTGTAGGTGGGCTGGATGGGGCGATGGCGGTATGGGACGGGGTTGGCGGGGTCGCTGAGGTAGCTGGTTTTGGCTTCGACTGTCGAGCCGCTCCAGCTGAGCAAGCCCGCACCCTGCAGATGGAGGCTGGTGGGCTGCGATTCAATGGGCGGAAAGTGGGAGTAGCGCTTCCAGGTGTTGGAGCCGGTCTGGAAGCTGGCCGTGTCTTCGAGGTCGAAGCCGGAGGGATTCGCGCCGGGCTCGTCCTTCAGGTAGTGAGCGAAGAAGCGGGCTTCGATCTGGGCGCGAAACTCCTTGCCGATGGGCTCGGTGTAATCGAGATTGCCGAGATGGCGCGCGGAGGACGACCAGAAACCGTGCCGCCAGGGACCGAGGACGAGGAAGTTCTGGCGGTTGGCGTCGTGGGGCTCAAGGAAATCGTATTCGATCTGCGGCCCGAACATATCTTCCTGGTCGTAGTAGCCTCCGACGGTGAGGGTAGGAACGGCGACCGCGTTGAGCGAGTTCTCGACGGCGCGCGAGGTCCAGACGGAGTCGTAGACGGGGTGCTCCAGGAAGAGCTTCCAGGTGGGCAGGAGTCTGGAGCCGGAGCCTTTTACGTCCTCGGCGAAGGAGCCGCGCTCCAGGAAGTAGTCGAAGCCGTCGCGGGGTTTGCCGTCCTTGTCCTTGCCGTAATCGACGGTGGCTTGTTCCTTGCCGGACTCCATTTCCAGCACGTAATCGTAGCCATAGCTCTGGCGGAAGGCGCCATTGTGGAAGAAGTCGTCGCCTATCCAGACGTCGATCATGGGGGCCTGGGGAGAGATGGCTTTGACGGCGGGGTGAGGGTCGATGCCGGCCATCATGGCCAGGAAACCGGGGTAGCTGGTGCCGATAAAGCCGGCGCGGCCGTTGTTGCCGGGGACGTTCTGGAGCAGCCAGGCGACGGTGTCGGACGCGTCGGTGCTTTCGTCGATGGCCTTGGGGTTGCGATGGTCGGCGAGCCGACGCATCATGATGAACTCGCCCTCGCTCTTGTAGCGGCCGCGAATGTCCTCGGCGACGTAGATGTAGCCCGAGCGGGCCAACTCGGGGCGGCTGGCGAAGAAGCTGGCGCGGTCGGTTCCGCCCACGCCGTAAGGGGTGCGCTGGATGAGGAATGGAAGCGGGCTGGCGATGTCGGCGGGCCTGAGAATGACGGCGTGGAGCTTGACGCCGTCGCGCATGGGAATCATGACCTCGGAGCGCTGGTAGTCGTGGAAGAGGTGATGGACGGGCGGGCCGGTGCGCCGGTAAACGGAGCCTTCGGGGTCGCTGGAGACGGCGAGGGCATCGCCGATCCCGGCTGCATCGAGGGTGAAACGGAAAGTCTCTTTCGAGCCGGATAAGCTGAATTCAAGGGCTGAGATGGGCTTGAGCTCGGCGGGAACGCGGCGTTCGCTTTCAAAAAAGAGTCTGCCGTCCTGCACGTAGAAGCTGAGCGGCGTATCGGGCTCGACGGGGTTGGTGTATTCGCCGGAGAGCGCTTCGAGCTGAGCGGCGGCGGGTGCGGCGGTCTGGGCCGGCGCCGGGATCTGGGCCTGGCGCGGCGCGGGCGAGGCAAGCGCAAATGCGCAGGACAGCAGGACAAGGGAGAGGACGGCGGGAGCAACGCGAAGACGGAGACGGGGCAAAGGGAAAGACCTCCTCGGAGCTTGTCAAGTGAAGCATCGAGAAACCGACAGAATCAATATCTTACGAGATGGCGCGGAAGATCCAGTAGAGCGTGCCTGAGAGCAGGGCGGCCGCCGGGAGGGTAAAGAACCAACCCGCCAGGATGTTGCGCACGGTGCAGAGGTGCAGGCCGCTGCCGTTGGCCACCATGGTCCCGGCCACGCCGGAGCTGAGAACATGCGTCGTGCTCACCGGCAGGCCCCAGGTGTTGGCGGCGAAGATGGTGGCCATGGCCACCAGCTCTGCGCTGGCGCCCTGCGCATAGGAGAGATGCTGCTTACCGATCCGTTCGCCGACGGTGACCACGATTCTCTTCCAGCCGACCATGGTGCCCAAACCAAGGGCCAGGGCCACAGCCACTTTGACCCAGTCGGGGATGAACTTGGTAGCCTGGTCTACCTTGCTCTTGTAGTTTGCCAGAGCGGCGTTTTCTTCCGGCGTGAAGGCCGGAGTGTGGTTTTTCTGCATCAGGCGGATGGCTTCGCTGGCCACGTACATGTCGTTGCGGACGTTGGTCTGGTCCTGCGCGGGAACCGACTTGAAGACCTTGTAGAGGGCGACCTCGTGGTTGAGGTCTTCGACCAGCTCCCGAAGAGCCAGGATGGTGGCCGGCTGGAGCTGCTTGGTGCGGATGTAGTCGGTAACCTCTTCGCGCGCATCGGGGCCCAGGATGGCGTTCTTGTCCACGTGCCGGTCGAGGATGCGGCCGGCCTGCTCTGAGGCGGCGATGAACTGCTGAACGTCGTTGGCGGTGACGGCGTGGTTGAGGGCGTAGGCCGTGGGGACGGTGCCGATGAGGATCAGCATGATGAGGCCCATGCCCTTTTGCCCGTCGTTGGAGCCGTGCGAGAAGCTGACGCCAGAGCAGGTAAGCAACAGCAGGGTACGAATGGGCCAGGGCGGCGGCTGGTTGTTTCTGGGCGCCTCGTAAAGGGAGGGGTACTTGATGAACCGCTTGGACACCAGCATGAGCAACGCCGCCGCGCCAAAACCGATCAACGGCGAGATCAGCAGCACCTTGAAAACCTTGGTGGCCTGTTCCCAATCCACTCCGGAGGTGCCGGTGCGGATGTTGAGCAACTGGTTGGCGAGGCCCACGCCGATGATGGAGCCGACCATGGTGTGGGAACTGGAGGCAGGCAGTCCGAACCACCAGGTGCTCAGGTTCCATACGATGGCGGCAACCAGCAGGGCGAAGATCATGGAGTAGCCCGCGCCGGAACTGACCTGGAGAATCAGCTCGACTGGAAGCAGGGTAATGATGGCGAACGCCACCGTACCCGAGGAGAAGAGTACACCAGTCAGGTTGCACAGGCCGGACCACACGACGGCGACGGTCGGGTCCAGCGAATGGGTGTAAATGACCGTGGCAACGGCGTTGGCGGTGTCGTGGAAGCCGTTGACGAATTCGAATCCAAGAGCGATGAGCAGCGCCAGACCGAGCAGAAGATAGGGCCAGACATTGGTGATGGTCACCGTGTCCAGATCTTTGGAGACATGGAAACCGATGTAGGCGAGGCCTCCCGCGAGAGTCAGCAGGAATAACATGAGGCCGATGCGGCTTGAGGACTTCTTTCGCGTTCGGTCAACGACCGAAGCGCCTGCGGGCATGATTTCAACTAACGTAGCCATGTCGGCCATTAGAAATTTCCAAAGCGGCCGGAGAGATTCCGGTAGCGCCTGGGCCTCCAAGGTCGAAACTCAGCGAGGAACGTGCAAAGCAAATACAAAGGGGATCGCTTGTGGCGGGAGAGAGAAGAGCCGGATGAATTGGCGTCCATAGAACCCCAACAACCGCATGGGAGCGCAGTTGTTTGCTCGGTGAGCCAGGTGAGTCTGGCCCTGATTGGTTGATTCTACACCAGATAGGGGGGAGGGCTGGCAAGCGGAAAAGCACGAACGGTGGAAATCTGGGGCAAGAGGGGGTCAGCGGGCAGCCGTGTTGCGCTCGAACCATTGGGCGAGTTGGGCTTCGCTGACCTCACCGGCGGCGAGGCCCAGAATCGCAAGAACTGCATCTTCCTGGCTGGCGATGACCTCGAAGCCATTCACGTCGAGAAAAGCAAATGAGACCAGGAAGGCGGTGCGCTTGTTGCCGTCTACAAACGGATGGTTGGAAGAGATGCCAAAGGCATATGCGGCGGCGAGAACGGCGAGCGACGGCTCGGCCTCCGCGTAGGCCCAGATATTCCGCGGCCGGGCCAATGCGGAGTCAAGCAATCCAGCGTCCCGAATGCCCGCAGACCCGCCGTGCGCGGTGAGTTCAAGGTCATGAGCAATGACCGCGTCCGCAAGTTCCATCCAGAGCGGCTCTTCCATCACTCGGCCAGCTTGCGCAGCGCATCTCGGTACTTCCTCATCACCCGTTCGGTGGCCTCAAGCTTGCGCATGAACTGGTCGTCGTAGGGGGTCATGTGCGCGCCAAAGGGGGTCTCGGAAAGGCATATCGTATCGCCCTTCTCAACGTGGAGCCGGGCCAGGGTCTCCTTGGGCAGGATGATGCCGGCGGAGTTGCCGATTGCGATGATCTTTGTCGTTGTGGCCACAGGGAAGGCCTCCTCACCGGCTTTAGTATAACAAAAGTTATAACGCTAGTCTATCGCCAGTCGTCAAGAGCGTTGGTCAGGCCCTGGTTCATCACGGCGTCGAAGCCGCTGTGCTTCTTGATGAAGATCTCGGAGAAGGCGCGGTCCTGGCGGAGCAAAACGGCCTGCAGGCGGACCATCTCCAGGAGGGCCAGGAACATGGCCACCAGGGCGCGCTCGGAGCGGGTGTGACGAAGCAGGCGGCGCAGAGCCACCGGCTTGTCTTCCATGGCCAGGCGGCGGGCCAGGAACTGAATCATCTGGCTGACAGTAACCGAATCCTCTTCCACGTCGAGAACGGGCCGGTTGCGGGCGCGCTCCAGAATGTCGCGGAAGATGCGCACCAGGTCAACGGTGTCGGCGGCGATCTCCGGCTCGGCGGCTTCATCCTCCTGGAATTCGCGGAAGCCGGGGTTGGTCCAGGTGGCGGCCTCGAGCATCTGCTTCTGCTGCAGCATCTGGGCGGCGCTCTTGAAGCGCTCGTGCTCCAGCAGCCGTTCG
>Ga0326728_10019599_pt1 | contig 13094 bp, 7 predicted proteins | sample MB3enrmetagenome_FD_207602 | JGI IMG/M metagenome (GOLD analysis project Ga0326728, IMG submission 207602) | Lab enriched peat soil microbial communities from McLean, Ithaca, NY, United States - MB31MN | ecosystem: Environmental > Terrestrial > Soil > Wetlands > Peat | place: USA: New York...
CCCGAGGAGAGGGTCAGCATGGCGCCGGGACCGTCCGGAGTGCGCTGGCCGTATTGTTGCGTCACAAAACCATTGCGCTCGGCCGACAAGTGATATCGTCCTGGCGCAAGGCCCTTCAGCTCGAATCGACCCATGGCGTCAGTCTCGGCGGTACCCCCCTCGGACTGGCCGTTTACTGTTCTGTTTACTGCTGGCCGCGCCTCCACGGTGGCCTTGTGCAGGGGTTCACCCGTGCCCGCCTTCACCACTACACCTTGAATGGTGCACAAATCTCCGGGGTTCGGCGTGGTGGTTTGTTGTGCGGGAGCGGCGAGGAGAAGCAACCATGAAAGCAAAAAGGTGGACATGGCCAGGTCCTTAATGCGCCTGCCCATTATAACACTCGAACAAAAATGACCCCTCCCTGGAAATGCGGTAGGGGCCTAATTTGACGGAGTGATTTCGAAATAGAGGGTAGGGCTTCCTCGCAAATCAGGACACCACCTGGAAATGGGGTAGGGGCGGTTCGCGAACCGCCCCTACTTTTCATCGTCCCGGTCCGTCGCCCGGGAATTAGGCGGCTTTCTTTTGCGCGTACCGCGCTGCCATCTCTGACAGCGGCAACGGCGCGTAGTCGCCGGCATGGCCGGCCTGGCCGAATTGCGTCATGCGCTGCGCCACGACTTTCTTCATGGCTTCGCGGGCGGGCTTCAAGTAGCTGCGGGGATCGAACTCCTCGGGCTTCTCGAAGAAGACCTTGCGGATCGCGCCGGTTATCGCCAGGCGGTTGTCCGTGTCCACGTTGACCTTGCGCACGCCGTTCTTGATGCCGAGTTGGATTTCTTCCACCGGCACTCCCCAGGTGGGCTTCAACTTGCCGCCGTATTTATTGATGATGTCCTGAAGGTCTTTGGGGACGCTGGACGATCCGTGCATCACCAGGTGAGTGTTGGGCAGGAGCTTATGGATCTCGATCAGGCGATCCATTTTCAGTGTTTCGCCGGTGGGCTTCGAGCTGAATTTGTAAGCGCCGTGGCTGGTGCCAATGGCGATGGCCAAGGCATCCAGGCCGGTGAGCTTGACGAACTCGGCAGCTTGCGCGGGATCGGTGAGGTGGCTCAGGCCGTCGAGCCCGGCGCCGTGACCGTCTTCGATGCCGCCGAGGCAGCCGATTTCGCCCTCGACCGTAATCCCCTTGGGATGGGCCATCGCCACCACTTCGCGCGTGGCCGCGACATTATATTCAAAGGTGGAGGGCGTCTTGCCGTCGGGCATCAGCGACCCATCCATCATGACGCTCGTGAAGCCCATAGCGATGGCGGATTTGCAAGTCTCCACGCTGTTGCCGTGGTCCAAATGAAGCACCAAAGGAATTTCCGGATAGAGTTCCGTTGCCGCCAACATGAGGTGATAAAGATAATTGTCCTGCGCATATTGGCGTGCCCCGCGGCTGGCCTGAACGATCACCGGCGATTTGGTTTCCCGCGCAGCTTCCATGATGGCCTGTATCTGCTCCATGTCATTCACATTGAAGGCACCGACTCCGTAACCGCCCTTGGCGGCTTCGTCCAGTAACTGACGCATTGAGACAAGAGGCATAAGATTTAATCTCCTTCGCTAATCGCAGATTTATTGTTCTGAAATTCCCACCATTGCCCCAGGGTTTAATAGTGCGGTTCCAGTAACGCTACAGGATACACTAGGGCGCAAGGCTTTGAAAGTTCGTTGGCGGGCTCCTTATGAAATCCTCGAAAGCCTGCCACTACTATACTTCGGCAACATGGGGTCCCGGCATGAGGGTTTTAAGACCACATTCTCGAAGGCGCAGCCTCCGCGCCTGACGGGATGCTAGAACACGTCATATGAAGCGAACCACACTTTTGGTTGAGGAAACGGTGGGAAATCTCACCCCAGCCGACCTCGCCCGATGCGCGCAATTGCTTGGCGAGTACGACTTTCTGGGCCTGGTCGATGTGTAGCTGAGAGCTGATAGCTGAGGGCTGACGGCTTTATTCATACCTCAGCGCCACCATGGGATCGACCTTGGTTGCCCGCCGGGCGGGAATGTAGACGGCCAGCAGGGCGACGGCGAGCAGCAGCAACGACACAGCCCAAAATGTCAGCGGGTCGGTGGGTCGAACCGCATAGAGGTACGCCGCCAGGAGCCGCGTCAAAGCAAGTGCACTGGCAACACCGGAGGTGATTCCGATGAGCAGCCACCTGGCGTTTTGGCCCGCTACCAACCACATAATTTGTTGCCCTCGGGCGCCCAGGGCCAAGCGAATGCCGATTTCATGCGTCCGCTGCCGCGTGGCATAGGAAACCACGCCGTAGATCCCCACGGCCGCCAGCACCAGGGCGATCGCGGCAAAAGCTCCGATCAATTGCAGCACAAAACGCCTTCCCGCCGCCTCGGTGGAAACCAGTTCATCCATGGTCTTAATATCGGTGACGGGCTGGTCGGGATCGACTCGCCAAATCTCTTTCTTGACTGCCGGGATCAGCGAGGGCGGTTGGGCGGCGGTGCGCAGAACCAGGGCCATCTCGTTCGAGGGCCACTGCGTGTACGGAATGAACAGTTCAGGGTAGGGCGGCGCGTCCAGCCCGAACGGAACGTCGCCCACGATTCCAACAATCTCTAGTTCCTTCGGTTGGCATTGAACCCTGGACCCTTTCGGGGTCGACACCTCAAAGCAGCGTGAAGCTGATATGGTACTACCAATCGGGTTTTCATCCGGCCAGTACTTCTGGGCCATGCTGCGGTTGATGCCACCGACCAGGGGCGAGCGCGCCGAGTCGGTGGTCAGAAGCTCTCTCCCGTTCAGAAGCGGTATCCCCATGGTGCGGAAGTAATTGGGGCTCACGGCGTGATAGTCTGCGTAGCCTTGCCGTGGGTGGGGTCCCGGAATCTCGAAGTCGTTCCGTGTGTAGGACCGCGTCATAGGCAGGTCCACGGTCGCGGCCACCGAGGCCACAGACGGCAGAGATTCGAGCCGTTGCAGCACCTGTCCAAAGAAGACCGCCTGGTCTTCCCCAGAAGCATACTTTTCACCCGCCAGACTGACGTCCATGGTCAGTAAGTGTTCCGTCCGGAACCCCACGTCCGTTTCCAGCAGGCGGACCAGGCTCTTCATCATCAACCCCGCTCCCGCCAGCAGAACGAAGGACAATGCCACTTCCAGCCCGATCAGGGCGCCGCGAATCCGGCCGGTTTGGGCGCTCGCCCCGGAGCTGCGCGCGGGCTTGGTGGTTCGCCAAGCCGGCAACAATCCAAACAGAGCGCAGGACAGCACGGACAGAAGCGCCGTGAAAATCAATACCGTCGAGTCAAGCTCGAAGCCGGCATCACGAATGCGTGTAAAGAACGAGGTGTGTTGGGGCAGGGCGGAGGCCACCAGGGGGAGTGTCCAATACCCCAGAGCGGTACCCAGAGCGCCCCCCATGCCCGCCAGCAGCAGGTTCTCGGTGAGCAACTGCCGCACAATGCGTGACCGCGTGGCTCCCACCGCGGTGCGGATGGCGAGCTCGCGCTCCCGCGTCGCGCCTTGGGAGAGCAGCAGGTTGGCCACGTTGGCGCACGCGATGAGCAGCACGAAGGCCACGGCCCCGAGCAAAACCCACGCCGTCTGGCGCACATCGGAAACGGCGTATTGGCTAAGCTGGCCAAGGGCGACTCCTTGGCCGCGGTTGGTATCGGGATAGGCTTGCGCGAGGCGGGCGGCGATTCCGTTCATCTCCGTCCTCGCTTGCTGCTCGGTTGTGCCGGGGGCAAGGCGTCCAATCACCCGCAACCAGCAGCTCCCACGCTCGGGGTTCGGAATGGCCGGCACGAAAACCTCCGGCGCGCCTCCCCACCGGTCCGGCGGAAAGTAGAAATGCGGAGGCAAGACCCCCAGCACCGTGTACGCCCTGCCCTCCAAATGGATGGGCTTGCCAATAATCCCGGCATCGCCTCCGAACCGCCTGCGCCACAACTCGTAGGTCAACAGGACGACGTGTGGGTCGTCAGTGGGGCTAAACTCGCGGCCCAACAACGGGGGAATTCCCAACAGGGCAAAGAGCCCCGGTGTACTGCTTAAGCCCTCCAAACGTTCGGGCTCTCGCGTGCCGGTCAGGTTGAAAGATTCTCCAACGAATCCGGCCATGGCCTCAAATGCGTGGCTCTGTGCATGCCAGTCCTGGAAATTGGGGTACGAAGACGCGACCGTGCCGCGCCCGGACTTCGGCTCAATTGGAAAAAACATGAACAGCCCGTCTGGGTGCGAATAGGGAAGCGGGCGCAACAAAACCGCGTCGAGCAGGCTGAACACGGCTACATTCCCGCCGATGCCAAGGGCCAGGGTCAGCACAGCTACGAGAGCGAAACCGGGATTCTTGCGCAACATGCGCGCGCTGTAGCGAATGTCCATGAAAAAGTTTTCGAGGGATGGCCATTGCCAGACTTCGCGGCTGCGCTCCTCAATCAGGAGGACGTTGCCAAATTCCCGGCGAGCGGCGAAGGTCGCTTCTTCCCGCGACATGCCGCCGGCCACCAGTTCATCGACTTTTTCCGCGAGGTGCTCTTGAATCTCCGCGGAGAGGTCGCCATAGAGATGCCGGCGTGAAAATACTTGCTTGATCCAATTCATGATTCACCAGTTTAAGCCGTCAGCTCTCAGCTTTCAGCTCTCAGCTACGGCTCCACCCCGCCCTGCGGGCTCTCCTCCTTGGCAAGGAGTGGACTCAGGGGTGGTGCTGAGGGCTGATCCCTGAACGCTTCATTCACACCGCAACGCTGCCATGGGATCGACCTTCGTTGCCCGCCGCGCGGGAAGGTAGCAGGCGAGCAGCGCCACCGCCATCAGGATGGTTGAGACGCCGAGGAAGGTGAGCGGGTCGTAGGACGGCACGCCCACAAGGAAGCTCACCAGCAGCCGGCTGACGCCCAGCGCGGCCACCACGCCCAGGGCGATGCCGAGGCCTACCAGCAGAACAGCCTGACCGATGACCAGCCGGAAGATGGTGACGCGTTGTGCGCCCAGCGCCATGCGAATGCCGATTTCGTGCTGACGCCGGCTGGCCGAGTAAGACACCACGCCATACACCCCCACCACCGCCAGGAGCAGACCGAGGCCACCCAGCGCGCCGGCGAAGGCCGCGCCGACCTTGAAGAGAAAGAATCCGTTGGCGCCCTGCAAAGCCTCTTCCATGCTCATGACCTCGTAGACCGGCAGGTCTGGATCGAGCTGGCGCACCAGACTCTCCACCGCGGGCGCGAGGGACTCCGGCGGGACGGCCGTCCGCACCTGGAGGACATGAGTCCGCTGGTAGTTCTGCGTCTGGGGCACATAGAAGTACATCCCTGGCGCGTCAAGAAGGCCGGTGTATTTGGCGTCGTGCGCTACGCCCACCACGGTGACGAAGGGGCCAGAGGCGGCTTTAAAGCTGAAATGCTGCCCGATGGCGTCGCGGTGCTGCCAAAGCCGCTCGGCCATCGTCTGGTTGATAATCGCGACGGGCTCGGATGTGGCGGTATCGGCGTCGGTGAAGGCGCGCCCTTCGAGAATCTGAATGCGCAGGGTAGTGAAGTAATCGGGGCTGACGGGGTTCATGCCCGCGCCCGGCACGCGGCCAGAGGGCGAAGGGGCCTGACCCACGGCGTAAACGGGGGCCCCATCGTTGTAAATTCCGAGTGGGATCGAAAACGCGAGGCTGGCCGACTGCACGCCGGGCAGCGTTTGGGCGCGACGCAGCAGCTCGTGCAAGAGAGTCTCGGCCCGCGGCTGGGTGTAGCCCTGCAGGCCCGGGTCGAGACTCACGTTCAGGATGTTGTGCGGATCGAAGCCGAGGTCGATGGACTCCGCGCGCATGAGGCTGCGGGTGAACAGGCCGGCGGCCACCAAGACGATCAGCGAGCCCGCCACCTGTGTAATCACCAGGCCATTGCGAAGCCAGTGCCGCCCGCTTTCGCCCACCAGGCCGCGGCCGCCCTCGCGCAAAGCCAGGTTCAAATCGGTGCGGGCGATGCCCAAGGCCGGGGCGAGGCCCGCGAGGATTCCGGCCGCGAGCGCCACGCCCGCGACGTAGGCGAACACGCGCCAGTCAAAGGCGAAGGCGAGCCGCAGGGGAAAATCGCCCAGGGGACGCAGGCCGTTCAACAGACGGCACACCCAGTTGCCGGCGAGGGCGCCGCCCACTGCTCCCGCCACCGCCAACAGCATGCTTTCGGTGAGGAGTTGGCGCAGCAGTCGCTTCCGGCCCGCCCCCATGGCGGCGCGAATCGCGATTTCCTTTTCGCGCCCAGCCGCCCGCGCCAGCAGCAGGTTGGCCACGTTCAGGCAGGCCACCACGAGCACCAGACCCACCATCACCAGAAACACCGTGGCCACCAGCGGCTTGGAGTCGGCTGCGGCAGGCTCCGGCCGGGCGAGGCGCTCCGGAAACACGCGCACTCGCTGGCCCTGGTCGGCATGAGGGTATTCTTGCGCCAGCCGTTGGCCCACCACATTGAGCGCCGCCTGCGCTTGCGGGATGCTCACGCCGGGCTTCAGGGCGGCCAGCACGCGCACTTCGTGCTCTTCACGCGAGGTGAAGAAATCGGCGCTGTGGCCGAACCCCAACATTCCGAGGGGCGCGTAACCGTCCATTTCCACCAAGTTGTAAGGGCCAAGAAACTCCTTGGGGACCACGCCGATGATGGTCACCGCCGTGCCGTCGAGGCTGACGGTGCGGCCGATCACGCTGGGGTCGCCGCCGAAACGCTTTTCCCAATAGGTGTGGCCGAGAACCAGCAAGGGCCCGGTTTTGGGAGCGTCGCCCTCGCCAGGATTGATCAGGCGCCCGAGCGCCGGGCGAATACCCAGCATCGAGAAAAAATTGCTGGGCACGTAGCTCATGATCAGCCGGTCGGCGTGGCCCCGGTAACCGAGCCCGGAGATGGAGATGCTGTAACCCGTCATGTCAGTGAAGGCGGCGGAGGAGTGCGCCCGGTAATCGAGGTAATCGAGGTACGAGATCTGGTCGGGATCGGAGTCCGCCTTGCTCTGGACCGCCACCACCGTCAAGCGATTGGCGTCCTTCACGGGCAAGGGACGGAACATGAAGACGTTGCCCAGGCTGAAAATCGCGGTATTGGCTCCAATGCCCAACGCCAGGGTCAGCACCGCCGCGACGGTGAAACCGGGAGACCTACGCACCATGCGCAAACCAAACCGAACATCCATCAACGAGTTTTCGAGGGAGGGCCACTGCCAGACTTCGCGGCTGCGCTCCTCAATCAGGAGGACGTTGCCAAACTCCCGCCGGGCGGCGAAGGTCGCTTCTTCCCGCGACATGCCGCCGGCCACCAGTTCATCGACTTTTTCCGCGAGGTGCTCTTGAATCTCCGCGGAAAGGTCCCCGTAAATACGCCGGCGTGAAAATACTTGCTTGATCCAGTTCATAGTTTGAGCTCTCAGCGTTCAGCTTTCAGCTACAGCCCGCCCAACGTCAAACTCGCGCAGCGTCTTGGAGTGCGGCGGCTCGACGCCGCCTTCCGCTCGCTCCAAGTGCCAACCACAAAAGTTGACCCTCACGCCCTTCACGCGATGCCCGAGGTCCGCAACCCATTCGACTTTGAGGCGGAACCGAGCACCTCCTGGAATCAAGCTCAGCACCAAGGCCAAGGCGGCGTCGAGCCGCCGCACTCCAAAACGCTGCGCGCATTCGGATCGACGGCACGCAGCAGGTTCATGTACAGCAAGCGCCCGAGACGTCTAGCGCAACAAACCAACACCAGCGCGGGGATCGTCATCGGAAATCTAGAAACTCCAGGTCCCGAGCTAAAGCCCAGCGCTACAAATCATGCCCTTCTGTATTGCCGGGCGCTGAAGGCCGACAGCTAGCCGCCGGCCGGTTCATTCGCCAGCACTCGTGTAATGCCCTCGAGCATGCGTTCGAAACTCATCACTTCGCGCTCCAGGTGCCTGGCGCCGGCCGGCGTCAATTTGTAAGTCCGAACGCGACGGTTGGTGGGAGAAACCCCCCACTCCGCCTTCACCAGTCCTTCCCTGAGGAGGCGCTGGAGAGCCGGATAGAGCGAGCCTTCTTCAATCTGAAGTAAGTCGTTCGACATGCGCTTGATGTGCTGGGCGAGCGCGTAGCCATGCAAGGGCTGGCGCTTCAGCGTTCGAAGGATCATCATTTCCAGCGCCCCGCGAAAGAGGTCGCGCTCGTCTGGCTTTTTCATGGCATCAACCCTCAACCTGTTTTTAACAATGCATAGAGTAAAATAGGGTGCGTTGTTTGTCAAGTAAAACATCGCGAAGGGGTGGGTCAATTTGCTGTAGGGGCGGCTTTACGCCGCCGTGTGGCGAGGTAAACTCGCCGCTACGACAGGAGTGCAAAGCTTTTGTAGCGCCGGCCTTCAGGTCGGCATCTTGGCGAGCGTCCGGTCCGGGGACAAAGGTCAGCACCTGTCGGCCTGAAGGCCGGTGCTGCCCTACCGCTTCCGCAGCCGATGGCGCGTTCCCAGCGTCAAGGGAAGGGCGGTGACAACTTGGCGGCGACAATATGGCGCTGGGACCTATTGGCTCTCGACATCTTCCCCGTCTAATGTCACTATTCTCTGTACGGAAGATCACGATCGGCTTGGGCGTCGTGCCCGGCACCGCTGGCCACATGGCTCTTGCCCTCGCGACTCGTACAGAAACTACGGTGCCTGTGGAATCCTCGGCCCCTCCTAATTCTTCCCGCGATCTACTGACCGAAATCCTGGCCCCGACGCATTGGACGGATTGCTACCAGTGTGGGAAATGCACGGCAGGCTGTCCTGTGGCCGCCGGCGTGGACATGGCGCCAAACCAGGTTGTGCGGGCGCTCCAGCTTGGTAACTTCGAAAAGGCGATGACCTCGGACGCCATTTGGGCGTGCGTTTCTTGCCAGACGTGCTCAACGCGCTGTCCCCAGTCCGTCGATTGCGCTGGCATCATGGACGCTTTGCGCGAAGTCTCCCTCCAGCGCGGCCTTGCTTCGCCCGAGCAGAAGACCGTGGTGGCTTTCCAACAGGCATTCCTTAATAACATCCGGCGCAATGGCCGATTGGATGAAATTGAGCTGATCGCGGAATTCAAGCTTCGGGCCCTGCCCTCCGAACGCAGTCTGCGCTTCCTGTTCAAGGATGCCGGCTTAGCGCCGCAGTTACAGAAACGCCAGAAGCTGCACCTGCGCGGCGAAAAGGTCAAGGACCGCGCCTTGGTGCGGCGCATTTTCGAGCGTTGCGGGGACGGTAAACACGCATGAGGCTGGCCTATTATCCTGGATGTGCGCTGCACGGCTCCTCGAATGACTACGAGCAATCGCTGCGGGCTTGTCTTGGGAAACTTGAGGTTGAACCGCAGGAAATCCGTGAGTGGATTTGTTGTGGCGCCACCGCGGCCCATGCGTTGAACCACAAGCTGTCAATCGCGCTGCCAGCGCGTAACCTGGCGCTGGCCGAGCAGCAGGGGTTCGAGGATCTGCTCGCGCCCTGCCCGATGTGCTCGATGCAGTTGCTGAAGGCCGCCAAGCTGATGGATGAGGATGCCAGTCTACGCCGGGAGATCTCCTCGGTGATCGAAGGGGAGGTCAGCGGCCGCGTCCAGGTGCTGAACCTCATTCAGGTTTTCCAGCGCATCGGTCTTGACCGGATCAAGCCGGCCGTGAAGAATCCGCTCGCCGACCTCAAGCCTGCGTGCTATTACGGCTGCCTGCTCACGCGCCCACCGGACGTGGTGAAATTCGACGATGCCGAGCAACCCAGTTCCCTGGAAGCTATCATGGCGGTGTTGGGGGCCAAGCCCGTCGACTGGAATTATCGCACCGAGTGTTGCGGCGCTGGCATGACCATGGCGAAGGAAGAGACGGTCTTGGAATTGAGCCAGCGCATTCTGGCTGACGCCCAACAGCACGGAGCCAACTGCCTGGTGACGGCCTGCCCCATGTGCCACGTGAATCTGGATATGAAGCAGGGCGATATCGAACGGCACTCGGGCGACCGTTTTGGCTTGCCCGTCTATTACCTGACCGACCTGGTGGGGCTGGCTTTAGGGATTAGCCCGGAAGAGCTGGGCATTGACCGGCACTTTGTGAAGAAAGTGTAACGACTATGTCGAGGATTGGGGTTTTCATCTGCTGGTGTGGTGAAAACATCGCGCGCACGGTCGACGTGGCGGAGGTCGCGAGCGCCGCCGCCAAAATTCCCGGCGTGCGCTGCTCCGTGCACTACAAATACATGTGCTCGGACCCCGGCCAGGCGATGATCCGCGAGAAGATCGAGTCCGAGAAATTGGACGCGGTGGTGGTGGCCTCCTGCTCGCCGCACATGCATCTGAAAACCTTCCGCAAGACGGCCGAGAGAGCCGGGCTGAATCCCTTCCTGGTGGAGATGGCCAATATCCGCGAGCAATGCTCGTGGGTCCATCATGACCGCAGCCAGGCCACCGCCAAGGCCGAGCAGATCATCCGCATGTCGGTGGAAAAAGTGCGGCAGGACCACGCGCTCCAACCCATCCGCGTTCCCGTGACGCGGCGCGCGCTGGTGATTGGCGGCGGCGTGGCCGGAATCCAGGCGGCGCTCGACATTGCCGACGCGGGCTACGAAGTGGTGATGGTCGAGCGCGAGCCCTCGATCGGCGGCAAGATGGCGGGGCTCTCGGAGACTTTTCCCACCCTCGACTGTTCGCAATGCATCCTGACACCACGCATGGTGGAAGTGGGCCAGCACCCGCGCATCAAGCTCTACTCGTACTCGGAGGTCGAGGCCGTCGACGGTTTCGTTGGTAACTTCACGGCGAAAATCCGGCAGAAAGCGCGTTACGTCGATATCACCAAGTGCACGGGCTGCGGGGAGTGCTGGAACGTTTGCCCGCTGAAGCGCAATCCCAGCGAGTTCGACTTCAAGATGGGCATGCGGCCCTCGATTTACGTGCCGTTCCCGCAGGCGGTGCCAGCGCGCCCCGTCATCGACAGCAAAACCTGCGCCAAGCTTATCCGCAACGGCTGCGGGCTGTGCGAAAAGAAGTGCCAGGCCGGCGCCATCAACTTTAAGGACACCGACAAGGTGGTAGAAGAAAAGATCGGGGCTGTTGTGGTGGCCACCGGCTATCAGCTCTACGACATTGGCAAGAAGCAGAACGGAAAACTGGCGGGCTACGGCGAATACGGTTACGGCAAGTACAAGGACGTCATCGACTCGCTGCAATTTGAGCGGCTGGTTTCCGCCTCGGGCCCCACGAACGGCGTGATCAAACGCCCGTCGGACGGCAAAGAGCCGAAGAACGTGGTGTTCATCAGTTGCGTCGGGTCGCGCGACAACGCCAAGGGCCTGTCCTATTGCTCCAAGATTTGCTGCATGTACACCGCCAAGCACACGATGCTTTACAAACACAAGGTGCATGACGGGCAGGCGCATGTTTTCTACATGGACATCCGCTCGGGGGGCAAGGGGTACGAGGAATTCGTCCGCCGCGCCATCGAGCAGGACGGCGCCAAATATTATCGCGGTCGGGTGTCAAAAATCACCGAGCAAAACGGCAAGCTGCTCGTGCGCGGCGCGGATACGCTGGCGGGCACGCCCGTAACCATTGACGCCGACCTGGTAGTGCTGGCCGCGGCCATGCGCCCGTCGGCAGGCGTCACAGACCTCGCCCGCATGTTAAATGTGGGTTACGACGAGCACGGGTTTTTGCTCGAGTCGCACCCGAAGCTGCGTCCGGTGGAGACCAATGCCGCGGGCGTGTTCATTTGCGGCGCCTGCCACAGTCCCAAGGACATTCCGGAAGCCGTGGCGCAAGCCTCCGCGGCTGCTGCCAAAACGCAGATTCTCTTCGCTGCGGAAGAGTTGACGCGCGAGCCGGAGATCGCCCAGATCAACGAACAGACCTGCGCCGCCTGTTACGCGTGCTACCGCACCTGTCCCTATCACGCCATCGAGCAGGCGGAAGTTCGCACCCCGCGCGGCGTATTCGTAAAGAAGACGGCCCGCGTGAATCCCGGACTGTGCATGGGATGCGGCACCTGCGTGGCGGTGTGCCCCTCGAAGAGCGCGGAGCTGGAAGGTTTCACCGAGCAGGAGATCTACTCGATGGTTGAGAGCCTGGCATGAGAAACGATGTAGGGGCGGCGCTTGTGGCCGCCCGTACACCAGATTCAATCCCGGAGCTTAAAGATTCGGTGGTTGGGTCGTCGGCTGTATGCGCGATGGAACAGAGCAATCGCCACCCGCCTTCCGCCGGGGGGCGCGCGCTGAAGCAATTTTTTCCTGAGAGTGACGGTGGGTGCCTTTTCTAAATTACCCATCCGCCCCATCACTCATGGACTGATTTCCCTTGGGAGGACATTCATGAGACAGAAATGGGCCCGACTCGGTATGGCGCTGGCGCTGGCAGCGGTTTTCGGCATCTCCAGCAAGATCGTGGTGGGGCAGTCGCCCGCTCAGGAGTCTGACGCGAATGAGAAGGACGTCTTCAAGAACTTGGAGTTCCGCAACCTGGGCCCGGCGGTGGGCGGGGGTCGCGTGGCCGCGGTGGTGGGCATTCCCGGCAACCCCAACGTTTATTACGTGGGCGCGGCGGGCGGCGGCGTCTTCAAGACCGAAAACGCCGGAATCACCTGGAAGCCGATTTTCGAACACGAGAGCACGGCCTCCATCGGCGCCCTGGCTTTGGCTCCCTCCAACCCCAGCATCGTTTGGGTGGGGACGGGCGAATCGAAAGTCCGCAACGACGTGATCGACGGGCGCGGCGTCTATGTCTCGGGTGACGCCGGACACTCTTGGCGATTCGCGGGTTTGGGCAATGTGGGCCAGATCTCCCAGATCATCGTGGATCCCGGCAACCCCGAGGTGGTTTATGTGGGGGCCACGGGACACGCTTGGGCTCCCAATCCCGACCGCGGCGTGTTCCGGACCACGGACGGCGGAAAGACTTGGAAAAAGGTATTGTTCGTCAATGACTCCACCGGCGCGGCCGATCTCGCGATTCAGCCGGGCAACCCCCAGGTGTTGTTTGCGGCGATGTGGGAGTTTCGGCGCTATCCCTGGACGCTGGTGGATGGCGGTCCGAACAGCGGCCTCTATCGCTCCACGGACGGCGGTGACACCTGGAAGAAGTTGAGCAAGG
>Ga0326728_10019600_pt1 | contig 13094 bp, 9 predicted proteins | sample MB3enrmetagenome_FD_207602 | JGI IMG/M metagenome (GOLD analysis project Ga0326728, IMG submission 207602) | Lab enriched peat soil microbial communities from McLean, Ithaca, NY, United States - MB31MN | ecosystem: Environmental > Terrestrial > Soil > Wetlands > Peat | place: USA: New York...
TGGCCGAGTAGCCATGGAGACGATGCGCGACATCCGCAACCGGATGAAGAGCGTGCGACAGACCCTCCAGGTTACGGGCGCGCTCAAGCTGATCTCGACCTCGAAGCTCCGCAAGGCGCGCCGCAGACTCGAGGACACGCTCCCTTACTTCAACGGCATATCCGACGCGATGCGCGACATCATCAGTCATTCCGAAGAGAACGGGCAAAAGTGGTTCGACGCGCGCGAGAAGAAGCCGAACCGAAGGATAGCCACCCTGGTCATAACCGCCGACATGGGCAAGGCCGGCGGCTATAATCACCAGATCATTCGCTTCGTCGAGGACTACTGCCCGGCGGGGTCCCTCCTCCTGCCGATCGGCATGGTCGGCAAGCGCTATTTCATGGGGAAGGACTACGTGCTCGTGGAGGACTTCGCCACCACGAAGGAGCCAACAGTCTACGAGGCCAAGGAGATTGCGGCCTTCGCGGCAGCCGAGTTCCTCGAGGGAAGGATCGACGAGTTCAAGGTCATCTATACGAAGATGCACTCCATAGTGAAGCTCGAGCCGACCGTTCAGACTCTTCTGCCCCTCGACGCCAGGGTTATAGCTCATGAGCGCGGTGGTATCGGCGAGCCTCAAGACGAGGCCACCTCGCCCTACAGTTATCTACCGAGCGAGGAAGGGCTCTTCGACGCCCTCGTCCCGCAGTACCTGAAGGGCGTTGTCTACGGGGCCCTCGTATCGGCCTTTGCGAGCGAGCAGGCCGCGCGCATGACGGCCATGGACGCGGCGACCAAGAATGCAGAGGAAATGCTGAGCAAACTCAGCCTGCGCTATAACCGTGCGAGGCAGGCTTCGATCACGAGCGAAGTTTCCGAGATAGTGAGCGGCGCCGCGGCGCTGGAAGATTAAGGAAGGGCACAATGGGCGAATGCGTTGGAACGGTCGTGCGCGTGTCGGGACCGATCCTCGACCTCAGGTTCGAGGGCGGCAGTCTGCCATCCATACTCGATGCGGTCGAGATAGAGAAGAAGGAGGGCGGCACAGTCCTCGCCGAGTGCCTCCTCCATACGGGTGACGGCGTCGCCCGTTGCGTAGCCATGGAGGCCACTGAGGGGCTCTCCCGCGGGCTTGTCGCCCGCGGAACCGGTGCGGCCATTTCGGTGCCGGTCGGCAAGGAAGTGCTCGGCCGAATGTTCGACCTCGCGGGTCGCCCCATCGACGGTGGCCCGGCTGTCACTGGGCAGCGCTCCCCCATCCATCGGGAGGCTCCGAGCCTCGAGGATCAGAGCCCGAACGCCGAGATCCTCGAGACGGGAATCAAGGTTATCGACCTCATAGCGCCTTACGCCAAAGGCGGCAAGATCGGTCTCTTCGGCGGCGCTGGCGTAGGCAAGACGGTCCTTATCCAGGAGCTCATCCGAAACATAGGCGCGGAGCATCACGGCTATTCCGTGTTCACAGGCGTGGGCGAGCGCAGCCGCGAGGGCAACGATCTCTGGAACGAGATGAATGAGTCGGGCGTCATCAAGAGCACCGCCTTGGTCTTCGGCCAGATGAACGAGCCGCCTGGGGCTCGTATGCGCGTCGCCCTCTCGGGGCTCACCATGGCGGAACATTTCCGCGACGTGCTCGGGCAGGACGTGCTGCTCTTCATCGACAACATCTTCCGCTTCGTCCAGGCTGGTTCCGAGGTCTCCGCCCTTCTCGGGCGCATCCCAAGCGCGGTAGGCTACCAGCCCACTCTAGCGAACGAGATCGGCGCCCTCGAGGAGCGAATAACGTCGACGAAGAAAGGCTCCATAACCTCGGTCCAGGCGGTCTACGTCCCCGCCGACGACCTCACCGATCCCGCGCCAGCCACGACCTTCACCCACCTCGACGCGACGACGGTCCTTTCCCGCCACATCGTGGAAAAGGGCATCTACCCCGCGGTAGACCCGCTCGGCTCCTCTTCGCGCATGCTCGATCCCAGGATAGTCGGAGATGAGCACTACGCGGTAGCGACCAAGGTGCAGGAGATACTCCAGCGCTACCAGGAGCTCCAGGATATCATCGCCATCCTCGGTATGGAGGAGCTCGGTGAGGAAGACAAGCGCACGGTATACCGCGCGCGCAAGATAGAGCGCTTCTTCTCTCAGCCCTTCCACGTCGCAGAGCAGTTCACGGGCACGCCGGGTAAGTACGTGACCTTGGCCGAGACTATCAAAGGGTTCAAGGAGATCGCCGACGGCGACTGCGACGATATCCCCGAGCAGGCCTTCTTCTTGGCGGGGACGATCGACGATGTGCACGAGAAGGCGAAGAACCTTTAAGGAAACGGTAAGATGCCCGAATTCGCTTGCCAAATATTAACCCCGTATAGGCGCTTTTACTCGGGTAAGGCCGAGTCCATCACTTTCGTCACCTACGACGGACAGATAGAGATCCTGGCCTCGCATGAGAACCTCGTCGCTCCCGTGAAGATCGGGCAGCTCAAGCTCGTCTCGGGCGGCAAGGTCAGGAAGGCTGCGGTCACCGAGGGCTTCGCGCGGGTGAAGGGCGACAAGATCGACCTCTACGTCGGCGCCGCCGAGTGGCCCGAGGAGATCGATCGTGAGCGCGCCGAAGCCGCCCTGGGCCGCGCTACGAAGCGCATCGCCACCGAGACCATGGCATGGCGCATCGAAGCCTCGCGTCGCGCCGCCGCCCGCGCGAATAATCGCATATCCGTGGCCTCTGGGGAGCCCACTTCCCCCGCCGTCGATTCGCAGTAAAGCATTAGTATGTTATGCGAAATGGCCGTCCGCGCGGAAGCGTCGGGCGACCGTTTCATCAATACACCTTCCGGAGCTCCTGTGCCATTATTCGCATCCCCCGCGCGAAGAGAGCTTCGTCGCCCGCGTAGTTGAGTCTGACGCACTCATGGGAGTGCCGCCATTCCCCCTCGAGGCCGAAGAAAAAGTTCTCGCCGGGCAGGACGATGACGTTGCGCGCCTTAAGCCGCTTATAAAGCTCGCTCGTGGGGATCGGCAGGTCCTTGAGCCAAAGCCAGAGGAAAATGGCTCCCTCGCTCGCGTGGACTGCCCAGGGCAGGTCGCCGAGCTCATCCGCGATTATCTCGAGCGCGCGTTTCGACTTGGCTTCATAATATGGCCCGACGACCTCGCGCGAGAGGCGCAGCATCTCGCCGGAACGCAAGAGGCCCTCGGCTATGGCGGGCCCGAGCGAGCCTGTTGCGAGCGAAACAATGGCGTTCGTAGCGCCTAAGGCCTCAATGAGCCCTTCCCTGGCGATCACGATGCCGGTGCGCAAGGCGGGCAGGCCGATCTTGGAGAGGCTCATGCAGAGGACTATGTCCTCGTTCCAGATGGGCTTCGCTTCGCGGAAGATGATGCCTGGGAAGGGTAGGCCGTAGGCGTTGTCGAGTATGAGGGGTACTTCCGCGCTGTGCGCGAGGCCGGCTAGACGCAGCACTTCCTCGTCGGAGATGACGTTGCCCGTGGGATTCGTCGGCCTCGAGACGAGCATAGCGCCAATGAGATTGGCGGCTCCAATGGAATCGTCCAGCTTAAGCGAGTCGAAGTCCACTCGATACTTGAAGCTCTTCTCGCCCAGCGTCTCTATAGTAGGCTTGCGTCCCGTGAAGCAGTCGGGGTCGAGGCCTTGGTCGGCATAACCGACGTACTCAGGCATGACGGGAAGGAGGATCTTGCGCCGCTTCCCATCGGGATAGGCGCCCGAGAACATGTTGATGAGGTAGTACGCGGCGATTTGGCTACCGTTGACGACTCCGACATTGTTTTTCGTTATGTTCCAGCCGTAGGTTTTCACGAAGCACTCCGCGATCGAGGAGCGGAAACTATCGGGGCCGATCTGCGAATCGTAGGCTCCGATGAGGCGCTGGAAGCCGTCTGACTCGACGAGGCCGCGCACTGCGCCCTCCCATGCCGAGCAGAGTTCGGGAATGATCGCGGGGTTGCCGCCCCCGAGCATACAAAAAGGCTCGCTCGGATTCGAGGGAGGGGCCGAGAGGTCGGTCATGAGATCGGCTATGCCTGTCTGGCCGGAATAACGCTCTCCGAAGGAAGAGAATCTGAAATTTGCCATGATGCGCCAGGATATCCCAAGGCGAGAGGAAGGGGAAGACTTATGTTGGCGGGAGGTGGCAGCTACTCGGTCTTCTCGTAGACCCGGACGTAATCAACGAGGAGCTTCGCGGGGAAGGCCGTGTCGAGCGCAACGGGGCCGGGCCAGTGTCCTCCGACGGCGAGGTTCAGGATGATGAAGAAATCCTTGTCGAAGGCCCACGCATTCGCGCCCTGGTCGCCGCGGGAGAGGGTAAAATACTGTACGCCGTCGCAGAACCAGCGGATTCGGTCATCGTCTCGCTCGATCGCGAAGACATGGAAGTCCTGCGAGGTATCGGCGATCAAGCGCAAGCGCCCCTGCGGTCCCATGGAGCCTGAGTATCCCGAACCATGCGCCGTCCCGTAGACGATATCGGGATCCCTGCCGATACACTCGACGATGTCGATCTCGCCGCAGGCCGGCCAGCTCGTCTGCGGAAAGTCGGAGCCGAGCATCCAGAAGGCGGGCCACAGTCCCTTGCCGGCGGGCACCTTCATGCGCGCCTCGACGCGACCGTAGCCGAAGTTCTTGAGCCCCATCGTCTTGAGTCTCGCCGACGTGTAATAGAACCCCATGTACTTCTCGCGCCTCGCCTCGATCACGAGGCAGCCGTCCTCGATCCTGGCGTTCTCGGGCCTGTCCGTGTAAGCCTCGGACTCGCCGTTGCCCCATCCTCCCCCGCCGAGGTCGAAGGTCCAGGCCGAGCGGTCGATGGCGCTCTCGTTGAACTCGTCGCTCCAAACGAGCTTCCATCCTTCATGGCCGACGCTCGCGCCATTCGCCGGCGCCGCTGTCGGTTGGGCGGCCACGGAGATTGCGGAGCCTGCGCCGAGCGCGATGAATCCGAGAGCGAGCGATCGAACTGCATTCATGGGAGCCTCCTATGCCTCGGCATCGCCAGGTGCGGTCAATCGGAATTGCGCTTCGTCCCTGACCACATCTACGGATTCGGGGATGGAGAAGAAGCGCTCAAGGAACATGCCTGCGGCGCCATAGGCCACCGCCATCTCGCCGAGCGCTGCGAACTCGATCGCGCAATCTACCTCGTTCCCGTAGGACCAGTTCCGGCGTATTTCCGAGCGCAGCGTCTCGACGATCTCGTCCTTGTAGACCGAAATCTCGCCGCCGATGACGACGCAGGAGAGGTTGAGCGTGTTCACGAGGAAGGCGATATGGGCGCAGAGCTCGTGGATGATCCGCGAGCGGACCGTCGGGTCTTCCTTGACGCGGCGGACTTCGGCGTCGGAGAGCGAGAACTGATTCGAGTTCCCCTCTTTCCAGAGAATGCTTTTATATTCGCCCGCGGAGAAGCCGCTGCCGTGACGAACCTTGCCGTCGAGAACGAGGCCCAGGCCGACCGCCGTGCCCCAGTACGCTTGATCAGAGGTGTGGCCCTTGCGGAACTCGCCGAGCACGAACACGAAGCTCCCGTGGCGCTCGGTCTTCCGAAAGGCGAGCTCGCCCCAGCAGCAGCAATTCGCGTCGTTCTCGATCATCGCGGGCACGTCCAGTAGCCCCGCGATCTCCGTGTAGAACTCCGTCCTACTGGTAATGCCCAGCGGATTCGATTGCACGATGATCCCATCGACCTGATTGATGATACCCGCCACTCCGAGGCCGACGCCGATCAGCGGCAGGCCCACCTTACGGAGCTTGGGCTTCAGCGCGCGCAGCACTTCCGCGAAGATCTGGGCGACGCCCTTACCGGCGAAGGCCATGGCCTGTGAATGGGAAAAGACGACTTCGCCCTGAAAATTCGTCCCGACAGCCTTAAAGAACTCGGTCTGGATCTCGAGGCCGAGGATGTAGCCGTAGCACGCATTTATTGCGAGAACGAGCGGCCGCCGGCCGCCGGCCGGTCCGGATTGCCCACTCTCAACAAGGCGCACGAGATTACGCTTTTCGAGAGCACTCACGATGTTCGTGACGGTCGACTTGCTCAGGTCGAGCTCCCGGGCCATGTCGGCTCGGCTGATCCCACCGCTGTACCACAGGAGCTGTAATACGCGCGCAGTATTGATTTCATTGAGCTTATTGGCCATCACTCGCCTTTCCACTTCCATCGTATCCGCCGCCATAATATACGTCCAAACGCCTCGTCGTGGAATCACGGTCGAATATGCGACGGCTCTCCTCTTCGTCGAGCTCGAGTCCCTCGAGGATCTCGCTTTCCCCGTTCGGGCGCTCTATGAAGATTCGAGGGGGACCCGCCCAGTGCTCGCTGCTATGCGCCACGACGGGGACCTGGCAGATCGTAAAGGCGTAGCAGCCCGGTTCGATGCGTATTGACCGCTCCTCGCTGGCTACATCGATGTAGCGGAAGTCTCGTTCTTCGCGCACTGTCTCGCTGCGGAGCGCGAACGACGGGGAAAACCTGAGCTTGCCGTAGCGCACCGACGCGCCGAGCTCGGCGAAGCGCGAGAGTAGGTCTTCCTTCACCTGTCCCGTCATGCCCGGCTGCTGCGCACCCGCGAAGGAAGGAGTGTGCGAATAGGGATCGATAGGAAAAGCGCCATAGACCGCGGGGCTTTTATGCGTGCCCAATCCTTCGCGTATCTCGCGATACGCAGCATCGATCCGCGAAAGGGTTTCGGGCTCTACGCTGGCCAGCTTGGCGCGCGCGATACACTCCCCGACAGCGACGAGCAGCTTGGACACCATGTGCCAGTAGATGCTGCCGAGGCCTTCGTACTTATAGAAGGTTCCGGACCGGCCCGTGAAGGAATGGTGGTCGAAGGTCCCCTCGTAAAGTTCGAGCAAGAGTCCGCGCTCTTCCTCCGCGAGGTGCGAGGCCTCGGTTGCCGGCACGCTCGACGCTAAGGCGTCGAGTGCTTTCGCGAGATCGCGCGCGTTATGGAAGTCTGCGTTGAAGCGGAAACTCCCGTCGAGATCGCGCTTCGCGATCTCGCAATTCCCATCTCGGGCCAAGGTTGTAAGCAGTCGCGATGAAGCCGCCGCCTCGGGCTTGATCCGGTTTTTCTCGAGGAATCTCGGCAGCTCGCGATCGGGATACAGCATGTAGCTCCCCTGATCGGGCCGAAAGAGGGCGCTTGCCCTCATGGTCTCGAGGAGGCTCGCCGATTCCTGGGTCGAGAGTATCCCCGAGCTTAGGATCGCGACCTGTCCCTCGAGCATGGCGGGCAGGCGCCTGAGGCTCGCCCTACCGTCATCCAAGCTCAGGAGGTTATACGCGTGATAAAGCCCGTCGGGCCTTAGGTTGCCCTTTAGACTATGGTCGATGTGCTCGAGGACGAGAGCGCAGAAATCGGCGAGCTCGCATCCCGCGACCATCTCAGTCACGCCCGAGAGCCCCCCATCGTACAGAGCCCGCCGATAGTCGCTCCCGGCCCTCCCGAGCTTGTCCATGAGCGAGCGCCTCTCGCTCGGCGCTCTCGCCTCGCCGCACCGCGGTCGGGACGACCGGAGGGCCTCTCCGATCCGCTTGCGCAACCTGGACACTTCGACCGAAATCTCGAGATCGGCGTCCGTCTCGGCGAAGAGGTCGCGGCAAAAAGCGGCGAGACTGCGGAGGTAGCAGAGCGTCACTACGGACAGGCCGTTGCCGACGAGCGCGTTGTTCGCGTCGTTCCACTCCGGCCGCTGAGTGTTCATCCATATACCGCCGTCGGGAACGAAGTTGGAAAGCTTGGCGAGCATCGGGACGAGGAGCTTCTCCGCTAGGCAGGCGCGGTAGGGCGCGCCCTCGGCGTCTTGAAGGAGCTTCCCGTCCTCGCCTTCGACCCTGGAGCGCTCGAGGAGCCATCCGTGGAGCCGCGCGTCGAACTCCACGGAGTCCTTGGGATTCGCGACGAGAGAGTCGTAATCTTTGATCCTGTAGGGGACCTGCGCGTACGTAAAAAGCCTCCGGCCGAGGAGCTCGGCGAGCTCGCCGGGCCGATAGCGCGAGGAAGCCTCGAGGAGCCTGAGGAGATATGCCGCCTGATGGTCGCCCCAGTAGCCGATGAACGACCATGCGTCGGACAGGTCGCTCACTTCCCACTCCAAGCCGTCGCTCGTTATGCGATACGGGTTATAACCGTCCGCCGTCGAGGCGTCGAGGAACTTGAAGATCATGCCGTCGAGAAAACCCGGATACGAGAGCGAGAGGGCTTCCCAATTTTGGAAGATGTCGCGCCAGTTGCCCTCGTAGCCGAGGAGGCGTCTGCCTTGGGCGTCCTTGGTCGCGATCGAGAACGAGTTCCAGGGACGACTCGGGTCGCCGTGGCGCCGCGAGAACGCGAGTGGCAGGTATTCGCGGGCCAGACGCTCGAGATCCGGATCGCCCGTCATGCGGGCGCGTCGTGCAAGCTCGTCGCGCCGTATGTCGATAGGCAGTGTCTTAAGCCAGTCCGAATGCCGCGAGGCCGTGGCGACGCTGGCCCGGCTGACGAATGAGGCGAATTCCCGGACCGGTATCTCATAACCGCCGGGGGGGAATCCCCCGCGCATCGCGTTGAAGAGAGCGTTCGAATAATGCCTCCAGGCTGACAGATCGTCGCCCGTGACTTGGAGTCCGTCGACGGCGGCGACGATACGCCTCAGCGACGCGGTGCCGTTGGCCGCATCTGCCTCTACCGACTCCGTGATAGCGCCCGACGCGAGTTCGTTCATGAGAGCGTGAATCTCGACCGCGTCCCTGCCCACGTCCGCGACTGTCATCCAGCCGCGAGACTCTCCCGCGGCGAGCGCGAAGGAGGATCGCTCAAGATATGCTCCGCGTCGACCGCGCAGTCGCGGCGTAGGGACCGCCTCCCTGCCCGCGCGGAAGTCGTCGATGCAGTCCGCCTTAAGATGCACGCGCTTACCGCCAGGCGCGGGCAGCCCCTCGGACCATACAATATTCGCGCGCAGGGCCTCGCAGGGCTCCGCGCGGTCGGTCGGCACTGAGCTCAGGCGGTACAGCGCGACCAGCGATGCCCCGGCCGAGACGATCTCGCTGTCCCGATAACCGTCCGCGAGCGTACTGAAATCGGCTTGGAATCGCCGGGTCAGCTCTGCGGGCATGATGTCGACGAGGCCGTCGAGCAGCTCGATACGCGCTTCCGCAGCCCCTTCGTTCGAGAGCCTCGCGCGGCGCATGAATCCATACTTCCAACTCGTCGTCCACGAGTACGCGAACTTCAGGCCCAGGTCCTCGTTCAGTTCCTCGAACTCGACCTCGTTGCCGTAAGCACTCTTTGAAATAGTACGCATTATCCGATACACGCCCGCGTAGCGGGGCGAGAAAGGCTCCCAGAGATAGGTCCGGCCGTCGACGGCGGCGCGGACGACCGTCTTGGAGCCGGTCGCGTCGGCTGCCGCGTGGATGCGGTCATCGGTGACGTAGGGGAAGAGCGCGTGGTCGGGATCGCGACGTCCGGCGGTAAGCGCCCCCGTGCTCGAGACGAAGAGCCAATGGTCGCCCTCGCTCACGACGCTCATGAGGAAGGGGGGCATCGAGTCGTAGTCGCGTATTCGGAACCTAGGCTCGCCGCCCGTCCCTTCAAAAAATCCGGCCGGCGGGCGCCGAGGAAAAATCAGCCTGGCCGTTCCGGCCCATGCGGCGGCTCTTTCGAATGAGTCCATGGTGCCTTCGATTCCTATCCGCTATCCGCGGACCGAGCCCGCCAGTATGCCGTCGATGATCCAGCGCTGTAACGCGAGGAAGAGGACGACCATCGGCACCATCAGCATGAGAATCGCCGCGGAGAGGGTGGTCCAGTCATTGCCGTACTGCCCGTAGAAAACCATGAGGCCGCGCGTGATCGGCATGAAGGCCTTCTTCGGAAGGTATATTAGGGCGGTCGCGTAGTCGTTCCATACGCCTATCGCATGCAGGACGATTACGCTCGCCAAGGCTGGCTTGACTAGCGGGAAAACGACCTGAGCGACGAAGCGCGGATAGCCACAGCCATCCATCGTCGCGGCCTCGTCGAGCTCGCGCGGCAGCGATGTGATGTAGTTCACGAGGATGATGATGCCCATCGGGTTCACGAGGAAGAGGAGAATGTAGCCGATCCTCGTGTTGTAGAGGCCGAGATGCAGCATCATTTGGAACTGTGGAATCATCGCGCTCGGGAGGAACATGGCGATGATGAAAAGCGTAAGCAGGAAGCCCGAAGCGCGCACGTACTTGCGCGAGATCGGGAAGGCGACGAAGACGGCCGTGGCGGCATAAATGAGCGTGGCGGCCGCGGTATAGAGAATCGAGTTGGTGATGTAGACCGGGAAGCTTGCCCGTTGCCATGCTTCGGCGAAATTGTCGATGCGGAGCTCCGTCGCAAGTGCCGTCGGGTTCAGGTTGAAATTCTGCTTCGACTTGAGGGAGACGTTGACGACCGTGAGAAGGGGCCCGAGGTAGAGCAGGGCTATGAGGACCAGCGCGAGCATGGCGACGATCTTCGAGCCAAGGCGGCGCCGGGATTCGGAACCTGAAACCGCTTGCGCGGGCGCGTCGAGTATCGAGCTCATCCGAGTATCCCCCTCTCCCTACGCGCCAGGAGACGCTGCGCAGTTAGGCCGATGATCAGGACTATGACGAACAGCACCATCGAAGCCGCAGCGCCGTAGCCTTGCCGCATCGCCGCCTGCGTCGGGTTGTTCGATTGCCTTCCGAATGCGAGTGCGTATACCCAGATGCCCAGGACATTGAGGCCGTTCGTCGGCCCCTTTATGACGAGGAAGAGCTGCCAGGCCTGCAGCGATCCGATGGTCTCAAGTAATATATTCGTGTTGAAACTAGGCGTGATGAGCGGGAAGGTCACGTTCCGGAAGACCTGCCAGCCGTTCGCGCCATCGATGCGCGCGGCCTCACGCAGCTCGTTGGGCACGGTCTGTAATCCTCCCAGGAAGATGATCATGGTGATGCCCATATTCGCCCATATCTGGATCCAGATGATCCAGTAGAAGACGGTGGAGGGCGGGCCTCCAAGGAACTCACTGTGCAGGCGGAAGAGCCCGAGGAGCTGCTGTGCAGGGCCGCCGAGCGGATAGAGAAAGAGGGTCCACATGAGGCCGATGATTGTGGCTCCGAGGATCACCGGCAGAAAAAACAAGGTTCTGAAGAAGTTCGAGAGCTTCAGTCGCATGTCCAGGAGCAGGGCCGCCAATAAGCCGAAGGCTGTCTGCACGATAGTGACGATGACAGAGAAGAGAAGCGTCCGTAGCGTGATCTCGAGGTTGTCGCGAACGTTCGCGCCCATAAAGAGGAACTCTTTGTAATTATCGAGTCCGATCCAGTTGGCCTTCGAGCCCACGAGGCCCGATGCGTCAGTGAAAGAATAGCCGGCCGTCGCGACCGAGGGCCCCAGCGAGAACACGAGATAGAAGATAAGCCCGGGCGCCAAGAGGAGATAGGGAATGAACTTTGACCCCCTCGACCCGAAGCTGTACGAATACCCTTGTCGCATCGGCAGTAGCCTCCCCTGAAATGGCCGCCCTGCAAGAGCGGCCACTGATAGAAAATCTTGGACTCCAGCCTTACTGCACAGCCTTAAGGCCGGCTGCGAGATCGGCCTGCGCCTGGTCAGCGAGTTTCTTCGCGTCGTCGAACTGGTTGAAAGGTTTGAAGAAGGCCGCATTGGGCTGAGCCCACTGGCCAGCGCCCTTGGGCGCTACCCAGAGCAGCTCGTAGCCGAGGCGGAAGGTGGAGAGGTAGGGAGCGATCTCCTTACCGATCGTGGTGTCGAGCTTGGCGGTCGGCTGTGTCGGAATGATACCGAGCGCGGTCACATAGGCTTGGTAGTTGGCGGGATCGGAGAAGAAGGCGAGCCACTTGAGCGCCGCGTCCTTGTGCTCTGTCTTGGCGTTGACAACCCAGCCTACATCGTACTTGCCGGCGATGAACTTGTTGTTGGCCGCATTGTCTGAGCCCGGCATCGGAAAGTAGCCGAACTTGAAGTTGGGCTTGGCGGCCTCGATGTTGGAAGCATCCCAGGATCCCGCGGCGAGCATGGCGGCCGCGCCGGAGGCAAAGCGGCCGGGGGCTCCGTCGGAGCCGATGCCGGAGGCGCCCGGCTCGATGAGGTCACGGGCGAGGACTTGCATCTTCTGCCACATGTCGAGCGACTTGGCATCGTTCCACTTGATCGATCCGTCCCAGAGCCCCTTCACAAGCGCGGACTGGTCGGGATAGGCGGAGAGGAGGATGCCGTAGCCTGCGACGAGGATGGGCCAGCCGTCCTTACCGCCGCAGGTAATCGCGGGGATGCCCGCCTTCTTGAAGGTGTCGCAAGCGGCTACGAATTCTTTCCACGTTGTCGGGACTTTTACCTTATATTTGGCGAAAAGATCCTTGTTGTAGAACACGCCCGTGAACGCATAACGGCCGGTGTTGACTTCATAGACCTTACCGTTGAAGGAGCCTGCATCTTTGATGGTCGGTGTGTCGTAGTACTTGAGGAAGCTCTGGCCGCTGAGGTCCAGGAGTAGCCCCGCCTCGATGAGCGACTGCCAGTTCGGCTTGTCAGCCTTCTTCATGTAAGGCTGGATGCCCTGTGCGAAGCCGAACATATCGATAACGTCCACGTCGTTAGCGGTGAGCCTGGTCTGCGTAGAGGTAGCCAGCTCGTCGGCCTTGACGACCGATGTGTTCACCTTGATCCCCGGATACTTCGCCTCGAACTTTGGGTTGAAGGCGTTGATGTAGTCGACGAGAGCCTGATTCTGGTGAATTAAGAGCTCGAGAGTAACATCCTCTGCGACGGCCATCATCGGCAGTGCGAAGAGCGCAACTAGAGCACTTATTACCCACTTCCTTTTCATGAGTACCTCCCTCTGATTTCGGGCTATTGGTTCGTTTCGTGCCCGAACTTACTCGCAGAGTAGCACTCATCTGCATTTTGTCAATGAAAAATCGCAGGAGGCGCGAGCGAAATCTTCACGATCTGCCGACCGCTTCAGGCTTACACGGAGCTAAAATAGGAACAATTATCTACCAGCTATGCTGGTAGCTTGAAAAGGTTATACCGGATTTTAAGATAAAATCCTCCTTGGCGCACCAAGCCGAAGGAGGATTGAGTAA
>Ga0326728_10019601_pt1 | contig 13093 bp, 12 predicted proteins | sample MB3enrmetagenome_FD_207602 | JGI IMG/M metagenome (GOLD analysis project Ga0326728, IMG submission 207602) | Lab enriched peat soil microbial communities from McLean, Ithaca, NY, United States - MB31MN | ecosystem: Environmental > Terrestrial > Soil > Wetlands > Peat | place: USA: New York...
CGGGCCGGGATGGCGCGGGTGATCGGCTGGATGACCTTCGGCATGTTCTCGATCGACCACACAAACCCGGAAAGCATGAAAGCCGGCAGGAACGAGGTCACTATGCTGATCTGATAAGCCTTCTGTTGCGTTCTGGCCGCCGCCGAAACGAAAATCCCCCAGAACAGCGCGCCGAACAGGAACACACAGGTCGAGACCACCAGCATCGGCACGCTGCCGCGGAACGGCACTTGGAACACGAACACGCCCACCAGGACGGCGATGGCGGCGTCCGCCAGTCCCACCACGAAATACGCCAGCATCTTGCCCAGCACTATCTCCGCGGGCCGCAGCGGCGTCGAAAGCAACTGCTCCATGGTTCCCATTTCCCACTCGCGCGCGATGGTGAGCGAGGTGAGCAAGGCCGCGATAATCATGAGAATCACCGCGATCAGCCCCGGCACCACGTAGTTCTTGGATTCGAGCGAGCTGTTATACCAGACCCGTAGCCGCGCGTCCACCGGCGGCGGGGTATGCTCGCCGCCGCGCCGGTTCATCATGTCCGTGCGCAGATCGAGCGAGTAGTCCTGCACCACGGTCTCCGCGTACCCCAGCGCGATGGAAGCCGTGTTCGAATCGCTCCCGTCCAGCAGGATCTGCACCGGCGCCTCGCGCGCCTCGCCCACGTCTTGCGAGTACCGGCGCGGAATCACCACGGCCATCAGGACGGTGCTGCGGTCGATGGCGCGCTCGATCGGGGCGTAGCTCGCCACAAAGCCGCGGATGTCGAAGAAGCGCGACGCCTGGAACTGCTTGATCAGGTCGCGGCTGGCTTGGGTTTGGTCCTGGTCGTAGATCAGCGTGGGGATGCGGTCCACATCCAGGCTCAGCGCGTACCCGAACAGCAGCAGCATCATCACCGGCATCGCCAGCGCCAGCGCCAGGCTGCGCGCGTCGCGGGTGATGTGGTGCAGCTCCTTGACGAAAATGGCCCGCAAGCGCCGGAAGCTCATGCCGCCTTCCGCTCCTCGGTCTCGATCATGGCCACGAACACGTCTTCCATCGATGGCTCGATGCGCTCCAGCCGCTTCACTTCGATTCCATTCGCCGCCAGCGCCTCCCGCATACGCGCGATGGTGGCCGCGATGTCGTCCACCGTCACGTGCAGGCCGCCGCCGAACACGGCCACGTCGAGCACCCCTTTCACGCTTTCGAGCGCGCGCATGGTCTCCAGCGGCTCCGACGAATCCAGGTGCAGCAGGCTGTGCGAGGTGAGGCCGCGCTTCAACTCGGCCGGCGACCCCAGCGCGATCACCTTGCCGCGGTACATCAGCGCCAGGCGGCCGCAGTATTCGGCTTCGTCCATGTAATGCGTGCTCACGAAAATGGTGTGGTCCGTTTCGGCCAGGTCGTGGATCAGCGCCCAGAACGCTCCGCGCGCAATCGGGTCCACTCCCGAAGTCGGCTCGTCCAGGAACAGGACCGGTGGATCGTGCAGAATGGCGCAGCCCAGCGCCAGCCGCTGTTTCCAGCCCCCCGCCAGCGTGCGCGTCATGGCCCGCCGCCGCTCGGTAAGGTTGGCCATTTCCAGCACGTAGTCCTTGCGCGCCGCGCGCCGCGCGCGGGGCACGTTGTACATCCCGGTGAAGAAGTCGATGTTCTCTTCCACCGTCAGATCGTCATAAAGCGAGAACCGCTGCGACATGTACCCGATGCTCCGGCGGATCTCCTCGGGCTGGGTCCCCACGTCGAATCCGTTGACGTGCGCCCGCCCCGAGGTGGGCGTCAGCAAGCCGCAGAGCATCCGTATGGTGGTCGATTTCCCCGCCCCGTTCGGCCCCAGGAACCCCAGGATCTCGCCCTTCCGCACCTGCATCGAGACATGGTCCACGGCGACGAACGAGCCGAAGGTCTTCACTAGGTCCTCCATCTCCACCGCCCAGCCGTTGCCGTTCATGCCAGCGCCTCCACTTCGTGGATGCTCTGGATGAACGCCCCCTCCATGCTCGCCGTTCCGGTGTCGCGCTTCATGGCCTCCGGCGTGGCGCAGCGGATCAGCTTGCCCTTATGCATCAGCCCCACGCGGTTGCACCGCTCGGCCTCGTCCAGATACGCGGTGGTCATGAAGATGGTGATCCCATCCTTCAGAAGCTGATACAGAATGGCCCAGAAATCGCGCCGCGAAACCGGGTCGACCCCGTTGGTCGGCTCGTCCAGAAAGAGAATTCTCGGGTGATGCAGCAGCGTGCACATGAGCGCCAGCTTCTGTTTCATGCCGCCCGAAAGCTGCCCGCCTTGCCGGTCCCGGAACGGCTCCATGCGGGTCATGCGCAAGAGCTGCGCGGTGAGCGACTCCCGCTCGGCGCCGGTGATGCCGAACAGGTCGGCGTAGAAATTCATGTTCTCCTGCACGGTCAGGTCGCCGTACAGTCCGAAGCGCTGCGCCATGTACCCGATCTGGTCCTTGACCGCGCGCGATTCGCGCTGGACACCGTGACCCGCCACGCGCGCGCTGCCCTCGGTGGGGTCGATCAGCCCGCAGAGCATGCGCAGAGTGGTGGTCTTGCCCGCTCCGTCCGGCCCCACCAGGCCAAAGATCTCACCCTCCGCCACCGTGAGGTTGAGGTGGTCCACGGCCGTCAGCGCGCCGAAGCGCCGGGTGAGATCGCGCGTCTCGATGATCGGCTTCATCCCTCAGTCCAGAACGATCTCCGCGTCCGCCGGCATGTTCTCCTTCAGCTCGCGCCGCGGATTGTCCATCTCGATCTTGATGCGGTAGACCAGCTTCACGCGCTCCTGCTCGGTCTGGATCTGCTTGGGCGTGAACTCCGCCTCCGAGGAGATAAACGTCACGCGCCCCTGGTAGACTTTCCCCGGATACGAATCCGTGGTCACCTTGGCCTTGGCGCCCAGCTTGACCTTCCCCAGGTCGGTCTCATTGACGTACCCGCGCAGCCACGGATGGTCGATATCCCCCACCGTCACCACCGTGGTTCCCGGCGCCAGCACCTCGCCCACATCCGCCGCCTTCACCAGCACCACGCCATCCACGGGCGAGGCAACGATGGTATCGGCAAGCTGCGAATCGATCAGCGCGACGCTGGCCGTGGAGCGCGCAATCTCCGCCCGCCGCGTGGCCAGGTCCTGTTCGCGCCGCTTCATTTCGAGCGCGTTCGCTTCCGCCACCTTCACCGCGGCGCGCGCCCGCTCCACCTGCCCTTCCTGCGCCCGGATCACCTCCGCGCGCGGCCCGGCCAGCACCAGCGCGTCGCGCTCGGTCATTGATTTCAACGCGGCTTGCGCGCTCTCCCAGCGGTTGCGGTATTGATCGAACTGCGCCGCGGAAATGTCGTCGTCCTTGAACAGCGTCTGGGAGCGGTCCCAATCCTTCTTGGCGCGGTCGAGTTCGGATTGCGCCGCATCCACCGCCGCCCGCGCGTCCAGCTTTTCCTGCGGGCGCGCGCCGTTGTTCAGTTCCGCCAGGCGCGCTTCGTTGGACGCCAGGTCGGCCCGCCGCTGTTCGATATCGGCCGCGAGCGTGGCCTTCTCCCAGGCCAGCGACGTCTCCGATTGCGCCAGTTGCGTCCGCGCCGATTCGAGCCCCGACACCTCGCGCTCGCGCTGCGCCATCAATTGGTCGCGGTCGAGGCGCGCGATGATCTGTCCCTTCTTGACGGCGTCGCCTTCATCCACGGTGCGCTCCGTCAGCCGCCCGGCGGTCTTGAACGCGATGTTGACTTCCGTCAACTCGATGTTTCCCGAGACCACGATGCGGCCGGTCTGGTTGCTCCCCATCCCGCGGAACACGTACACCGCCGCCGCCCCCGCCGCCGCCAGCACTATGAGAACCAGAATGATTCGCTTCTTCATCACTGCACCATGCTCCTGACTTTACCCATCGACTGCGCCAGGTCGATGCGCGCCACGTTGTAGTTGTAGAGCGCCGCCGTCTGGTTATCGCGCGCGCGCTCCAGCCGCGTCTGCGCGTCGGTCACTTCCACGCCGATGGCCACTCCCGCGTCCACCCGCCGCCGGGCCTGCGCCAGCTCGTTCTCGGACAGCTCCAGCCCTTCCTTGGCCACCTTCACCTGCTGCTCCGCCGATTCGAGCCCGTCCAGCGCCAGCCGCACATCCAGCTCGATCTGCTCCTTCAAATCGTTGGTCCGCACTTTCTCGGAGCGATATTGCGACGCCGATTCCGCCCGCCGCGCGTCCCTCCGCCCGCCATCGAATACCGGCACCCGCAGCGAGACGCCATACGTGCGCGTCGGCAGCGCGTTGTCGAAGCCCGTGCCGATGGAGCCGTAGTCGCCGAAGGCCGCAACCGATGGCAGCCGCTCCATTTTGGTGGCGCTCGCCGCCATGCGCGCGTTGGCTTCCCGCTCCTGCTGCGCCTTCAGATCCGGCCGCTCTTTCAGCGCCTGCGCCTTGGCCTGTTCGATGGTGACGGCGTCCACCGGCACGTATGCCAGCTTGTCGGTCAATTCCAATTCGGTATCGAGGCGCAGCCCCATGACGCGCAGCAGTTGCAGGCGCGCGCTGGTCCGCTGATTTCCGGCCACCAGCAGCCGCTGGCGGTCGTTGGCAAGCTGCACTTTGGCGCGTGTAATTTCGATCCCGGTCCCCGTGCCCGCCGTTTTTTGGTTCTCCGCCTGCTTCAACACCGCCTCGGCCAGCGTCACATCCGACTGCGCGGTTTCCACGTCGGCATCGGCGCGGACCGCCGCCAGGTAGGCGCGCGCCACCTGCGCCGCCACCTGCTCTTCCGTGCTATCGACGTCCGAGCGGGCCGCCGAAACCCCCACCTTGGACGCCTGGAAGCGTTTGATTGAGCTGAAGTCGAACACGCTCTGCGTCACGGTGGCGCGCGCGTCCATGGTGGTGAAGGGTCCGACGAAGGTGGGGAACACAAAGCCCGGAATGGGCACGCTGATCTTGATCCCCATGGCCGCCAGGTTGGACGTCTGGTCCCGGTCGGTGAGGGAGGCTTCGAGATCCGGCAGCAGGGCCGCGCGCGCCTGCGCCGACCGCGATTGCGCCTGCTTCAGCGCCTCGCCCGAAAGCTGGATTTTGGTGTTCCCCTCGGGCGACACGGCAACTTCCACCGCCCGTTTCAAGCTCAACTGGATCGGCCCCGCCGCCGAGGCCACCTGCGCCGCGCACAATATCCAAGCCAATCTCATCTACCTCTCCTCGCTTCCCGCCGCTCGCGCCCGGAAACCCGCCCCCAGAAACGCTACCAGCCGCTGAACCACGCCGTGGGGGTCCAGCAAAGGCGATTCCACTCCTGGACGCGGGTTGGGTGGCCCGAACAGGGCATGCGCCATGGTCCCGATCATGAAGTGGATTCGCCAGAGCAGCTCCTCGTTCGGCAGGTCCGGCAAAGCCCGGCGAAAGGCTTCGATGAAACGAGTCACCGTGGGCTGAAAATGCCTTCCTACGATCATGGTCATAAGGCCCTCGCCATACATCCGCCCCATCAGCCTCACGAACTGCGGACTACGATCCGCCACCGAGAAGACCGGCGCAAGAAACGCCTCCAGCACCTTCTCCACAGCCAGCGGCCCCGACCCGGCTTCCGCCTCAAACCGGTCCAAGAGCGCCAGCCGCTCTGCGTTGACAGGCCCCGCCTTCCGCATAACCACTTCATCTAGCAGCTCTTCCTTGGACCCATAGTGGTAGTGGATGGCCGCCAAATTGACCCCGGCATCCGCGATGATATGCCGCAGCGACGTGGCGGCATACCCCTGATCGCCGAACAACCGTTCCGCCGTGTCCAAGATCTTTTGCTTTGTCTCGGTCATTCGATTAATTGAATCAAACAATTGTATTATACGACTGATTTGCGATTTGTCAAGAGGGGCTGGTAGCGCCGGCGATCTTGTCGCCTGTGGGGTTGTCCGACTGGACTGGGCGGCGCGTAACGCGGGATACTGTAAGGTATGGTGAAGTCGGTCGAAGGGATCTGCCGCAACGGGAAGGTGGAGTTGGTGGACCCTCTGCCGGAAGCCGAGGGTTCACGCGTCATCGTGACGTGGTCCCATCCCGCCGAGCCGGTCGATCTTCGTGAAAGAGGGATCGACGAACCTCAGGCGGCCGATCTGCGCCGCCGGCTAGCCCAGTTTGCCGAGGATTGGGACCGCCCCGAAATGGCTGCCTACGATGAACTGCCGCCGCGGTGATGTTGTCTTGGTCTTTTTTCCGGATTCAAACTTGCGGACGTCGAAGCGGCGGCCCACTCTGGTTGTCCAAGCAGACGGCCTGGACGCACATCTGCCGCAGACAATCGTGGCCATGATCACCAGCAACATGGCCCGTGCCGGACATCCAAGCAGAGTGATCGTGAGAGCCGGCAGCGAAAGCGCGCGAACATCGGGTCTCTTGATGGACTCCGTAATCATGACCGACAATCTCGCCACCGTCCACTATTCGGAAATCGATTGCGTCATCGGGACCTTCACAGGGGTGAAGGAAATCGACGCAGCATTGCGAACGACGCTCGCGTTATAGCTGGGAGGCGCCATGTCCGACGGTGACGCGAACCTCAGTGCTGGCTCAGATCTTCCGAACGGCGACACGGCCAAGTGATCTGACGGCCGAGGTGAGTGCCACGCCGCAATTCAGTGGCTGGCTGCGAAACTCTCGCAGTATGGGAGTTTCGTTGCCTGCCACCGAATTCGCCACCGAATTCAGCCGCCACCGAATTCAACCGAATTCATACTGGATCGAATTTACCCCACCAGCATCGGGCACTCTATGTTAGATCCCTTGAGTCGAACCCTTTTGCAGGTTGCACCGCCCGCATAAGATCTGGACGTTCTTGATGTTGTCTTTCCGCGCGTGGCTGAAGAAGGCAGGCAAGCTATAAGGCGACTGGGCATCCACACCTCAACCGCCACGCCAACATCGGGGAAGGTCACATCCCGCTGGCCGCCTTTCGCCGCATGTTGTTATACTCAGGGCAATCGGGCTTGGCCTTCCGCGCATCGCCCGAATCGAACGAGGCAGATTATGAAAATGAAATATGCGGCAGTACTGCTATCCATCTGTGTGAGCGGCGCGATCGCCCAACAACCAACCGGATACGTCCTACCAACCGGATTCCTCCACACCGATGAAATCCCCTGGGGAAACGCCGGCGCTTATGGACCGGGAACGTCCACCAGAGTGGTGTTCACCAAAGACTCCGGCGTATTCCTGGACGACCTGATTCGCGGCATGTGGGTGGTGAAAGTGGACCCAGGCGGGCAATTCACCGTGACCACGTCGCCCAAGGAGGATCTGGCATTCTTCGTGTCTAAAGGCACCGGGAAGTTTACCCTGGGCGACGATCAGATCGACACCAAGCCCGGCGACGCTTACGGCGTTCCGGCCGGCACTAAGTACGGGCTGATGAACAACGGGAGCGAGCCTGTCGAGCTGCTGATGTACGCTGCCCCGTTGATCGCTCCCAACCCCGCCAACAAGCCGGTCAAGGGAAGCGCGGACGCCATGGAGTGGGTGCCCAATACCACCCATGGCCCAGGATGCGACCAGAAGATGCTCCTCCGCGGCGGTTTCAGCTCAGTGATCCGCAATATGTGGCTGATGAGGGGCAATCCAGGCTCCATCAACATGGTGCACTCGGGCGGAGACCATCAAATTATGTACTTGTGGGTGGCCCCGGTACCCTCGGCAACCCCCCGGGACAGCCGCACGTATGGAGCGCGGATCATCCTGAGGGACCACATTATGCAGGCCAGGCAGGGCGACGTATTCTATGCCGGCGGCGCACCCAGGCGCGACGAGCACGGCCTGTTTGACGAGAGTCCTAAAGATCCGCTCATCTACATTGCCATCGGGGCCCTCCCTCCAGGACAAGGTCCCGGGGGTGGGCGCGGCGGGCGTGGCGGCGCTCCGGCCGGCGGACCCCCGCCACCCGGGCGATAGCGAATGAGCCGGGTTTAGTTGCCCGGACCACGGCCACCGCCAGCGGCAGGAGCGGGCGCCGGCGCACCTTGCGGATTTCCAATTCCAGCTCTAAGGATCGGCCGTCCTCATTCACCATCCTAGACCTCGTGGTCGATGCGCTCGCCTCCGCCAGGTGACGGTTCGTCGCTCTCCACCACCACAAAGCGCGGCATGCCGCGGGTCTGTTCGAAGATCCGGCCGATGTATTCGCCAAGCACCCCCACCGATACCAATTGCACCGCGCCCAGAAAGGTGAGGACCACCATTACCGATACCCAGCCCTGCACCGTCCGCCCGCCGGCAAGCTGCGCCGCCGCATAGACGCCAAAGGCCAGGCAGCCACACGCCGTAACCAGCCCCAGATAAAAGGAGAGGCGCAGCGGCGTGGAGGAAAGCCCCGTGATGGCCTGGAGGGAAAGACGCAGCATTTTGCGGAGGCTGTAGCCGCTCTTCCCGGCGGATCTGGGCGGCGCCGCGTATTCCAGTTGCACGGACGGAAACCCCAGCCACGCCACCAGGCCGCGCAAAAACGGCTGGCGGTCGCGGAAACGCAGCAGGCCGTTCACCACTTGGCGGTCCAGCAATTGATAGTCCGCCGCCCCGTTCACCACCGGCGCTTCGCTCAGCAAATTGATCAACCGGTAGAACAGGCGCGAGGTGATTCGCTTAAACAGCCCGGCGCCCTGGGTTTGCAGCCGGACCATCTGCACCACGGGCGCACCGCTCCGCCACGCCCGCACCATGTCCGGCAGGAGCTCCGGCGGGTGCTGCAGGTCGCAGTCGAGAGTGATCACCGCCGCTCCGCGCGCCGCTTCCAGGCCCGCCAGCAGAGCGGCTTGATGACCAAAATTGCGTCCGAACCGAATCAGCCGCACTTTGCGCGATTCGGCGCGCAATTCCCGCACGCAGCGTGCCGTACCGTCGGACGAGCCGTCATCCACGAAGATCGTCTCCAGCCATTCGCGCGGTGGCAGACACCGCTGGATTCGCTCGAAGATCGCGCGGACATTGGACTCTTCGTTGTAGGCCGGAATGACAATGCTGACGGCATCGGCAGCGGCCGGCGAGTTCTCTTCGGAAGCCAAGCACGATTGTACAGCACGCCGATGAGACCGTCCATGCCCGACCCCGGCTTTCCGCGACAGGCCGCCAAAGAGCGAACGGGACTCCAGCCTGGCACGGCAGCACCACTCGAAGTTCGATCTGGATTGATGGGCGCCGACAGGCTACCGCTGGTTCGCCTTCAGCACCTTTTTGCGCAGCCGGATGGATTGCGGCGTCACTTCCACGTATTCGCCGTCGCGGATGAACTCGATGGCCTGTTCCAGGTTCAAAACTCGGGGGGGCACCAGGCGGATAGCTTCGTCGGCGGTGGAGGCGCGCATGTTGGTGAGCTTCTTTTCCTTGACGATGTTGACGTCGAGATCGGCTTCCTTGGCGTTCTCGCCCACGATCATGCCCTCGTAGACTTCGGTGCCGGGCGTGACGAAGATTTCGCCGCGTTCCTGCAGGTTGAAAACCGCGTACCCGGTGACTCTGCCCGGCCGGTCCGCCACCAGCGCGCCGGTGGGCCGCATGGGGATCTCGCCCTGCCACTCGATGTAGCCGTGGTAGAGCGAGTTCATGATGGCGGTCCCCCGCGTATCGGTGAGCATTTCGCTGCGCAGCCCGATCAAGCCGCGGGAGGGCAGGTGAAACTCCAGGCGCACGCGGCCGGACCCGTGGTTCACCATCTTGATCATCTTCCCCTTGCGCGAACCCAGTTTCTCGATCACCACGCCGAGAAACCTCTCCGGACAGTCGATCACCAGAAGCTCGACCGGCTCCTGCACTTTGCCGCCCACGGTGCGCGTCAGGATCTCGGGCTTGCCCACCATCAGCTCGAAGCCTTCGCGGCGCATCATTTCGATTAGAATGGCAAGCTGCAATTCGCCCCGGCCCATCACTTTGAAGGTGTCGTGTTCCAGTTCTTCCACGCGGATGGACACGTTGGTGAGCAGCTCCTTGTCGAGCCGCTCGCGCAGGTTGCGCGACGTCACCCATTGGCCCTCGCGCCCGGAAAACGGCGAGGTGTTGATGGTGAACGCCATGGCGATGGTGGGCTCGTCGATCTGGATCTGCGGCAGCGGCTCCGGCGTTTCGGCGCTGGTGACGGTCTCGCCGATGGTAATGCCCTCCACGCCGGCGATGGCCAGCAGGTTGCCGGGGACCCCCACGGTTTCGTCCACGCGCTTCAGCCCTTCGAAGGAATACAGCTTGGTGATGCGGGTGTTGTGGAGCGAGCCGTCCCGCTTGGCGATGGCCACGGTGTCGCCATATCGCAGCGTGCCGTTGAAAACCCGGCCAATGGCCAGGCGGCCCAGGTAATCGCTGTAATCCAGGTTGGCCACCAGCATCTGGAGCACGCCATCCGGGTCGCCCACGGGCGCCGGGATGTGCTCCACGATGGCGTCGAACAGCGGACGCAGATCGTTCGACGGATCATCCATGGAACGCTTGGCCACGCCGGTTTTGGCGATGGTGTAAAGCACCGGGAAATCCAGTTGGTCTTCCACCGCGTCGAGGTCGATGAACAGGTCGTAGATCTCGTTGAGGACTTCCTGCACGCGCGCGTCGGGCCGGTCGATTTTGTTGATCACCACGATGGGCGGCAGCTTGGCCTCCAGCGCCTTCACCAGCACGTAGCGCGTCTGCGGCAGCGGGCCTTCGCTGGCGTCCACCAGCAGCATCACGCCGTCCACCATCTTGAGCGCGCGCTCCACTTCGCCCCCGAAATCGCTGTGGCCGGGCGTATCCACGATGTTGATCTTGACGCCGTGGTAACGGATGCCGGTGATCTTGGCGAGGATGGTGATGCCGCGCTCGCGTTCCAGCTCGTTGGAATCCATGACGCGTTCCACGTGCTCCTCGTGCTGGCCGAAGATGCCGCTCTGGTTGAGCATGGCGTCCACCAGCGTGGTCTTGCCATGGTCCACGTGGGCGATAATGGCGATGTTGCGAATGGCGCTATTGCTAGTCTGCATGAATCACGTCGATCGGACTGATGCGCGAGAGGGCTTTGCTAGGCCGCTCGGGACCCACGATGGAGGACGACGAACTGATCGGGTTTCAAATCGGCCATGGCGCAAGTTTGGCCCTCGTCAGACCCTGCTCCGGGAAATCCATCCGCAGCGCCACGGACGCCAGCAGTGGGACTTGAGCCATGTTCAAGTGGTCCTCTTCACGTAACACGTGGTCAGCCGCGGGAAAGCTTCGCCGGTCTAGAGCAAGTTTACCATGCTGTGTAGCGCCGGCGATCTTGTCGCCGGTGTTCTTCCCAGTTCGCACCACCCCACCGGCGGCTTGGCCGTTGCCGCGCCCGCCCGTTCGTAGCCCGTGGGAGCCGCCGAAACACGGATCGGCGTGGTAGAATTCATCAAGCGTGGCATCCACATCCCCTACGGGCTTGGGTTTGGGCGTCCCCGGTGATGACCAATTCAGAGCCGAACTGTTGGCCGTGCTGTCGTCGGAAGCTTTCCGGCGCTCGCCGAAGCTTACGCGCCTGCTCAAGTACTTGTGCGACAAGCAACTCAGTGGGCTGGCCGGTGAGATCACGGAATACAGCATCGCTCTCGATGCGCTCGACCGGAATGCCCAATTCGACCCGCAGCAAGATGCCGTGGTTCGCGTGGACACTCATCATCTTCGAAGGAGGCTCAAGGAGTACTACTCCACGGGTGCCGGAGCCGATCACCAGATCCAGATTGTCATTCCCAACGGGCAGTACGTCCCGCAGTTCGCGCTGCGAGGTGCGACTCCGTTGCCGGGGACGCAAGATGGGCCTGAAACCCCCGAGTCGAAGCTGGCATGGGCGCCATGGACCCTCGGCAAGTGGAGGTGGTTCGCCGCCTTAGTCCTCGCCGTGCTGGTCGTCGCCTGGGCTGCCCCGCACTACCGGCAGGCGGTTTCCCGGCTGATGGGTGCCCGGGCGGCGCCAGGCCCCGTGTATCGAGCACCCGCCCTGGCGCCGGCGGAACCCGAGGCGATCCGGATCGCCGCCGGAGACAGGACCGCGACCTACATCGACACCGCGGGACGGGCTTGGCTACCCGACCGGTATTTCGCGGGTGGCACGACTTTCCACCGTCCTGCCATACAGATTCAGCGCACGCCCGATCCGGATTTGTTTCAAAACGGCCGGGAAGGGCAGTTTACCTACACCATCCCGCTCGAGCCCGGCATCTATGAGCTGCACCTGTACTTCGCGGAGACCGGCGCCACCGCCGACGCGCTCCACAGCGTGAGCATAGCCATCAACGGGCAGCCGGCTTTGGGTGTCGACGTCGCCTCCGACGCCGGCGGAATTGATACAGCTACGGCGAAGGTTTTCAAGGACATCTCCCCGGCCAAAGACGGTGTCCTGCACCTGGCGTTCCAAGCTGCCGAGCCCGGTTTCCTGAACGCCATCGAGATCCTGCCGGGAATCCGGGGCAAGATGCGCCCTGTTCGGATCACCGCCGGGGATCGTGTCTTCCGCGATCGCGCCGGGCAGGTCTGGCTGCCGGATCAGTGGGCCGCCGGCGGACGGATCAGCACCCGGGTGGAATCGATCAGCGGAACTCCCGACCCCGGATTGTACCAGTGGAGAAGAGTCGGACACTTCAGTTATTCGATTCCGGTGCTGGAAGGCGGAGTCTATACCGTGATCCTGCACTTCTCCGAGAACTGGTTTACATCGCGCACCAGTGGCGGAGTGGGGAGCCGCGTCTTTGATGTTTATTCCGACGGGACTACGCTGCTCAAGGGTTTCGACATCCTGAAGGAGGCGGGCGGGATCGCGAACCGCGCCGTCATTCGGGTCTTCCGCCATGTTCCGGCTTCGCCGCTGGGAAAGATCGACCTCACATTTGTGCCGGTTGTTAATTATGCGCTTATCAACGCGATAGAGGTCCTGGAAGAGTAGGTTTTAACTTCAGGCCCCGGTGGCTTCGCATCGTTAAATTAACCTGATGAAACTTCCAGGGCCTCCCGACTGCGCATAAAATGCGTTTGAGCATGGGACGGCGCCAATTCTGCGTTTGTACTACATCGGGGCGCCCATAGTCGGTTCACCACACCTGTTGTTCTGGTGTTATAATCGTGGCCGTCAAGCCTGCGATAGTCTCGCACGGGCACTGCTTGTTGC
>Ga0326728_10019602_pt1 | contig 13093 bp, 13 predicted proteins | sample MB3enrmetagenome_FD_207602 | JGI IMG/M metagenome (GOLD analysis project Ga0326728, IMG submission 207602) | Lab enriched peat soil microbial communities from McLean, Ithaca, NY, United States - MB31MN | ecosystem: Environmental > Terrestrial > Soil > Wetlands > Peat | place: USA: New York...
TCAAAAACAACGGCCCTGGCCTTTTCCGCCGTCAACCGTTTGAGCAACTGGGTGAAGAAGGCCCGGTTCCAAAGTCCGGAGTAGGATTGATGGAGTTTGGTGTGGGAGCCATCATCTAAATAAACCAGAACCACATTCTTGGGTTCGATAAATCCTCGTTGTTGGAATGGTTTGTCGTAGCTGTAAAACACGATGTCATCGCCCAGGGTTGTCGTGAGGAGAATCCATCCAATCCCGAGGGAAAGTGTCACGCCCGCGAACAGGCCGGCCCCCCGGGTGCGCAAGATCTGCCGAAAGGCGCTGAAATGAGAACCGGTGTTGTTTTCCTGGTCGGGCACTTTGGGAAAGGAATGTGCGGCACGCCGCCGGAATTAGAAATTGAATTTCAGGCTGGAGTAGAAGGTGCGGTTGCGGGCGGGGTCCAGGTAGTAGGTGAGGGGATCCAGGCGGTAATCCTGGTTGGCCAGATTGAGCACGCCCACCTGGATTTCGACATGGCGCTTGGGGAAACGGTAGCCGGCAAAGAGGTTGAACTGCCAGAAATTGGCGCCCGGCTCGTTGACGGCGAAGCCTTTGTCGGATTGGGCATACCAGTTGGCCTGAATTTGGCTGAAGAAGCCGCAGGGCAGGTAGTAGTTTCCGAACAGGCTGACCTGGTGCAGGGTGGCTTGGTTGTTGATATTGTACTGGGTGCCGGTGGTGCCGGCAGGCTGGCCCAGCACCTGGTTGTCGTAGTTGATCCTGGCCGCGCTCAAAGTGTATCCCGCCCCGAAACTCAGGTCCGGGCCGGCCAATTGATTGAGGTTGAGGGCGAGATACTTTTCCTTGAAATCAATATCCTGTTGGTCGAAGGCAAGCGCGCCCGGCACGAAAAATCCCTCCACCGCGCCGACGATTTGATCCGCCCGGGAATTCCGCAGACCCGCTTCGGCGGCAACGTAGGTGCGGGTGGGGAATTCGTGATCGAAGCCCAGGGAGAAGGTTTCAATGACGTTTCCGGGAACGGTGGCCAGGGGAGTCAGGCTGCGGAAGGCCTGGTTGAATCCGGCCACTTCGCTCGGCTCGATCAAGGTGGTGCTGTCGTTGAAGAGTCCGGAGACGGAGCGGGTGTAAGCGGCCCGAAAGCGGGTTCGTTCCCACGGTGTCCAATCCGCCCCAAGTTTGGGCGAGAGCCGTTCGCGGCTCTCTTCGCTGGCCACAATCGGGGCCTGGACGATGCCGGAAGGAAAGCGAAGGTGGTCGTAGGTGGCTCCCGCAGTCAGACGCAAGGAATCGAACAGCCGCAATTGATAGTAGGCATAGGCCGTGAAACGCTCGAATTCGGTCGCCACACTGGCCTGGGACAGTGGGGGCGCGACGTTGGGAGGCGGCAAGGCCAGAGTATTTCCGGTGGTGTGGTCTTCGTTCTGGTAACGGCCGCCCAGGATGAGGCGTTGCGATTCCGTTTGGAAAATATGCTGCAATTCCAGTGAATCGAGGTGCTGGTCGTCCTGATAGGCGGTGTTGAGCAGGGCGTTGTTATGAAAAGCCAGCGCGCCCCCGGCGACATAGAACCAGGGAACAGGAAACGCGGGGTCGGTGAAGCTGGAGGTGTCGTGCAGGTTGCGGTAGAGGAAGAGGGTGTCATTTCCCGGCGACCAGGCATGGTGATAGCCGAGGAGAAAATTGGGGTCCTCCAACTCCTGCTGGCGGAGGGTCGCGCTGGCGCTGCTTTGGTCATAATACTGGTTGACATCGCCCAAATGGTCCTCGACCCGTTCCGCCTGGACGAAGGCGGTGTCCTTGGGGGTGATCTGGTACTTGACGGTGGCGGTGAAGTCGTTGATGTCAATATCATTGTTGGGACGGAACCCCGGATCGGTGTAATCGTAAGCCTCCAGGGAATAGCTGACGTTCTCGATGGTGCCATATTGCGAGGCGTTCTCCAGCCAGGCGCCCCGGCTCCAGTAGGTGGAAGCGGAACTGACCCCGATGCTGTCGGCCTGGAAGAGCTTGGAATACTCCTGCTGCGAAACGCTTTGGGAAAGGACGCCGGCCCCGACGGGGGCGAGGAGGTCGGCCAGGAGCAACTCGTTCTCCCAGGCGGACTGGTAGCGGATGTTGCTCTTCTTGGGGTCGAGCAGCGCGTAGTAACTGTCGGAGAGGAACAAATGGGCGGCGTAATTGGCGTAATCGTCTTCCACCGCCCTGGTTCCCTCGCGCACGGCCACGTCGGTAAAGCCGGCGTCCTGGTAGATGAGGGCGAGGTTGGCGCTGCGCACGGCCTGGTCTTGATCCAGAAGAAACTTCGAGCGGAACAGGGCGCGGTTGGCGTTCAAGTCCTGCGAATGCTCCAGGTCGGCGATGGCCTGGTTGATGGCATCGCGCTGGTCGTTCAAGAGGGCGGAGTAGAGCCAGGCGGTGGGATCCTGCGGGTCCAACTGCATGGCCCGGCCCAGTTCGTTGGTGGCCTTCTGGGAATTCCAGGTGTACTGGAAAGGCTGGTCCATGCTCCAGGCCTTCCCCAGGTAGCTGCGCAGAAAAGCGCGCGTCGGTTCCAGCGCCGCCGCCACCTCCAAATCCTGGCGCCCGCCGTCCACATCGGCGGCTTTGATCTTGCACAAGCCGCGGCCCAGCCAGCCGTTGGCCAGCGAACTGTCCGCGGCGATGGCTTGTTCAAAATAGGAGCGCGCCCCGGTCATTTTATTCTGGCCGCTGAGGACAAAGCCCTGCAAGGCCAGCGCCTGGGCGTTGCGCGGGGAAGCGGCCAGGCTTTTCTTGAGGGCCTCCAAGGCCGGTTCGGTGCGGCCAAAGCTGAATTCCATTTCCGCGACCCGTTCCAGCGCAAAACCGAAGTTGGGCGATTTGGCGGCGGCCTTTCGGGCCAGTTCCAGAGATTGGACCAGGTCGCGGCGGGATTGGGCGGCGTAGGAACCGGCGAGCCATTCGCTGGCCAGGGTCCGGGGGGCGGCGTTGGTGAAAGGAACCCCTTTGACGGTGGCGATCATTTCCTGCAGGGCGCTGGCCAGGGCGGCTGGACGCGCTTCGCTCAAGGAGTCGCGCAGCAGGGTTTGGGCTTCATCCACTTGTCCAACGGCCAGCAGCAGCGCCGCGCGATAAACCCGTTCCACCTCCGAGGCAGGCGCGCGGTCGGCGGGGTATTTGGCCAGGGCCTGGAGCAAATCGCCGCGGCGATAGGCATCCAGCGAAGCGGCCAGGGTGGTTTGCAGGCCGGCGGGCATCTCCAGTTCATCGGCATCGAGAATCGCCGGGTAATAGAGGGTCCACTGAATGGTGTTGACGGCATTGATGACGGCGGTTTTTTGCGGCGCGCGGCCTTTGACCACGGTGGCTTGCTCGCCGGAGAGCAAGGAGAGGGCGCCTTGTTCGTTGGTCAGGTCCACCTGGCCGTCGAGCAGCGTCAATTCGGTCTGTCCGTCCTTGCTGACGACGAGGTTGAACTCGGTGCCGCGGATGGCCCCGGAGGCGGAAGGCGTTTGGAACTGGGTTTCCTGCGGTTTGTCGCGGTTGAAGAAATAGGTCGCGCCGGATTTGACATCAATGACATCGTTGTGGCCGGCCTGCTGCGGCGGCTTGATTTCCAGGGTCGTCAATTCATAGAGGCGCAGGACGCTCTTGTCGGACATGCGCAAGGTGGCGCGGCTGGCTTTGCCGGTGCGAACCTGGTCCCCGAGAGGAAGGATTTGATTGGGCTGGCCGGGGGCAAAAGCGGCCGAGCCGGCCGGAGCGACCTCCACGGCGCCGGAAAGGGTGAGCAAAACGGCATCGCGCGGACCTGGGGTTGCGGCGGGAGCGGGGGCTTGCGCGCGGAGGGAGAAGGCGGCCGTGAGAACGGCCAGGCACAGGCTCTGCGCCAATGTTCGCTTGGAGACAAAAAGAGTCATGACATTAGTTTTTTGCGAGCATTTAACATATACCTCGTTTGGGCCAAAGAGGCAAGCAATTACGAGAGGATTCACGAGAGGATTCAGCGTGGATACCCCAAAAAGTGAAATGCCGCCGCGGCCAATTTTAAGCTTGGCATGAGAAAGGGGATTGCGGTATAATAGGGGAAGGTGAAGATCGTTGAGTACCTAAGTCGAAAATCACGGACCACTTTCCTCCTCCTCGGGTTGGTTCTGGTGGCGTATATCGGGGCGATGGATTACGTCCTCGGCACGGTCGTCCTGCTGGCTTTCTATCTGGTCCCGATCTGTTTTGTGGCCTGGTTCGCCGGGCGCGTCCCCGGGCTGATCATCGCCCTGGCCTCGGCGGCGGCTTGGCACACGGCCAAGATTCTGGTGGCCGAATCGCTGGAAAGCCCCTGGAAACTGTTGTGGTCGGCCGCCATGCGGTTCCTGGTTTTCGCCAGCCTGGCCATTCTCATGGCGGAGGTGGCGGAACGCAAGCGGGTCGAGGAGGCGCTGCGCCGGGCGCACGAAGGGCTGGAGGCGCGGGTGAAGGAGCGGACCCTGGAATTGGGGCAGGCCAACCGCGCCTTGCAGAACGAAGTGGCGGAGCGGACCCGGGCGCAGGCCAACCTCAAACAGTTCAATGAGACCTTGGAGCAGCGCGTGGCCGAACGAAGCGCCGCCGCCGAAGAGCGCGCCGCCGAACTGGCCCGCTCCGAAACCGCCTTGCGTCAACAACGCGGCATCCTCCAATCCGTTCTCAACAGCATGGGCGACGGGGTGATGGTGGCCGATGCGCGGGGAGAAATCATCCTGTCCAATCCCGCGGCCCAACGGCTGGTGCGGGCCGGCCTGGGGGATATCTCGCCGTCACAATGGCTGGAACACTTCGAGGCCCATGCCACCGAGGGGCCGGGGGATCGCCGGGGCGGGCATCCCCTGCTGCGCGCCATCCGCGGGGAGGAGGTCAACGGGGCGGAGTTGCTTTTGCGCGGGGCCGGCGGTTCGGAGGGAGTCTGGCTCATGGCGACGGGCCGGCCGCTCATAGACGAACAGGGCCAGGTGCAGGGGGGCGTGGTGGTGCTGTCGGACATCACTTCGCGCAAGCGGATGGAAAAGCAAATCACCGACATCAGTGATCGGGAGCAGCGGCGGATCGGGCAGGATTTGCACGACAGCCTGTGCCAGCATTTGGTGAGCGTGGCCTTTGCGGGCGAATTGTTGCGGGAGAACCTGGCCCGCCAAGGCGCCCCCGAGGCTGCCCAGGCCGAGGCCATTGTGGAGATGGTCAACGAAGGGATTTCCGAGGCCCGCAAGCTGGCCCGCGGGCTTTACCCGGTGCGGCTGGAGGTGGACGGCCTGGCCTCGGCCCTGGAGGTGGCGGGCAGCAATTTATACCGCATCGCCCAGGAGGCGATCAATAATGCGGTCAAGCATGGCGACTGCCGCGCCATCTCCGTCGGATTGGGCGCAGTGGAGGAGGAGGTGACGCTGACGGTGAAAGACGACGGGGTGGGTTTCCCAAACTCAATGGACCACAAGGGCGGCATGGGCCTGAGCATTATGAATTACCGCGCGGGCATCATCGGGGCGTCGCTGGATATTCGCCGGGGCGCCGGCGGCGGCACCATCGTGATTTGCTCCTTTCACAACGAAGAAGCCCTTGAGCATGAACCCGTCCAGTCGCACGAAGCCTGACCAGGCCCGGACCAAGGTGTTTCTGGTGGATGACCACCCGCTGGTGCGGGAGTGGCTCGGCCAGTTGATCCAGCGCGAAAACGACCTGGAAGTGTGCGGCGAAGCGGAGGACGCGCCGGAGGCGGTGGCCGGCATCGAACAAAGCCGCCCCGACATTGTCATCGCCGACATTACCCTCAAGCACACGCACGGGCTGGAACTGGTGAAGGACCTGCAAGCCCGCCTGCCGGACCTGCCGGTGTTGATTCTCTCGATGCACGATGAGTCGCTTTACGCGGAGCGGGTGCTGCGGGCCGGCGCCAGGGGCTACATCACCAAGCAGGAAGCGACCAAGAAAATTCTTCTCGCCATTCGCCAGGTGTTAAGCGGGCAGATTTACGTGAGTGAAAAAATGGCGACGCGGATGCTGCACAAATTGGTGCTCGGCCGCCGCCAGGAGGCCAGTTCCCCCGTCGAGCGCCTCACCGACCGGGAGTTGGAGGTGTTTCAACTCATTGGCCAGGGACATGGGACCCGGCGCATCGCCGAAGAACTCCACCTCGGCATCAAGACCGTTGAATCCTACCGCGCCCGCATCAAGGAAAAATTGAAATTGACCGACGGCACCCAGCTTCTGCAGCAGGCCATTCAGTGGGTGCATAGTTTGCAGGACCGCTGACCGCGATTCACGGCGCGAAGATCGTGTCCGCCCTGGTTGACACCGCCAGATTGCGCCCGCCCGCAAAACACGGCTCGATCCGGCCCGCCCGCCATCGGCGCAGCCGGAAAAGCTGGCCGAAAACAAAATCCGGCGCCGCCTGCCCCTGGCCGCCCACCAACTCGGCCCCGCGCCGCACGTTGTCGTGCAGCCAGGCGGGCAGGCGCAAATGATACGGATTGCGCCGGACTTCTCCGGCGTGGAAAGAGACGGCGGTGACGAGGTCCGCCACGTCCGGCACGCTGTATTCCACCAACAAATTCGGCGACGCCATTTGTCCCCAGAATTCCGTTTCCACCAGATAACAGCTCAAGCCGTCCGCTTGCGGCAAAGCGCCCATCACCAGCCAATGCGTGGCGATGTGAGTGCGGTTCCAGTCCAGTTCATGCGGGAAGAAAATGGCTTTGGGCTGGTGGAGACGAAGGAGGCCCGCCACGATGGCGAGCGCGGAGGACCGCCATTTGGGACGACCGGCCCCAGTGGAGCCGGCGATATTCTCCAAGCCGCCGGGAGGGGCCGGCACAAGCTCGAAGCCGAGAAAGCGGCAGGCGCCCCTTAATTCCTCCAGGCGCGCGGCGCGGCGCTGCGGTTTGCTGCCCAGCGTCACGGCCACATTGATGACGTTCCAGCCGCACTCGCGCAACAAGCGCAAGGCCAGTCCGCCGGTGATGGATTCATCATCCGGGTGCGGCGAGAAAAGGAGCCCCTTGGGCGCGTCCGGCCGCGGCGGCGCGTGGGGGGGGGGAGCAATGCCGCCCAGCGGGCAGCCAGGCCCCTCCCGCGCGAGGCGGGCGAATTCCGAAACAAAACGGTGATAGGGGTTCATCCCATCTCCCAAAGTTAATTGGGTGGCAATGAGCGCAGGACAAAAATCATCACCATCGTGGTAGGGCAGAGCTGCCGCTCTGCCCTGAATTCGTGGGCGGCGCGGCAGCGCCGCCCTACCAAAGACGTGAAGATTTTTGTCATGCGCGCAACGGCAATTGGTCCACCTTGGCGGCGAAGACAAAATCGCTCTCGGTCAGGCCGTCAATTTTGTGCGTCCAGAGGGTCAATTTCACCCTGCCCCAGGCCAGGTATATGTCGGGATGATGATTTTGTGATTCCGCCAGTTGGCCGACCCGGTTGGTGAAGGCCAGGGCCTGGCGGAAGTCGGGGAACTGAAACTCGCGTTCGAGGTGATGTTCGTTCACCACCCGCCAGCCCGCCGCCAGTTGGCCGGACAACCGCGCCAATGCACCGCACCGCAACGGCGGCACGCCGCCTTTGCAAGGCACACATTCTTTTTGCGCCAAGTCAGACATGATTCTCCGTTCCGTGTTCCGCATCGCCGGCCGGCGCGCGGTTCTTGCGAAGCTGGCGGCTCAACTGGGCGGCGGATGGCTGGCCGGGGGCGGCCGGTTTGTCCAAATAACCGTAAGCCAGGCAGGAGCCAAGCGAGGGAAACAACACGCGCGTGTGGGCCCACGCCGGCCCCATGCCGATGACGCACAGCGGCCTTTTCCATTTCCGGGCCAGCAAGGAGCGCAGGATTTCTTCGTCCCCGGCCGCGTTCAAACGGGTCGAGATCTTGACGATGGAGGCCAGTTCCTGGGCCTCCAGGATGATGGCTTCCAATTTCCCGGCCGGGGGCGTCTTCTCAAAATTGTGATAGGAAACGACACAGACCTTGCGCTTGCGTTTGGCCAGGATGGCCACCGGGTGAACGATCTTGCTGCGCCACTCGACGTCCACCCCGGCCAATTCCTGCAACCCCTGCTCGAAAATGGGGAAGCGTTGCGCATCCGGTCCCTCCCATTTGCCGCCTTCGCTTTTGAGGCGGAGCGTCAGGAGCGCCGGCCAGCCGCGCTCCTGGATGGCCTGACAGCGGGCCAGCCAGCCGGGCGGACGCCCCGTTATGTCAAGTCGAACTTCCACCACATCGCAGCAAACCTGCCGCCGCGCCGGCGGGAAGGGGCGGGCCAGCGAGCAGAGCGTGCCCACGATGCGTGAAACCGTCCCGACCGTCACTTCCTGGCGGCCGGCGCGAAAGGCAATTTTGAGCGGTGGCATCTCGGGCGGCAGTTGTCTGTACCGGATGAAGAATGTGACAAATCCATGGCCAGGATTCAAGGCTAAATTGAGTAAGGATTGAACCGCGCCGAGAAGATGGATCAATGCCGGTAGCCGCATAATTCCCGGGCTTGCCGCCGTTCTTCCCGGGTCAAGATTCCCGCAAACGGATGAAAGTCCCGCAAGCGCGCGTCCGCCTCATTCGTGGACGCGAGGATTTCCCGCAATCGTTGGCGGCCGTTCTCGCTTTGCTCGGCACCGGCCAGCAGGTCATCCCATTGGCGCAGGCGTTGCGGCGCGCTGTGGCCTTCGCTCAACCAGCGCGCGCAGTTGGCGCGCGCCACCGCCAGCAATTCCGGATGCCGCGCCAGCTTGTCCGCCAGCAACTCCCAAAAACTCGGCGCGGGCAGGCTCATCGTCACGTTTGTCTCTTAACCCGCTTTCGCCACCGTTGCACGATAAAAAGCGGCCACAACAAGATCTTCAACGCCGCGCCCATCAACACAGATAGGAATCCGCCTTTTGAGGCTGCGCGCGAAAAGAAGAACTGCCTCCTGGCTGCCTTCTTGGCGGCGCCATCAGCCCTTTCCCTGTCGCGCAGCACGTCGGGGTCATAAAGCTCAACGGTGTGGTTGTCTGTGGTCAATGCCTCCGCGGCGAGCTTGCCGTGAATCCCGCCGAGGCTCTTGCCCGCATCGCCCGCCTGTTGATCCAATCCCCCCAGCACGCTTCCGGAGGCTTTGCGGAACTCGTGGATTCCCTGACGCAGTCCGCGCAGGAAGTCCGGCAATCGCTTGAATCCAAGCAGAATCAGGACAAAAGCGGCAACGACAAAGATTTCCCAGCCGCCAAAAGGAAGCGCAAGAATCGGGACATTTGCCGTAATCGCTTGCATACCAGATTGTAACCCCACACGGCACGTGGCGGCAATAGGAGTTTATTGAGGATATTTTGTAACAGGTCAGCCTGGGTGGCTGGGAGCGCACTCCTTGCGCCCCGGGGCGGCCGTGCGCATGTATGGCGCATGAAGCGGCGTTCCCGCCCTGCTTTCCTTGCTCATCCAAGACCCGCCGGTTACCTAAATTGCCGTGCATCTCCGATTTGTTGGCAGGTTTAATTCCACAAAAAGTCGGCGGCCAGGTTTTCACCGACGATCATTTTTCCACCGAGCGCGCGTGGACGCGCACGGCCCTGCCATGGCGGCGGGCCTACGCCGCCCGTCGCTGACCGCGCCTGGGCGGCTTGACGGATCTGGTCGCGGCCAGGGCGTGGCGGAGGACGGGAATTGTCAGTTGATCCTTCGGGCGGTTGGCGGCGAGTTTGCTGGCGAGAATTCGCTCCAGTGAAAGCACTTTGAGTTTGTGGCGGCCCAGGGGAATCTTAAGGAGAAGAGTTTTGTGCCGGCCACGGATCAAACCCCTTTGCAATCGTTCCAACGGCGGCTGCTCCAACAGAATGAGGGTGTGGCGGACATTGTCCGGGTCGGCTTGCGGATGGGCCGCCAAGACCGACTGCACTCGTTGTCCCAGCCGAAGCGCCCAACGCCTGGCTTTGGCCGCGCTGCTGGATTGCCGGCGCCGGTTACTGGTCGAAACCATGGTGCAATAATAGCGGCTTTTTGACCGATTGTCACGGCGAGTTTCCGAAACCGGAGGCGAACAAGAACAGGCTTCCCTCTGGCGGCTTTTAGCCCGCATATTTCATAAGCGGTGTGAGGTTGGGGTTAAAAGCTCCTGGAACGGCTTGATGTACAAGGGGTTTTGTTATGGCGTTTGCACCTGATGTTCTTCACAGGGTGTTGCACTTTTCAGGGCCCTGCACGGAACGCTGACGGCCTCTGGGCGGCGAGGCCCGAAGTCGGACCAGGTGCAACTCACCGCGGTCCAGCAGTTCCCACTCCACTTCTTCTCCGGCCTCCAATCCGATGGCGCCCTTTCCACCGATGGCGGCGCTTTGCTGCTCCGCCAAGTGTCCTCATATGCTGTCGGCTCCAAGACGGTAGGAGTCTCCTTTTTTTCCTTCTTCCAGTCGCTCCAAACTGTGTTCAGCTCAACGCCCTCCTTGTCCATCTCCAAAAGGACGCCCACGATCAATTGGCGCCGTGCAGGCATCAGCCGCGCCCAATATTCCCCGTTCCGTTTCACCTCCTTGTCGTAATCAGATATGGCCTTGTCAGCCTCGCTTGCAAAAACCATATCACCAGCAAATGCGGCGGATGTTGCCGGGTGGAACCTCCTCGCGGTCCACAAGGCGAATTGAGACCGATTGAGGTGGGCTTCGCAATCCTGTGACGGGGTTCGATTCCATTCACCCGCTCCATTGATTATCAACGACTTACAACGAAGTGCAGGAAAAGTGAAGGAAATTTCACCCGTTTTTACCCTTGGAACATGGCCTCGCCCCGTTCGTTGCTGATTGCAGCGGTACGTCTTCGGCACTAGTTTTTTGTTCAAGTTTTTCACCCTGACTTTCGACCGCTTTTAGTGTTTGGGCGCAGGGCCAGCGCCCCGCCAATCACTTTGGCTGGGCTCACGGCAGCGCCTCCAACGCCGGGTAGATGCGGAAACCCGGATCCGCCTCAAAAGCGCCGGTGACTTGGGATCATGATTGCAGTTCGGACTAAAGTCCAGCCTCGAGCAGCGATACCGGGCATTGGATTTGGCGGAACAGAGCCGCGTCTTCCGGGGTGAGAAGGGAAATCCGACGAGCAGATGGCCCTGATCCTCGCGGAAGCCGCGACCCCATTCGGCCAACCCCGCGCTCGTGTTCCCATTGCAAAACTGGGGAAGAAGGCCGGATGAGGCATGAAATGCCTCTGCCCCCGGATTCACGTCACCGGCACCGGAAAGTAGTTTGGCCCTCTGACAAAACACATTGACAAATCTATTTTTCGCGAGAGAGATGGACGATTCGATAAGAGGTCTGCGTCCCCCGAATTGTGGCTCAATTTCCAATCCCACCACGACGTGGAACTGGAACAGCAATGATTGGGTGGCAGGTTTGACAAGGAGTTCATGACGCCGGGGTGGAAACCAGCCGGCGAGGGCCCCGGCTGGCACACGAGAGGCGCGCGTGCTTATAGTCCCTCCAAAGTTATTCACCGGTGGCGAGGAGGACCCTCCTTCCCTCCTCCGCAGCCAACGGTGAAGAACTTTGGCGGCGGCGCAAAAATGACTTGTGAAAAACTTCGCATTTCGCTCAATCGAAGGGTTGAGCACGCAGGGTCCGGAAGACGAATTGTGTGCTCCAACGCAGCAACGTTCCAGGGGAGACGTTCGCTCCGCGACCCTGCGCCTTGCCGTCAAGGAACACTCAGAACCTTTCGCCTGCAAGTGCAAACTGGGCAGAGACGAACTTCTATAAGCGCTTCCATCCGGCAGGGACGGCGTGCTCAACATCAACCTTAACCATGATGACAACTATGAATACGACCAAAACAACAAAGTTCGCCGCGACCATCGGGTTGGATTGGGCGGACCAAAAGCACGACTTGTGGATCTGCCCGGCGGACCAATCCAAAGCGGAACATCTGCGCTTGGAGCAGACGCCGGAAGCCTTGCACGAATGGGTGGCCAAACTGCGCAAGCGTTTTCCCACCGGGCGCGTGGCTATCGCCGTGGAAACCTCCCGAGGCCCCGTCATTTCCGCCTTGATGGCCTATGACTTCATCGTCTTTTTTCCCGTCAATCCCAAGGCCTTGAAGGATTATCGGGCCGCCTTTTGCGTCAGCGGCGCCAAGGACGACCGCACCGATGCCATGCTGCTGGAAGAATTAGTCCGCCTGCACCGGGACAAGCTCCATGCCTTGGAGCCGGACACCCAGTTGACCCGCAAACTGGCCGGCCTGGTGGAGAACCGCCGCCATCTGGTCGATGAGCGCACGCGCCTGGTCAACCAACAGCACAGCACCCTCAAGACCTACTTTCCACTGGCCTTGGATTTGCTGGAGGATCAGATGAACACCCTGCTGGCGGCCGAGTTCCTGGCGCGCTGGCCCAGCTTGGAAGCCTTGCAAAAAGAAAAGCCAAAAGTCCTGCGCGCCTTCTTCTATCAACACAACAGCCGCAACGCCAGACGGATCGAGCAACGCCTCCAAGCCGTGCCCGCGGCCCAACCGCTGACCACCGACGCCGCGATCATCGAGCCAGCTTGCGCCTTGGTCGGCGCCCGGGCCGGCATGCTCCGGCCGCTGCTCAAAGCCATCCAACGCCTGGATCAGTCCATTGCCCAGGCCATGGACCAGCACCCCGACGCGCCCATCTTTCGCAGCTTTCCCGGCGCCGGTCCCGCCTTGGCTCCGCGGATTTTGGTGGCCTTTGGAACCAACCGGGAGCGATTTGGCAGCGCCGTCGAGGTGGCCCAGTTCTATGGGATCGCCCCGGTCGTCGAACAGAGCGGCAACTCCAAAACCGTCCATGTGCGCTACCGCTGTCCCAAGTTCGGCCGCCAAAGTTTCCACGAGAACGCCGCCTGTGCCTTCAAAAAGGAGCCCTGGGCCAGAGCTTACTACGATCAACACAAAAAGAAGCACGACGACAAACACCACCCCGCCTGCCGGGCCCTGGCCTTCAAGCTCATACGGATCTACTTCGCCTGCTGGCGGGACAAGAGAACCTATCAGTCCGACCACTACCTCCTGGCCCTGCAAAAGAACGGCAGCCCATTGCACAAAGCCCTGTAAACCCAATCCACTCTATCTTGTGAATAACTTCCAAAAAATCCTTGACGGACTAACTCAGAACTCTCCCCCTTAATT
>Ga0326728_10019605_pt1 | contig 13090 bp, 10 predicted proteins | sample MB3enrmetagenome_FD_207602 | JGI IMG/M metagenome (GOLD analysis project Ga0326728, IMG submission 207602) | Lab enriched peat soil microbial communities from McLean, Ithaca, NY, United States - MB31MN | ecosystem: Environmental > Terrestrial > Soil > Wetlands > Peat | place: USA: New York...
CACCTGCTCAGGGGAAAGGTACGTTATCATGAAAGTGATCAGCACGGAGAAGTCCCAAATTCTTGCCGCTCGTATCGCCACAGCTTTAAACACTTCAATCGTTGATGTGAAATTCTCGCGGTTTCCTGATGGCGAGCTTTACCTTGCTGCCGGAGAAATCGATGACGAAACCATCATTGTCGGCAGTGTCACCGACAGCGATGCACTCGTCCAGCTGCTCCTCTTAATCGATGCCTGCGAGGACTCAAGAAATCACCTGGTCCTTCCCTACATGGGATATGCCCGCCAGGACAAACGTTTCAGGAGCGGGGAGCCGATCAGCGCCCGTGCCATTGCTCGTGTTTTCGGGAGAGGGGTGGAAAACTGCATTACGGTCAATATCCACGAGCCGGCTGTACTGAAGTATTTCGATGTACCTACCACCAATCTCTCGCTTGCCAAGGATATGGGGGGCTGCATCGGGTCCATGGACCTGTCCGATCCCCTGATCCTCGCTCCCGATGACGGGGCACTTGCCTTCGCACAGGATGTCGCTTCTGCGGGAGGATGGGACTGCGACCACCTGGAAAAGACCCGGCTCTCGGGAGTCGAGGTAAAGATGGCGCCAAAGAAACTCTGTGCTGCCTCGCGCCCGGTGGTCATCGTGGACGATATTATCTCAACCGGGGGCACGATTGCGACAGCGGCAACAATGCTGTACCAGCAGGGAGCAACGGATGTCTACGCGGCCTGTGTCCATGGTGTGCTCATCGGCGGTGCATACGTCCACCTGAAGGCGAGCGGGATCCGGGAGGTCTTCTGCAGCGACACTATCGAGAGAGGCTACAGCAGGCTCTCCGCTGCCGATCGTATCGCAACCGCCCTCAGGGGCTGACCACGGGCCCGGGGCATCCTCCGGCAACAGGTTCAGGTTACCATGAAGAGCGTCCTCGATGCTACGGTCTTTTTTACGGATTACCCGGTCACCGGCGAGTGCTACACGACACCGTCGGTGGTCGCGGAACTCGTGGATCTCAAGAGCAGGTGCCGGTACGACCTGCTCGTGGCTGCCGGGCTCCGGGTGCGTCTGCCGGGTGCTGACGAGCTCGCCCGCGTCCGGGCAGCCGCAGAGAAGACCGGGGACCTTCCGGTGATCTCCGGTACCGATTGTGATGTCCTCGCCCTTGCGGGGGAACTCGGGGCGACCATTTTCACGGACGATTTTGCGATCCAGAACGTGGCCGCCGGCCTCGGGATTGCCGTGCAGCCGCTCCGGCAGAGGCGGGCAAAAAAGATTGCCTGGAAATACCGGTGCAGTGGCTGCGGCCGCTACTTCAAAACCGACGGGGAATGCCCGGTCTGCGGCTCAAATATTAAACGAAAACTTAAATAGATTACCACAAATCTTTTTTGCATGTCTTCCCTTGACGATCTGATAGCCAGGGCAAAGCTCCTGTTATCCGAGGGGCACAGCCCCGGCCAGATTGCAGACGAGCTTTCGCTCTCCATGGAAACCGTGACCTGGCTCTTGACCCAGGCAAAAGGAGGGGCGGCCGCTCCAAAGGACGTGCATATCGACTGGACGGCCGTGAGCAGCCATGCTCCCCTGCTGGACGGCATCGCCCTGATGCTCTTAAACCGGTACTACGGTGCACAGAAGGATCCGGCATCGGCTTCTGCAGAAGTCATTGTGGGGATTGCCCTTTCCGGCATCCCTCTCGCGACGGTCATCTCGGTACAGGAGGCAGCACAGCTTGCCATCTACCACCCTTCGAAGCAGAACACGAGCGATCACCCGGTCGGGTCAATCAGTGGGAACTTTGCGCCCGTGGCCAATGAGCGCTGCATTATTGTCGACGATGTTATCACCTCGGGAAATACGATGAGGGAGGTTGTGAAGTACCTCAAGAAACACGGGGCGAGCCCGGTTGCCATCTGGGTGATCTTCGATAAGCGCGGCATCATGGACATTGATGGCGTGCCGGTCTATGCGCTCTTCAAAATATCCCGTATAGATTAGCCATTTATTTTTCCGCAGAACCACCAAGGGATCAATATATATAGAAGTTCAATTCCACCTTTTACAGCATTAGAGGATCACCTATGTTATCTGGTCAACCAATTATCATCCTAAGAGACAATGTGGAGCGTAACACCGGCAAGGAGGCACAACGCTCGAATATCATGGCCGCAAAGGCAATTGCCGGTGCGGTCCGGACAACGCTGGGTCCCCGGGGCATGGACAAGATGCTCGTAGGTTCTACCGGCGACATTGTCATCACCAATGACGGCGCGACGATATTACAGGAGATCTCGGTCCAGCACCCCGGCGCAAAGATGGTCATCGAAGTGGCAAAGACCCAGGATGACGAGGTCGGCGACGGTACCACCACGGCAGTTGTCATTGCCGGCTCGCTGATGGAGCAGGCAGAGCACCTGCTGGAGCAGGGCATCCACCCGACCGTGATCGCACAGGGATACCGGCTGGGTATGCAAAAGGCGCTCGAGATCACAGACACCCTCTCCTTCAAGGTCGACCCCAAGGACAGGAAGACCCTCCTGAAGATTGCCGATACCGCTATCACCGGCAAGTCCATCGAATCGGTCAAGGTAAAACTGGACGGAATCATCGTAGACGCTGTGATGGCCATCGCTGAGAAGGTCAACGGGAAGTACCTTGCCGATGAAGACGACGTGATGATCAAGAAGCAGAAGGGCCGTTCCATGGACGATGCCGAACTGGTCCGGGGCATTGTTCTTGACAAGAAACGGGTAAGCGAAGACATGCCAAAGAAGATCACAAAGGCCAAAGTTGCGCTTATCGCAACGCCGATGGAGATCACGAAGACCCAGGTAAAAGCGAAGATCAAGATCACGACTGCCGACCAGATCGCAGCCTTCTCCGAGCAGGAGCGGGCGACCTTAAAGAAACTCGCCGATGCCATCATGAACGCCGGTGCGAACGTGGTGTTCTGCCAGAAGGGCATCGCAGACGCAGTCCAGTTCTTCCTTGCAAAGAATGGCATTTTTGCCATTGAGGATGTTCCGGAAAAGGACCTCAAGTACGCCGCCCGGGCGCTGAATGCAAATATTGTCAACAAGCCGGAAGACCTGACGGCAAAGGATCTCGGCCACGCCGAAGCTGTCGAAGAGGACAGTGATATCGATATCACACGCATCTCCGGTTGCAAGAATCCCAAGACGATCACTATCCTCCTGCGGGGCACGAGCGACTACCTTCTCGACGAGCTCGAGCGTGCGGTAGTCGACGGGACCCGCGTGGTCATGGACGCGATCGAGGACGGTACCTATGTGGTCGGCGGCGGCGCTGTCGAGACCGAGCTTCTCATGAAGATCCGGGATTACGCAGAGACGGTCGGGGGCCGGGTACAGCTCGCTATCGAGGGATACGCAACGGCCTATGAGACCATCCCGCGTACCCTTGCGGAGAACTCCGGGTACAACCCGATCGACAAGCTGGTCGCGCTCAAGAATGCCCATGCGAAAGGGAAGAAGACGGCCGGCCTCAATGTCTATACGGGTGAAGTGATCGATATGCAGGCTGAGGGTGTGCTCGAGCCGCTCCGGTCAAAGCGCCAGTCCATACAGAGCGCATCCGAGACAGCCATTATGCTGATCCGTGTTGACGACATGATGATCACGCAGTCCAAGAGTGCCCCGGCCATGCCGCCCATGGCATAGACCAGGGACACGAATATCCTGTCATTTTTTTATTTTTTATTCCCGGCACTGCACAGTGTACCCCGGCCCGTACAAGGACCCGATCCGCGCCGGTTGATGCAGGGCAGATAACTATTAGTGGAATCGCAAAGAAAATGATCTAAACCGGGTGCCGAGGTAGTCTAGCCCGGGAAGGCGGTAGCCTCGAAAGCTACTGGCGCTTCGCGCCTCGGGAGTTCAAATCTCCCCCTCGGCGTATACCACCACGTGCATTTTTAGATCTTCTCTCGGGATATTTTATTAATTTGGATAATTTGGCCTCTGATTTCAATTAAATCCAAAATTTTTTATTATTTTTTATTTACCTCAATAAAAAAATATTAAATACGACCTGTTCATAGTATAACGTACCTGCAACCGTCCTTCCAAATGCAATAGAGCGTATTACGGTGGACGAAACTTCAACGGAAAATACCATGATCCGGATCAAGAAGAACAAACCGAAGATCTCCGCCGATGTCAGGTCTTTCCGTACGGTACGGCGCTTAAACCTCAACCGTACCTATACACCCCTGAAGATAGGAGTGGTAGCCGGGTATATCCTGCTCGGGCTGATGTCGGCATCCTCCTCCATGTTTGGCCTTCTCGTAGGCTCGCTCCTCCGGTTGGCCGGCTACTGATGGAAAGAGGAATCTTTCTTTCCTGAAATACCAGTATTAAACAGAACCCGTAGACCAGCCCGGGCATTCTTTCGTTCTATGTCACTTTCGTAAGAAAAGATGCAGAAACAGGTATTTTCGCGGGCGGGCCGTCAATAAATTAAAAGAACAGCAGGACGCCCAGTATCCCGTGGACAATTGCGCATGCAAGGGAGAATACGGCAATCCGGGGGTGCCAGAAAAAAGGTATCGCGTGGATTCCGCGCCTGTTCATAACGGCAACAAGCGCGGTAACAAGGAAGCCGGAGAGGGTCAGGATCCCCAGATACATGATTAGCGGTTTTCCAAAAATGAGATAAAAGGAGACTTCCTCGAGCATCGCTAGATCACCACAACTGATCCCTGCATCTCGGGGTGGATGCTGCAGGAATAATTGTAGACACCAGCAGTATCAAGTTTCACAGCGAACGCCTGACCGGAGGACAGCACAAACGTATCAATCCTGGCGGCCGGGGAAAACACCACCGAATGCGCAACCTTATCCTTGTTGACCCATCGCACAATCGAGCCGGCCTTCACCGTGATCTGCGCCGGGTTAAATGCCATGTTCTGGATGATTACCGTGTTATCCAGGATCGATGTAGTCGTTGGGACCACGGGAGTGGCAGTGGCAGTTCCCGCCGGGATGGTGGGTGTCGCCGTCACAGCAGCTGTCGCAGCAGGCTGCCCCGGCTGGGCAGTCTGGGTACATCCTGCGATGAGCAGGAAGACAACGACTGCAATGCAGAGAAAAAGAATAGGCTTCATGGAAAACGCTCCTGTATATCTCTATAAAGATATGTACCGCCATGGTTTTTTAAAGCTGATCCGGGACGGGGATGGTGCCGGTGTATATCCGATCAGGGATCATCATACCCCAGGATCTGTTTTTCCTGCGCCGGATTCTGCATCCGGCATGAGCGTGACAGGTTCCCGGGAAAGGGCCTGCATAAATTCTCCGATATGGTAATAGTCCCAGAGCACCATGTTCCGGAACGCAAAAAGCGGGAGCACTCCTGCAAACTTCCATAAATCCGGGGATGGCAGCGGGAGGTACCCTGCGATCTCGTCCGGGGTAAGATGAGGGATCTCCCGGATAGCCCCTGCCACCCTTTCCCCGGCACCCGTCTTCCCGGCACGCACGACCCGCACCCGTTCATCGTCATACCTCACCTGCACCCGGCCGAGCAGGCCCTTTGCCAGATGCGCCAGCACCCGGTTGAACCGGCTGCCATGAAAGGAATAGACGACCACCTCTTTTCCGCCAGTTCCCCGCTCCTCCCGGACAAAGATGCCCTGCCCGCCGATCCCGGCAGGCAGGGTGCGGAGCGCTTCGCAAAGAGCCTCCGTTACACCGGCACCGAGCGGCAGATCGGTCCCGCCCCGGGCCACGATCCGCTGCACCCCCCCGCAGATCACCGGGGAGAGCGCGGCCTCCTCTCCAGCAGTCCAGAAGACCCGGGACGTGCCGTTTCCGTTCCCGCCCGGCACCACGACCACGAGGTTGTGGCTCTCGTCACACTTGACCACCGACCAGGTCGCCCCCCCGAGCGCAAATTCCCCGGGGTCGGGACGATTGGCAAATCGGGCGTCGAGGCTGCCCACCACCTCGCCATCCGGTGTCACCGCCCGGTACTCGTTTCCTCCGCTGATCACCGAGTACAGTTCCCGGTAATTCGACCGCCCGAACACCCGCTCCGCTTCCATTCCCGGCATCAGTATCTCCCCATCCGCGGCAAGGTACCCGGCAGAGACCAGATGATCAAGGATGCGATCCATATCCCCGGAGGAGATGTGCGCAAATGCGGAGAACGTGAGGAGGTCGCGGGCGATCGTACCCCGGCCGGCCCGGGATGCAAAGAGGATGGAGAGGAAGATCTGCTGGACGAGTACGTTGTACGGTTTTTCCAGCGGCAGAAGGGGTTCAACTGTTTTTTCCCGGGCGCATTCGATCAGTGCGCAGCTCGTGAGGAGTTCCCCCGGGTCAGAAAGGAGCCATGCGACAAACGCGGCCTGTTCCCGCCGGCCGCTCCGGCCCATCCGCTGTAAAAACGAAGAAACCGAGTCCGGCGGGCCGACCTGCACCACGATATCCAGATCCCCGATATCGATCCCGAGTTCGAGCGTGCTCGTGCAGATGATACAGGCCCCTTCCCCGCTGTGGAACGCCTCCTCGGCCGCCTTTTTCGTGGCGGGCGGGACCGACGAATGGTGGATGTGCAGGTTCTTTATCCGGCCGGCCGCTTCCTGCACGATTGTTTCGGCCGTGCTCCGGCTGTTGACAAAGACAAGCGCTTTTTTCCCGGCAACAAATCTGGTGAGTGCATCAATCCTCCGGGCCGGGTCCGGCTCGATCACAAACCGGAATTTTTTTGCTGTTGCCGGGGCAGGGACGGCAACGAGCCGGCGGGGGATGCGGCCGGACGAGAGCCACATAAGGATCTCATCCGGGTTCCCGACCGTGGCCGAGAGCCCGATCCGCTGCACGGGGCCTCTTGCAATCCGGTCGAGCCGGTCGAGAAGGATCTTGACATGGACGCCCCGCTCCGATTCCACGAACGCGTGGAGTTCGTCAACGATGACGTACTTCAGGTTTGTAAGATCGGTGCAATGCCCCTTTTCATGCAGGAGGACTTCGAGTGACTCGGGCGTGATCAGCAAAAACTGCGGGGCCTCGCCAGCCTTCCACCCCCGGTCGCCTTTCGGGACATCGCCATGCCACTTTGCAACGGAAAGACCGGTCGGCAGGCAGAAGGCGGCGATGCGTTCCTCCTGGTCGTTGATGAGCGCCTTTAATGGCGAGAGGTAGAGGCAGGCAACCCCTTTTGTGCCGGACTTCAGGATATCGTCAAGCACCGGGATCAGGGCAGCCTCGGATTTTCCCCCGGCTGTCGGGGCGATGACGAGCACATCGTTTCCCCCGCGTACTGCCGTGTACGCCTGTTCCTGCACCTCGCGGAGCTCGCTCCAGCCCAGCCGTTCAGCAAGCACGGCCCTGAGCGACTCGTGCAGTGTGGGAAATACCGATGGCCTGTTCGTAGTACTTCCATTGTCCGGTGGTATTATGGTCTTTTTGGGGAGCCCGGGGCCGGTTCCGGCACAGGGTCCGGAAATATCAAAATTGTTATATACCATTGGAATCATAAAACCGGCCGGTAACACTATGCAGGTGCAACGGGTCTGTCTTTGTACATCTGGCGCAGCCCGGTTTTTCTTTTTCTTCGGTTTTAGTTAGGGGATCCGCATAAGGTTCCCCATTGTACTGGTCGTGGCGTAGAGGTTACCCGAGGTTTATTCTATGCTCGTGCTTGGAATTTCTGATCCGCAGATATTGACCGGCTATGGACTTGCCGTCGGCTTTACGCTGGCGTGTATCGTGTACGGCTTACTGAACTGGAATAAAGGGAGCAACAACGATGGCAGTTGACGCGTTCACGATGGCCGCGCTCGTCATCATCTACCTTGCAGCAACCCTGGTGATCGGATATATCGGTTACAAAAAGACCAAAAATGCCGACGATTATCTCGTCGCAGGACGGTGCAGCCACCCGGCGATCATCGCGCTCTCCTACGGTGCGACTTTTATCTCCACCTCCGCCATCATCGGCTTCGGGGGCCAGGCGGCAAACCTCGGGATGGGCCTGATCTGGCTGACCGTCCTCAACATTGGCGTCGGCATCCTGATCGCATTTGTTGTCTTCGGGAAAAAGACCCGGGAGATCGGGCAGCGCCTTTCGGCCGTAACATTCCCGGACCTGATGTGCAAGCTGTACCGGTCCCCGCTCCTCCAGTACATCAGCGGGATCATCATCGTCATCTCCATGCCGCTCTACACGGCGGCGATCCTGATCGGCGGTGCCCGGTTCATCGAGCCGACGCTGGGGATCAGCTACACCAGTTCGCTTTTGATCTTTGCCGTCATCACCGCGGTCTACGTGATCTTCGGCGGGCTCATCGCGGTCATGTACACCGATGCATTCCAAGGCACGATCATGTTCATCGGGATGACAATCCTTCTCGTGCTGACCTACATTGTTGTCGGTGGAGTGACGGTCGGAAACACGGCGCTCACGAACATGGCGGGCCTCGTCCCCAAGGCACTCGCCGACCAGGGGATGACCGGCTGGACATCGATGCCGGCGCTCGGTTCTCCCATCTGGTTTACGCTCGTGACAACGATCGTGCTCGGTGTCGGGATCGGGGTACTCGCCCAGCCGCAGCTCGTGGTCCGGTTCATGACCGCAAAGGACAACAGGTCGCTCAACCGGGCGGTGCTGATCGGCGGGATCTTTATCCTGATGATGACCGGTGTCGCGTTCACGGTGGGGGCGCTGACAAACGTCTACTTCTACCAGCACACGGGCCAGATAGCCATCGATGCTGCCGGCGGGAACGTGGACTCGATCATGCCGATCTTCATCAACGATGCAATGCCGGATGTCTTTATCGCCATCTTTATGCTCACGCTGCTTGCCGCCGCGATGTCGACGCTCTCCTCGCTCTATCACGCGATGGGAACAGCGCTTGCCTGCGATCTCTGGGGCCGGGGTAAGGAGTGCGCCCTCTCCCTCAAAAACAACCAGTACGGGATTCTCTTCATGATGGTCGTCTCGACACTCCTCGCGTTCGCGCTCCCCATCTCGATCATCGCCCGGGCGACCGCGATGTTCATGGGCCTGTGCGCCGCCGCGTTCCTCCCCGCGTTTGCCATCGGGGTGTACGTGAAGCAACCGTCCACAAAGGCTGCAATCGCGAGCATGGTCTCCGGCGCTGTCATCTGGTTCTTGTGGACGGCGTTTGTCCACACGGCCGAGGCAAAGCCGCTCGGGCTCTGCCAGGCGATCTTCGGCACACCGTCGCTCCTCTCCCTCCCATGGTCGGTGATCGACCCGCTGGTCATCGCACTGCCGGTCTCGCTCGTGGTGATGCTTGTCCTCCAGAAACGGTACGGGGGGGTGAAGGCCCCGGAAGCACCGGCTCCGGCCGGATAAAAACTCATTTATCCACGTTTTTATTGGAAAAACCTTTTTTGGTTATACGGTGGACTGATAACCATGGAACTCGCGCAGAAGAAATGCTCAACCTACAAGCCCGGCTCGCCGCCGATCACCCGTAAGGATACGGTCGAAATCTTAAAAGAGGTGCCCGGATGGTCGCTTGAGAACGGCCACTTAAAGCGTACGTTCACGTTCGAGGACAGCGAGAAGTCCATTGAATTTTTAAACGATGTACTGACGATGTCCGTTGAAGAGGGGCACATCCCGGATCTTTCCATGCGGGAAGGAAAATTCGTAGATGTGGGATATTACACGTACCCGGCCGGCGGCCTGACGTTGAACGATTTTATCATGGCCGCAAAGATCAACGAACGCCGGTATAACGAATAAGGCCAGTTAGAATTTTTTTATCGGTGGGTTCGTGCCTAGGTAATTCGGGCTTTTTTATAACCCGTTCACTGCAAATGCAACATTCCCACGCTTGCATGGTAAAAGCTAAAAAAAGATTACTGATATTCCGGCGGCTGGACTTTCTTTGGCAGCCCGCCCTTGAAGTGCTGCTGGATCTTGCCGTAGTAGTCCCGCAGGTTATCGTTCATCGTCGGGTGTACCTTCTTTTGTGCCTCCGAAAAGTGCAGTGGCGTCACGACTGACGCACCATCCCGCAGCGCAAACATCCCGGCCTCCCGGCAGAGCGCTTCAAGGTCTGCGCCCACGAAACCCTCAGTATTCGTTGCTATACCTCGCAATAACTCCATTTTCTGTGGATCAACAAATTGAAGTTTTCTGGAGTCGAGAATTCCGAGAATCCTCTTTCTTCTTGTGGGTCGTGGAAGTTGTTCAATATGCGTTGGATCTAATTTTAACGACTGGATATGATCGATAATTTCTCCTTCGTGAATTGGCTGTTCTTTCCAAAGTAATTCAACAAACTTATCCAACTCATTATCATGGATTTTATTCGAAATAGTAAGATCAACCAAATCGAGCAGGGATATACCCTCCAACTTTAGCATTTTCTCTTTGTATAATTGGGAGATTTTTCTTCTCCTAATTTCTTGCTCAGCCTGTGAGACCCAAAGATGACCTACGATTCTCTCCAGATCAGAATCTGAATAATAATGTAACTTCTCTAACACTTCAGTGACAGAAATTCTATCCAAGGTAAGTTTATATTTTTCAAATAAACGAGTGATTAATTCTTGTCTGCTATCCGTGTTATAAGCGGATTCATCTTTTTGAGTGAAATTTTTAAGAATCCTATCGAGATCTTCGCTCGTTATTGATTGCCACTTGGATAATACAACTATCGTATCAACAATTGAAGACTGATTGAAAATTTCTGTTGTTTTGAGTAAATAATCATGCACTATTTTAATGAGATTTACCGAATTTTGTTCAGCTTTCTCATCGATAATTCTCTTACGGAAATCAACATCCAGCAATAACTCTTTGTTTTTTGATAGCATCTGAACTTCATTCAATCGTTGCTGGATTTCTTTTTGATTTACCAATTGCTCTTTTCTTAAATTACTGAAGACGATATCAATATTTGAATCATCTATTTTCATCGTCAGATCTAGCAGTGTATTATAATCAAAGCCATCAAGTACCAACTTTTTAACTGACAATAATTCTTCAACTTTACGTTTTCGAATCTCACGAAATGCGTTAACAACTGCCTCAGAAGTGACAGGCTGATCAGCTCTAATTACATCGATAATTTTTTCCAGATTGTCTTCAGTTAGTGGTTTTGTTAATTCCATCACTTCTTCAAGACTAGTTCCCTCAATTGGAATAAATTTTGAGTGGACATTTAGAATTGAAAGCCGATCCTCTAACGTCGGCTCGCCGATATAGACGAGCCGGTCGAAACGCCCGGCCCGCAGGAGCGCCGGGTCGACGATATCCGGCCGGTTGGTCGCTCCCATGATCACGACATCCTTGAGGTCCTCAAGGCCGTCCATCTCGGTTAAGATCTGGTTGAGCACGTTGTCGATCACGTGCGAATCGCTCGATGTTCCCCGTGCCGGGGCAAGCGCATCGATCTCGTCAAAGAAGATGATCGACGGCGACACCTGCCGGGCCTTCTTGAAGATCTCGCGCACCGCCCGCTCGCTCTCGCCCACCCACTTGGAGAGGAGCTGCGGCCCCCGTACCGGGATAAAATTGGCGCCGCTCTCGCTTGCGACGGCCTTTGCAATCAGGGTCTTACCCGTACCGGGCGGGCCGTAGAGCAGCACACCCCGGGGCGGCACGATCCCGAGCTCGTCGAACCGGTCATGGTGGGTTAAGGGGTACTCGACTGCCTCGCGGACTTCGGTCTTTGCCGCGTCGAGCCCGCCGACCGTCTCCCATTTCACGTGCGAGACCTCGAGCATCACTTCGCGCATCGCACTCGGGCCTACGTCCCGCTGGGCACTCCGGAAGTCGGCTGCGAGCACGCGGAGTTTGTCAAGCGTTTCCTGTTCAATCTCCTCTTTCTCGAGGTCGAGTTCCGGCATGTACCGGCGCAGGGCCCGGATCGCCGCCTCGCGGGCGAGCGCTGCAAGGTCTGCCCCGACAAACCCGTGGGTCTGCTGGGCGAGCACATTCAGGCTCACGTCTTCTGCAAGCGGCATGCCCCGGGTGTGGATCTTTAAGATCTCGATCCGGTCGATCTCGCTCGGGACACCGATCTCAATCTCCCGGTCGAACCGGCCGGGCCGGCGCAGGGCAGCATCGATCGCGTCCACGCGGTTCGTGGCGCCGATCACGACAACCTGCCCGCGCTCTTCGAGACCGTCCATCATGGTCAGGAGCTGGGCGACGACCCGGCGCTCGACCTCTCCGGTCACTTCCTCGCGCCGGGGCGCAATTGAGTCCAGTTCGTCAATGAAGATGATCGAGGGCGCGTTCTCCCGCGCCTCCTCGAAAACCTCGCGCAGGCGCTGCTCGCTCTCACCGTAGTATTTCGAGATAACCTCGGGACCGGCAATCGAGATAAAGTGCGCACCGCTCTCGCTTGCGACGGCCTTTGCGATCAGGGTCTTGCCCGTCCCGGGCGGGCCGTAGAGCAGCACACCCTTGGGTGGCTCGATCCCCAGTTTCTGGAAGAGCTCCGGGTGCCGGAGGGGCAGCTCAATCGTCTCGCGGAGCCGCTGGAGCTCATCCTTTAAGCCCCCGATATCCTCGTAACTGAAGCGTTTGACCCCTTCGAATCCAGCGGCCGGCTTGTCCGAGAACTCAACCGTGGTGTTCTTGGTGATGATGACCGCCTCTTCGGGTTCGATCTCGACGACCTTGAACGCGACGATCTGCGGCTGGACAAAGGGCAGGCCGAGCATAATCGGGATCGAGTCGTTTTTCACGACCGGGAAATCCAGGAGGCCGTTTATCACGTGCGGGTTATTGGCAATCGGTATTTTCTTGGGGAGATCTTCGGGGGGGGCAAGCACGACCCGTTTTGCCTCAATCTCCTCGGAAAGCGTCGATATCTTGACCGTGTCCCCGATGCTTACGCCCGCATTGATCCGGGTAAAATTGTCGATCCGGATCTTGCGCTGGTTCCAGTCCTCGACAAGGGATCGCCAGACTTTTGCCACGGTCCGGCGTTTCCCCTCGATTACCACGAGATCCCCTGGTGAAATCTTCAGAAGGAGCATGGTTTCAGGATCGAGCCGCGCTTTTCCCCCGCCCTGGTCGCCGGGATACGCGGAATCGACCTTCAGTTGCACTTCAGGCATTACCTTAAAG
>Ga0326728_10019606_pt1 | contig 13089 bp, 12 predicted proteins | sample MB3enrmetagenome_FD_207602 | JGI IMG/M metagenome (GOLD analysis project Ga0326728, IMG submission 207602) | Lab enriched peat soil microbial communities from McLean, Ithaca, NY, United States - MB31MN | ecosystem: Environmental > Terrestrial > Soil > Wetlands > Peat | place: USA: New York...
AATAGTACCAAGTCAATTCCTATCTCTCAAGATATCAGGTTTTTACCCGCCTCTTGCCCACCACCAGCCACCTTTTTGTGGGGCTACAACTCATTAACCCGAACTTTTTGGTTCCGGCTCTGATAAGGTGAAAGGAATATGAGCGAAGAATTGGCCGAAGTCGATTTTCAACGCTTCTGGCGGCGGCTGCAACAGCTTGGGCTCAATGCGTATGAGTCGCGTTCGTATCTGGTGTTGCTGGGCCATCCCAAGTTCAAGGCGCTGGAGTTGGCGGCGCGCGCCCACGTTCCCCGGCAGAAAATCTATGAAGTCCTCGACAGCCTGGTGGAGAAGGGCTTCGCCCAGGTCGTCCAGGAGAAGACCAAGCTCTTCTCGGCCGTCGAGCCGGGCCTCGCGATCCCCGGTTACCTGGCGCGCAAACGCCAGACCCTCGAGCAGGAATTGACCGACAACGGCCGCGCCGGCACGGGCCTGATCGACGATTTGAAAGCCCTCTATTCGTCCGGCCAGGGCGGCCGCGGAACCTTGGATTTTCTGCGCATCGTCACCGAGCCCGCGCAGACCGGCGCCGAGTACCGCCGCATGTTGGCGGAGGTCAAGCGCGAGTACCTCGAGTTCTCGCGTCCGCCCTACGCCGTCGATCCGCTGGATGAGAAACTGGTCAAGCAGGCCGGGTTGGGCGGCGTCGCCTGCCGGCTGCTGCTCGAAGCCGCCTCGCTCGACGAGGAACACCGCCAGCGCCTCAGCGAGTACATGGCCGCCGGCGTCGAGGTGAAGATCGCCGATTCCCTGCCCATGAAGCTGGCGCTGTTCGATGGCCAGCACGGGCTCATCGCCCTGCTCGACCCGGTCATCACCCGTCCCATGTGGACATCCGTGGTTTTCGATCACGAGGGGATGGGTGCCGCCATGAAGGGATTGTTCGAGGACCACTGGCGCAGGGGAAGGAGCCTCTAGCCTTATTTCGCGCCGCCCGCGACACCGTGCGGCTTGCGCGTCAGGATTTCCCGCACCGCGTAGATGCGCCGATCCTGGCTCTCGAAATAGGTCCGCATCATCATCTCGCCGATCAGCCCGGTCGAGAACATCATCAGGCCGCCCAGCAGCAGAAGCGCTCCCGCCACCATCAGCGGGCCGTGCGCCGCCACAATTTCGTAGCCCAGCAGCTTCTTCACCACCAGGTAGCCCATGATGCCGCCGCCGAGCGTCGTGCCCGCCAGGCCCAGCGAGCCGAAGAAATGCATGGGACGCGTGAAGTACTTCAGCATGAACTTGATGGTGAGGATATCGAACATCACCCGGAACGTGCGCCCGATGCCGTAGTGCGAACCGCCGGCCGCGCGCCGCGTGCTGCGAATGGGCACCTCGGCGATGCGCGCCCCATAGAAGCTGGCCAGCGCCGGAATGAAACGGTGCAATTCCCCGTACAGGTTCACGTCCTTCAGCACTTCCGCCCGGTAGGCTTTGAAGGTGGTGCCGAAATCCCGCAGGTCGATGCCCGAGGCCTTGGCCATCAGCCAGTTGGCGATGCGCGAAGGCAGCTTGCGGCTGAGCGCGTTGTCCACCCGGTGCTGGCGCCACCCGCTCGCGATGTCGTAGCCTTCGTCGATTTTCCCCAGCAGCGCCGGGATGTCCTCGGGCGCGTGCTGTAGGTCCCCGTCCATGGCCACAATCACGTCGCCCTTGGATTCGTGAAAGCCCGCCGACAATGCCGCCGTCTGCCCGAAGTTCCGCCGCAGCCGGATTACTTTCAGGTGTCCGTCGGTTTCCACCAGGTTGGCCAGCAGCTCGAAGCTGCGGTCGTTCGAGGCGTCGTCCACAAACAGGATTTCATACGGCCGCTGTAGCTTCTCGAGCACCGCCGCCAGCCGGTCGTAAAGCGGCAAAATCGAGTGCTCCTCGTTGTGAATCGGGATCACGATCGACAGCAGGCCCATCGATTATTCAGTTTAGCACCCGCGGATCTCATGCCTTCCTGCGCTACCATGGGATTTGTCCCAGCCACTTCCCCGATTGCGCCTGAACCTCGATTTCATGCCCTCGCCCTCGCCCGACCACCCCGGGCTATTCATTCGCGATCCCTACCGGTTTTCCGATGCCATGCTCATCATTCCGCCGGTCCTGGTCGAGTGCCTCCGGTGCTTTGACGGCCGCCAGACCGAGCTGGATCTTCGCGCCGCCCTGGTGCGCATCACCAACGATCTCCAGGTGGGCGAGGTCGCGCAGCACCTGGCCGAGACGCTCAGCGCCGCCGGCTTCCTCGAAGATGAAAACTTCGCGCGCATGGAGGCCGAGCGCCGCCGCGAGTTCACCCAGATGCCCGTGCGCGAGCCGGCGCATGCCGGCGGAGCCTATCCCGGCGAGCCTGATGAGCTGCGAGGGACCATGTCGCGCTACATGGCGGAGGAAGCCGGCGAACCCGCTGCCGCCGATGGCCGTCTGTTCGCCATTGCCGCTCCGCACGTCAGCCCCGAGGGCGGATGGCAGTCCTACCGCGCCGCCTACCGCAAGCTCACCCCCGCGCATCGCGACCGCACCTTCGTCATTCTGGCCACCTCGCACTGGGGTGAGCCTGGAAAGTTCGGGCTGACGCGCAAGACGTTTCGTACCCCGCTCGGGGAAACCCCCACCGATCAGCCGCTCACGGACTGGCTCGCCGCGCACGGCGGCAGCGCCGTCGAAATGGAGGATTACTGCCACGCTTTCGAACACACCGTCGAGTTGCAGTTGATCTTCCTTCAGCACGTGCTGGGGCCGGATGTGCGGATTCTGCCCATCTTGTGCGGCTCCTTCGCGCGCAGCTTTTCGGGAGACGGCCTGCCCGAGGACGATGGCGATGTCAAGCGCTTCATCGAGGCCCTCGGAGAGTTGCACGAGCGCCAGGGAGACCGTCTCTTCTGGATTCTCGGCGTGGACATGGCGCACATGGGCGCGCGTTATCACGACCAGTTCACGGCCCTGGCCGGCCAGGGCGTCATGAGCGAAGTAAGCGCGCGCGACGAAGAGCGCATCGCCCGCATCGCGGCCTCCGACGCCGCCGGCTTTTGGGAGCTGGTGCGCGAGAACCAGGACGATCTGAAGTGGTGCGGCTCTTCGCCTTTCTACACCTTCCTGAAAGCCGCCCCCCAGGCGCAAGGCGAGTTGCTGCAATACCAGCAGTGGAACATCGACCAGCGCAGCGTGGTCAGCTTCGCCGGAATGGCGTTTTCGAAGTAGTCCGTCATTTCCCCCGCTCCCGATACGGCTGCTCCGCTTCGTACAACGCGATCCTGGCGCCGATCTCGCGTGCCAGCGCCGCCTGCTTCTCTTGCGCCGCCTGCGCCTGCGCCCGCCGCGCCGTCAGCACCGCGTTGGCGAACTGCCCCTTCTCGGCGTACGCCGCCGCCAGCGTGTCCAGCACCCGCGCGTCCTTTCCGCCCGAGAGCTCCACCGCCCGCACCGCCAACGCCAGCGCCTCGCCCCCGTCCCGTATGGCCGCATCCGGCGAGGTCCCCAGCACCCACGCCGCGCGCCGCAGCGTCGGCCCATCGTTGGGTTGCAGTTCGAGACCCTCGCGCCACTGTGCCAGGGCCTCCGCCGCCCGCCCTTGCGCGTAAAGCGCGTCGCCCAGGCTGACGTGGGCCTCCGCGTATTTCGGGTCCAGCTCCAGCGCCCTCCGCCATTCCCGCATGGCGCCCTCGGCATCCCCCCGCCGGCTCCAAATCAGCCCCAGGTTGTAGTGCGCGGGCGCATACCCCGCGTCCAGTTCCAGCGCCCGGCGCAATTCGACCACCGCCTCGTCCAGCCTGCCCTGCTTGGCGAGCGCGCCGCCCAGGTTGGCGCGCCCCGCGGCGAAATCCGGCTTCAGTGCGGTGGCTTTCTCGAATTGCGCCACCGCTTCTTCCACGCGCCCGGTCTGGAGCAGCAGCACGCCCAGATCGTTGAATGCCCGCGCCGACGTCGGATCGGCCTCCGTCGCCGCGCGCAGCTTGATCTCGGACGCTTTCTCAAAATGCGCCGCGGATTCTTCCCCGTGGCCGGCCATCAGCAGCACGCTTCCCAGGTTGCGGTGCGCCGCTTCGTCATCCGGGCTTAGCTCCAGAACTTTCCTCCACTGGGCGGCCGCCGCCTCGTACGATCCCTTTTTTTGCAGGTACGCCGCGCTGTTGTACAGCTTGTAGTAGTCGATCACCGGCCCGCCGATTTCTTTCAAACCATCCGCCGCCACGTTCACAAATTCCGGAATGTTCACCGCCCGGTTGGCGGCTGTCGCATCGTCAATCAGAATCGCCGGGCTGTCGTTGCCCTCCGCGTCGATGTGTGTCAGATACATCTGCGTGTAAGGCGACCGCGCCTTCGACGAAAACACCAGCCACCGTCCGTTGGGCGAGAAGCTGTGCCACGAATTCATCAGCGGCGTATTCGACCGCATCCGCCGCGCCGTCCCGCCCGCCGCGGGAACAATGTACAACTGGCTGTCGGGACGCATCAGCTCCCCGTTGCGGCACTGGACGAACACGATCCACTGCCCATCCGGCGACACTTTGGGAAACGTATTACTCATGCCGTTGCGCGAAGCGCCGGCGATCGGCTCCGCCACGCCGCCCTCGCCGTTGTGGAACGGAATCCGGTAAAGGTCGTACTTGATTTCAAGCTCGTTGGGGTCGTTGGCGAATTTCGCCAGCGGCACGCCCGGCGGATCGGGGTCGGCGGCTCGGGCGCGCGCGAATACCAGGTACCGGCCGTCGGGGCTCCACACCGCGCCCATCTGCACCAGCCGCGGGTCGTCCGCGCCGTCGAGCGGCCGCAGCACCCCCGTCTGCCGGCTGTACCAGCTCAGAATCCCGCGCGTGGGGTAGAACACCTGTAGAAACCGGTAGTCCTTGAAATTGGCTACGTAATAGTTGCTGGGAGGCGCTGCCGCGCCGGCCGCCATCCCCGCCGGGTTGACCGTGGTCACCACGTACTGCCCGTCCGGCGAAACCTGCGACATGAACCCGATGCGCACGTTGCCCTTCAGCCTGCCTTCCGCTGAGCTCCACTGAATCACGTCCTGCTTGCGGACCGCCATGGTGGGCGCAACCTGCGCCAGGATGTACATCCCCCGGTTCCCTTGCAGGCCGTCCAGATCCATTCCCATGGTCTTGCCGTCCGCCGAGAACGAGTGGCAATTGGCGCACACCGGCAGGTTCTCCATCACCACCCGGCTGGCGGCTTCGCCCACGTTGCGGACCCTCCAGGCGACCAGCGGAACCGCCTCCGCGGCCAGCGGTTTGATGACCCCTTTTTCCAGCTCCGAGGGCATCAGCGGCACGTCGCGATAGAAGATGGGCGCGCCCACTGCGTCCTGGGAAGTGCGCATAGAGACTTGTCCGCGGGAGATGGCCTGCTCCGGAGCGTCGCTGCGATAGCCCGTGATGGTCACCGTGGCGGCGCTCTCCACCGAGTATCGCTTGATGGCCCGCCACGTCGCCCCGTCCGGCGTCCAGGAATGCGCCGCCGCCAGTTGCGGCGAGAGCCTCGGCCGCTGGTTGGTGTCGGCGATGCAATCCGGATCGATCCTGCCGATGCGCATGCGCTCGCCCTTGGAGGTGGCGCGAATCGTCGCCGCGCCGCCCCCGAACGAGACCTCGATCCGCCACCACGCGGCTCTGTTCTCGCCATCGTGCCACAGGAACGTCGGAGGCGTAATCTCGGGCGGGAAAATCGATCCCTCCTCCGGATAATCGATCGTGATCAACCCCGGCGGGCTGGGCGCCCCCGCAGCCTGCGCCATCGCCAGACCCAGTACCAAGATCCCCACCATAAAACCAGTTTACAGCCCCGCGCGCCCCCTTTGCTAGAATTGGAATGGCCCCCGGCAATATGACCCTCGACGCCATTCAAAAATCGTTGAAGGAGCGGGGCGTCCGCCTCACCCGCCAGCGCCAGATCCTGCTCGGCTTGATCGACAAGACCGGCGCCCATCTGGACGCCGAGCGGCTGTACGAGCTGGCCAAAGAGAAGGATCCCAAAATCAACCGCGTCACCGTCTACCGCACCCTCAAAATGCTCAAGACCGGCGGCCTGGTGGATGAGCTCGACCTCATGCACTACGGCGGCGACCAGCACTATTACGAGACCCGTCTCAAGCAGGAGCACGCCCACGCCATCTGCCTGCGTTGCGGCCGCGTGGAGGAATTCTTCGGCGAGCCGCTCCAGCGCCTGCGCAAGCAGATCGAGAGCCACTTCGGCTTCCAGGTCCTGCTGGCGCGCACGGAAGTGGGCGGCTATTGCGCCCACTGCCAGAGGCTGCGGGCCCGCGAGCTGGAAGAGCGGCGGATTCTTCCCATAGAGCCACCCGGCCCTCCCGCCCGGCGTGCGCGTTTGCACCGCACTTGAATGGAACCCGCGTCGCTGGTGGTGATCGACCCCAACGGCCACCGCACGCGCGTGGCCATTGACCCCCTGCCGTTCCGCATCGGCCGCCAGCCCGAAAGCGAGCTCATTCTCCGCGACAGCCGCGTCTCTCGCACCCACGCCCGCATCCTGGTGGAGAACGGCGCGTACGTCATCGAGGATTGCGCCAGCCTTCACGGCACCTTCGTCAACGGCCAGCGCATCACCCGCCACTCGCTGCGGAATTCCGACCGGATCGATTTCGGCGCGCAGGATTCCTACCAGCTTATCTTTGCGCTGGACGGAGCCGAGCTGAAGCGCCTGATGGACCAGGTGGCCGGCCCCGAAAGCGCCGGCGCGCACCCTGGCGTGCCCCCTGGGCCGGGCGCCAATCTGGCCAGGCTGCGCGCCATTCTGGACCTGGCGCGCACCGTGCAAAGCTCCTTCTCAGTGGACGACGTGCTGGCCTCCGTGGTGGACACCGCCCTGGCCATCACCGGCGCCGAGCGTGGCTTCCTGCTGTTGCGCGGCGGCGGCGGCCTCGAAACCCGCATCGCCCGTCAACGCGGCGGGCGCCATCTGCACTCGAGCGACCTGCGCGTCCCCCGCGAGGTCCTCCACCGCGCCCTCGAGCGCCGGCGCGAGCTGCTCTCCATGAACTTCGATCCCCTGGGCGAAGGCGAGACGCGCCCCCAGGCAAGCGTCGCCGACCTCGAGTTGCGCAGCGTGATCTGCGTCCCCCTGGTGCGCATCCGCACCGGCCAGGGCGAAGCCACCAGCATCCTCTCGACCGGCAGTGAAACCGTGGGCGTGCTCTACATGGATTCCCGCCTGCTGGCCGCCGACCTGGCGGGCGGCAACCGCGAGCTGCTCCAGACGCTGGCCATCGAGGCTTCCACCGTGCTCGAAAACGCGCGCCTGCTGGAAGAGGAGCGCGCCAAGCGCCAGATGGAGGAAGAGCTGAGCCTGGCGCGCACCATCCAGCAGAGTCTGTTGCCCGGCAAACTGCCCTCCGGGGGATGGCTCCGCGCCAGCGGCAGCAGCGTGGCATCGCACGAAGTGGGCGGCGATTATTTCGACGTGACGCGGGTCAACGAGCATTGTTGGTGTGCGGTGGTGGCGGACGTTTCAGGCAAGGGCGTAAGCTCGGCGCTGCTGGCCTCGCTGCTGCAAGGCGCGCTGATCACGGCTACCGACCACCCCGCCACCATGGGCCGCCGCATGGAGGGCCTGAACCGTTTCCTCATGGACCGCACCGGCGGCGAGAAGTACGCCACGGTCTTTTATTGCCTCCTCGAGCTCGACGGATGCCTGAGTTATGTGAACGCGGCGCACTGCCCGCCGATAGTAGTGCGGGCGGCCGGCGGAATCTCGACGCTCGAAGCCACCGCTATGCCGGTCGGGCTGGTGGAGGCGGCCGAGTTCGCGGTAGCCGCCGAGCGTCTGGCGCCCGGCGACAAGCTCGTCATATACACCGACGGTGTAACCGAGGCGCAGAACGCCGCCGGCGATTTCTTCGGCAAGCGCCGCCTGCGCGAAATCGTAACCGCGCACGCCGCCGCCTCCTGCCAGCCGCTTCACGACGCCATTCAGCAGGCCGTAACCGACTTCACCGAGGCCGCCCCGCAATCCGACGACATCACCCTGGTGGTGCTGGAGTTCCGGGGAACGTAAGAACTCGGGGACAGACGGAACGTTTTCCGGTCGCGCCCAACCGCGTTAATCGAACGTGAGGACGACGGTTTCGTAGCGTTGTGCCCGGAGCTCGACATTGCCAGCCAGGGTGCGTCGATTGAAGAAGCGCGAGCCAACCTCATCGAGGCGCTCACGCTGTTCTTCGAAACGGCCGCCCCGTCCGAAGTCGCCCACCGCTTTCACCACGAAGTTTTCGTGACTCGGGTTGAGGTGCCGGTTGGGTAAGCTTCGAGTTCTTTCGGGCTCGGAGGTTTGTCGGATTCTCGAACAAAACGGATTCGCCGTACAATGATGAACGTAAGATCGGATCGGATGACCGCCGGTACCAGGTTTTCGTCAGCTCGACCTTTGACGACCTCCAAGAGGAACGCCAGAAGGTCCTTCAGGCAGTTCTGGAAATGAAGGCCTTCCCCGCGGGGATGGAGCTTTTCCCTTCTGCAAACGATGAGCAGTGGGCCTTCATACAGCGAGAGATTGAGTCTTCTGACTACTACATTGTCATAACCGCCGGGAAGTACGGATCTCTTGCCGAGGACGGCCGAAGTTTCACTGAGAAAGAGTACGACTATGCGCTCAGCTTGAAGAAATACGTTATGAGCTTCCTCCGCCACGATCTTATGAGCCTGGAAGGACGGCAACTTGAGCAAGAACCAGAAAGAAGGGAAAAACTGGCGGCCTTCCATGAGAAAGTGAAACGCAGCAAGCTTGTAAAGTTCTACAACAGTCCTGACGAATTGAAGTCCCTTGTGATGCAGGCGCTTGTGCATGCCTTCCGTTTCCAGCCACAAGAGGGCTGGGTCCGAGCAAAGAATGCGCGCCGACTAGAGGACCTGGAAGACGTGGCGCGCCTGCAAAAGCGGGTCATGGGACTGGAGGCGGAGAATGCAAAGCTGAGCGCGGACCCGACAGCACCGTTCGCGCAAGGAGATGACACGGCAACGTGGACTCTGGGCCTAGTCGCGATAAGCCCACCGCCCGGACCTCCCCAGGGAAAACCCCGCGCGACACCTGAAGCGCCCCCGGCAGGAGATTTCGACTTTGGGACGAGTTGGAATGATTTGTTGGCTGCGATATTCATTGAGGCGGAGCCACAAGTGCACTCGATGATGGCGCGCCTGCGTGTAGCGGGGCTGATAATCTCACAAATAGCAGGCCGATTTCCAGATGCCCAAGGATGGCTTGCCCTCGCAAGCAAGCACGGGGGTATAGCGCCCGAAGATTTGACACGCCTAATGGTAGCCATCCAGCGGCAATTCCTTGGACTCGGCCTGGTCGACGTCATAACAATCGAAGCCGAGACCACACCCCCCTACCCAGGGCCGTGGCTGCACCTGGACCCATCGTTCGCGTGGCAACTGACCCCGAGAGGGCGGTTACAGCTTCTTGCGGTCAGCGGCCTGCGTCGTAATCAGAAGTAGCCGACCGCTCGGTACTCCCCCTGACCCGCCAATCCACCTCCTCCTCCGGTATTCTATAAGCATGGAGCTCATCTTCGAAGTTCGCGACGCTGAGGAAGGTGGCTATTGCGCGCGTGCTCTCGGCCATGGCATCTTCACCGAAGCGGAGACATGGGAAGAACTTCGTGACAATGTCCTCGAGGCAATATCGGTCCACTTCGAAGATGCCCCGGTGCATCCGCGGCTGGTGCAGTTGCACTATGTAAAGGACGAGTTGATCCCGCTCGAAGCTGCATGAGACTGCCGCGCGGCGTATCCGCAGATCGTCTAATCCGCACACTGGAGCGCCTCGGCTACGGGGTGATCCGCCAAAAGGGCAGCCACATCAGGCTACGGCACGCGGGACCGCCGGTCCATGCGATCACGGTCCCTCTGCACAACCCGCTCAAGACCGGCACGCTCTATGGCATTCTCTCCGAGGTCGCACTGATGAGGTCGATCACCATCGAATCCATCACTGATTTGCTCTGAAGTCACCGCCTGGACAGGGCCTCACACAGGAAGCCAACGCCGCCGGATTCTCTCGCGGTCGACCACCACAATGGACCTGGGTAGTTCCGCCTGCGCAATCGACATCAGCACTCGCCGCACACAATCCCGGCTTTCGGCCTCGCTGTGGTTCCCGCCGCGCAGCAGGATCAGCCCCGGTCCAGTCGAACCAAGCGCGGCCAGAAGCCTCGGAAAGTCCAGGTCCGCCGTAATAACCACCCGGTCATCGCGGGCTGCGACCTGAAGAATCTCCGAGTCGGGAGTCCGGTGCATCGAGAGTTCATTGGCATGCACCGCGTCATGGCCTTCGGCCCGCAGCCACCGCGCCAGTTCCGGCGACAGAGGCATATCGATCAGGAACTTCACCGGCTCAGCTCAATCGTCTCATCTTCCGAAAGGCTGGCGGCGTAGCGTAGGGCCTCATCGATGTCCGCCGCCTCCAGGTAGGGATAGGCGCTCAAAATCGACTCCCTGGTCTCCCCGGCCGCCAGCAGCCCGAGCAGCCGCGACACCGGAAAGCGCAGATGGCGTATGCAAGGCTTGCCCGTAGCCACCGCTGGGTCAACCGTGATTCGCTCGAACCGCATGGAGAGTACCCTTTCCAATGATACCCCGTCCCCTTACAGCTTCATCCTTTCCAGCTTCCTATACAGCGTCTTCCGTTCGATCCCCAAAATCTGCGCCGCCTTGCTCTTATTCCCGCCGGTCGCCGCCAGCACCCTCCGGATCTGGTCTTCTTCGGCGTCGGCCAGCGTCTCCACCGGCTTCTCGCGCGACTCCATCGAGGTCAGCGCATCGTGCACCGTCTCGGAATCCACGCGGTCCGCCAATATGGTCAGCCGCTCCACCACGTGCTGCAACTGGCGCACGTTGCCTGGCCAGGTGTAGTCCTGAAGCGCCTTGACACCCGAGTCCATCAGCTTCACTTCGCGGTTGTAGCGCGCGTTGTACTTGTTGATGTAGAACCGCGCCAGCAGCGGAATGTCGCTACGCCGCTCCCTCAGCGGCGGCAGCACGATGCGCACCGTGTTCAGCCGGTACCACAGGTCTTCGCGAAACTTTTTGTCGTCCACCAGCCGCTGGAGGTCGCGATTGGTGGCCGCAATCACCCGCACATCCACTTCCTTGGACCGCGACGCCCCCACCGGCCGGATCTCGTGCCCTTCCAGAAAACGCAGCAGCGCCAACTGGAAGTTCATCTCGATTTCGCCGATCTCGTCCAGGAACACCGTGCCCCGGTGAGCGGCTTCGAACACCCCCACGCGGTCGCGGTCCGCGCCCGTGAACGCCCCGCGCATGGCGCCGAACAGCTCGCTCTCCAGCAGCGAAGGCGCAATCGACGAGCAATCCACCGGCACGAACGGCTGGCTGGCGCGCCGGCTGAAGCGGTGAATCATGCGCGCCACCAGTTCCTTGCCCGTCCCCGTCTCGCCCTCCACAATCACGCTGGCGTCGGTCGGTGCGGCCCGCGAAACCGTCTTGTAAATCTCCACCATCGCCGGCGAGCTGCCGATCATCTCCGTCTCCGGCAGGTCCTCTTCTTCGGCCTCCGCCCCCTGGTCGCCGCGCGCCGCCTCGGCCCGCTCGATGGCGTCGAACAGCACGTCGAACTCGAACGGCTTGGCGATGTAATCGAAGGCGCCGCCGCGCGTGGCCGCCATCACCGTCTCCACGGTGCCGCGGCCCGTCATCAGGATCACCGAACACAGCGGATCTTTCCGCTTGGCGGCGTCCAGTATGTCCAGGCCCGTGCGCTCGTCGATATAGATGTCGGAAATCACGATCGGATAAGCGTTCTCGCCCAGCCGCTCGATGGCTTCCGCCGTGGTCGATACGCCGTCCACCGCGTACCCTTTCTCTTCGAGCGCCGTCAGTATGGTGAACTGAAGCGCTGGATCGTCTTCTACCAACAGTATTTTCTGCATCAATGTTGTGCCGGCACCACCACCGTGAAACACGAGCCCACCCCCGGCTCGCTGGTCACTTCAATCCGCCCCCCATGCTGTTCCACGATTTGTTGGACGATGGAAAGCCCGATTCCGGTGCCGGCTTCTCCGGATTCTTCCGCCTTCTTGGTGCGGTAGAACTTTTGAAAGACCTGCTTGACCTCCTTCTGATCCATCCCGATGCCCTGGTCCTTCACCGCGATCCGTATGTCCCCATCGTCCCTCCAGCCCGTGACTCTCACTTCCGTGCGCTGGGGGGAATATTTCACCGCGTTGGTAAGTAGATTGTAACAGGCGTACTCCATCAACTCGCGGTCGCCCGTAACCCGCAGCTCTTCCGCGATGGGTTCCAGCGTGATGGCGATATGCTTGCGCTCGCCCAGCGGCTTCACCCGCTCCACGCACACGTCCACCATCTCTTTTAAGGGGATGGCCTCGCGCTTCAGCTCCATTTGCCCCGCCGAGAGCCGCTCCACGTTCAGAAAAATCTCCACCATGCGCGCCAGCCGCTTGGATTCCGAATTGATCAGCAGCGCGATCTGCCTCCGCTTCTCCTCCGTCAGCGTGTAGCGCGAGATCAGCTCGCTCGATCCCTGTATGGCCGAAAGCGGAGTGCGCATTTCGTGCGTGACGAAGTGCATGGCCTGCTGGTAGCGCGCCCGCGCCGCCTGCTCGATGCGCAGGTTCCGCCTCACCACCAGGTGATAGTAAGCCGCCGCCGTCATGGTCCCGAGCAGCGCCGCGGATGCCGGCGTCGAAAACGCCAGCACCCGCTGGTGCGTGAAAAAAATGTAGGGCGTCACCCCGGCGCATGCCAGAATCGCCACGCTCGCGCCGTATGCCCGCCATCCCGGCAGGTAGCGGAAGGCCGCGCCCGCCGCCGCCGCCAGCCCCAGGCTGAAGAGCAGCACCCAGAAATCGGAAACATCCGAGATGAAAAGCCCCTGCGCCATGGTCTCAAACGCCTGCGCGTTGATTTCAATCCCCGTGGTCTGGCGCCCCAGCGCGTAAGGGGTAAGCAGGCGGTCGCGCACCTCGGTGATCGCCGTCACCCCCACGAACACCACCTTGCCCGTGAATTCCTTCGCCCGGCCGGGATTATCGAGCAGGTCCTTCAGCGACACGCGTGGAATGGGCGCCATATC
>Ga0326728_10019608_pt1 | contig 13088 bp, 9 predicted proteins | sample MB3enrmetagenome_FD_207602 | JGI IMG/M metagenome (GOLD analysis project Ga0326728, IMG submission 207602) | Lab enriched peat soil microbial communities from McLean, Ithaca, NY, United States - MB31MN | ecosystem: Environmental > Terrestrial > Soil > Wetlands > Peat | place: USA: New York...
CAACACGACCTCTATTTCGGAAACCATGGAACAAGGGGTGTGGCGCGAGGACTGCCGGGGGTGCGGTGACTGCAAGCTGGACCGCTTCGCCGACATATGCCCTATCACCCGCTGCGCCAAGGGACTTTTCAACGGCCCCTGCGGCGGATCGAAAGAAGGCCATTGCGAGGTGGACCCCGATGTCCCTTGTGCCTGGCACCTCATCATTACCCGCATGGAAGAGACCGGCCGGCTGGAATCGATGAGCGAGATCGAGCCCCCGGCGGACTGGGCGCGAACGCAGGGGAAGGGACCGCGGAAAATCGTGAGGGAGGATCAGAAGACGCCATGACCGAGAGCCGGCTGAAAAGAGTGCTTACGGGTGGTCATTTTGCCGTCACCGCCGAGTGCGGTCCGCCAAAAGGGGCAGACCCGGAGGTCATAAAAAAGAAGGGTAACCTGTTGAAGGGTTACGTGGACAGCGTGAACGTAACGGACAATCAGACGGGCGTGGTCCGGTTGAGCAGCCTGGCAGCCTGTGTGATCCTGAAGGAAGCGGGTCTCGACCCCGTGCTCCAGATGGTAACGAGGGACCGGAACCGCATCGCCCTGCAGTCCGACGTACTCGGGGCCTCGGCCCTCGGCATCAGGAACATTCTCTGTCTCAGCGGAGACCACCAGTCCCTCGGTAACCAGAAGGGGGCGAAGGGCGTCTTCGATATCGACTCCATGCAACTTCTCCAGGCCGTCCGTCAGATGAGGGACAGGGGCGTCATCCTTGGCGGAGATCAGCTGAATGCCAACCCGTCGCTCTTCGTGGGGGCAGTGGAGAATCCTTTCGGCGATCCGCAGGGCTATCGTGTCGCGAGGCTGGCAAAGAAGGTTCGCGCCGGGGCAGAGTTCGTGCAGACCCAGTGCATCTACAACCTCTCCAGGTTCTCCGAGTTCATGGCGCAGGTGCGGGACAAGGGCCTCGACACCAAGGTCTTTATCCTCGGCGGGATTACCCCCCTCAAGTCGGTCAGGATGGCCGAGTACATGAGGGACAGCGTGGCCGGCATGGACATTCCCGATGAGATCATCGCCCGCATGAAAGGCGCGCCTCCCAAGGAGCAGCGCCAGGAGGGAGTCAAGATAGCGGTGGAGACCATAGAGGCCCTGAAGCAAATGAAGGGCGTGCACGGCGTCCATATCATGGCGATCGAGTGGGAGGAGGTCGTCCCTGAGCTTGTCGAAAAAGGAGGGCTGCTGCCGAGGCCCGAGGTATAAGGAGTAGCGATGCCGGCCAAATACCATATTCATACGGAAACCGTGCCTAACAGGTTCCCATCCGTGACCCGTTCAGGCGTTATCGCGTGGGAAGAGGGCTGCCTGAGGTGTGCCCGCTGCGTCAAGAAGGACTGCGTCCACAAGGTGTACGAGAAGAGAGGGCTCGACGTGAGGCAGATGGTCGATTCCCTCGACAGCGTATGCAGGGACTGCTTCCGCTGCGTCCAGAGCTGTCCGAACAAACTCATCCACAAGGGCATCAACCCTGTCTTCAAGTCCCTCGGCGACTTTTACTACACCCCTGACATCATTGCCAACCTGTGGTCCCAGGCAGAGGCGGGGAAGATCCCCGTTTCCGGCTCCGGGTACGGTGGGCCCTTTTCGGGACCGGGATTCGATGCCATGTGGACCGACATGTCCGAGATCGTCCGCCCCACGAGGGACGGGATCCATGGCCGCGAGTACATCAGCACCACGGTGGATCTCGGGCGCAAGGTGAAAGCCCTCCGCTTCGAGAACGGTCTGCCCGCCTCAATCCCACCCCTCGTGGAGCTGCCGCTGCCGGTGATCTTCGACCTGCTCCCCTTCTCTCCGCCGGCACTCCTCATCAGAGAATCGATCCTGCGCGCCGCGGAAGCGCTCAACACAGTCGCCATCGTCAACGCCTCCGAGTGGGACAGACGATACGACCCCTATCTCGACCATGTGATGCTCTACCTGGACAAGGAATCGGAACCCGAGCCGCTCCTTGCGGGCTTAAGGCTCGTCGAGGTGCCCGACTCTCCTGATGTCCTGCGCAGGCAGGTAGCTCTCAAGGAGCAGAAAGCCGGCCTCGTGGTCTCCATCCGTCTTCCCATGACCGGCCATGCGATCGAGCGGGCGGAGGAGCTCACCATGGGCGGGGCGGAGATCATCCATGTGGCAGCCGATATCCACGGTCTGGACAAAAGCGGCGAAGGGGTCTTCATTAAAGACCGGATGAGGCAGATCCACCTGCACCTCGTGGAAAAAGGCGTACGCGACCTCGTCACCCTTCTCGGCGGCGGGGGCGTCGCCATGGCGGAGCACATGGCCAAGCTCATCATCTGCGGTGCGGATGCCGTGACCTGTGACATACCGCTTCTCGTCTCCATGGAATGCCGCGTGTGCAAGCGCTGCGCCGGCGGCATCGCATGCCCCGTGGAGCTCGAATCGGTAGATCCCGTATGGGGGGCGAAGCGCATCGGCAACCTGTTTGCGGGCTGGCACAATCAGCTCCTCGAGGTCCTTGGCGCCATGGGCATGCGCGAGGTAAGGCGGCTCAGGGGCGAGATGGGAAGGGCCATGTTTTACGAGGACTTGGAGAAAGAATTCGCACACTTAGGAAAGCAAGGATGACCCATGGCATCAGCTAAGAAATTCACGTTCCCGAAGGCGGTACGGACCGCGAGCCGCTTTCGCAACCCCATAGGGAAGTACCGAGTCTCCATCAGCAGCGCCTGTGACAACTGCGGCAAGTGCGTCGAGCTGTGCCCGTACGAGGTATACCGCATGGGTGCGCGCAGGCCCCGGGTGATCAACGAGCAGTTCTGCCTGGGCTCCGCGTGCGCAAGTAAGTCTTTCTGTTGCGTGCCGGCATGCCCCAAGAAAGCGATAACAGTGCGCCTCAACCCCTCGGTCGAAGTCCTGGGCGACCGGCGGTGGACGCCCGAGCTGCTCCTCTCCACATGGCATATGGCTGAGACCGGGCAAGTCCCCTATCAGGACCTGAATTACAGGACCGGGGACTCGGGGGGCGGCTTCGACAAAATCCGCTTCGTCTTCCCCAAAACAAACGGCGCGAAGCGCGCCAGGGGAAGCATATCTACCGCCATAGAGCTCAACCGGTCCGGAGACGGGCGGCCGAGCATCGTCATCCCCGTTCCCTTCTATTTCGGCGGCATGTCCTTCGGGTCGGTAAGCATCGTTTCCATGCTTTCCCGCGTAAGGGCCGCGTGCGCGCTCAACACGTTCTGCTGCACGGGCGAGGGCGGATATCCGGACGAGCTAAAAAGCTATGACGACCACATCATCACTCAGGTCGCGACAGGCCTCTTCGGGGTTCGGGAAGAGACCATCAAGCGCGTCCGCATCGTGGAGTTCAAGTACGCTCAAGGCGCGAAACCCGGGCTCGGGGGCCATCTCCTCGGCGACAAGGTAACGCCGAGGGTGGCTGCCATGCGCGAGGCCATGCCGGGGAGCGCGCTCTTCTCCCCGTTTCCTTTTCACAGTGTCTATTCCGTGGAAGACCACAAGAAGCATGTGGACTGGATCAAAGAGATAAATCCTCGCGGCTTGGTGAGCGTCAAAGTCTCCACCCCCACTGACGTGGACATGGTCGCGGTGGGGAGCTTCTACGCCGGGGCACACATCATCCAGCTCGACGGGAGCTACGGCGGGACCGGGGCAGCCCCTGACATCGCGAAGAAGAACATCGCCATGCCCATAGAGTATGCGATAGGCAAGGTGCACCGGTTTCTCAAAGAAGAAGGCATCAGGGACGGGATCACCGTCATCGCGAGCGGCGGTATTCGCAATGCTTATGACATGGCCAAGGCCATCGCCCTCGGCGCGGACGGCGTCTGCCTCGGCACTGCGGACCTCGTGGCGCTCGAGTGCATCAGGTGCCACCGGTGCGAGTCGGGCCGCGGGTGCGCCCGGGGCATCGCCACGACGGACGATGAGCTGGTCGGCCTCATGGACATCGAGTGGGGCACGCAGCGCATCGTGAACCTTTATCTCGCATGGCACCAACAGCTCGTCGGGATCCTCGCACGCCTCGGCATGCGGAGCGTTACGGAGCTCGTGGGGCGCACGGACGCCCTCGTCCATCTCGACTATTTGAAACAGGAGGACCTCAAAGGGGAACTCGATTGAGGGCATTGACATGAAAAGACAGTTCTACGGCGATCTGATCACCGACTCCCGCCGCTACTTGGGGGGCCTTGCTTCGCATAGCTCTTGCCAGGACGCGGAAGAGGGGGGTTGCGGCGTCACCGGTTTTGCCTGTACCATACCCGTGGGGGGCCGCCACATCTTCGAGCCCTCCGTCCAGATGCACAACCGGGGCAACGGCAAGGGAGGCGGCATTGCCGCCGTCGGCCTCGTGCCCGGGCAGCTCGGCGTGAGCCGGAAGATACTGGAAGAGGATTTCCTTCTTCAGATCGCCCTTCTCGACGAATCGGTCCTTCCCGAGCTCGAGCAAGCCTTCATCAGGCCTCATTTCCGCATCGACCACGAGGGCTTCCTCGACACCATCGACGACTATCGGGACCTTCCCGGCCTCGAGGTCAAGCCGCCGCAGGTGAAGCGCTACTTCGTAAGGGTGAAGCCTGAGGTGATCGCCCGCTTCCAGGAGGAGCGCGGCCTTCAGGAATTGCCTTTTGAGAAGGCCGAGGAAGAGTTCATCTATCAGAACACTTTCCTCCTGAACCGGACCTACTACAGCTCACTGGGGGAAAAGCGGGCCTTTGTCCTCTCCCACGGACACAACATGATGATCATCAAAATGGTGGGTTACGCGGAGCAGGTGGCACAGTACTATAAGCTCGAGCAGCTCGAGGCCCACATATGGATCGCCCACCAGCGCTACCCCACCAAGGGCCGGGTCTGGCACCCCGGCGGCGCCCATCCCTTTATCGGCATGAACGAGGCCCTCGTCCATAACGGCGACTTTGCAAACTACTACTCCGTGACGGAGCATCTGAAACAACGCAATGTCTATCCCCTGTTCCTCACGGACACAGAGGTATCGGTCCAGGTCTTCGACCTTCTCAACAGGGTCTACGGCTACCCCCTCGAATACATCATCGAGGCCCTGGCGCCTACCGGAGAGATGGACTTCGAGCATCTCCCGGAGGAAAAGAAGCTCATCTACCGTCAGATCCAGGCAACACACATCCACGGCTCGCCCGACGGGCCCTGGTTTTTCATCATAGCCCGCACCATGGCCGCGGAGCGCAAGTTCCAGCTTATCGGCATCACGGATACCGCGATGCTCAGGCCCCAGGTCTTTGCCCTTCACGACGGGGACTTTCAGGTGGGCCTGATCTGCTCCGAGAAGCAGGCCATCGATGCAACGCTCCACAGCCTCGCATCCGTCGACCCGAGGTTCGGCACGATCGCAGACCGCTACTGGAACGCAAGGGGCGGCAGTTACACGGACGGAGGCTCTTTCATCTTCACCCTGTCGGAAGCAGAAGTTGGCTACAAGATGGTCTGCACCGACAAGTTCGGGCGGGAAATCGCCATACCCAGGGACCGGGTGCCCTACGACTTCAGCTTGGCGCAGGCGCCGATCGAGCTCGACAGCGCCTCGAGGACTTCCCTGAAAGAGAGGCTCTCTTCGCAGGATGCGGACGGCGTGTACCGGTTCTTCAGCGAAAACGTCGCTGCCTGGGACTACGAACGGATACGATCCTCCTTGAAAGAGCTTGAAGCACTCGCGGAGACGCCAGTCTTGAAAGGCGCGGTAATAGAGCTTCTTACCCGTCTCATCGACCGTCGCTTTCCCACGGGTGCAAAACGGAGGCGGTCGATCCTCCAGATGGCATCGGACTCCCTCGACCGCGTCTTTCGCGCGGTTCCCCTCATGACCGGGAAGAAGGGCGGCGAATACGTCAGGATAGACCATGAATCACGAAAAGCCTTGCGGGCTCCCAAGAAAGGAGAGAGGGTCTTCGTGGCGGATGCGATCGGCTTTCCTGCCGAGGGCGAGGGCTCGTTCGCCAGGCTGATCTGTGACGCTTACGGGCGCGGCTGGAAGCACTTCATCTGTTTCGGCCAACGGGGCCAGCGGTTTCTGGGCTGCGGCTTGGGCCCGGCCACTCACGGGGTTCGCATCGATTCCTACGGCTCATCCGGAGACTACCTCGCCTCAGGCATCGACGGTGCGGAGATGCACGTTCATGGGAACGCCCAGGACCAACTGGGGCAGATCCTGAAGGCAGGGAAGCTCGTCGTCCACGGCGACGTGGGGCAGACCTTCATGTACGGCGCAAAGGGCGGGGAGGTATATATCCTCGGCAACGCCGCGGGTCGGCCCCTCATCAACGCAGCAGGCAAGCCCAGGGTCATAATAAACGGCACTGCCCTCGACTTTCTCGCAGAGTCCTTTATGGCGGGCGACCCGTACAACGGCGGCGGATTCGTGATCGTCAACGGGATCACCTTTGACGACGAGGGGCGCACCGTGCCCCAGGAAACGCCGTATCCCGGCTCCAATATCTTCTCCCTGGCCTCGGGGGGCGCCATATTCGTGCGCGACCCGGAGGGAAGGCTCACGGACGAGCAGTTGAACGGCGGCCAATTCAACCCCTTTACGGATGCGGATTGGGGGCTTATCGGGCCGTACCTCGAGGAAAACGAGCGGCTCTTCGGCGTCTCCGTTGACGACCTTCTTACCGTAAAAGGCCAGAAGAGGCGGCCCCACGACGTCTACCGGGTCATAGGGGCGGCCAGATCAACCGTGCTCGCTGGGACCCGGCAGGACCTGGTGATGAACGAAGAGTTCGGGGACGAATAAGGAGCCTCATCGGTCGAACAAGGCGCTGCCGCACCGATCGGCACCTCCTCAACCTTCTTGCACAATGACTGAAGGTCGCTCATTGCGTACACCTTCGTTTCGCGCACGCACAAGCCAGCGGAGGGTCTCCCGGAAGACCCTAGGCCCTTATTACAAGGGGTGCGCCCGGCCAAGAGGAGGCGCCATGCTCCTGTCCGGCAAGAAGGTGGCGGACCCCGTGGCGCAGACCGGCTCTATGCAACCAAGCAAGCGAAACGGGGCGTCATTTGATGACGAGAGGAGGGCTGGATGTGCAGGAACATAAGGACGCTGTTCAACTTCGAGCCTCCCGCCACGGAAGAGGAAATCAGGGCAGCCGCCTTGCAGTTCGTAAGGAAGATCAGCGGACTTGCTGCCCCGTCGAAGGCGAACCTTGAGGCGTTCGATCGAGCTGTCGACGAAGTGACGCGGGCTTCCTCCAGCTTGCTCGCCTCGCTGGTAACCACGGCCTCTCCCAGGAATCGGGAGGCCGAGGCTGCCAAAGCCCGTGCCCGCGCGGTTCACAGATTCGGCCCGTAGCGAGCCGAAGGCCTAAAAGTGCGAGGGGTGAATCCGCGAGATCGAGGGCCCGGGCATCTTAACCGGGTGCCCGGGCAGAATGCTCCCGCTACTCTCGGCTATTCCACCGGTATGAGCTTCAGCTTCCAGCCGTTCTTCAGAGGCGGATAGACGGGCATCCTCTCCCCGTTCCACCACTGAAGGGCTAGGCTGGGGAGAATGCAGTTCCCCTTGTCGTCGAACTTGAGATCGCCCATCATGGTCCCCTTGAATTCGGCACCGAGCATGGCATCCCTTACCTTTGCGGAATCAGTGGCGCCTGCCTTCTCGATTGCCATGGCAAGGACCTGAGGATCGGCATAGTAGAGTCCAATACTGACCGAATCCCTACCGAACTGCTTCTTGAACCGCTGTCCCAGCTCTTTTGCCCCGGGGTTGCCTGAATTCTCCGACCAGAAGCCGTCATGGATAACATAATTGGCATCCTTTCCCATCGCCTGCACGAACTCCGCGGGCCAGAAGCCCTTCCATCCTTCTATGTACCGAAGTTTCAGTTGCTGCTCCTTGGCCTGTCTCAGGAAGGTGATCCCGTCCGCCGGAGTACCGAAGTAGAGAACGGCGTCCGCTTTCGCGGCCTGCATCTTGAGGATCTGCGATGAGAAATCTTTGGCCCCCACGGGATAAGGATTATTCACCACAAATGTGTAGCCGTACTTGTCTGCCCAATACTGGAGACGTTCGCCGAAACGCTGTCCATTCATGTCGTCTTCCATCAGGACGGCAGGCCTCTTGATCTTATCGGCCTCGGGCAGAGCCTTCCACATAAGGAAAGGTACCTCGGCCGCTCCCGCACCCGTGAAGAAGAAGTCCGTGGCCCACTTGAAGTTCTGCTTCGCTATTTCGTCGAGCCAGGAACAGGTTATGGCAAAGTAGACCTTGTACTTCTCACACACGGTTGCGGCGGCAATATTGTACGGCAGCACGTTGCTCGACATGGCAAGCTCGACCTTGTCCACCTTGATGAGCCTTTCCATTGCTGCCGCCGCCTGATCGGGCGTACTCTTGTCGTCGGCGAAGATCAGCCTGATGGGGAGCTTCCTGCCCGCCTCTTTATCGAAGACGCCGCCCTTCTTGTTGATATCGGCGACCGACTGCTCGTATGCCCATTTCTGCTCTGCCCCTGTCATGGCATTGCCGCCAGTCATAGAATTTATCGCGCCCACGAGGATCTCCTTTTTGTCGGAGCCATATGCGCCGCCGAAAGGCGCCATTGAGACCGCGATCGCGAGAAGAACCAACCCTGCCGACCACATCACGCGACATTTTTCTGCCATCGTGCTTCCCTCCTCTTGCACTAGTCTGATTGCCAACAGCTCCCTCACCTCTCGGCCGTCCGTCACCTTCGAATCCTCAATGCAGCTTCCCTTCGATCTTAAAGGACGGATGCGGCCCCCCATCCCACAGAGCCGACAGTATCGGCGTCGCTCATGGATGAACCCTTCCGAGGCTCGCCTAAGCCGAAAGGAGACCGACAAACCTCCTTACGTCGTCAAGGTGCTCCAGGTCCCGTATCGCGGATACCAGCTCAAGGGCCCTGGCCTCGTCCACCGGTCGCTTCGCGAAGGCGAGGCAGTCCCGAAAACGGCGCTCATGGTCTTCGGGTTTCAGGGGATTACCGGGAAAACCAGGCGCGATATCAATTTGCCGCGCCATCTCCCGGGAATCCTTCGTCCGGACCAGCATGTCCACCGGCGTATGACCCCGCGCCTCCATCCCCGGGTCAGACTTTACCTCTATCCTTTCCGTGAGCCCCTGCACCTCTTTGGCCCGCACCATGCCTTCCTCGAAGTGCTCCAACCTCGATGCCCCTCTGATGAGGGCATTGGCCACGCAGTATTGAATGCTGAACTGCGAGTCGACCCTGGGATTGTCGCCGATTTTGAACTTGTGACCCACCAGTTTGTGCGCATAGGGGGGAACCGTTATCAGGATCTTTTCCACGTTCTCTGCGTTGACCCCTTCCTCGGCGGCTATTCGGAGCGTCATATCCGTTACGCCCTGGGTCATGCCGCAGCTCGGGTACTTCTTGAAGACCATCCTCTCAAGCGCGTACTTCTCGCCTAAATCCTGCACCAGGTCCTCAGGATAGATGCGGTCCCTGCCATAGAGGTGGAGATAACCGTAAATGCCTCCGAGGAAGTTCTTCGGGCCCGTGACGCCGGCATGGGCGAGACGGGCGCACAGAAGCCCCCCTTGAGCAACCCAGCCCTGGATAAAGCGAACGCCGAGACAGCCGTCTATGTTGCTTTGGAAACTTCCGCCGCACCGGTTGAAAGACAACGCCAAGGCATTCCATGTCTCCTGTTTGCTCAATTGGAGTATCCTGCTTGAGGCCGCAGCCACGCCGAAGATCACGCATATGCCGGTGGGATCGAAGCCGTCGTAGGCCTCCTCCGACAGGTTCAGCCGGGAAGCCACTTCCGCCCCTATCGCAAGGGCAGTAAGGAATGGGCCACCTTCTACTGCTCCCGCGAGCTCTGCCGCGGCCAGGGAAGCACTAACAGTGGCCGCACCTATGTGGGCTCCCGGCGCCATGGCATCACAAAAATCGAGGGCCCGCGCCATCACGGCGTTTACGAAGGCCGCGTCATGGGCGGGGATTCTATCGCCGTGGACCAGGACGGTAGCCTCTTGCCTGCCTCCCATGTCCCGCGCCATGCGGACTGCCTGCGCGCAGCCTTCCTCGAAAGCGCCGGCGACCGTGGTTCCTGCCACGGCGAGAAGCTGGTTTTTTATGGTATCGACGGCGCTCGAGGGCAGGTCTTCGAGCCTCGTGTCGCAGATGAAATCGACGAGTCTCTCCTCAGCGTTCATGGCTCACCCCTCAAGGAGCAGGTCTTTAGCCTCACCGGCCGGGACTTCCCGCGAGCCGCGGCGGGCTGCCGGCGGCGGAAACGATGTCTTCACGCCATTGGTGAAGATCGTATAGATCAGCTGGGATATTTCCGCGGGCTTGATCTCCCCTTTCGGGTCGTACCAGGAATACATCCAGTTCATCATGCCGAAGAGAGTGAACGTGAGAGCAGTGAGGACGCCTTTTGACGGCCTGCTACCCGTGAACTCCGCTATGACCGCGGAGGCGATCTCAAAATACCGCCTTTCCCTTGCCCTTACTTCTTTCAGGTATCTGGGAGGCAAGTTATAGGCCTCGTGGAGGAGGGTCTTTGCGGCCGGCGTGTGACGGGCGTAATGATCGATATGGTGGGAGACGATAAATCTTATCTTCTCCCCGCTTTCCCCTAGTGCGGCGAGAGACTGCTCCAGGTCTTCCAGGTCCAGATCGACATAGGTGGAACAGATGAAGTAGAGGATCTCCGTCTTGCTCGCGAAGTAATGATAAACGCCGCCCTTGGTGACGTTCGCCGCTGCCGCGATGTCATCGACGCTCGTCTCGATATAGCCTCTGGAAGCGAACAGTTGGGCGCTCACCTTTGCCAGTGCGTTGATGCGCTTCGTCTGCCTCTCATCGGCCCGCACAAATGGTATGCCTTTTCGCAGCATCGCAGCACCCTCCTTTGAGGTAGCATTCCTACCGGTTGGTATGTTTTATCCCATGCCAGATCGACTGTCAAGTAAAAAGGGGGGCGGCCACAACACGGCTGATTTAGGGCAAAAACGACCCGGAACGCCATTCCCCTGATCCCCATGGCAAACCAACTGGTTACTCAATATTGATGGGCACCAATGGCGTTCCTCTTCCCCTCCCTCGTCCGGCGGGATGAACGTATGGGCCTTTTAGCAACGCGGACAGATCGAACCAATGCGAAACTATTTCTCGGCGCCCTCGCAACGATTCGCAGTATAATAGAAGGCGGGTCTGTCCGCCCGTCGATCTCCACTATCAAGGAGCAGTATGGGAAGACCGAAATGGATGGTGAAGGCATCTCCCGCAACTTTGATCGCGAAGGCAGAATAGATGGCAGCACCGGAAGTGAAGCGCAAGCTCGTGGCGATTGTAAGCGCGGATGTGAAAGGCTACAGTCGCCTCATGGATGAGGACGAAGAATGGACCGTCCGAACGCTGAAGGCGTATAAGGAGGTCATGGGAAACCTCATCGAGCAGCACAGGGGCCGGGTGGTCGATGCCACGGGAGATAATCTCATGGCGGAGTTCGCGAGCGCGGTGGATGCGGTGCAATGCGCCATGGAAATCCAGGATGAGCTGGCCGCAAGAAACGCAGAATCAGCCGGCAGTCGCAAGATGGAGTTTCGCGTTGGGGTCAACCTCGGGGACGTGATCACGGAGGGTAACCGGATTTACGGTGGGGGAGTCAATATTGCGGCGAGACTTCAGGAATTGGCCGATGCCGGCGGCGTATGTGTCTCAGGGACCGTCTACGACCAGGTAGAGGACAAGTTGCCTCTGGGATACGAATTCCTGGGCGAAAAGAAGGTCAAAAACATCAAGAAACCAATAAGGGCGTATTGCGTGAGCAAGGAACCCGGCCTTCATAAGGACGCGGGGGAGCCCTCTTTGCCGGATAAGCCCTCCATTGCCGTACTCCCCTTTGTCAACATGAGCGGCGATCCCCAGCAGGACTACCTCAGCGATGGAATAACCGAGCACCTCATCGCAGATCTCTCAAGGATCTCCGGCCTATTCGTCATCGCGAGCAATTCCGTCTTCATGTACAAGAGAAAAGCGGTAAAGGTGGAGGAAATACACCGGGATCTGGGGGTAAGGTACGTGTTGGAGGGGAGTGTCCAGAAAGCCGGCGATCGCCTCCGGATCACGGCGCAGCTCATTGACGCCGTCAGCGGCTACCACATCTGGGCCGGGCGATATGACCGGGAGATTGAAGACATTTTCGTGCTCCAGGATGATGTCACGGAAAACATCATAGCGACACTGAGGGTAAGGGTGGAGAAGGCGGAGATCGAGCGAGTCCTCCGGAAACCGACAGGGAGCCTCAAGGCCTACGATTACGCGCTGCGCGGGAAGGCGTACGAGTATGACATGACGAGGGAGAAAAACGCACTGGCGCAAGAAATGTACAGGGCGGCTATCGAGCTCGATCCCGCTTTCGCGGGAGCCTACGTGGGCCTAGGCTGGACAACCTTCCACGCCTGGGTCCAGCTTCACAATCCGGACCTCCGATCGGTGGATGCGGCTATTGAGCTGGCCCGGAAGGCCATCGCCATCGACCCCTCTCTCGCTTCGGCCTACCGCCTCCTGGGCGAGTGCCACTCGTGGAAGAGACAATACGGCCAAGCGATTGATGACATAGAAACAGCCATCGCCCTGGACCCCAACGATGCGGAGAATTACGCGCAACTGTCCGAGGCCCTGATCTGGATGGGAAGGCATGAGGAGGCGATCGCACAGATAGAAAAGGCAATGCGCCTCAACCCTTACTATCCGACAATGTATCTTTTCGACCTGGCCATGGCTCAATTCCTCACGCAAAGGCACGAGGAGGCAATCGCCACCTTGAGAAAAGTCCTTACGCGCGCCCCAGATCTCCTGTGGGCCCACGGTCTCCTGGCCGTTATTCTTGCCGGGATGGACCGGATAGAGGAAGCCCGGGCCGAGGTCTCGGAGGCCAAGCGGATGGACCCTGATTACTCCTCGAGGGCCTTGAGAGAAATGATCCCCTTCAAAGACCCCACGTTCTCGGAGAAGGTGGCAGAAGCGCTACGCAAGATGGGCCTGAAAGAGTGAGCCTCACCGAGGATTTCCTTGACCTCGATGCTCGGGGCC
>Ga0326728_10019609_pt1 | contig 13087 bp, 11 predicted proteins | sample MB3enrmetagenome_FD_207602 | JGI IMG/M metagenome (GOLD analysis project Ga0326728, IMG submission 207602) | Lab enriched peat soil microbial communities from McLean, Ithaca, NY, United States - MB31MN | ecosystem: Environmental > Terrestrial > Soil > Wetlands > Peat | place: USA: New York...
GTGAAGGTGTAGATGTCCGCCGGGTTTGGCTCGGTCGCTGTGGACGGGGCTTCGGGGTCCGGGCACTCCGTGCCATCCAGGTCGGCCCTTTGGGACCCACCGAACGTCAGCGGCACCGGCGTCGGGCACGCTCTGCTGCTCACGGTCAGCGTGTACGGGCCCAGTTCCACCGTCGGCGAAGAGGAGGCCACCATGAACTCGTAGGGCTGCGAGGTAGTCACGTAGAATTCGATCGGAAGTCCTCCGGCGCTGTCTGCGTCCCCGAACTGCCCACCCACCTCGGACAAGACGACATAGGGAGCGATAGACCCCGCGGGTGCGGATACATCGATCTTGATCGCGGTCCCCGGCGTGCCCGCAACCGAATACACATCGACGGGGCCTTGTGTGTTGAGGATGTCGATCTCGCGCTGGCAGGAGGCGGAGGTGAGCACGCCGACGATGCTCGTGGGCGTCGGCCCGAGCGCCACGACCTGCGTCGGACACACCATGGTAGGAGTGGCGGTCGGCACCGGAGCCGGGGTCGCTGTGGGTGTAGCCGTTGCCGGGAGCGTCGGCTGGCCGGCGGTGGGCGTCGTGCTCTTCGGGGTGCCAGATGAAGCGGGTGTCGCGGAGGGCCGCGGCGTCTGCGTCGTCCCCGGGCACGGCCCTTGCGCTCCCACCACCAGAACGACGTCGGCGGCGGTGACCGCGCCATCGCGGTTGGCATCAGCCTTGCTCTGCAGGGTCGGGTTGCCTGTGTCACCCGCCAGCGCCGCCACCACGACCGCCAAATCCGCGGCGGTGACTTGTCCGTCCCCATCGACATCCGCCGGGCATGCCAGCTGCGCCGCGGACGCGGTCGCGGGTTGCAGGAGCCACCAGGTCAGCAGGCCCGCAACTAGCGGGATCGTGACGCGGCGGCCCGCCAAAAAGGATGGCCGCGCCCACCGGGCCTTAGCGGAGAAATTACGCGTTTCTGCCTGGGACCCTAAGCCCGTCCAGGCTGCCTTCCGCAACAGAGAACTCATTTCTTAACTGACTCCAACTGCAACCCCACATCCTGACCAGGGCCTATTCCCCATTGCTTCTCGATGGCCCTTACAAGGCCAACTCCTGGGGCTAACCAATGGTGCCACTCAACATGGGCACCATTCGTAACTCCGCTACAGTCGACTTGCACACATCGGGTAAACGTTCCGGCTGGAACAGTCACGGTTTCATCCACACTACGTATGGAACAATTCACTGTCACTAACATTTGGTTCGACCCTGGGGTTCCTGTATCAACGTGCCCAGTCCATGTTGTACCGGGCTTGATGGGCTCCTTGATCTCATAGTCGTAGGGCGGCGTCCCAACCTTCGGCTCGAAGTCTGCTGGGGATTGCTGTGCGAAATCATAAGTGCCCGTATCGTCCGTTACCAGAAACGTGATGCCGCCAGGGGTTTGCACGGGGGTAACGGTCTTGCCCTTTAGATTGCGAGATGGTTCGACACCGTGGTCGTTTGTCCCGCAGGTTTCTGATCCAGTAACACCTGATATTTCCACACTATTCCTTCTTTGAGCGGAATGTAAGTTTCGCTCGGCTGCTCACACCTGGCAGAGATCCCCGCGGCCAGGAATACTGCACACCAGGTCGCGACTCGTATTCGTGAACGCATAACACCCCCTCTCCCACCCGCAGCGCGTGCGTCTAAATATCGTGCCCCTCGCCCACTCCTGTCAAGCCCAGCCTCCGAGCTGTCCCCTTCCACCGAGAAGACCGACGACCACCGCCAGACCCGCTGAGCAAGCGCACGAGCGAGATCGGACCGCACCGCGGTTTCTCGGCGCACTCGATGCGGGCGACATTCATCACGCGGGCGCTCGACAACGGCGCCAGCCTCGAGTCCGGGGCGGGGAGTTGGAAAATCAAGGGGCTAGCGAGGGCCGCTAGTCCCTTGATCCGCAGCGAACACCTATCCCTCACGCGAGTGTCTCGGCCAGCCGAGGGACCGCGCCCGCGCTGCCTCCGATGCACAGGGTGAAGCCCCTCCTGCTGTCAGGCACCGCCCCCCGGAGATCCCCCGGCTCTCGACGCTAGTGCGCCGATGAAGACCGAGGCCACAAACCGCGCCAATGGCGCAGGATCTCTGGGGTCCGCCCATTTTGATCTGACTGTGGCTCGGATCGCTGTATAGGCAAGTGAACGGTCACCGAGGTGCCATGCCCCAGGGCGCTCGTGATTTCCACTCTTCCTCCGTGCGCTTGCACGATGGCCTTGACGATCGAGAGCCCGAGTCCGGACCCTTGCAGCGGGTTGTTGCGTCGCGGCCGGCGCCGCTGGTCGAAGATGCCCGGCAAATCGGCGGCCGGAATGCCAATGCCGTCGTCGCAGACATCGAGCACCACCTCACCACCTTGGCGGTGCACGGACAACCCCACTGAGCCGCCACCCGGCGTGAACTTGATGGCATTACCGAGCAGATTCGAGATTACACGCTCCAGCTGTGCGCCATCCACCAACAGCGGCGGCAACCCAGGCTCCACCGTACACCGCAGGGCGACGCCTTTGAGGTCACTGGCGCTGCGTGCCAGCAGCAGCGCGTCCTGGACGACGGTGGCCACGTCCGTGGTGCGCGGCTGCACCAACAGCTCCCCCGCCTCGATGTGGGCTGCGTCCATCAGGTTGAGCGCAAACGTGATGAGGTGGTGGGCGTTGGCATGGATCCTCCGGCTGAAGTCAGCCTGTTGTGGATTGAGGGGACCGGCCTCGCCATCGAGCAGCAGCATGGCCAACGACTCGATCACGCCGAGCGAATTCTTCACATCGTGCATCAGCGCCGACAACAGTTCCGCCCGGAGCTGGCGGGTGCGGGCTTCCTCCGCCTCCCGCTCGTGGCGGCGGGCGTCCACCACCAAGTGGCCGAAGAACAGTGCCACCACGAACAGAAATGGAACGCGCAGCGCGTATCCTTCTGCCAGCATTTCGCCCCAGCTCATGGACTGCGATGTGGTGTAGAGGTGCGTGGCGCTGATGAGCAGGGCCGCACCGACGACGAGTCCGAGGCGCTCACTGAGCGCGCTGAGGAACACCACGAGGAAATATGCGACGAAGAACTGGCTGGATGCGGTGGGCGTCAACGCCAGGCCGATAGACACCATGGTGACGTCCAGCAGCACGAGTCCCGCGTCGCATGCGAACTGACCGGAGATGCGCGGGAGCAGCACGCCGGCCACGATGTTGGAAAGGAAGTACGCGGCAACGAACAGCGCAGCGGCGGGTTGAAGCTGCGACGGCGGACGACTGAAGACGACGAGGTACGAAGTGGCGATGATCAGCACCCATCGCAACAGCAGCACCGTCTGGATCCCCCGCGACGAGCTGATTGAATGGGAACACGAGATCATGTCGCCATAGCCCTACAACGCCCTACCGTTCGCAGCGAAAATCGCATAAGCATAGCCCGTGCCACGGCGTGCCCTGCACCGCCAATTCTCAACGGGGATCACAGTCCAAAACCTGACGCGGCCTGCACTGCGCCCGGCTCAAGGAAACCAGACTTTCCGAGCGATTCTGGAACTTCGGGTATGCGTCACCGCCAGATCACCCTGCTGAGAATTGCCGTCTGGAACGCCTCATCGTGATGGCAGGCGGGAACGAAGTTCACGATGGTTGTGACGACAGCGCGATTGTAGCGGCGCGGCTGCGCTTGCCGGATTGGGCTGAGGCGCTCTTCGATCTTGAGCAAGCGCTCGCCGGTCTCGAACACGCGGCCGAGCGCGTCAATCGCGGCATGGTGAGCCTCAGCTCGGTGTCAGTGGTCGGCAACGCGTTGCGGGGCAATCTTCTCGACGTTTCTACCCCTAACAGGTTGACCCACGCAGCGGCTGACATTCAGCGGATGTGCAGGGCCGGCACGAGTGCCGTCAACCCAGGTGGCTGTGCACTCGTTATGACGTGCATGAAGAAGGCGCTGCATCAGCGTGCACGTTGCCCGCAGCTCCCCGCAAGGCGCACCATCACAAAGCAAGCAGGAGGTAATCGCTGCGCATGATAGTCGTAAGGTGACCATGCGGTGCACTATCACGGCCGTCGCTTTGTGGCTGCTGGCAGCACCACTGTCAGGCTGTGGCGGACCGGACTTAGTTATCGGCGGAAGCGTGCCGTCGACACTCGTTTACGCGTGTAGTGATGGTACTGCGTGTACCACGAACAGCGATTGCGGGGCAGATACGACTGGAGTCTGTGGCTTGTCGACGCCAGTGCCCAGCACCCCCACCCCGACCACTTGTTCCGGCCAAGGTGGAACGTGTGATGATGTCACCATCTTCTGCTGTTCGCCATATACGTGTGTCGCTGGCGATATCTGCGAATGACCGCGTTTGCATTCCGAGCAGGTCGATGTGCGAAATTGACATCGGCCACTTCGTCGAGCAGATGGGGCGTGTAGCGCCTGGAAGAAACGACTCGCCGCACAACCTCGCAGCCGAGACCATGTCCTGAGCACGCAGGGGCGAGGCCGTGAATGTTGAGGTCAACCGGCCGTCGGCTCGATTCGTCTGAGAGGCTGGAGGTCGGGCCATAAGCTTGAGTTCGTCACGGGTGTGTGCTCCAACGGCCTCACGTAGGGAGGTTGCCAGTGAAGCGAATCGTGACGCTCCTGATCTTGAGTCTTACCGTTGGGGCGTTGGCCAAGTTCTCGGCGGTCGAGAACCGCTGGATCCACGCGGTAGCGGATAGCGATGATGGCGGGGACGGTAGCGACAGTGGTGACCAGGGCGACAACGGCAACTGACAATACTGAGGCGACGCGCGCCGGTCAGCCGGTGACTGTCCGTGCGTGGCGAAGACTTCACGCGCACCCGCTGGTTTGGCTCGTGGTACTCGCTATCGTCGCTGCCGCGGCGTGGGTGTCGGTGCGGCAGCGACGCGCCGAGCAATCGGCTTACACCACCGCTGAGGTGAGCCGGGGCAAGATCGTCCGCACGATCAGCACCACCGGCGCGGTCGACCCCGTGATTACGGTGGAGGTCGGTGCCTACGTCTCCGGGACGCTTGTCGCATGCTACTGCGACTTCAACACCCAGGTCAAATCCGGGCAGCTGTGCGCCAAGATCGATCCCCGCCCGTATCAGGTTGTCGTGGATCAAGACGTTGCCAACCTGGCGACGGCCGAAGCCCAACTGCGGAAGGACCAGGCCAATCTCGTCTACGGCAAGATCGCGTACCAGCGTGACCTCGGGTTGCTCAAGCATGGCGTAGTTTCTCAGGATGCAGTTGACAACGACAAAAGTGTCTATGATCAAGATCAGGCTCAGGTCAAGCTCGATGAGGCGACGATTCTCCAACGTCAAGCGGAGCTGCACGCGGCGCAGGTGAACCTGGACTACACCAACATCGTATCTCCGGTGGATGGAATCGTCGTCGCCCGCAACATCACGATTGGGCAGACCGTCGCCGCGAGCTTTCAGACACCGACCCTGTTTCTCATCGCTCAGGACCTTGCCAAGATGCAGGTGGACACGAATGTAAGCGAATCCGATGTCGGTGCCGCCCGGGTTGGCCAGAGGGCGTCGTTCACCGTCGAGGCCTTCCCGAAGCGCACGTTCTGGGGGGAAGTCACGCAAATCCGCAAGGCGCCTATCACGGTACAGAACGTCGTAACCTACGACGTCGTTGTGATTGTCGACAATTCCGATCTCGCGCTGCTCCCCGGCATGACGGCGAATACCAGCATCATTACCGACGAGCGCGATGACGTGGTGCGGGTTCCTCTGCCAGCGCTCCGCTTCGCGCCGCAGGGGCTCCGTCAGGCAGAGGAGCACGCCGGTGGCACCAGCCATCGGGCTGGGAAAAAGGCCGAATCGGGCGTGTGGCTGCTGCAGGAGGGGCAACTCCATCGGGTCCCGGTGACCATCGGTTTGACGGACGCGACCTTTGCCGAGGTCGTCCAGGGCGATCTCAAGCCGGGCGACCCAGTCGTAGTAGACGAGCTTGGCCGAAGCGAGCCGAACGGCAATGGCCCGCAAAGCGCGCGCCCACATTTCCACTTCTGATGCCTGCAAAGGGCCCAGCCGATGCCGCAGCCGATCATTGACGTGCGTGAGGTCACCAAGGTCTATCGACTTGGCGACGTCGAGGTCCATGCGCTCCGCGGGGTGAATCTCACCGTCGCGGCCGGCGAGTTCGTCACGATCATGGGCGCGTCGGGCTCTGGGAAATCGACGCTGATGAATCTTCTCGGCTGCCTCGACCGGCCCACCCACGGCCGCTACGTGCTCGATACGGTCGACGTTGCGGCCCTGGACGAGCCGTCCCTGGCCCGCATCCGCAGCCGTCGCATCGGCTTCGTCTTTCAAAGCTTCAATCTGCTCGCGCGCACCAGTGCGATCGAGAACGTGGCCTTGCCGTTGTTCTACTCCGGTCAATTGACGGACAGCGCCGCCCGGGCGCGTGAGGTGCTCGGCCTTCTGGGTCTCGCCGGCCGAGAGCGCAGCTTGCCGAATCAGCTATCGGGTGGCCAACAGCAGCGGGTCGCGATCGCACGCGCCCTGATCAACAACCCGGCGATCCTGCTCGCGGATGAGCCGACCGGAAATCTCGACTCACAGACCGCGAACGAGATCATGACGACCATCCAGACGCTTAACCGCGAGCGTGGGTTGACGGTCATTTTGGTCACGCATGAGGCGGACATCGCCGCCTTTGCAGATCGGACCATCACAATGCGAGACGGGCTCATCGTTTCTGATCAGCGCCAGGCCGCGATCACCGCGCCGCCGGTGTCGAAATCTTCAGCAAAAGGTTCGGCACCAATTCCGGATGTTCCGCGGGTCGCACTCGGCCAGTTGTGGTCCTTCGCCCGGATGGCGCTGGTTGCGGCGGGCCGGGCACTCGCGCGCAACAAGCTGCGGTCCGCATTGACGATGTTGGGTATTTTCATCGGCGTAGCGGCACTGATCGCCATGGTTGCCGTCGGCCAAGGAGCCAATGCCGCCGTTGAGGCGCAGATCGCGAGTCTCGGCACCAATCTCCTCGTCGTGTTGCCGGGGGCGACCACCGCCAGCGGCGTGCGCGCCGGCTTTGGGAGCGCATCGACCCTCACTGTGGGTGATGCTGCCGCCATTCAGAAGGAAGATTCCGCCGTCGCCACCGTCGGGTATCTGGACCGTCAGGTCGGGCAAATCATGTACGGAAACAAGAATTGGAGCACCAGTATACAGGGAGTCACCCCCAGCTATCTGGCGATCCGGAATTGGCAGGTGATTGCCGGGCGGCCGATGTCCGACGATGACGAGCGCGATGCCAATCGGGTGTGTCTCCTCGGGCACACCGTCCTGGAGAATCTATTCGGCGAGCATCAGAACCCGGTCGGCGCCACGATTATCGTGAAGGGTGTCCCTATGGAGGTGATCGGCGTCCTGGAGGGAAAAGGGCAATCGGGGTTCGGCCAAGATCAAGATGACGCGATCTTGATGCCGTTCACCACGGCAGAGCTCAAGGTGCTTGGCGTGGCGTCACCCAGCCAGGTGCCGACGCCGAGCAACATCGTTTTTACACCGCTCGTCAACCCGTTCGGCTTGCAGCCGAAACTGACCGGGTATGTCCACATGATCTACGTGCAGACGAGAACTCCGCGGTTGGTGCAGACGGCTTTGCAGGAAGTCACCGACACGCTCGCGCGCCGACACCGTGTTCAGCCTGGACAGGACAAAGACTTCAGCGTGGCCAATCTCAGTGACATTACCAGCGCCGCGGAAGACAGTAGTCGCATCATGGCCCTGCTGCTGGCGACGGTTGCGTCGATCTCCCTCGTGGTTGGGGGCATCGGCATCATGAACATCCTGCTGGTCTCGGTGACCGAGCGCACCCGCGAGATCGGCGTCCGCATGGCGATCGGTGCACGACGCATCCACGTCCTGCTGCAGTTCCTCGTCGAGGCCGTGCTGCTGAGCGTGATCGGTGGCGTCTGGGGCATTGTCACGGGCGCCGCCGTTTCAAAAGTGATCTCAGCGATAGCCGGTTGGCCGACGCTGCTCTCGCCCACGGCGATGGGTGGCGCCTTCATCTTTTCCGCGGCCGTCGGGGTCTTCTTCGGCTATTATCCGGCGCGCCGGGCTTCGCTTCTCAACCCCATCGAAGCGCTCCGCTACGAGTAACGCCGTCTGGAAATTGCGCGCCATGAAAATCTCAGTGCGGGGGCTTTGCCGAAGAAATGCCCCCTCGAGACGCAGCCTTCGGCTGCTACTCGGGGAGACGGGTTGTTTTTCGCGGCACGCCACTGTGCCGGTTGACCCGGGTAGGGAGCGAAGCCAACGTATCGAGGGCCACTATCGGCAACGCTCAGAGGCGGAGAGACTCGCACGTGCCGGCCGGAGCGCCTGTGCCGCGTGCCTGTGCGTGCTGTTGAGCGCGTGCGCGGTGGGGCCCGACTTCGTCCGGCCCGCACCGCCGAGTGTCCAGAGCTACACCGAGACCGAGACGCCCGAAGCGTTGGCACCCGGCTCGGGCGAGCCGGAGCAGCACTTTGCGCTCGGGCAAGAGATCTCCACGGAATGGTGGCAGCTCTTCCGATCGCCGCAGCTCACCGACGCGGTACAACAGGCCATCGCCGGCAATCAGACGCTGGCCCTCGCCGAGGCCACGCTCGCGCAGGCCCAGGATGCGCTGGTGCAGGCCCGGGCGGCCTTCTACCCGCAGATCGACGCCGCCGCCAGCGCGACGCGCCAGCAGCCGAGTTCGTCCGGGTCGCCTAGCACGTCAACGTCGGCGTTCAATCTGTTCTCGCTGGGTCCGAGCGTCAGTTATGCCCCCGATGTCTTCGGTGGCACGAGGCGATCCGTCGAGCAGAAGGCAGCGCTGGCTGAGAGCCAGGACTATCAACTCGCGGCGGCGTATCTGACGTTGACGGGCAATGTGGTGACGCAAGCGATCACGGTTGCCGGCGTCCGACTGCAGATCAAAGCTACCGAAGAGCTCATCGCCGACGATGAGAAAAACCTGAGTCTCGTGCGCACGGAGTTCGACGCCGGCAAGGCGGCTCGCACCGATGTGCTCAGCGCCGAGAGCCAGCTGGCGAACGACCGTGCGCTATTGCCGCCGTTGCGCCAGCAGCTGAGCGCGGCGCGCCACGCCTTCTCGATTCTGATCGGGAAGTTTCCGGCCGAGTGGTCGCCACCCGACTTCGAGCTGGCAGATTTGACGCTCCCCGGTGAGCTGCCGGTCCGACTGCCGTCGGAGCTGGTTCACCAGCGTCCCGACATCTTGGCGGCGGAAACCACCCTGCACGCCGCCAGCGCTGCGATCGGCGTGGCTACCGCCCAACTGTATCCATCCATCACGCTCTCGGCTTCGGTCGGTCAAGAGGCGACGACGACCGGCGCTCTCTTCGACAGCGCGAGTACCGTTTGGAACCTCACCTCGGGGCTGACGGCTCCCATCTTTCATGGCGGAGCGTTGGAAGCGCAGAAGCAGGCCGCCATCGATGCCTACCGTGGCTCACTCGCCACGTATCGCCAAACTGTCCTGCAGGCCTTCGGCCAAGTCGCCGATACCTTGGAGGCGCTGGCGTACGACGCCGATCTCGTCGCCGCCGAACGACACGCGCTGGACGTCGCCGATGCCTCTCTGGCGCTGCAACGCATCAGCTATACCGCTGGAAAGTCCAGCGTCCTGCAATTGCTCGATTCCGAACGCCTTGACCAACAAGCGCGGCTCGGATACGCGCGAGCCTTGTCCCAACGCTACCAGGACACAACGCAGTTGTTTGTCGCCACCGGCGGCCCCTGGTGGGATGCTGCGGCGCGCTCCGAAGCGATCTCCGGCATGAAAGGTCCCACGTTGCTGCGGAACGAAAGCCCACCAGCCTCCCGCTAGTCCAGGGTCGCGGCTTGTCGCAGGTCGATGGAACGCCACCCCGGCTTGCTCAGCGCGACGCACGCCACCGCCGTCCGATTAGCCGAAAGGGGCACACACATTGAACCCTACGCTGCGATCGCACAGGCCTGCAGTAATTTTCTCCAGATCACTCGCGACGGACTGTGTCCGTCGCATCCCACCAGCCGCACACGGCCCAAATGCTTGCCCCCGCATCCCAAAGTGGCTATTGGCGTTCCGAGACAAGCGGCAGGCCGTCACTGGGCTGGCCAAGCAACTGGGCACCTCGACGACCGAGGTGATGATTGCAGTGTTGAGCGCGGGCCTGAAAGCGGCAAGGAAGCTGCGCGCTGGGCGGCGCCTCCGCCGACCATTCGCGGAATGATGAACGACCAAGACCACGCAACATGAAATGGAAAATCGCAGACGTGCGTGCATGCTGTATGGCATCGGCGGCATTATCCTGCTGTTAGGTTTGAGTAGCGCCTTCCTGATCTATCGGGCGGCTGAGAATGAGTCGCCCGGCTACGAAGAAAGCACTCCATTTAGTCCTGAATATTCCAAACAGAATTTACGACAGTTGGAACTCTATGGCGGCGAAGCAAATGTGCTTGCGTATGAGACCAGGCTTTGGTTTATCGGCTTATGGCATGGGAAATCGCTCGCATTCATAGTGGCTTGGGCCACTATTCTCTTGGCATTTGGGTGTTTCTATGCAGCCGATCATCCGCCGTGACGTCGTCGCGATTGAGACATTCGGTGGGGTAAGAGAATGGAGAGATGATGGTGTGACGCCAGACCTATTCGTACCTCGAGCGTTGAGGGGGTCAGGCCTTGAACGTGGACTTTTCCCGATCACGTGCCCACAGAACGAACACCTAACGCGCAGAAGGCGGTGGACTTGTTCCGCGCAGCGGCCCGTGTATCCGACCTCCCGTCCTCAAAGCAAGCTGATCGTAGGAGGCCCCTGCGGATCGCGTCACGCCGCTTGCAGGCGGCGTTCGAGGACGCGCAGGCTGGCTTGTTGGCCCATGAGGACGAGGCGGTCGCCGACCTCGATGCGCGCGTCGGGGGGCGGGTTGAACAGCATCTCGCCGTCGGCGCGCTTGATGGCGATGACGATGATGCCCATCTCTTCGCGGATGCGCGAGGTCTGGAGCGTTTCTCCCGCTGCGAGCTCGCCGCCGGCCACCGTCACCTCCTCGATCTGCAGCTCCAAGCTGCTGTAGTGCGTCGCCAGGTCGATCACGTCGAGGACGGCGGGCCGCAGAAGCGCGTGGGCCATGCGATGGCCACCGATCACGTAGGGCGAAACAACGCGGGTGGCGCCGGCGTGCAGCAGCTTGCGCTCGCTGCGGTCGTCCTCGGCGCGTGCCACGATCAGCAGATCCTTGTTCAGCTCGCGCGCCGTCAGGACGACGTAGACGTTGTCCGAATCCTTCGAAAGCGCCGCCACCAGGCCCCGCGCGCGCTTGATGCCGGCAGCCTCCAAGATGGTGTCCTCCGTCGCGTCGCCTTGGACAAAAGCGAACTGGGCGTCCTCAAGGTCGCGCAAGGCGTCGGGGTCGCGCTCGATCACCACGAAGGGCGCGGGTTTCGCCACCAACTCCTTGCAGACGATCCGCCCCATGCGTCCATAGCCACACACCAGGAAGTGGTCCGTCATCTGCGCAATTTGCCGTAACACTTTTCGCCTCCCAAAGGCGCGCCGAATCTCGCCTTCAATGACCTGCCGCGCCGCCAGGCTGGCGGCGTAAATGACGACGCCGATGCCGCCGACGATCAAGGCCATGGTGAAGAATCGACCGGCGGTGTCGAGCGGCTGCACCTCGAAATAGCCGACGGTGGAGATGGTGATCACCGTCATGTACAGGGCGTCCACGAAGCCCATGCCGGCAATCAGCATGTAGCCGGCGACACCCGCAACGATGACGCCTAAGAGCGCCCCCACTGCGCGCACCGCCACCGATCGCTGGCCCATGGGTTCTCTCTCTTCGCGCTCAGCGCGTATAGCACGAACTCCAGCCAATCGGTAACGGCCGGATCGGAGAGTTCTTCAAGCAGACAAGGGTTACAACGGTTGGCAGGCATTGTCTTTTCAGCTCAGAAGAATAGAGTGCGCCGGGGAAACCGGTTACCCTGGTTCAAACGAGGTGGGGTATGCAACTGGAGGGGTGGAATGAGTCAGAGAGTGGTTGAGGGGTTGTTGGGGCGCCTCCTGACCGATGAAGATTTCCGGCACCGGTTCTACTTGCAGCCCGCCGCAACCTGCCGGGACGGCGGCTTCGACCTGACCAGCCGAGAGTTGGAAGCGCTGCTGGGGCTGGACGAAGCCGATGTCAGCGACTTCGCTAAACGGCTCGCTCCACGAATCGTGCGGGCCGCGTTCAACCAAGTGAGCCGCTTACTTCCCCAGACGAAGGAAACCGGCGACTACAGGGTGGCTAGAAATCAGCGTCGTCAACTGATCGTCGCCCGCTGAAATCCAGGAATGACGATACCGGGGCGTACAGCCGCCTTGACGAGAACATGTGAAAGACGTTAAACGATCTGCGGCAGGTCGGTAACCCCCGTTCGGTTCCCCCGCCGAACAACGCCTCAACTGGGCGGCCGACCTGCCGCAGCACCTGAAGGGGCTTAGTTCGTCGACCGCAAGAAACAGGCGATCCGCCGGGAACGGGTTCACTTATGGAGTTTGCACTGGCACCGAACCAACGCGCCTTGCGCGCCGAGGTCCGCGAATTTCTGCGCCAGGCGCTGCCGCCGGAAGGCGAACGCGAATTGGAGGACTCCTGGATCGTCGGCTTCTCCAAGGAGTTCTCAGCGGCGCTGGGGGCACGCGGTTGGATCGGCTACACCTGGCCGAAGCGCTACGGCGGCCAGGAAGGTTCCTACCTGGAGCGCTTGATCATCACCGAAGAACTGCTGCGGACCGGAGCCCCCGCCGCGGCGCACTGGGCGGGTGACCGTCAGATTGGTCCGGCCTTACTGGCGTACGGCAACGACGAGCAACGCGAGGAGTTCTTGCCGCGCATCGTCCGCGGCGCGCTCGTCTTCTGCCTCGGCATGAGCGAGCCGAACGCCGGCTCCGATCTGGCCGCGCTGAAGACGCGCGCCACCGAGGACGGCGATTTCTACGTCATCGACGGCCACAAGATCTGGACCAGCTTTGCGCATCAAGCCGATTACTGTTACCTGGTGGCGCGCACGGATCCGCAGGCACCGAAGCACAAAGGCATCAGTGAGTT
>Ga0326728_10019610_pt1 | contig 13087 bp, 8 predicted proteins | sample MB3enrmetagenome_FD_207602 | JGI IMG/M metagenome (GOLD analysis project Ga0326728, IMG submission 207602) | Lab enriched peat soil microbial communities from McLean, Ithaca, NY, United States - MB31MN | ecosystem: Environmental > Terrestrial > Soil > Wetlands > Peat | place: USA: New York...
TTGGTAACTTTTCCGTCGGCGGTGGTGAGCGATGCGGCATCGACACTCCACTGTTTGGCGGCCATCTGGATGAGTGCCTGGCGGGCCGTGGCGGCCATGCTGCGCAGGCGCGGCCCCATCTGCGGCGTGGATTGGCTGCCGAAGGTGCCCATGTCGTAGGGAACGAGGTCGGTGTCGCCCATGACCATGGTGATGGTGTCGAAGGGAACCATCAGTTCTTCGGCCACCAATTGCGCCAGCGAGGTGCGGATGTTCTGTCCGATTTCGACCTTGCCGGTGAAGACGGATATCTTGCCGTCGGCCGCGATGTGCAGCCACGCGGAGACTGCGGTGGGTACCTGCTGGCGACCGCCGAAACCGCCGCCGGCCTCCTGCGCGAGGACATGCTCGCCGGTGAGGCAGACCAGCAGGCCACCGCCGAAGAGTTTAAGGAATGTTCGACGGTCGAGCGCGAAGCAGCGCGGGGCGTTGCTGGGTTCGGGAAGAGCGAGATCGACAGGACCGCTGAGAAGGGTGTTCATCGTGCACCGCCTTTCGCCATGGCATGGGAGGCTTGCTGCACCGCCTGAACGATGCGCGGATAGGTGCCGCAGCGGCAGATGTTGCCATTCATCCGGGCCCTGATCTGCGCTTCGCTGGGATTGGGCAGCTCATGCAGCAGGGCGGTGGCGCGCATCACCATTCCGCTGGTGCAGTATGCGCATTGGTAGGCCCCCACATCGAGAAATGCCTGTTGCACGGCAGTCAGCTTGCCATTTTGCTCCAGGCCTTCGATGGTTGTGATCTTCTTGCCGGCGGCGTCCGAGACGAGCGTCTGGCAGGAGTGAACGGCCTGGCCGTCGAGGAGGACGGTGCAGGCTCCGCACTCGCCCTCACCGCAGCCGTACTTGGTCCCGGTGAGGTCGAGGCGGTTGCGCAGGACAGAGAGCAGGGTCTCGTCGGCGGGCGCGGTGACGTGCATCTTTGCGCCGTTGACAGTCAGAACATAATCGCTCATCTTGGGCTCCAAGCGGGGCGTGCAACCCTTTCCAGGCCCGGTAAGCGAGCCCAAGGAAGGTATTGCAGTGAAGGATACGCCGCGGTCGCGCAATTTGCACCCATGACGACTAGCTAAACAGGAACTCCTTGCTGCGCAGGTCTTTGACGGTATCGCGCAGCTTGACTGCCTTCTCGAACTCGAACTTCTTGGCGGCCTCGCGCATATCGGATTCGAGGTTGGCAATGTAGGCGTCGAGCTCGGCCTGCGTGGCAAACTCGGGAATGCCTTCGGCCTCGTCGGTGAGGTCGATGTAGTCGGCCTTCATGATTCCCGCCAGGCCCATCTCCAGCGGGCGGATGATGGACTGCGGCGTGATGCCGTTTTCTTGGTTGAAGGTAAGTTGCTTCTCGCGCCGCCGGTCGGTCTCGTCGATGGCGCGCCGCATGGAGTCGGTCATATTGTCGGCGTAGAGAATGGCTCGACCTTCGACGTGGCGTGCGGCGCGGCCGATGGTCTGGATGAGCGATCCCTGCGAGCGGAGGAATCCCTCTTTATCGGCGTCGAGAATGGCAACCAGCGAGACTTCAGGCAGGTCGAGGCCCTCGCGTAGCAAATTGATTCCGATCAATACGTCGAATTCCCCCTTGCGCAGGTCGCGCAGCAGTTTTATACGTTCGATGGTCTCTATCTCGGAGTGCATATAGCGGCAGCGCACGCCTACTTCGGTGTAGTAGTTGGCCAGGTCCTCGGACATTCGTTTTGTAAGTGTAGTTACCAGGACGCGTTGGTTAAGCTGCGCCCGCGTGCGAATTTCCGCCAATAAATCGTCGATCTGTCCTTTGACGGGACGGACTTCCACCTGCGGATCGACAAGTCCAGTGGGGCGGATGATCTGCTCCACCACAACCCCGGAGGATTTGGTGAGTTCGTAGGGGCCGGGCGTGGCGGATACGTAGATGATCTGTCCGGTGCGGCTCTCGAATTCCTCGAATTTCAGCGGGCGATTGTCCATCGCGGAGGGCAGACGAAAGCCGTAATCCACCAGGTTCTGCTTGCGCGAGCGGTCGCCGTGCCACATGCCGTGAAGCTGCGGAATGGTGACGTGAGACTCATCGATAAAGAGCAGGAAGTCGCGGGGGAAATAGTCAATTAATGTAGGTGGAGGCTCGCCTGGCTGACGGCCGGAAAAGTGGCGGGAGTAGTTCTCGATGCCGTGGCAGTAGCCTACGGATTTAATCATCTCCAGGTCATACCTGGTCCGTTGATGAATTCTTTGCGACTCTACTAATCGTCCTTGCTGTTCCAACTCTTTCTCCCATACCTCCAGTTCCGCGATAATAGAATCCGTGGCGGCGCGCTTGCGTTCGGGTTGCACCACATAATGCGTCTTTGGATAGATTGGAAGCCTTGAGTATTTCTGGCGCACGGTGCCGAAGAGCGGATCGATCTGCGATAGCGAGTCAATCTCGTCGCCGAAAAGCTCGATGCGGTAGGCATTTTCATCGTAGGTTGGGTAGACTTCGATGATGTCGCCACGAACGCGGAATGTGCCCCGGCGGAAGTCGATGTCGTTGCGGTCGTAGAGTATCTCGACCAATTTCCGCGTAATATCTTCGCGCTTGATATTCTGTCCGCGCTCCAGCAGAAGAAGCATTCCGTAGTAGGCCTCGGGCGAACCCAGGCCGTAGATACAGCTTACCGAGGAGACGATGATTGCGTCGCGCCGCTCGAAGAGGCTGCGCGTTGCAGAGAGGCGCAATTTATCCAATTCTTCGTTTACGGTTGCTTCTTTCTCGATGTATAAATCGCCGGCGGGAATATAAGCCTCGGGCTGGTAGTAGTCGTAGTAGGAGACAAAGTACTCGACTGCATTGTTAGGAAAGAATTGCTTGAACTCGTGGTAGAGCTGGGCGGCCAGGGTCTTGTTGTGCGCCAGGATGAGGGCGGGGCGCTGCACCTGCTCGATGATCTTGGCCATGGTGAAGGTCTTGCCGGAGCCGGTGACGCCGAGCAGTACCTGGTCCTTCTCGCCCGCCGCCAGACCGGCCACTAGCTCGCCGATGGCGCGCGGCTGGTCGCCCTGGGGCGTATACGTAGTGGCAAGCTGAAAGTCCATCTCTATAGGATAACTAAGGACAGGTTCGAGGTTCGAGGTTCAAGGTTCAAGGTTCGAGGGAAGAGCAAAAACTTGATGGAGGAATGATGGGCGTGATGGAGCTGTGGCTGGTGCGGCATGGGGAGACGGAGTGGAGCGCGGAGGAGAGGCACACCAGCCGGACCGACCTTCCGCTGACGGCGCATGGGCGGGAACGCGCGGCGGAGTTGGGGAAGTTTCTGGCTGGGACGAAGTTTGCAGCCGTGCTGTGCAGCCCGCTGAGGCGCGCGCGGGAGACATGCGAGATCGCTGGATTTGGCGTTGTGGCTGTTGTCGATGAAGGGCTGAGGGAGTGGGACTACGGCGTCTATGAGGGGCGAACCACGCTGGAGATTCAGAAGGAGATTCCCGGCTGGTCGGTGTGGAAGGATCCCATCCCCGGAGGCGAGACGGTGGAGCAGGTGGGTGCGCGCGCCGACGGCGTGATCGCGCGGGCGCTGGCGGCGGCCGGGCCGGAGACGGACGATGTGGCCCGCGTCGCGCTGTTTGCCCATGCGCATATTCTGCGCATTATGTCGGCGCGCTGGATTGGGCTCGGGCCGTGCGGCGGCAGCCTGTTTGCGCTAGGGACAGGCAGCGTCAGCGTGCTGGGGTGGGAGCGGGAGACGCGCGTGATTCAGAGTTGGAACCGCAGGTTTGAGGAGTAAGGTGGAAGTTGCGATCTTGAATCCATTGCGATACTCGAGCAAATGCAAGTACAACTACTAACGACTGAGATTCTGGCTACGCCAGAATGACGACTTTCGGAGTTAAGCCGGAATGACAAAGAAAGATGGGGTACACCAATGATGAGTCGAATGAAGTGGATGGTTACGGCGGTGGTGATGTTGGGAATGGCTTGCGGCGTGCAGGCGCAGCAGGCGAAGGGCATTGCGTTCCAGCGGGCGCAGCACCTGAAGCGCGGGGTGAACCTGAGCAGCTTCTACGCGCAGACGCGGGACCTGTCACAGGCGCGGCTGGACGCGTACATGACGACGGCCGATATGCGCGCGCTGAAGGCGGCGGGGTTCGACCATGTGCGGCTGAGCATCAACCCGGCGCTGCTGATCGCCAGCCCCAAGACGGGAACGCTGCGCGATGGGCCGATGGCGTCACTGGACAAGACGGTGGGGCAACTGCTGGACGCGGGGCTGAATGTGCTGCTGGACATCCACGCCGAGGAGGACTGGAAGGCTGGGCTGACCCACGGAGACGACGGCGCGTCGAACCTGTATTCTTTCTGGCTGAACTTTGCCGCGCACTATGCCAAGACCGATCCCGACCGCGTCTTCTTCGAGATCCTGAATGAGCCGTCGATGGACGACCTATACCGCTGGGAGGGCATCCAGGACCGCGCGGTGGCGATGATTCGGCGAGTTGCGCCGCGCCACACCATCATTGCGACAGCAGCGGCGTGGGGCCACCAGGACGGGCTGCTGGCGATGGAGCCGGTGCGCGACGAGAACGTGATCTACACCTTCCACGACTACGATCCGATGTGGTTCACCCACCAGGGCGCGACCTGGTCCACCACATCGTGGGCGTTTACGCACGGCATTCCCTATCCTTCGACGCCGCAGAACATCCTGCCGGTGCTGAGCCAGGAGCCGGACGAGCGGGTGCAACTGGAGCTGGAACGGTACGGCGAAGACCAGTGGGGCCCGGCGCGGGTGCAGGCAGAGGTGGACGCAATCGCGAAGTGGGCCGCGGAGCGCAACGTGCCGCTGTACTGCGGCGAGTTTGGCGCATTCAAGGACCACTCCGACCCGAAGATGCGCGCGGCCTGGATCAACGACACGCGCTCGGCATTGGAGTCCAGGCAGATTGGCTGGGCGATGTGGGACTACGACGGCAACTTCGGCCTGGCAAACAAGAGCAGCGCGGGGATCGTATTCGACCCGGCGATCCTGCAGGCGCTGGGGATGGGGAAGTAGATTCGAGATTCGATGTTCGAGGTTCAAGGTTCGAGGGGCCGGTAGAATGGAGGCATGGTTCCACGGCTTCTGGTCTTCGATCTGGACGGCACGCTGATCGACTCGCAGATCGACCTTGCGAACTCGATTAACGCAATGCTGGTGCATCTGGGCAAGCCGGAGTTGCCCCATGCGGTGTTGCTGGGCTACATCGGCGACGGGGCGACGATGCTGGTGCGCCGCGCGCTGGGCGATCCGGAGGGCGACGTTCACGACGAAGAGGTTGTGAACGAGGCGCTGGAGTACTTCCTGGCGTACTATCGCGTGCATAAGCTGGACTTCACGACCGTGTACGACGGGGTGGAGGAGGCGTTGGCTGCGATCCGCGCGGAGTGGCCGGGGATTGCCATGGCGGTGCTGACAAACAAGCCGGTGAACCCGTCGCGCGAGATCTGCGCGCACTTCGGGCTGGACCGGTATTTCTTCCAGATTTACGGCGGCAACAGCTTCCATACTAAGAAGCCGGACCCCTCGGGACTGCTGGCTCTGATGGCCGAGGCCTCTGCGCTGGATCGGGCGGCGGCGAACATCACGCCGACCGAAACGGTGATGATCGGCGACTCGGAGGTGGACATTCTGACAGCGCGCAACTGCGGAGCGCGCTCCATTGGATGCAGCTACGGTCTGGCTCCTCAGAGTCTTTCGGCAGCGGCTCCGAATGCGATCGTCGGCACTCCCACGGAGTGGCCGGAGGCGCTAGGCCGATTGGCGGAGAGGTAAACGGCAAGAACCCCACTCATCGCCTAGAGCGCGATGAATGGGGCACCCGATGGGTCCAATATCCCTAGTTGATAATGTAGGTCACTGTGGCGCTCTGCGAGGGGATGTTGCCAGAGCCGGTGTAGGTCCCGGTGACGGTGACGGTGTATGTTCCCGCATAGGGGCTGGGGGTGGGGGTTGCGGGCGGAGCGGGCTGGCTGCTTCCTCCGCAACCGGTGGCACCGAGTGCGATTGAGACCGACAAGACCAGCAGGAGCAGACCTCCCAGACGCCGCCGGCGAGGAAGCACGAACAGAAGCAGGGAGGCGATGGTGACCCCCGAAGCTGCGGCGAACCATGGCACTGCGCGGCCCGGAGCCTGCCGCGCCAGCATGGGACCGGAACCGTTGGTTCCGGGCACGTTGGGCAAGCGCAGGCTGGCGCTGATGCCGGTGAGGGTCATGACTGTGGAGCTTGCGGTGGGAATTGAGATGGCGGCTGGAGTAAACGTGACACCGGGCACGTAGCCTGTGTCATCCGACACGGTGGCGGAGAAGACCACGGTGCCGGTGAGGCCGTTAAACGGGGCAACTGTGATGGTGACGGACGGAATGGCTCCGCCCGCCGCAACGGTAACTGTGGTATTGGAACCACTGGGTCCATTGACTGAGAAGCTGGGGCAGGTGCCCGGAGTGACAGAAACGATCAGCGCACTGCTGATGATGGCGCCGTTGGCGTTGGTCGATGCAGCGCCGGTGGCGAGCGCCGGGCCGATGGAGCCCTGGTAGTTCGAGTCGCCTGTGTAGACGGCGGTGATGCTCTGCTGGCCGAGGTTGGAGCACGTGGGGGACCAGGTGTAGGTTGCCACCCCTGATGAGTTGAGCGAGACCGCACTACCCACGGCGACGTTGTTGATCAGGAACTGCACGGTTCCGGTGGGAGTGCCCGCCGCACCGGTCACGACGGCGGTGAACGTACTGCTGCCCGCACTGCCACTGGTGGCCGCAGCAACGGACGAGGACGACGCCGTAAGGTTGGTTGTTGACTGGTTGGCGGCGAGCGATCCGGAGCCGAGCGGAGTGACCAGGTTCCAGTCGGTGGCCAGGTTGTTGAGGTCGACGCTACCCCAGCCGGTGGCCAGATCGTAGCCGGTTCCCGCGGAGTAGCCTAGGGACAGATCGGACGGGCATTCCACCGATCCCGCAACGCATGGCATGGCATTGCTGCCGACCGTTACATCGTGGAAGACGCTGGTGGAGGTGGAATTGTAGTAGGCGGTCTTATTGCCCAGGGCGTAGAGGGTGGGGTTGATGTTTCCTAGCTTGGAGCCTACCTTCTGCTCGACGAGGGCGAGCATGCCGCCGAAGATCTGGGAGTCGAAGGAGGTGCCACCGGCGGGGGTCAGGTCGTTTTTGTCTACACCACTGGCAATGCGGAAACCGTTGCCGCAAGAGCCATTGACACAGAAGAGGAAGGGGTCGTGAACGTCGGAGGCGTCCAGAGAGATGTCGGGCACATCGCGTGCACCGTCGGGCGCGACCGAGGTCGTCATGCCAGAGGCCCCGGCCTCGACCTGCCATGCCGGCTTGGGGAAGAAGGCGCTGGCCCCGCCCCCACCTCCCCCGAAAGCTCCGTAGCTGAGATCGCTCCATGCTGCTTCGGGGATATAGGAGAGCGCGGAACTGACGACATCGGAACCCGATGTTCCTTTCCAGTATTGCGTGCTGTTCCAGGTGGTCCCGGAGCCGGTAGCTTCGGCATCGCCACTGTACATGGTTCCGCCCATGGCAGTCACATAGGGGGAGCTGGCGGGAAAGTCCACGGCCAGGCCCTCGGTGGCTGCAGACTCCGACCCTCCCTCACAGTCGGTGGCGCCCTCGTCGCCAGCCGCCGCCAGAATCGTCTGGCCCTGCGCGTTGGCCTGCTTGAAGAGAGTGTTGAACGAGTTGAGGAAGGACGATCCCCAGCCGGCCTCGCATTGGCCGTAGCTGATGGTGATGATGGGAGCGAGATTCTGGTCGATGGCCTGAGTGATGGAGTAATTGAAGATGTCCTTGCCATTGACGAAGAGAATGCTGGCCCCAGGCGCCATGGCGCCGGACCACTCCAGATCGATGGAAGACTCGTCGAGATCGTCCTGGTTTGGGCTCGGGCAATTGGAACTGGTTTCGGGGGAGCAACTGCTGGCCGCTCCAGGATCTGCACCCTCATGCACCGTGGTGGGCAGGTTGGTGCTGAGGCCTGCGTCGCTTCGGAAACTTGCAACGTCCGACGAGATGATGTCCACCTGGCCCATGACGGCAATATCTCCGCAAGTGGTTCCGGAGGGCACGCTATGGCAGTTGGTTCCGGTCCCGATACCGGCTCCAGTGTAAGAGCCGGTTCCGGCAGATCCGATGGCGGAACTGGCGAGCAGCGCATTCATGTCGTAGATGGTGTAAAGGTCGCCGGGGGCGAGGAAGTGATTGCCTGACAAGGACGATGTGAAGTTGGGCTTGACGATGCTGGAGCGCAGACGCGGCCTGGCGCGGAAGTTGTGCAGCCCGGTGATGGCCCCGACTACACCGGCAAATGCGCTGGGCACGCTGGGCTCGGTGATGTTGGCGATGTGGGACTCGCCGTTGACGGAGAGGCTATGGATACTGGTGGCAAAGGCGATCTGGGCCTGGGCAATGGTGCCATCGAAGGTGATGAACGATCCTCCATTGGCCACGCCGGTGACGGTGAATCCCTGGCTGGCAAGCCAGGCCGTGACCTTTGCAATGTCGTTGCTGCTGAGTCCGTACTGGGCGGCGTACTGTAGCGGCGTGAGCCACTGGTGATAGCGCGGCGAGGCAGGGTTCTGCTGGTCGGCGAGCAATTGGTCGAGCGCGGCCTGCTGCGCCGGACTGGGAGTGAAGCGCAGCGACATCCCCTGTAGCAGGGTCTGCTCGGGAGCAGGACCGAGATCGGTGGCAGTGCTCACCCTGGGCGAGACCGAGCCGGGAATCACGGCCCGGCTGCTGTTGGATACCGTGGCTGTGATGCGGTCGGGAAGGATGTTCTGGGCCGCGGCCGGGGTGAAAGAAACGGCGATTCCGGCAAGGCCGATAAGAAGTGCGGCAAAAAGAAGATGAGGCCGAGAATGGGATGTTCCACGCATATAGAAATCCTGTAATGCAAAAGGTTTGGGCCTAAGCGGCGGACGAATGAATAAGCGCATCAGGTGCGCGGGAGACCCACCGCAAAGTCTGCGACGGGGGTTCCCACGGACTGGTTTACAAGCTTAGACCATCCGGGGCAGGAAATGTTGCGGGAAAGCGTGGGTGGGGGCGCCTGAGGCTAGGCGCGAAGAGTAACCCACTCGTTGTGGGAACATTGATCGAATGACTGTATCTGTTGCTTGCTTCACAGGTACTCGCCGACGTGAGCTTCAATCCATGCAATGGCGTCGTTCTCTCGTTCCTCGTCGGCTGCCATCTCCCGGTATGCACGGAGGAGTTCCTCTTCGCTGGCGTCATTCCAGTTCCGTTCTGCGGATTGGCAGGATTGTGGCAGCGATGGCGACACTCTGTTCCTCCGCAAAGCCTGAGTCACCTAGTTTAGTCGCGTTCGAGGCGGAGCGGGCGAGTTCGTGCTAATCTTGCGCCCATATGCCTGGTTACTTCGAACAATCGCTGGCGCAGTTGAAGAGCTTCGAGGGATGCGTTCCCTGGATGTACCGCGACAGCGCGGGCAAGGTGACGGTTGGGGTTGGACTGATGCTGCCGGATGCGGCGGCGGCCTGCGCGTTGCCCTTCCATACGGCGGATGGATCGGCGGCAACGGCGCAGCAGATCGCAGCGGAGTTTGCGCGCGTCCATGCTCTGACCATGGCAAAGCTGCCCTCGTACTACCGGACCGGCGGATCGCTGGAGTTGCCCGAGACAACGATCGACGAGAAGCTTAGCGCGGTGCTGACAGAATTTGAGGCGACTCTGCGGACCCATTTCACGAACTACGATCTGCTGCCCAACGGGGTGAAGATGGCTCTGCTGGACATGGCGTACAACCTGGGGCCGGCAGGACTGCTGGAGGGGTATCCGCGGCTGATTCAGGCTGTGGAGATAGGGGCATGGGCCACTGCCGCGGCCCAGTGCGCGAGGAGCGGGATCAACGCGGCACGAAATGCGTGGACGCGGCAGCAGATGCTGTCGGCGGTGGTGGGGACGATCCAGGCCGAGGCAGAGGCGGTGGAGCAGGAGGCGGAGGGGTGGCTAAGAAGGGTCTGGCGTGGAGTGAGGCGGGTGATGCGCTGGGGCCGCAAGGACTGCTGCAAGTAAAACCAACGAAGGGTTGATCGGGTATGGTTAATACGTTGGGCTGAGTTTGACGCGGGAGGATTTAACTGTGCGGATGAGTCGATTGGCTAGCGTAGTGCTGGCGTTGGCGATGGGTTGGGGAGTTGCGACGCGGGCGCAGGCCCCAGCCGGGATGACGCAGGACAATGCCGGCTACGCGCAGTATCTGGCTGGATTCGAGAAGCGGACGACGGTGAAGGTGCTGCCCAACGGTCTGACGCTGATCGTCTGCGAGCGGCCAGAGGCGCCTGTGTTCAGCTTCTACACGCTGGTGAATGCGGGGTCGGTGGACGATCCGCAGGGCGAGAGCGGGCTGGCGCACATGTTCGAGCACATCGCGTTCAAGGGAACAACCGAGATCGGCACGACGAACTATGCGGCAGAGAAGGTTGCGCTGGATAAGGAGGAAAAGGCCTACGCCGCGTACGACGCGGAGTACCGCAAGCGGGTGGGCCAGGACGCGAACAAACTGGCGGCGCTGAAGAAGGCCTTCGAGGACGCACAGGCGGAGGCGCAGAAATATGTGGTGCCGAACCAGTTCGCGGAGCTGGCGGAGGAGAACGGCGCGGTCAATCTGAACGCCGAGACCGAGGAGGACTCGACGCAGTACTTCTGGAGCATGCCGGAGAACCGGCTGGAACTTTGGGCGTACATGGAGAGCGGGCGCATTGGGCATCCTGTACCACGCGAGTTCTACAAGGAGCGCGACGTGGTGCAGGAGGAGCGGCGGATGAGCGTGGACTCCAGGCCGATTGGGGCGCTGGTGGAGCAGTTCCTGGCCACCGCGTACACGGCCCATCCCTATCGCGTTCCCACGGTGGGCTGGGAGAGCGAGATCAGCCAGGTGAACGCGACCGAGGCGGCGGCCTTCCACGCCAAGTACTATGTGCCGTCGAACATTGTGGTGGCAGTGGTGGGGGATGTGAAGGCGGCGGAGGCTATGCCGATGCTGACCAAGTACTTTGGCGCGATCCCAGCGGGGCCCAAGCCGGAGCCGATGGCCACCGTGGAGCCGCCGCAGATGGCCGAGAAGTCAGTGACAATCCACGAGCCGACACAGCCGTTCTATCTGGAGGGCTACCACAAGCCGGACTACCGCGATCCGGACAACTCGGTGTATGACGCGATTACGGACATCTTCTCCAACGGACGCACCTCGCGTCTGTACACCAGCCTGGTGCGCGACCAGAAGATCGCGGCGGAGGCCGAAGGATTCAGCGGTTTTCCCGGCGAGAAGTACCCGGGTCTGTTCGCCTTTTACGCCGTGCCGGTTCCGGGACACACGCCGGACGAGATGCGCGACGCGATCCACAAAGAGATCGACAGGCTGAAGACCACCGACGTGACGGACGAGGAGTTGCAGCGATTCAAGACGCGCGCGCGTGCCGGTCTGCTGCGCGGACTGGACGACAACGAGGGTTTGGCGACCGATCTGGCCACCTATCAGACACGTTACGGAGACTGGCGCGAGATGTTCCGCGAACTGGACCGGATCGACAAGGTGAGCAAAGCGGACGTTCGCCGGGTGGCCAACAAGATTTTTGTGGAGAGCAACCGTACCAGCGCGCGAATTGAGTTTGCTCCGCCCGCACAGGCGGGTGGGCAGAACGCAGGAGGCGCGAAATGAAGGGCGTATCGAATACATTCCGTAAGTACTTTGCGCTTGCAGTTGTGGTTTTCGGGTTGCTGGCGACCGGCACATGTGTGATGGGGCAGAGCGCGACACGGGTCAAGGCTGCTCCGGCGACGGCTGCGAAACCCACAGGACAGAGTTCGCCAGCGCAGGCCCAGCCTTGGAAAAAGATCGCGATCCCGCCGTTGCACGCCTTCAAGCCGCAGCAGCCGAAGCGCATTGAGCTGGCCAATGGGCTGGTGATCTTTCTGCAGGAGGACCACGAGCTGCCATTCGTCGACGGAAGGATCCTGGTCCGCGGCGGTAGCCGCGACGAACCGGCCGCGAAGGTGGGCCTGGTGTCGATGTACGGCGAGGCCTGGCGCACCAGCGGCAGCACGGCGAAGAGCGGCGACCAGCTGGACACGGAGCTGGCGGAGAAGGCGGCCAGCATCGAGACCGGCGGCGGAGAGGCCAGCACCTCCGTTAGCTGGGGAAGCTTCAAGCAGGACTTCGACAGTGTCTTCGGCGAGACGATCGATCTACTGCTGCATCCGGCCTTCAAGGCGGAGAAGCTGGCAATGGCGCAGCGTGCGATGGCCACCGGCATCGCGCGCCGCAACGACGACCCGGGGGACATCGCCGACCGTGAGGGCGTCAAGCTGGCCTACGGCAAGGACAGCCCCTACGCCCGCCAGGCCGAGTACGCCACCGTGGATGCGGTGACGGTGGACGACCTGAAGGCGTGGCACGACCGCACGGTTCTTCCCAATGGAATGATCGTCTCGGTGGAGGGCGACTTCGACTCCGCGGCGATGGAGGCCAAGCTGCGCAAGGTCTTTGAACCTCTGGCGCGCGGCACCGTCATCCAGCCGCCGAAGGTTAGCTTTCCCGGGCCCAAGCCGGGGGTCTACTTCATCGACAAGGAAGATGTCAATCAATCCACGGTCGCAATCGTGGGGATGGGCATCCTGCGCAGCAATCCCGACTACTACGCCCTGAGCGTGATGAATGAGGTCTTCTCCGGAGGCTTCGGTTCGCGCGTGGTGCAGTATGTGCGCACCAAGCTCGGCCTGGCGTACGAGGTGGGCGGCAGCATCGGCGCCCAGTACGACTACCCAGGCATGTTCGGCGCGGGGGCCGGCACTAAGAGCGTGAGCACGGTGGCGGCGACCCAGGCGATTCTAGATGAGATTGGCCGATTGAAGACCAAGCCGCCAACGCCCGCGGAGCTGAGCAAGGCCAAGGACCAGGTGATGAACTCGTTCATCTTCCACTACGACACACCGGAGAAGACGCTGAACGAGCAGGTGACGCTGGCGTTTTACGGTTATCCGCCGGACTTTCTGGAGAAGTACAAGGACGGCATTG
>Ga0326728_10019612_pt1 | contig 13087 bp, 9 predicted proteins | sample MB3enrmetagenome_FD_207602 | JGI IMG/M metagenome (GOLD analysis project Ga0326728, IMG submission 207602) | Lab enriched peat soil microbial communities from McLean, Ithaca, NY, United States - MB31MN | ecosystem: Environmental > Terrestrial > Soil > Wetlands > Peat | place: USA: New York...
CAGCTCCTCTCGATCGTCCGTCATCACATCTCTCTTTATTACTGTAATCGTCGGGAAGCGCAACTACCCTGTTGCGCCCCTGCTGCTTTGCGGCGTAGAGGCAGCGATCCGCTTCGCGGATCAGGTCATGGTACCCGTGCCCCTTCTCCGGCACCTCGGTCGCCACTCCGATGGTGAGCGTTACCGGTTCCGTGCTGTCGATGGGTGTGCGCAGCCTCGCCATCTCCTCCGCGATCTTCTCGGCCACCCGTGCGGCCCCCCGCTCCCCCGTGCCAGGAAGGACGCAGGCGAACTCGTCTCCCCCGTAACGCGCGACAAGGTCGCCGGCCCGCTTGGCCGTCCTCTCCAAGGTAGCCGCGACCTGCTTCAAGCAGTCATCGCCCACGAGGTGTCCGTACCGGTCGTTGAACTCCTTGAAGTAGTCGATGTCGATGAGGAGGAGCGACAGCTCCGAACGCTCGCGCATGCCCCGGCGCCACTCGCGCTCGAGGAACTCGTCGAACCTTCGTCTGTTCGATATCCCCGTGAGCCCGTCTGTAGTCGAGAGGTTTTCCAGCATGTCCCAGTAGCGCCTGATCTCGGTGATGTCGCGGAACATCCATATCCTGCCGTACTGCTCCACGCTGTCCTTGCCGAGCACGGGGTAAGAGAACGCCTCCACGAACGTGCCATTATTCAGCTCGAATTCTCCCCGAGCGGTCTCGTCAGGGTGGTTGTAGAGACGCATGAGCTTCTTGTAGAATTCTTCAGGGTTCTTGATGGATGCCATGAGAAAATTGAGGCATTGTTCCGGGTCTTCGGCTCCGGCGACGTCCGCGGGCATGTTCCACAGCTCGAGCAGCCGCTGGTTCTGCGCCACTTTCTGCATCCGGCTGTCGAGCACGAGTATCCCGTCCTGCGAGGAGTGTACGAGGGCTTCGAGGAAGGTCGTCTTCCAGCGGAGGGCATCTTCTGCCCTCTTGCGGTCGGTGATGTCGTGGATCACCCCTGCCGTGCGAAGCGGTTTACCGTCAGCATCGCGGATCGGGGCACCGGTGACCTGCGCCCAGATGACCCGGCCGTCCTTTGTGACGTATCGCTTTTCCGTGTCGTAGATCTCATTCTCCCCGGCAACGTACGCGAGCCAATGTTCGTTTTCTGCCGCGCGGTCGTCGGGGTGCGTCAAATCCACGGGAGTCATCTGCAGCAGTTCTTCGCGGCCGTAGCCGGTGATCTGGCAGTAGCGATCATTAACCTGCAGAAAGCGCTTGTCCGTGCCTATCTGTATGGTGCCCACCGCACTGGTCTCGAAGAAGGCGCGGTAGTTCGCCTCGCTCTCGCGGAGCGCCTCCTCGGCACGTGTGCGCTCGGTGATGTCCCTCACGCTCATGCTCGTTTTCAGGCCACTCCTGTCCCGGTAGACTGCGCTCGATATTTCGGCGGGGAAAACGGTGCCATCTTTTCGCCTGAGATTGAGCTCTCCTTTGAACCTGCCCGTCCGGTCCCTTTCTTCCAGGGCCATCCTGAGCCTTGGGTCGGACATGTCCAAGAGGCCTTCACGCCCCGCCCGGATGATCTCCTCTTCGGTCATGCCGAAGATCTTGCAGGCCTCGGGGTTGACAGCGTGAATGGTACCGTCGGGCGAGGTGATGAACACCCCGTCGATGCTGTTCTCGAAGACGCTGCGGTACCGCTGCTCGCTGTCCCTGAGCGCCTCCTGGGCGCGCGTGCGTTCTGTGACGTCCCGGGCGAAGCCGCAGGCGAACTCGCGTCCTCCGAACTGGACGCGGGTGGCGACGACTTCGACGGGGAACTCGGTGCCATCCTTGCGGCGCTGTATGGACTTGCCGACAAAGGAGCCTTCCTTTCGAAGCCCTTCCCAGAACTCTTTCATCCTCTCCGGGGTCGTCCCCGGGTTGATGTCGCAGATCGATGTCCCGATGAGCTCTTCGCGCTCGTAGCCGAGCGTCCTGCACACGGCGTCGTTGACATAGATGAACCTGTTATCGGTGTCCATCCAGTAGGCGCCGTCGTAATGCACGTCGATCGAATGCTTGAGCAGCCTTATCTCGTCCTCCGCCTTCTTGCGGTCAGTGATGTCCCGAAGGATCGCAAGGGCAAACCGCTCCCCACTTACGGTGAAGGGCGAGACGCTGGACTCGACGAGGAATTTGGATCCGTCTTTCCTGAGGACGGTTTCTTCGTAGAAAGTCGGAAAGGGCTCGCCCACGGCGTGTTTCCTCATCACCTCCGTCATGAAATCGCGGCTCTCGGGGGCGACGACGTCGGTGATCGGTTTGCCGATGAGCTCATCGGCGCCTTCATAACCGAAGAGGGAAACATAGGCGGGATTGGCGAAAGTGCGGATCCCGTTCTTCGATACTGCGATCGCATCACGTGAGTTGTCGAGGAGAGCCCGTAGCTTAGTCTCGCTCTCCCGAAGGGCGAGCTCGGCCCGCCCCTTTATCATGAGCATGAACCCCATGCTTGAGAGTATCGCCACCCCGAAACTCGCCGCGACTGCTGCATTTCGGAACGGCGCGGCCGCGGCAAGCGGCGCTTGGTCATAGGGGACCGCAAAAACCTGTACGAGGCGGATGAGCACAATCAGCCAAGCGACCGCGAACGCCGAGCCCGTCAACCAGTAGGAGCGCCTCTCCCGGGCGGGGGCATCATGAAACAGCATCCAGCTAATGGCTCCGGTCTGGAGCATGGCGAGGAGCGACATGAACACGATGCGATAGATCTGGTTGTCACTGCGAATCAAGAGAAGGCAACACACGACGCACGCGACGGCGGGAGGAAAGAAGAGCATACCCTTGCTATAGGCTCGGCTCCGGAATTGACGGATGGCGGAGTAAAGCAAAGAATAACCCGCAGTCATGCAGGTGTTCGCAACGACGATCGAGACCAAGCTCGGTATAGTCTTGGGGAGACCGACAAGCGCCCAAAAGCCTCCCTGAAAGCCCCAGCCAAGGGCCCACAGGAGGGTGCCGTCCCGCCGAAACTTCCCGGCGTTTATGATGGAGAGCGAGGCCGCTACAATGAGACAGGTGACCGCCATGGCAACATACATGGTATGAAGGTCGATGGTCATTCCTGGCCTCTTCGCCTTGAACTGGCGATCGTCGACATCGGAGATTCCTCGTCCACAGAAGAACCGGATGGCGAAAGACGCGATAAAAGCGTCATGACATCCTGCATCGTTCGTTACTCGGGAGAATCATCATAAGGGTTTCCGGGGCATTGCCCAAAAGCCACTTCTTAGCCATGATGACGTATCCCCTTGCCTCAGGACGTGAAGGTTCTTCTAAGGGGATTGTCGGCCGAAATTGCGCCGCCTTAAGAAGTTCTGACCATACTGACCATATCAATATGAGGGCAACCCTGGCTTACCTTGGCGTGGTTGTTCCCGTCCGCCTAATGCGGGCCTCGACTTGTTGGTGTGGACGTTCGCATGAGCGAATGGAGAGCAAGGGTGGCATAGTTACGGTACCGACCCTGACTCATCGTCTGTATGACACGAATGCCAGATTAATTCTTCAGAGTTCGTGGCGGGCCTCAGCTTGAGGAATACAGGAAGCAGTTCGCACTTTGCTTCACCTACAAAGAGTTGACTTATGGATTCGATGAAAAATGCGGATTGCCGTCTGAAAGCGATTCAGGTGACTGTGATGAATGAGCACCTGGGATGACCGGAACTGCGGGACTATATGCGGGAGTTCCTAACTCGTTGCTTGCCGGTGGACCTCGTCGCGTGGCGGGCAGCGCCATAGGTAGCCACGCAAAACGGGACCAAGTATGTAACAGCAAACTTTATCCAATCGAATGTCGCCATATCCTTACGTACAAAAATATGGTCACCATGATTGATGAGACCAAGAATCGAACCGACGAGTAAGGCTACCTTCACCGACGTGGCGACAGTCTTTTTTTCAACGGCAGCTTTGAAGAATGGGCCCATTCGTCACCGATTCAACTACACAGCCATCGCGATCCCGCCCCAACAACATATCTCTGAGGACAGCAATACAGAGAACATGACCAATGTTCATACGTGGACCATCCTGCCAGCCTGAAGAGTCAAGAGGTCAACTCCTGAGGTCCACCTCCACGTCTTCCGAGACCATCATCTTGCCGTGCTTTGCTTTGGGCACTCGGATGATGCCGTCGACCTCTTCAAGATCGAACCACCACCGCTCCTCTGGGTGGGCCTTGCCGTACCCCATGAGATCATCCCCCCAGATGGCGAGGTTCCTCGCGAGGGAAGAATGTCGCATGGCCCAGCTTACCATCCGGTGGAATGGGGTGTACGGCTTGTTCCAGGGGCACACCGTGATGCAGGTGCCGCAGCTCACGCCGTGCTGGTTACCCACCCTCATGGTGGTACACTTTTTCACGTCAGTGGGCCACTTCTCGTAGCCGTTGTATATCGCCTTGCCCTCATGACCGAGGGCACCGGAGGGACAGTCCCTGGCGCACTTCTTACACTTCATGCAGAAATCCTGCAATCCGAAGTCGATGGGCTTATCCGGGAGTAGAGGAAGGTCCGTGGTCACCACGGCCGCCTTGAAGCGCGGCCCCAAGAACGGATGGAGCACGATATCGCCGATCCGCGACATCTCTCCGAGGCCGGCCCAGAGCAGGACAGGCGGTACCATCACCTGGTAGTCCCGAGCATGATGGGCCCTCGCAGGATACCCCAGCCTTCTTATGTAGTCGGAGAGGATGCAGGCGATGAAGCCCGATGCCGAATAGGACATGAAGCTCATGGAATTGCTGATCCAATCATGGCCGCTTGTGGCATGGGCAGTCGGCCAGTCCTGATCGACGAGGATGGCGACGGCATATTTATGGTTGAGCTCTACCGGCTCGTTTGTCGCGGCGTTGTGCGTGTAGATCGCATACGGCGGCAGCTTGCAGATTCCCACCGCGTCGGCCCTGAGGAAGTAGGCGGTCTCCTTGATATGGGTTGTGAGGAGTTCCGGATTCTCCGGTATCGGGGCCTTATAGGAGGCGACGATTCCATCGACGACGTTCTTCAGATACGTCTGCATAGTGACAAGCGCTGCGGAAAGGGGATGTTTCATGCCGAACCGGGGTCGCTCCCGCTGAATGACCGGACCGTAATCGCCGCGCAAGGCCCTATTGAACCCGCTCTCCCGCTCATCCCTCTTCTCTATCTGATCTTCATTGACAATCGTGGTGGGCCGCTCAACCCTCTTGATCTTCTGCATGGGGAAGTTGTCAAGGACTCGTTTGTGGTAGCCGCTCATAAAGTCCCCACGGTGACGTTTCCCGCCCGGCCAAGGCAGGGAGGAATCAGTTCAAGCCTGACTTACTCACGGACTTTAAAGAAGGGAGACAACCCAGCCCTCTCCCGAAGCCGGGTTGTCTCCAGGCTTTGATCCCGTCTATCTCTTGTCCCACGGGGGAGCTGCCTGCGGCTTCGCCGCCCCTTTTACAAAGGGATAGACTAGCTTGAGCTGTCCGCCTATCCACTGGCTGGCTGTCTGATCAAACACGGCTACGCCATCGGGGCCGTATTTCACGTCGCCCATCGTCGTGTCTTTGAACTCGTGGCCAACCACCGCTGCCTTCACCTTGGCCGAATCGAGGCTGCCGGCACGCTCGATGGCCTGAAAGAGGATTTGAGCGCCCGCATAAAAGAGACCCACGGTCACCGACTGCTTCTGGAATGTATCATGGTAGCGCTTTCCCAGCTCGGCTGCTCCGGGATAGGGAAAACTTTCTGACCAGAATCCGTCCGCGAGGATGTACTCCGCATCCTTTCCGAGAGCCTGCGAAAACTCTCCCTGCCACGTTCCTTTGTACCCGTGGAAGTACTTTACGCTGAACTTGTTTTCCTTCATCTGGCGAACAAAGGTAATAAGGTCCGCCGAGGTGCCGACGATGATGAGGGCATCGACATTCTTGTCTTTCAGCTTGAGGATCTGGGAAGAGTAGTCCTTCGCACCGGCAGCCCACTCTTCGTCAACGGCGAGCTTGTAGCCCGCCTTCTCAGCACTCATCCTGAAAAGGGGAGCCATTGCCTTTCCGTCGGGGGTATCATCCATCATCAAGGCGGGTCTCTCGACCTTGTTCGAGGCTGGCAGGGCTTTCATGACCGTAAAAGGGACTTCGCCTAGGGTAGCCATGTTAAAAAAGAACATAGTAGACCATTTGAACTTCTGCTCGGCCCAGGGCGGGATTATGCAGAGACCGCCATGGAGGTATTTCTTGTACTTTTCAGCGGTTATGCAGTTCGCGATAACGAGCGGCGTCGAATGGCTCGGGAGAAGAAGATCGACCTTCTCCAGCTTGATGAGTTTTTCCACGGCAGCGGCAGCCTTGCCCGCGTCAGACTCGTCGTCGGCTACGACCAGTCTTACGGGTAGTTTCTTTCCGTATTCCTTGACGAAGATGCCCCCCGCATTGTTCACATCGGCGACGGCCTGCTCGTACGTCCACTTCACATCCGCTCCTGGCGCGGCCTGGTTACCAGTCAGGGGGATGCTTGCCCCTATGACTATTTCCTTCTTGTCGGCCCCATAAACCCCGCCGCAGACCAACACCGATACCGCGAGAAACGCCAATAACGACAGCACTCCCTTCATTGCTACCTTACCTCTCATGTCCTCTCCTCCTCTTTGGTTATGGGCATAACACCCCCCTGCGTGAGCGACCTCATGGAACCACTTTGTCCCGCTCTCTCCCCAACATGGCGCCGGCTACACGGGAGCCGACCCCTGCCCTGTGTCGATTTCCACGTCGAACCACCATCTCTTCTTGGGATCGCCCTTACCGTAGCCTAGCAGGTCGTCGCCCCGGATCGCAATGCTTCGAGCGAGGCCTGAGTGACGCATCATCCAGTTGATCCCACGATGGAACGGCGTGTATGGCTTCGTCCACGGGCAGACCGTGATACAGGTGCCACAGCTTGACCCCTTCTTGTTTGCGACCCGCTGGGTCGTGCACTTGCGGACATCCCCCGCATACGCCTCGTAGCCGTTGTGCATAATCTTGTTATCATAGCTCAGAGACTGGGAAGGACACTCCCTCGCGCACTTCTTGCATTTGGCACAGAAGTCCTGCAACCCGAAGTCGATGGGTTTGTCAGGCACCAGGGGCATGTCCGTGGTCACCACTGCGGCCTTGAACCTGGGCCCCATGAACGGGTGAAGGACACAGCCGTTGATCCTGCTCATCTCGCCGAGGCCCGCCCAGAGCAGGATCGGCGGAAAGACGACTTGGTGGTTACTCTGGTGATGGGCGCGTGCCCGGTAGCCGAGCTTACGGATGTAATTGGCCAGGATGCACGAAATGAAGCTTGTCGCCGTGTAGGCCACGAAGCTCATGGAATTGCTGATGTAGTCGTGACCGGTCGATGCCTCAGCGGTTCTGGAGTCCTGGTCGACAAGAACCGCGATGGCGTAGGGGTGGTCAAGGTCTGTGGGCTCCCCGGCCATGTTGTGGCTGTAGACCGCATACGGCGGCAGCTTGCAGATTCCCACCGCATCCGCCCTGAGGAAGTAGGCGGTCTCCTTCATGTGTCTCGAAAGGATCGCGGGATCGTCGGGGGTCAGCGAGCTTCTGGCGGCTACTGGACCGTCAACGATATTGACGAAATTGCCCTCCATCTCGACAAGGGCGGCCGATATGGGGTGTTTCCAGGTGAACCTGAAGAATTCGTTCTTCGCAACCTGGCCATAGTCACCCCTCATGGCACGGTGAAAGCCATGCTCCCTCTCGTCGAACCTCTGTACCTGGTCGTCGAGGATCTTCGTGGTCGGCCTGTCGACCCTTTGGATCTTGTGCATGGGAAAGGGGTCAAGGTCCCGTTTATGATACCCGCTCATAAAGCACCTCCTCTGTTCTCACGGTTCGTTTGCCTACCTTCTGCGCGGAACGCTGACGTCCGCACTCATGGCTTGAAGCTGCCACCCCGCTCGACGCCGATCATCCGTCTCAGCCTCACCCGGAGGAATCCGTTGGGCACGAAGAGAATCACCAGAATAATCAAGGCCCCCGAGACTATGGGGTGGATTCCGGGTAGCCATATCTTCGCTATCTCGAATACCGCCGTAAGGACAAAGGCGCCCACGATCGGCCCGGTCAGAGTCCCGGCTGCGCCGAGGACACAGAATAGGATCGGATAGAGTGTCCAGTTCAGGCCGAAGACATTGGGCGCGTCGATGTGAAATAGGTAATAGGCCTGGAGATTGCCACACAACCCCGTAATGAAAGCTCCTACAGCAAAGGCCAACACCTTGTACTTGAGGACATAGATACCGCTTGCAGCGGCCGCAGTTTCGTCATCCCGCACGGCAGTGAGTGCAAGCCCCACCCGAGACTTGGTGATGAAATAGACCACAAGGGTGGCAAACAGCGCCAAACCAAGGCCGTAGTAATAGTAGATGGCCATCCCTGCGTATGCCCCGGAGGGGAGATTGATCCCCGATGACCCACCGGTGACCGAGCTGTTCTGGAGCACCACCACCCGCAGGATTTCTCCGAGGCCCAGTGTACCGAGGGCGAAATAGTCTCCTCGCAGCTTCGAGAGCAGAGGAATGCCGACGAGTATGGCAAGAACGGACGCGCCAAGACCGCTGAGAAAGATCGTCAAAGGATCGAAGTACCCGCCCAGGTTACCTCGCCAGAGGAAAGCCGTGACGTAGGCCCCGACACCGATGAACGCATTCTGACCCAAGGATATCTGGCCTGTGTAGCCTGCGACGAGGTTCCACCCCTGGGCGAGGGCGATATATGTAAATACGAGGAACAGGAAATAGACGAAATACGAGGACTCCATGTCTGCCGCCAGGGGCACCAGGCACGCCAACACTGTGCCAATGAGGATCACGCCCAAGGCTTTCCTGCCATCCCCCTTCCTGCCTTTCATCGAATTCTCCCGCGTCCCACGTTCTCTAGTCGCCATTTGAGCTCCGGACAAAGAGGCCTTCCGGTTTGAACATCAATACCAGGAGAAAGACCACATAGGCGATCGCGTCAGCCCATCCCCCGCCGAAAAAGTACGATCCGAAACTCTCGATCCCTCCAAGGAGTATGCCGCCCATAAGCGCTCCGGCCACACTCCCCATACCGCCGAGGGCTAGGGCAATCATCGCCTTGAGGCTGAAGATAAAGCCAAAATAGGGATCAAACGGGTAGACCGTAGCCGTCGCCACACCGGCGAGGCCGGCGAGGCCGATGCCGACGGCGAAGGTGATGCTGTTCACCTTGTGTGGGGTGATGCCCACGAGCATTGCCGATTCCAGGTTCTCGGACGCGCCGCGGACCGCCTTGCCTATGATGGTCTTCTTGAGAAAGAGGGTCACTCCTATTGTCGCAAGGGTGGCCATGCAGAAGGCCATGAGACGGGTGAAGGAAATGGTCATGGTCCAGAGCGAGATGCCGTAGCTGGAATAGGCGGCCTTAATCGCCCTCGGGTTAGGGGTCCATAACACGGACATGAGGTTTTCCAGGAGTGCCATGAGACCGAAGGCGATGAGGAGGGAGGGGAATTTTCCTGATCCCGCCACTCTCCTGAAAAGCCCCTGGTAGAACAGGAGGCCGAGGATCAGAAAGGCCGGGACAACCACGATGATGGAGACGTAGGGATCGAGCCCAAGGAGCCGGAAGACCCAGTAGCAGCAATACGCCCCGAGGACGATCATCGCCCCCTGGGCGAGAAAGATGATCTGCATCGTCCCAAAGATGAGACTCAACCCTATGGCCGCGATCCCGTACATGGTGCCGAAGAGGATGCCGTTTATGAGAAGCTGAATGAGTGTGCTAATGTGCATGGTTCATCCTTGCCCCATCGCCCCCATATAAGCCTTTTGGATCTCCGGGTCCTGAAGGAGCTGCTCTCCGGTCCCCTCCATGGTGATCCTCCCCGTCTTGATCACGCAGGCCCGGTCGGCGATCTTCAGGGCCTGGTGGATGTTCTGTTCCACGAGGAGGAGGGTGACCCCTTCAGCCTTCAGGGTGGCGATGATCTCGAAGACGGTCTTCACCACGAGGGGGGCAAGGCCCAGGGACGGCTCGTCGAGCATGAGCAGTTTCGGCCGCGACATGAGGGCGCGTCCGATGGCGAGCATCTGCTGCTCCCCGCCGCTCATCTTCCCCGCGAGCTGTTCCCGGCGGGTCGTGATCCGGGGAAAGAGCTCGAAGACCCATTTCAGGGTATCCCACTTCCCCGGGCGCGACCTCTTCGTGAAGGCACCTAGCTCCAAGTTCTCCATGACGGTCATGGTGGAGAAAAGTCCTCTGCCCTCTGGGACGAGAGATATCCCGCGTTCGACGATACTGGCAGGCTTCCGTCCGGCGATGTGTTCGCCTTGAAACTCGATGTGTCCGGATAAGGGGCGCATCAATCCGGTGATGGTTCTTAGGATGGTCGACTTACCGGCGCCGTTGGAGCCGATGATAGAGAAGACCTCCCCTTCGTGAATGGAGAAGCCGATGTTCCATAGGGCTTGGGCATCGCCGTAAAACACGTTGAGGCCGGTAACGCTAAGCAACGGGCTCGCCAAGATACGCCTCCACAACTTTCTTGTCCTGGGCTATCTCCCTTGGATAACCTTCCGCTATTTTGCTCCCGTAGTCGAGAACGACGATGCGGTCACAGAGAGTGAAGACTGCGTCCATCTTGTGCTCGATCCAAATGATGGAAATGCCCCGGGCCTTTCTAATGTTTCTGATCACTTGCATAATCTTCTCTGTCTCTGTCGGATTGAGGCCGGAGAGGGGTTCATCCAAAAGGGCAAGGCTCGGCTTGGCAGCCACGGCCCGAGCGATCTCGACGAGCTTCCGATCTGAATAAGTGAGGTTGGCCGATACTGCATCAGCCGCTTCTGCCAGGTTGAGGATCTCCAAACACTCCATTGCCTCGGAAACTGCCTTCTTCTTTCCGCCCCTGGTACCATAGATCGCGCCGACCAGGACGTTCTCGAGGGCGGTCATGGAGGGACAGATGCGGACCAATTGGAAGGTGCGGGCCAGCCCTTTCCGACAGATCTGATCCGGCCTCAACCCGACGAGGTCCTCCCCCTTGAACCTTATTGAGCCGGTAGTGGGACGATAAATGCCAGTGATCACGTTGAACATGGTGGTCTTTCCTGCACCGTTCGGTCCTATCAGGCCGAGGATCTCCCCTTGTTCCAGACCGAATGTTACCCCCTGGAGGACCTGGAGCCCGCCGAAGCTCTTGTTCACGTTCGCTACTTCAAGAAGCATCCACTCTCCCCGACGAATTAAACATTAGAAAATGTAGTGCCGTCGTGCGCCCGTGTTTCTGCACAGCGGCCGTCGGCCGTTGCGGCATTTCCCCAATACCGCGCTTAGCGCCCTTCAATCGTGGCAACCGCCCGCTCCATCAGAAGAAGAACTGACGCGGGGTGAAATGCATCGCGACCCACCGCATCTCGGTGAACTCCTCCAACGACCCTCTCCCGCCAAACCGGCCCCAGCCGCTATCTTTCATGCCGCCAAAGGGTATCTGCGGCTCATCACCAACGGTCTGATCGTTTATGTGCACCGAGCCCGTTTCCATGCGCATAGCAATGGAAAGGCCTTTGGCCATGTCGCGGGTCATGACAGCGCCTGAGAGCCCGTAGTTAGTATCGTTCGCGACGGCCAATGCCTCCTCGTCACTCTCGACCTCAATGACCGTAACGACGGGTCCGAAAGTTTCCTCGCACCAGAGACGTGTGCTCGGACTTACGTTAGTGAGCACCGTAGGATAGTAGCAGAGCCCATCGGACTTGCCGCCACACAGAAGGCTCGCACCGTTTTGAACGGCAGCATCCACGCTCTTCTTGACTTCGTTGAATTGATACTGATTTATGAGAGGTCCGATGATCGTGTCACGCTCTAAAGGGTTGCCGACCTTCAACGAGGATGCTTTTTTCACAAATTTCTCAACAAACTCTTTGGCAATTGGTTTCTCGACAATGATCCTGCGCGTAGCCATGCAGACTTGGCCTTGATGAACGAATGAGCCAAACGCTGCTGCATTTACCGCATAGTCAATATCGGCATCGCGAAGAATTATGAGTGGACCTTGTCCCCCTAATTCCAGGGCAATCCGTTTGAGGTGCCGTCCTGCCTTTTGCGCCAGCTCGCGACCTACTGCGGTCGAACCGGTCAGTGTGATACGTCGTACCTTTGGGTTCTCGACAAACTCATCTCCGATTTCACCACTTCTTCCCGGTCCGTTCGTAACGACGTTCAAAACACCCTTTGGGAAACCAGCTTCGTGAAAGACCTCTGCGATCACGGCACCACCCACCGCCGCCGACTCATTCGACGGCTTGAGAACCGCCGTATTTCCCAGCGCTATGGGCATACATATCGAGCGAAGTGACAGAATCAGAGGCCCATTCCAAGGTGCTATCCCCGCCACGACGCCAACAGGCTGATGCACTGTCATGTAGAACCCTCCGGGGATATTCGCCGGAACAAGATCGCCGTTTGCCTGGTGCACCTGGGCTGCAGCCTGCCGAAGCAAGCCAGGAGTGAAGTGGAGTTGGAACATAGCGAAACCGAAGCAGCCCCCGGTTTCGTCTGCGACGATTCTCGTAATTTCGTCCCTCTTACTCTCGAGGACATCTGCAGCCTTCAGGAATAATGCTTGGCGCTGTGCCGGAGACGTCTGAGACCAAGCGGGGAAAGCCGCTACCGCGGCATCGACCGCGCGCTTCGCATCGGCCCTTTTCCCGGAAGCGACCCGTGCAAAGACCTCACCCGTGTATGGGTTCAGATCTTCATAAACCTCTCCATCCAGGGCATCGACCCACTGTCCGTCGATATACATCTTGTAGTCCCGTGCCATCAGATAACCTCCTATTGTTTTTCTTCAATCAGCCAGTTCTTCATGGCCAGTCGTATCAGTGCCTTTCTTCCCGCCAATACCTCTCCCCAAACCCGACGATCAATCATCCCGGTAGTTTTCCTTTTCCGTCGGCGGGGTCGAAGGCCCACCGCGGATCTGGGTCCCATTTTTTCCTTTCGTAGAACAGCTTGTAGCCCCACAGGGATGGCTTCCAGAAGAGCTTGGAACGCTGATTGCCCTCCCTGATAAGGTTATGAAACCACGTTCCTT
>Ga0326728_10019615_pt1 | contig 13085 bp, 20 predicted proteins | sample MB3enrmetagenome_FD_207602 | JGI IMG/M metagenome (GOLD analysis project Ga0326728, IMG submission 207602) | Lab enriched peat soil microbial communities from McLean, Ithaca, NY, United States - MB31MN | ecosystem: Environmental > Terrestrial > Soil > Wetlands > Peat | place: USA: New York...
TCCCCGTATGCATTCCTGGCCGTCCTGGGGCTGCTCGTGATAGGAGTGTTGGGACTGATGATCTACACCCACACGCATGCCAAATCGATAGCGAACAAAAAAAATCCCCCAAACGCAGGAAGAAACGCTAGAAACAGGAGGCTTGAACATGGAAAATGAACTCAAAGCGACCATAATACTGATACTGCTGTCATTCATAATAGGCGCATATGCCTATGCCCTGCTTCCGGCGCAGGTGGCGTCCCACTGGGGCATCTCCGGAACGCCCAACGGCTACATGCCTGCGGTCTTCGGCGCGTTCCTGTTCCCGGCGCTCATGGTAGTGCTGTTCGCAATATTCATGGTCATCCCGCTGATAGACCCGCTGCGAGCCAACATAGAAACCTTCAGGAAAGAGTATTACGGCCTCATACTGGCCATAACCGGGTTCTTCTTCATCGTCTATCTCCAGACCATCCTCTGGAACCTGGGGATAATGATAAGCTTCAGCCTCAGCCTGCCGATACTGCTCGGCTGCCTTTTCTTCTACCTGGGCACAATGCTTGGGAAGGCGAAAAGGAACTTCTTCATAGGGATACGGACCCCCTGGACACTCTACAGCGACAAGGTTTGGGACAAGACGCACAAGCTCGGAGCCACAGTTTTCGAGGCGATTGGAATACTCTTTGTCCTTTCCGTCCTCCTGCCCGCGTATAGCCTCGTCATCGTCATAGGGCTGTTCGTGGCCGCGTTAGTGGGGCTGGTGCTCTACTCCTATGTGGAGTATACGAAATTGAAGAAGGCCTACAGGAAGCGGGGAAAACGCAGGAAACCGTTGGACCAGGCGATGTGAGGCGCTCACATGGAAGTGAGGGACAAGGTAGCCATAATAACCGGAGCGTCATCAGGCATCGGCCTTGCGAGCGCGAAACTGCTCGCCAGGGAGGGCGCGAAGCTGGCCCTGGCCGCCCGCTCGAAGGACAAGCTGGAAGCGCTCGAGAGGGAGCTTCCTGGTTCCATTGCCATCGTGGCTGACATGACGGTCCTATCAGACATCAGGAGGATGGTCAGCCAGACCGCAAAGTATTTCGGGAGGATAGACGTCCTGGTCAATAACGCAGGCCAGGGGTACGACGCGCCCATAGAGAAAATCAATCTCGATACTTTTCACCGCATCTTCGACCTCGACGTCGTAGGCCCGCTGGCAGCCATCCAGGAAGTGCTTCCCCTGATGCGGAAGCAGGGCGGAGGGGCGATAATCAACATCAGCTCTGGCACCGCGCTGGGGAACTGGCCCAACATGGGCGCGTATTCGTCCCTGAAGAAAGCCCTCGCGGGCATCAGCCTGACCGCCCGGGAGGAATTGAAAGACGAAAACATAGTCGTGAGCGTCGTCTATCCCTATGCCACGCTCACGGATTTCGAGAAGAACACGATAAAGGACTCCGTGCCGGAGTGGGAAGGCGGACTGCCGCACAAGGAGGACAGCGCGGAGCTCGTCGCAGAGCGGATACTCTACGCGATAAAGAGCGGCGATGCCGAAGTCTACGCGCACGACTGGATGAAGAGCATGGGCAGGTCCTGAACAACCCAAACCCTGTTGGTGTGTGCTATCCCGTTTTAATGTCATCCCGATGGAACGGGATGAATATGCGCATAATATCTGAAATGAAAATCAAGTACCTAAGAAGACACGCGGACCGATACAGCAAGAAGAAGCTGGCAAGAGCTGTAAACCTCTCCAGAAGGCAGGTTTACCGGATACTTGAGAGGCTGAAAGCAGAACCTTTCAAGCAGATAATCGCTTCAAAGAAGGTAGAAGAAAACCGACGCCTTCCAATCCGGAAGAAGTGAATCTTGTCAAAAGGAATTATCTCATTTACGGAGTGGCCGCAGTGAACATGGAAAAGCTCCTGGAAAGAGATGCCGGGATACATATCCCTCATAACAGAATCCATAAAATCCTCAAAGAAGAACATCTGGTCATGGCACTTTCCAATAAACGGAAGAATTACAACTGGGTCCGTTATGAACGGGAAAAACCGAATGAACTGTGGCACACCGACTGGACCGAATTGGAGTTCAAAGGCAAGAGGATGCAGTTCATCGCCTATATAGACGATTATTCAAGGTTCATAGTAGGCTATGGCCTTTTTGACACCGCGACCACTGAGAATGCGCTATCCGTCTTAAGGGATGCAATCGCCCTTTATGGAAAGCCGGAGGCTGTGATGTCGGATAAAGAAATCCAGTTTTACATGGTTCCTAGAGAAGGAATTGCCACAACCCAAAATGACTTTCAAAAGTTCCTAGAAAAGGAGGGGGATCCGGCAAATCACGGCCGAGGTAAAGCATCCTCAGAGTAACGGTAAGATTGAGCGCTTCTTTCTTACTCTGAAGCAGCACATCCACAAGTTTGGGGATATCCACGAATTCATTCAATGGTACAACGAAGTGAAACCTCACATGAGTTTGGGCCTGTATCCTCCGGCCACCAGGTTTACGACGAAAAAGGTAATGCTTTTAAAGAACGGGATAAAACACGACTAAACTACGGGGTGCCATCATTTCGGGATAACACAAAACCCTGTTGGTTGTGGTAAAAGATAGATTTTTAAGCTGTTCGGCGCACATTAATAAACAGAATAATGAGGTGCCGAACCATGAACCAGTTGAAATACCGGCCTGATATTCGGAATAACCGCCCGGTGTTTACCGCTACAAGGTCTCTTATCTATACCGAGCGTGAGTCCGGTAAGACATACGTGCTGCCTGACGTCGGGCAATTGAGCGGACAAAACCGGAGAGAGGTCAGGGAAAACCGGAAAAAGGTCAAGGCGTTCCTGAAAGACCCGATGGCGAAAGGAATATTCGTGGAACCGCACCAGACCGCGCTCTCGTATGCTACAGGAATGTACGCAAATGAAGGCATGTTCCTGTCAAGCGGGGATAGAGAAGCACTCGAGCTGCTCCGGGAAAACGCCATAAAATACGGTCACCGGGAAATCGCCAACTTTCTGCATAAAAAGCTGGACATCTGAATCTTCATAGCCCTTCCGGCCCGTGAACGGCAGCGGCCCGGGGCAATTGGAAGCTGGACACCGTAACGTATTTTACTGATATCAGCCCCGGCATTCGTTTTTTAATTGTTTCTATATATAGATATATGTGGAGGGGATAAAGAATAAAACCCACATATCAGCCGGCCCAGCGTACGCTCCCGCGGGCCTTTTTGAAGGTCGTTCTTCCCGTACTGGCAGCCGGCATAATGAAATCGTGCTGCAATGTACCGGACCCGCCTTCAAACACCCCACCGGCAGGAGTGTCTCTTTTAAACGCTCGGAACGCAGTACCAACCGATACAATCGGTCCGACCTCCGATAAGAAGGTCCGACTCGTGTCCCTGGATTCTGAATCGATCACTGAACCAGATTTCATGAGACTGGTTGCGGCAGGCAAGGTCAATGTGGATTCAAAGTACAACGGCTCTCCCGCGCTTATGATTGCGATAGAGAACCGGAACAGGAACCTGATTAATAAATCCCTGGATGCCGGCGCCAATCCGAACGCAAAGAACACAAACCTCGAGACCCTGCTCATGATTGCCGGGGTGGTCAATGACTCGGAGACAACCCGGAAACTCCTGGGGCATGGTGCCAATCCGTTTGAGACGGACGGCATGGGTTTGACCGCGGCAGGCTGGGTGGGCTCAGTAAACGGCCCCACGCCGACACTGGAGATTCTGCGTACAGCGATGGATTCGCTCAAGTCCTTAAATGCCCCGGAAGCGGAGCTTGTTTCAGAGACCCGGAAAGCCGCCATAGTCCCTGATCCACCACCGCTCAACAGGACGGCAGCTGCGAAGGTGGCGGATTGATGCGAATCCCAAGGTCCGGCCAGTCGTCTTTTAATTGTTTTTATACATAGACGCCTGTGGGGAAAGGGCATGAAACATCTGGATTTTCATCAACAGCAGGCTCAGCAGCAGGTCAGGTGTAAGCTCTTAACACACTTCAGGACCCGACTTAGCGTGCTGCTGGCAACCGGGGCACTTGCATTCGCATGCGATAAGCCGGTCATGCCAGCTTCAGAATCGCTCGTACAGGCCGTATTGTACGAGAATGCGGATTCGGTCAGGCTGTACCTGAACAAAGGCGCTGACCCGAACGTAAAGTACAAAAGCTGGCCAGTCCTCACAGTCGCTGCAAAGAACGAACAGCCGGAGAAAGTCGCCCTGCTCCTCAAAAGCGGCGCCGATAAGCATGCTAGGGTCCTCTCGCCCCTCTTCTCACACGGTTTAAGTGGTTTGGGGGATGCCATCACGGGCCGTACCCCTATAAGCTGGGCAGACATCCGTGGCTGGACCGCGCTCGATTTCGCCGAGGATAATACAAATAATACGCCGTACGATGTGCAATTGGAAACCACCCAGCTCCTGACATACACTACGAATGACAGTCTGCAGAACATGGCACGCCTGTTCGCTATAAAGAACGGGGACTCGGAAACAGGCACGATGCTCGGCCTCGACATGTCCTTTGACGATAGAAAGAGCAAAGACGGCACGGCCGGATTTGATTTCCCGGGCCAGCCCAGCCCACCCGGCCACGATAGCTCATCTTCTGCGCGGGCCAAATAAAGAGGGATGAAAAATGAAACAGGTGGATGTACAGCGGCGTACGTTCCTACCGATAGCTTTCAGGACCGGCCTCACCGTGCTGACGGCGGGCATGGCATTGACATGCGCGGGCAATAGGCCGCGAGCGCCCGTTTTAAACACCACGAACACCGCACCCATGGCGAATGTGACCCCGGATACCAGCGGCCGCCCAACCGAGCTCATGGCTGCTGCAGCGCATGGGGACACGGCAAGGATAAACCAGCTCCTCGGAGAGGGCGCTGACAGGACGGTAACGGACTGCAACGGCTGGACCGCGCTGGATTGGACCAGGATGGCCACGAACGGCTGCCAGAAAGCAGCCGCAGCGCTTCTGGAGGCTTCGCCTGCTCCAAAGGCCCAGAAAGCCGCTCCCGCAGTGGCCCTGACATCAGCCAGCATCGTGGCTGAATTCCAGCGTGCTGCGCTGACACAGGACACGGCAAGGATGGAGGAGCTTCTGGATGAGGGGCTTGATGTCAATGCGACGAACTCCCAGGGCATGGCAACGCTCAGGCTGATTGCGCCATTCGGGCTCCTGAAGTCAGCCAACGTACTCTTCAAGCACCACGTTGACGTGAATGCAGAGGACAGCCTGGGCTGGGCTCCGCTCTATGCGTCTATGATGTCCCATCAGATAGGCATGGACAGCGCGCTTCTGAAAAACGGCGCTGATGTGAACAAGCAGGACAGGAAAAACCGCTCGACCGTGACCATGTATGCCGTATTGCTCAAAGACAAGAAAGGGGTCAACAGAGAAGAAGTCAAACTGTTCGTGAATAAATATCACGCTGACCTGACCATAACTGACGCAAACGGCTTGACTGCGTATGATATCGACACGGCATATTGCAGCGCTGCAGGCATCGCCGCCCTGCATGCAAGGACGGCCAGGCATGCGAAGGCAGCCAAATGAGGGGATGGAAGATGAAATCGTTGGAATTACGACACCGGCCGGTTACGAAACCGCTGGATTTACAGCGCCCGGATAAGCATACGCCCGGCCTTTTCAAGCGCATCCTCCCCCTGGTGGCGGCAGGCATGCTCTTCGCCTCGTGCAATGGCACGTCTACGTCTACACGTGCATTACTGCTCGCTGTGCAGGACAAGGATACGGCAATGGTCCGGTCGCTCCTGGCAAAAGGCGCTGACCCCAATGCGAGTTTTGAGTTTGCCATCGCCTGCAATGACCTGGGAGGGATTGTGACCACCCGGGTATCCGCTTACGAGGTAGCCGCATCGCAGAAGGACAGGGAGGACACAGTGATAATGACGTTGCTCAAGAATGCGCAAAAGTGAATGCCGATGAAGAGTATTCGCGCCATAAATGAGCCTGGTTTTGATGGGCTGGAACCGAGAGCACCCCACACCCGTACGTACGCCGCAGTCCCAGTCCCAAACAGCGGTTATTCCGGCCCCAGGGCATGTTTTTAACTGTTTTCATATATAGGCATCTGTGGAGGGATAAGACATGGCGGGATTGAATCTTCATCAGCAGCAGGTCAAGCAGCAACCGGTTCGGTATCCATCCATACGGCGCGCTTTAGGAGTATTCGGTACCGTACTGGTAACGACCATGGCGCTGATGCCATCATGCAACAGAACGCCTGCATCAAACGCCCAGAAAACCGCGCCCATCGTGGTTTTGGACCTGCAATCGTCCAATAACATCGAAGCGGTCTTGAGCGGCCGGATAAATGTGAATTCAAAGGACAAGTACGGCCGGACCGCGCTCAGGTTGGTTGTATCGAAAGCGGATTCCGACAGTGCCAGTCAGCTCGACACGCTCAATCAGCTCCTGAAACTCCATGCGGATGTCAATTCAAGGGCCGACGACAGTACGACCGTGCTCATGGGGGCTGTACAGACCGGGAACATGGAAATAGTCAGAACGCTTGCGAAAAAGGGCGCTAAAATCGATGCAACGGACAGCCGCGGCAGAGCCGCGTCCATTTACGCCATAGATGCAGATTACCCGGAAATCGCCGATAGCTTGGATACATGGGCCAAGTCGCCTTCACCTGCTACGATGACCGAACATTTCGTGCATGCGAAGCCGGCCAAAGTTCCTTTGCATACGACGATGGTCGGGCATTCTCTGCATGGGAAGAAGGCCAAGCACCACCTGCATGCGAAGCCGGCCCAGTGAATTTCGGACAGAACGGCTGCTATTCCGGCCCTGAGAACCTTGCAAAGAGGACAGCAAGCCGCAAGGTATTCCTGGAAGGGTTAAATAAGGCCAAATAGAAGGGAAACTATTAGGAAAGTGGTTGAGTAGAACCCGAGAAAAAACTCAAAGTGGAAAGACTTCCAAACGGCACAATTATCCCTACCCCGAACGCCATCATCCTGTTTTGCATCCCGGTCTTCTTCGCAGGAATGCTTTTCTGGTATCCTCTCCTGAGCACAGCCCCTCAGGATCTTATCCTTTCGACTGACTAGCCGCTGTTTCCGCCGCCATTCATGCTCATCAGGCTGTTGACGTAGGTCATCAGATTGCCTTTGCAGATCTGCATGATATCCTGGCTATTGGAACTGTCCAGAGTGGCCAGATTATTTTGCGATACCACGCAGTTGGCTGTTTTGCCTTCGAAGCCGCCCATCAGAGTCTGGAACTCCGAATTCGAAAAGTCCGATTGCAAGGCGCTATAGTTTGAAGGGAAGGCAGTCTGAAGCTCGTTTTCCCACGCTGACATGGAGATGCCGGTCATTTCTACATTGCAGTCGTTGCCGCCAGCGCTGCTCGTTATGTCCACCTTGATTGGCGCCCCGGCCAAGCGTACCTCCGCAGGCGCGCAGGTCTGCATTGCATTGCTGAAACAGGCAGTGTCGACCTGTTGGGTCATGCCGCAGTCGGTGATTCCTGATTGGGAAGCAACCGTGCCGCTGCTACTAGCGTTCATCAGGCTGCTGATAAAGGTTATCAAATCGCCCTGGCAGACCTGCATGATGGCCTGGCCATTGGAACTGTCCATAATGCTGAGATTCACCTTCGGTATCACGCAGTCGGCCGTTTTGCCTTCAAAGCCGCTCCACACGAGCTGATACGCCGGATTAGAAAGCTCCGATTGTATAGCCGTATAGTTTGAAGGGAAGGCAGTCTGAAGCTCGTTTGTCCACGCTGACAGAGAGGTGCCGGTCAGTTCCACGTTGCAGCTGTCACTGCCATTGCTGCCGGTTATGTCAACTTTGATCGGCAGCTGGGCCATGCGCACCTCCGCAGGCGCGCAGGTCTGCATGGCATTGTCGAAACAGGCAGTGTCGAGCTGCTGGGTCATGCCGCAGTCGATTAGTGCAGGAGTTGGAAGAATTGGAACTGTCATATTTGCCGTCTCATTTGTCATGTTTGTGGAGTTCGTCAAACCCAGTACATCCATCAGGTTGGACACACTGCAGCAGGAGACCAAAAGAACCACTAGTGCAGAACTGATAAGCAAGTTCATGATTATCCCCCATTTCATTTTCTGTCTTAATCGCATTCCCAGGTTTCTGGGGCTGCATGCATCAGATGGGAACGAAAAAAGTATAAATGCACTGCATCCAGGCATAGCCCGGCCTGCGACGATTTAGGGGAGCGCAACTGCCCCGATTCCATTTTCATGACTTTACCTCACGCCTCTTGGTCTTAGGGTCCTTTGCAAAGAAGATATGCAAGCCGCAGGTATTCCTGGACGGAAATCTGAAAAGAGAAGGTTTAAATATAACATGTATAATTAAATAGATATAACAAAGGTGATATGTATGGATGACGCTTCAATATTGGTAAGGGCCCGCCAGGTCGGCAATTCCATAGCCCTATTCGTACCTGCAGACGTATGCAGCGTACTTGGCATAGTGCCAAATAGTGAAGTGGTCGCCCATCTGCACCCAAAAAAGCAAAGGACAGCCATACGCGGCATGCTCAAAGGAAAGAAGATCGACTTTTCCGAGGAGGACCGATTGGATGCCAGATATTAGCGCAATTATTCTCGACTCATCTGCATTGATTGCCTACCTTGAAGACGAGCGAGTAAGCTGGGAGCTTGACACTCTATGGAACGACGTGAACGCAAGCATAGAAGTGCCATCTTTGGTCTTGTCTGAATTGTGCAGCGTCCTGCTGAGAAAAGGCATCCGGCCTGAAAGCGTCCTCCAGAAAGTGAGGGCGAGCTGCATAATCCTCCAGCTTGACGCAGACGTGGCAGTCAGCGCAGGCGAGCTTCATGCTGAACTCAAGAAAAAAGTGCGGGGAATTTCATTGGCAGATTGCATAATCATGGCTCATGCGGACAAGGAAGGCGCGACGATAATCACGCGGGACAATCATTTCAAGCATTACAAAAATGTAAAGATACTAAGTTAATATTGGAAAGAGGCGATAGCATGATGGTCATGTCGATAATGGAAGGGGACCTGCCCCCGGACAAGGCAGCCAAGCTCGAGGCGAATTTCGCTGAAGGGACGAAGACCCTGGAACCCGGAATTGTCCAGAACTTCTTCGTAAAGAACGCTACCAAGTGCAAGATAATCACGCTCTGGGAGAGCAGGGAAGCGTACGTGATGATGAAGAGCAAGGGCACGCCCAAGGGCGTCCTGATGTTCAGATACGCCGGGACCGAGCCGGCGCACCTGGTTTACGACGTGGTGAACTCCGCGGCCAAGGGGAAATAGAAGGTGAAGACGTGGATAAGAAAACGATATTGAAGATAGTACTTGGAATGATTGTAACAGTCGTACTGGCTGATTTGATAATCGATGCACTGACACCTCTGCGTTCTCAGGCTTTCACCTATCGTTTAATCGCCAATATTTGCATCGTTATAGGGTATGCAATCCTCTTTTTAAGCATAAAAAAAAGTGGTCGCCTGGACAAAAAAGCCTCCAGCTGGAGAGATATAAATTTCCCGTTTCCCATGAGTTTCCCGGCGAGAATACTCCTGTATGCGGTGGCAGACCTCGCAGTCATAAATCTGGTAGTGTTCTATTGGGTTGAAAAATTACCCTTAAGCCTTGTGCTTCCGGTAATCCTCATCGAGATAGCGGCGATAGCAGCAGCCATTGCGTTCTGGGTTTCTCCGTACAAGCTCAAATGGTGATTGAGAGGGTTATCTAAAAGAATGATAGAAAAGATAAAATAGTATTGGAAAGAATGGAAATAGGCCGGAAACCTGCGAAATAAGGACATGCAAGCCGCAAGGTCTCCTGGATGTAAAGATTTAAACAACGTCAAGGAGATTGTTGAAAAAGGGATGCTGGACTATACCAAGGTGAAAAAATGTTGACCGAACCTAAGCGGGGGTATTCAAATATTTTTTTCCAAAGCTTCGTTGATCTTTGGAGTCCAAAAATTTCAAAAATTGAAACTACCCCACTTGATAAAGAGCAGCTCGATTACATATTGGACTTATTTGTGTCTAACGTAAATTTATTAAAAAATAATAACCACATACCTGAAGATCCCAAGGAGTATTTGGTGATGTACGAACTTGGGAATAAACTTTGCGTCGCGTGCGCAATTTCGTATTCAAATTGGAAATCTATACACCCCGGCGTACTTAACATCTTTGCAGGTAAAATGAAAATGCCGGATTTGAATATAGGGGTTAATTTACTATCACATAAGTAAACCCGTCTTGGGCTTACATCGTCACGGTGTACTGGAAACAGTCTGAAGGACCGGTTTTCCAATCTTTTGGGCTACTTTGCCCGTGCAAGCCCTATTGCGCGTTCATGTTTTGCTACTAAATACCGATACGGTGAACCATCCACCCAAAACACCACCAGCGGACCGGTCAATGGTTTACCAATACGGTTCTGATGATGTCAAACCGGTTTACTGATGTGGAGTATTAGAACAAAAGACCTTGCGTGCTGCATCCTCAATAATTATCCGCGCATTCGTTCAGTGCTCATGCTTTCAAAGCAGCGTCCAGCAGCATCACCCAATCGCCTCAGAGATAGGAAGAAGTCCTGAATCGTATCGTAAACAGTATTTTTTACTGAAACTCCTGGACCCCTCTGGGCCGGAAGCATATCGGCCAGTGGGATATTGATTTTAGCGCAACAGGATATCGTTGTTACGCGTATGTCCTCCAATTCATCAAGCTTTCTCTGGGACGTAAATTTCGGAGCTGAGATGGAATCAATAAGAACATTTTTTGCAAAGAAGTTTACGGCGCTTTTTGGTGTTGTTTGGAATATTTTGAACTTAACAGGTTTCCCTGCATTCTTCCCGCTCATCAGGATTCCGGTTCCGGTCAAAACAGGTCGCATTTCATCAATCCCCATTACGATTAATCATGTGATGGCATTACGCAGTACAAATATATAAAGACCACTCTTTATCCTATTTATAATAACACCTGAGCGGATAGGCAAATACAGCGTGCCCGCTCGTTCCAGGAAAAAATATCACCCGTGTAGGCCAGCTTCGCAAGTAAAACAGGCCGAAAGAAAGGAAATGCTAAACTATCTTGGAAATTCCAAGGAGTTACTATCTAATTGCGGCATCTGTGGCTCTCGATTGCAACTTTAAGACTGAGGAGCTGGCCCATCACCTGCTCTGGAGGTATGCCCGGCGTTAACCCGAATATGCGGAATGGCAGGTCCAAGGCCCTGGTCCCATCGGGCGCTATCTCTCCGAGTCCGGTTTTCGTGACGAATGCAGCCAGTTTTGGAGACAACGCGCGGGGCACAAACAACATTTTGATCTCGATATTTTTTTGCAATCCTTCCAGACCCAGCGCCAAGGCACGCTCGGATATTTTAAAGTTGATTTCCCGGTCATACGCTTTGCCGGGCTTATGTATTATACCAGTTCCATACGCAATACACATATCAAAACCCCGGTATTACAAACATAGGCAGCCCACCCTTTTGAGGTGGGCTGGCCCAGTGGTTTGTTTTTGATTGGAACTTCGAACAGTGTTCTCGTTCCAATGCGGACAGATTTTTTTGCAATCTGTCGCCAGGACGCAATTTATATTACTCATTATAAGTATATAAACGTTCCTCTTTATCCTATTTCTAACAACATATAAGACTGGTAAAGAATACTCTTAGAAATTCTAAATAGGTTTCTCTATTGTGGGGCTTCTACAGCCGGCACGCCGCCCAGGTGCGGAAAGAATGAACGGACCATGCGCGCCTCAGGACGCTTTTTTTCATGCAGTTCATGCACGGGTTCCAACTTCTCCGCAGGTACTGCCTGGATAAACTCAGGGATTGACATCGCCCTATTCAGATAATTCAATTGGTCCAGCTGATTATCGCTATAAAGATTGCTACCGGCATTTTGTACCAGAAGCTGCAGGTATTCTTTCACCCTATCGCACCTGACAAAGTATCCGGGCAATGAACCTGAAGTAGCAAGATAACGTCTAATCTCTGCCGTGGTTCCCCGTGGTATGTTTTTTTTGGCTTTACGCGCCTGCCGCACGTTTTCTTTAGCTTGAGCTGCCAACCGATCCGTGAATTGCAGGACGAGGACATCATCCTGCTCCAGCATTTTGACTGCCCTCCCGTAGTAGCGGTCCGGACCGAATCGCAGCTTGAACGAGCGGGCGAAAAAGGTTTCATGTCCCCTGGCTTCCTGGGCAAGAGAGCGGGCGAACATGCGGCGTGAGAAAGTCATATAAGATAGTTAAGACCGAACTTTTTATATTGTTTCCGAGATGGCCGGAAGCAGTTAGATGGGATAGTATTAGATATTCTAAGATAGTTCTATCTAAGATAAGGACTATTTTTTCTTAGCGGACTTTTTCGCCGGTGCTTTTTTGGCCGGCTTGGACTTTTTGGGTATTGCCGCTTTTTTCTTCGGAGCTGCTTTATTCATTACAATAGGCTCGTGCGAAACTGATTCTGCCTTCATCTTCAGGATGCTCTCGTGGAACTTCTGGTCCAGTTCGGAAACGACCTTCTCGTAGTTGTCCGCGCTCACCTGGATGGTGGTACGGTTGCCGCATCGCGAGCACACGAATGAGCCGCCTTCCCGATCGAACGTCCGGGGCATCTTCCCGCAACCGGAACAGACCTCGATGGTGTCATCCATACCTGCGCTTTCACTGCATAGGATAATAAAGATTTCGAGGCCGTTCCGGGCTTTTAAATACCCATTATTCCATGGCGAACTGGTTGTCGGGCTTCTTCTTGTTATCTGCGAGCTGGGGGCTGTCGGTAACGTTCATGCCGGGGAAATCCACGGACAGCAGCTCCGGCGCAGACTTGACCGCCTCGATGAAAAGGCTGGACCTGAAGAGGGTGTTCTTCTGCTTTATCCTGTAATCGGCCAGGACATTGCCGTCCTCCAGCGTCACGGTCAGCCGGTCTTCCTTCTGCTTGAGGTAAGCATCACGGCCTCCGATGGTCAACTGCATGAGGATGGCGGCGCCGTCTTCGTCCTTGGGCGGATTCAGCTGCCTGCTGTTGTCCACCACCAGGGCATTGTCGGCTATGGTGAACAGCACGCGCT
>Ga0326728_10019616_pt1 | contig 13084 bp, 9 predicted proteins | sample MB3enrmetagenome_FD_207602 | JGI IMG/M metagenome (GOLD analysis project Ga0326728, IMG submission 207602) | Lab enriched peat soil microbial communities from McLean, Ithaca, NY, United States - MB31MN | ecosystem: Environmental > Terrestrial > Soil > Wetlands > Peat | place: USA: New York...
GCGAACCTGTTGCTGAAGGGCTGAAGAGTGCGATCGATGCGGGCAAGGAAAAGCGGGGATTGACCTAGTTTATCCTATATGATATACACTTTTTCGACGGCACCGAGTCATGTTCCGAGAACTCCTCGAAAGCGCAGGGAGTCTCGAATCCGGATACGAGGGTTGAGTATTATGATTTGGTCGCGTCGAAACGTGGTAAAACTCCTTTCGGGAATTTCTGCAACGACAGTGGCTAATCTTCTCTCAGACGCCCAAGATGCTGGATACACCAACGTTGTGGAAGTGATTCCCCTGGCGGATCTCAAGATTTTGCCTCGAGGCAAGAAAGTGCAACAGGCAACGAACCTGATGGGTGAGAAACTAGGCGTCACCATCGAACGGGGAAATACCGTCATTACGGTGCCGCGCCTGGAGCAGTACGATTTGATCAGCGTGCAGTTGGCGTGAGAGTGAAGGTGGCAGAGTAGACGGAGAGCCAGATCGAAGAAGCACGTCTGCGCCCAGATCGTGATAAGAATTGAGGATACACGGAGAGTATTCACGCTCATTGCTGTAGCAGGGAGCCAAATTTCCTCTTGGGTTTCGGCTATGCCGAACCTCATGAACCACATTGATACGGAGGCACTTCTCGATGAATACGCGTGAGCGATTTCTGGAGGTTCTCGCCTTCGAGCCAGGAGTGCATTCCCTGAAATGGGAGTTCGGCTATTGGGGCGAAACCGTTGATAACTGGTACGCTCAGGGCCTCCCGAAGACAAACTACCCCACGGTGGGAGGCGCAACGACCACGCCGACCGCTTCACTTTATGCGCCGGCTTGGCGCAGCATCGGCAAAAATAGCCTGCCTAAAGGTATCGCCGTGGTCGCTGGGGGGCTCTACTGGCCCACTCAGAGTTTTCCGCTCGATCATGATGTCCGCGAGGTTTTTGGGATGGATGCATGCCAACAGATTGTCGACGTTAACCTATTGTTCGACCCTATGTTTGAGGTCCAAGTCCTCCATGAGGACGAACAAGTCTTCGAGTACACGGATGTGGATGGCGTTCAGCGCCGCTTCTTGAAGAAGGAAGGCACGATTCCGAATGCGATGAAGTGGCCGATCGTGGACTGGAAGAGCTGGGAGAAGCTCAAAGATGAGCGCTTGAATCTGAGGAACGTGAGGAGACGCTTCCCGACCGACTGGGAGGCTCGCGTCCGAGAATACAAACAGCGCGATTACCCCTTGGCGTTAGGCGGGTACCCCCACGGGTTCTTTGGCGCGCTGAGCCATCTGATCGGGTATGAAAACCTCTTCCTTTGGTACTACGACGAACCGAAGTTAGTCCATGACATCCTCAGAACTTTCAGCGAGATCTGGATTGCAGTCTATTCTGAGGTGCTGGCCAGAGTGTCCATCGAACATTGGCAGATTTGGGAAGACGTTTCTTACGGAAAGGGCTCAATGATCTCCATGGCCACGGTGAAAGAGTTCATGCTCCCGTACATCAGGCGGGTCGGGGATTTTCTCAAAGCCCGCGGAGTCCGCCACATATTGTTAGACACTGACGGCGATTGCAACGCACTTATCCCGCTGTTCATGCAGGCCGGCGTGACGGGCATGTATCCTCTCGAGGTGAATTGTGGGATGGACATCGTCAAGGTCCGGCAACAGTATCCGGGACTACAGATGATGGGAGGAATCCCGAAAAGCGAAATCGCCAAAGGCAGAAGACGGATTGAGGAAGTCCTCGCGCCTGTGGAAGCGGTTCTTAAGACAGGGGGATATGTTCCCTTCGCGGACCATTTTGTTCCACCGGATGTTTCGTTGCTTGACTTTTCCTATTATCGCGGTCGGCTCAACGAGATTATAGACCGGATCGGGCAGTAGGTGCGGTGGCACGACGCCGGAAAATCACAATTGAACCTTTGGGCAATTCGCAGGGAGGAGGCTTGAATGAGCGAAACATCTGTCGGTCAATTAACGCGCCAAGCGATCGAGGAAGGGGAAGGCATTCTCCGTCTTGCACCCAACTGGGTTCCGAGGGTGTTCTGTAAGCCTGGGCGGCGCTTGCGCCTTGCACCCTCGGACTATTACGCCTTGGGGACTCACCGTGGGGGCATCGACGAACGCTGGTTCGCCTCCACCACCGAAGCCATGAACGGAAACCGCGCGCCCGATGAGGGCCTGAGTTACGTGGTTCTGGATGGCCAACGGTTTACTTTGAAGGAGGCAATTGAAGCCGAAGGACCGCGGCTTATCGGTTGCGAGATGTGGGAGGAATTTCACCGCTGGCCCGTGTACAGCAAGTTCTTTGACAACCTGGAACCTCTTCCCCACCACATCCACCTCAACGACGCCCAGGCCAAACTGGTGGGCCAGCAGGGCAAGCCGGAAGCCTACTATTTCCCACCTCAGTACAATCCGGTGGGAAACGTTTTTCCCCATACGTATTTCGGCTTGGAGCCCGGAACCACCAAGGCACAGATTCGGCGCTGCCTGGAGCGCTGGAACGAGGGTGATAATGGCATCTTGAATTACTCCAAGGCATATCGCCTGCAACCCGGCACCGGCTGGCATGTGCCGCCTTGCATCCTTCACGCGCCGGGCTCGCTCTGCACCTTTGAGCCGCAGTGGGGAAGCGATGTGTTCGGTATGTACCAATCGCTGGTCGAGGGCAGTTACATTCCGTGGGATCTGCTCGTCAAAGACGTGCCCAGGGAAAAGCAACACGACCTGGACTTCATCGTGGACCTGATTGACTGGGAAGCAAATACGGACCCGTTCTTCAAGGACCATCATTATTTGGAACCCGTCCCAGTCGCCGAGACCGCTTCCAACGGCTACCTGGATGAATGGGTGGTCTACGGCAAGTTCGGTGGCCGGCAGCTCTTTACCGCTAAGGAGCTGACCTTAGGACCGGGCCTCAAATGCGTCCTGAAGGAGCAGGGCGCCTTCGGATTGATTATTACGCAGGGCGAAGGGCGCATCGGCAAGCTCCCGGTCCACAGCCCGTCCATGATCCGCTTTGGGGAGTTGACGGAGGACGAGCTATTTGTGTCCCATGAGGCCGCGGTGCACGGCGTCGCCTTTGAGAATACGACAAGGCACGAAGCCCTCGTCGTGCTGCGTTATTTCGGCCCCAGTTCCAATCCTGATGCGCCCGAGATAGGGGACTACAAACGACGCATCGAATAACGCGGGGGAGCCGCCGCTCGTTATTCCGAATTCACTGTGTCCTGGTGTCTTTATGGAGAGATGATTTCGGGGCTCCGCACGGAAGTTAGCAAGGCGAGCCCTCGGGCCTCACTGGATATTGCTTCCAATTCCTGCCAGCGATTATCGACCGGTCGGGGTCGTTATGAGCGGATTCCGACTGAAAAGTCCCTTTCCTGAAGACTGCGCGTCCGGGGTGCCGAGGCGCTGACTGACGGCTCCGCTGAAGATTCGAACGGTCATTCAGGCACCGACGATTTCCTGCACACAATACGCACACAAATCCCGCCTGGACTTGCTGTAAGCACAAGAAAACATGACGTCAAGCGCAAAGCGAACACTGATCGGCGAATCAGTCGCACCACTTTAAAGCGACAAAGTCCTTATCTCCGTCACTGATATGTGCCAATTGTGCTGTCTCAGGAGCAGCGGGTCTGGGAAGCTGTCTAAGCAAGTCTCGCACCATTTCACCACACCCATGGCGCTCGGATCGCCGGACCACTGAACAAAGGCCCGAGCACCGGAATACTACATCGCCTGGGCACCCCAAAATTGGCTGACTGGGACTGGGTACGAAAACGCCCTTTTGGGATAGGGTAGCTGCCTGGGGCCGCAAGAGGTTGGAATCTTTTGGACTGATAGAATGAAAATTCATAGTCCAGTCATGGTCCACTCATGGTCCACTTAGCCTACCCGAGCTTTACTGAAAGTGCCTTCGGTAGCCATCCGTGTCGCGTGGTTTCTTTCACGGCGGTAACGCGGGTTCAAATCCCGCCGGGGACGCCATTTACATCCGGCAACTTACGGGCAGATGCGCTATTTCACGCAGGCACAAAAAGGAACAACTTCCGTCGGGTTTGGCGGGGTTACTGGATTCGAAACGCCTTCCGTTGGTTGGGATTCCGGTCCCTTTTGAAAAAGACCGACGACTGCACTTTGTGCCTGCCGCTTCGCCGAAGTCACCGCTTGCGTGTAGGTGTCCATTGTTACTCGACTCGAAGCGTGCCGAAGGAGTTCCTGCATGACTTTGATGTCAGCCCCGACGGCTTTCAGAAAAGTGCAATAGGTGTGTCGAAATGTGTGCCACCCAATTCGTTTGTTGATACCGACGCCTTGGGCAGCCGGAATTATGTATTTGCGCATCGATGTTTCCGCTCGATAGGGACGCCTGCCCTTATTTATCCTGCTCGCGAATATCCAGTCTTCTGGTTCACGCCATTTAGCTTGTTGGCGCCAAGTCAGAAGCGCCTCCAGCAAGGCGGCGTCAAGAGGAACAGGTTTTTGTGACGCCTCAGTTTTGCACGGGCCAACGACTTGGTTGACGATCGATCGAGTTACACTGAGCTGCTTCGCTTCGAAATCGGCATCCTTCCATTTGAGCCCGAACAGCTCTCCCCTCCGCAAACCCGTTCCCAGATCCAAAAGCACGAGCGTCCGTTCCCTCCCTGTCAACGCGGCGAGAAGTCGCTGAACTTCGTTGACGCTGAGTACCTCCGGAATTGTGCGGCGCTTCGCACTCTGCCGGACCAGACTGATCGGATTGCGATCAAAAAGATCGTACCTTCGCGCATGATTGAAGAGGACGCTCATGAGATTACGAATCTTCGCGCAACTAGCCCTCGAGAGCAGCAGCTTCCGAAGCCAACACTCCACCTCGATGGGGCGAATGCTCGATAGGGTGTAAGTTCCCCATCGGGGCACAATCCACTTTCGCAGGTAGCCCTTGTACGTTTCCTTTGTTGAGTACGTCGTCCGCTCGTTTTCGGGAGCGAGTTCACGTTGCTTGTGGTGCTCGACCAGTTGAGCGAGTGTCAGCAGTCTTGCTCTCAGCCAGTGAGCGGGAGAGTTGATTTCACGCCGTAGCGGAACGATCGCTCTCGTGGCAACCGATTCGTCCTTGAACTGCTCAACCGTCCCAATCACTAGACGTCGGTGTATCCTCCGTCCATCCGATCCCGGTTCTCTCCATCGAAACTCCCAAACGTTTGGTCCCTGTCGGCGGGGCACCTGGATTAGGCATCCATTTTGCATTTGGCCTCCTTTTGACTGTCGGAGATGTGCTTGGGGTTTACTCCGAGCCCCCGAAGCTCTTGCCCCGAGGGTGTCTGTCAGATTATGCAGGAAGGACGCCGAAGGCTGGTAACGTCTTCACCATCAAACGCTTACGGATCATTCGTTGTGCCCTATGACGGGATTGCGGGGCGCGATGCTGCCAGCGTGGTAGATCATTTCCTTGGGCGTATCGTGATCTGCCGTAGGCACAAACGTAGGCACAAGTGGTCGAGGGCGTTTTCTCCTCGATCCAAGGTTTCTGCGAGGGGTTGTCGCTTTCCTGCAGCGATGGCTTTCCCTTCAAACAGAACCACAAGAACACATGCGGCGTGGCGGAAGGAAACACAATAGGAGGGTCGGAACTGCACGCTTCGGTTCTCACACTTGTCGATCCGTAAAAAAAAGTTAGTAGGTGACGTGCCGAGGTCGGCAACGCCCATCGAAACGGTAGCGCCATCAAACTAAATCAGAACTAAGTAGCTGGCAATTTGAAAGGTTGTTGCTTCGATGCGGCGAGAACGGAGCAAGACCTTGTCCGGAAAGGGAACTCGGGCACGATCATAGCTAAGTTCTGCCCGTCCCTTTGACGGCCAGATTATGCCGTCCGCCTTGCAGCCCGCGGAAGGAATCATGCCTTAAGATGACGGGTCTGCTGTCCTTGGGAACTCCGGAGAAAATGTCACTGACTTCCCTCATCAGTGGCACGCCTTCAAAACCTCGTTGAATCCTGCTCCCCGCCGCACGTGTGTGCCGGCAGTGTGCACCGGCCGACAAAGGCCTGGCAACGCAAACCCCACAGTCATCCCATTTTCCGGAAAGGGCTTTCGGGCACAATCCAGTTTGGGTGGTGTGGAAGGCTGATTTCGCCGTCTACAAAAACAAAATCTGCCTCTCGCGCTTGGTTCTCCGTAGCACGCGAGAAGCAGCAGAACCGCGGCTGAACCCCGAGCGACAGAATCAAAAGTACCTTGCGGGTCCGATGTCATGAACAACCCCCCCACGGGTGCGGGTATCTTTGTAGCTGAACGACATCTTGTCTATTTGCCACTGAAGACCCCTTAAGTCGATGCCTCGCCTGTGGCTGAAAGTCCGCCGCCCCTCACTGCTTCTCGAACTCCGACGCCTTCCTGTGCTCGACGACCTTGTCGTAGCTCACCGCAAGCTCGTCGCCGACGCGTAGGCCCGTGCCCAGCAGCGGCTCGTTGTCGAGCCTCCCGAAGAGGACGCCCTCCCCGTCGTCGCAGGAGTCCACCACCACCCACATCCGCTCGCTCTCTCCGGTCTCCTCGTCCTTGAACTTGGCCTTGATGTAGTCGCCGGCCTGGAACCTCGGCATGTGCGGCCTCCTTCCGGCCCCTGTGTAACCTGCAAGCATGCTCCACTAGGCAATCCCGGGCCGGAATCAGTATACATCCGGCAGCTCCCGCTGCGCCCCAGCGTATATTGAAGTTGATGGACTCCGCCAATAACGACCCCGAGCTGAGGCGATGGCTCCGCTGGGCGTCCGAGAGTGGCAGGGTGCCGGCGTTCGTCCTCACCGTCGCGGAGGCCGCCCTCCTGGCCTGCATCCCGGACTACGAGATGCTCCGGCCCGTGCTCGTTGAGCTGAGGCGGCGGCATCCCGTACCGGTCGGAGACGCTCTTCCGCACCGGTCATCACGGACCGAGATGGAATGTGCCGAGTGGGCGCACTCCCGCGCCGCCGCGCCTCCGGCAATGCCGGGGCCCGCAATGGCCTCGGCCCGCAGAATCGTTCTTCCCGGCGAAAGGTTTCAGGCTGGAGGAGATAAACATGCCCGAGAAGCTGGCGTCCGCCCTGGCGGGGCGGGCGGTGGACGTCGAGGTCCATCCCGAAGTCCCGGCCGGGACACTCCGCCTCGACCCGGGCGGCCTGCCGTTCCTAATCGGCGAAGATGGCGCCGCATGGAACGGCCATTGGCCCGCACGCGTCCTGTACGCGGACGCCGACCGCCGCACGTGGAGGCTGCCGCGGCACTGGCTCACGGAGCGCGCCTCGCCCGTCATCGAGGCGAGCCCCTATGAAGTGATGCACCAGTCGAGGTGGCACGAATCCTGGCGCCCGCCGACATGGTGGGACCTCTGGGACGTAAACATCCGGGACATGCCGGCCGAAGAGGGCGAGCGAGGAGCAGGCGACATCGAAGTGAGCGTTGCGCCCGGCGAAATCCCGAAGGCCTTCTGGAGAGGCCCGTCCGGGAAGGCGTGGAGGGTCCCGCACGACTGGCGGAGGCGGCGCGTCAGGCTGCCTGACCGCGGGGACCTGCTGCGGAACAATTGGCCGCAGGATATGGCGGAGGAGTTCGGCGGCCGAATCGTCGCCGTGAACTGCCATCCCGGCTCGCTGTGCTGCGTGAGGGATGGATACAGGGTCCGCGACGGGCGAGGGGGAGGGTGGCCCGTGAGGGCGGCCGATTGCGTCGTGGTCGGCTTCGGAGATGAGACGGAAAGGTATGCCTGAGCGCCGCCTTCGCAGGGACGCCGTCACGCCGAGGGCAGAGCCTACGGCTTGGTTCACGGAGAGACCAGGCGCCGTGATAGCATGACTTGTCCCACCCGCAACGACACCCACTCCGTTACTGGCGCTGCTTGCCCTTGGAACGAGGCAGCACGCCGATGTTCGTCGGCGGCTGGCGAAGCCGGCCGCATGGCTGCGTTAGCATCCTAACTGGACCAGGAAGACCACCTTTCTTATTTCTCGATTCCTCAGGTAATATCGAAGTCCAATGGAAAGGCTGGACCGAGTGAGCGAACCAAGTCAAGAAAAGACCCTGTCGAGAGCTTACCTGTCGCTGTTGCGGCAGGCCAAGGCCATGGTCGATGACTATGAACACCTCGCGCCTAATGCAGACTACAACATTGACCCCGTTCGCAAGCGAAGGATTGCCAGAATGCGGTAAACCATCCGGCAAGTCGAGGAATAGAGAAAAGCGGAGATGCGGCAGCATTGTGGGCATACAGGCCATCCGCCCGAATGAGTTAAGCCAGACCGCTGGTCAACCGTCAGGTGGCTACGCCCTGCTCCGGCCCGTGCTGGCCGATGCCCTGGCCCGAAGGCCACATTAACATTCAGGGCGTTTTCGCCTGCCCGAAAGCAGGAGTGCCAAGGATGAAAGTAACTTCCGCCGTTCTAGCCGCTCTTGCGGCCACACTCGTCGTCGGTACGCTCCATGCCCAACTCAAGGAGCGCCCAATTCCTCGCCTAATCAACAAAGATGGGCGTTTCGCCCTGTTGGTTGACGATGCACCTTATTTGATGTTAGGCGCACAGGTGCACAATTCCAGCGACTGGCCCGCCATGTTTCCGAAAGTGTGGCCCGCCTTGGAATACCTCAATGTCAATACCGTAGAAATTCCGGTTTACTGGGAGCAGTTCGAACCACGGCAGGGACAGTACGACTACACGGCAATCGACACGGTTCTCGCTGAGGCCCGCAAGCATCACATTCGCCTGGTGCTGCTCTGGTTCGGAACCTGGAAAAACGGCAGCCAGCACTTCATGCCCGAGTGGATGAAACTGGCCCCCGACCGCTATCCGCACATGGTCGATCAGAACGGGCAAGCTGTGGACTCGCCCTCACCCTATGCCACCGCGTCGCTCGACGCGGACAAGAGTGCGTTCACCGCATTCATGCGGCACCTGAAAACAGCCGATCCGCAGCGCACCGCCATCATGGTTCAGGTGGAGAACGAGCCCGGCACCTGGGGCAGCGTCCGCGATTACTCGCCCGCCGCCCAGAGACTCTTCGAAGCGCCGGTGCCGCCCGAGGTCCTCAATGCCATGCAGGTGAAGGCGGCTTCGCCATCCCCGAACTGGCAGGAAGCCTTTGGCCCCGAAGCCGAAGTCTGCTTCCACGCTTGGTCGGTAGCGAGATATGTCGGGCAAGTCGCCGCCGCGGGGAAGGCCGTTTATCCCTTGCCGCTCTATGCCAACGCGGCTTTGCGCGACCCGCTGAAGCCGGGCGCTCCCGGCAGTTACGAGAGCGGCGGCCCCACGGACAATGTGCTCGCCATCTGGAAAGTCGCGGCCCCCGCGCTGGATATTCTGGCGCCCGACATTTACCAGAACGACCCCGCCGCGTACTTGAAGGTGCTCGAACTCTACCATCGCAACGACAATCCCCTGTTCGTCCCCGAGACTGGTGGCGCCGGCAATGCCCGTTTCTTCTTCTCGGCGCTCGGCCTTCAGGCCATAGGATTCTCGCCGTTCGGGATGGATTACACCCGCAACCGCGCCGATGCTGCCGGGGGTTCCCGACCACGCGAGGAGTTCCTGACTCCCTGGGCCATGAATTACCGGTTGATCGGCCCCATGCAGCGGGAGATCGCCCGCCTCAATTTCGAAGGCAAGCTCCAGGCCACCGCCGAGGAAGCGGGTAAGGTCACTGAGACCCTGCCGTTCGGACCTTGGGAGGCGGTAGTGTCATATGGTGCGTCCCGCAACAATCGCGCCGTGGGGAATCCGGAGCCGACGGGGCGCGTTCTGGTTGCTCAACTGAAAGACAATCAGTTTCTGGTGGCCGGATTCTTTTGCCGCGTCGACTTTCGGCCGGCCGATGCCGAGCACCACCGGCCTGTCGGAGAGGGAACGGGACAGATTCCCTCCGCCATGATCGACGGTAAATGGCAGCACCGGCAGTTCCTGCGTGTCGAAGAGGGAGCCTACGAAAGCGGCGTCTTCAAGTTCCTTCGCATCTGGAATGGCGACGAGACGGATTGGGGCCTCAACTTCGGCGCAGAGCCCGTAGTGTTGCGCGTTTCGCTTGCCACCTATTAGAGAGTAGGCGTTATGCTTGGTACATTTAATGGACTATGTCCGCTCCACCTTCCCGTTGCGAACTAAGTGGAGATTGCTTTTCTTGACGCTCCGCGGACGAATCAACGCTCGGCGTCTTCGGGCGCGCCTGGTTCATCGAGAAGCTGGATGCCGGTGGCCGGCCCAAGGTCCGGATCTTTCCAGGAAGACAAAGCCCAAACGACTTTCTTGTCCGCAGTCACTTCAAGGACCTGCACGGTGCCCGGCCAGTGTGATGTGTCGCTGTCCCCCGCGATCCAACAAGTTATTATTGTGTTGCCGTTGGCCATCCGGTCAGCCGTCTGAATGTTGCCCAACTTGTATTCGCGTACGTCCGCCTGCGTGAACTCCCATACCGTCTCTCCTTGGGGGTTGACCTCACGCGCGTAGCGGCTCCAGTCTCCCGCGATCAGGGTGTTGCCGTTCTTGAGCCGGACCGCTTGCCAGGGCGATTTGGCCGGAACCGACCAAAGCGCCTTGCCGTCCAGGTCATACTCGACAACTTTGCCTTCCCCGAGGTGCGGCACCAGCAACGTGCCCGCTTTGGTCATGCGAACGTGCCGAAACTGTCCGTGCGTCCCAGCGACGGTGGTCGGAATGGGGATCGCCTTTTCGATGTTTCCCGTGGCGGTGTTGATAATCATTGCCTGAGCCGGATTGCCGTTACGCATGATCAAGACACGGTCCTTGCCGAGGGACTGGCACGAGTGAATTTCGGTTCCGGGCGGAGCGGAATAATTCCACAGAAGTTGCTTGGCTGGGCTGACCATTCCCGCTCCTGACATGCGGGAAAAGATGACGTTGCCATTGGACAGCAGCGTGGCGTCGTCGAACTCCTGGTTTCCGCCGCTCGGGGTTTTTATCGGCATGGAATACTGCCAGACGATTTTGCCTTCACGGACGATGAAGATGGACTGCTCCAGGGGCTTCCGCGTATCCCATTCCCCGGCGTAGAGGAAAGGATGCTGCGCTGGCCCCTTACCCGGCAGCGTAGCTGGAGTCGTGGCGGTGGCAGCGGTAGGCGGGTTTGCGCCGGGATTCCTCTGATATTGGGCGATCACGTACTTCTCCACGGCCTGTCCGCCGCCCTCGGTCTGCTCCACCCGGCTGGCCGAGAGCCATAGTTGGAGGCCAGCTCTGGGGAAATCACCTGCGCTTGGCGATGGCGAATCGGCTGAGTACCCGTTCAAGGCTGAAACCGCGCTGACGGCGGCCAAAACCAGTTTCAGAAATGCATTTTCCAAGTTCATACAGTTTCCTTGGTTTGATGGCATGGTGGGCTCCCTCGACCCCACGATTCCGCTTGACTTGTGATCTCTTGCGCGTAACGTAGTTAATCAAACCGGAGAAATGTATGCAAATGAAAATGAATGCGGTGTCCGCGTTAGGTTTGATGGTGTGTACCGCTGCGCTGTCGATTTCGGCCGAGGCACAGACCGCCGCCGGTACGCCACACTTGCAGAAACAGGGTACTGCCACCCAACTGATCGTGGATGGCAAGCCGTTTCTGGCTCTCGCGGGAGAACTTACCAACAACGCAGCCACCAGTCTCCCTATGATGGAGCCGATCTGGCCAAAGCTTGTCGCTAACAACCTGAACACCGTGCTGGTAGGTATCTCCTGGGCGCAGTTTGAGCCCGAAGAAGGGAAGTTCAATTACACCCAGGTGGATGGAGTAATCGCCAAGGCCAGAGAGAACAACCTGCATATCGTCTTTCTCTGGTTCGCTAGCTGGAAGAATGGCACTTCCAGTTTTGCGCCGTACTGGGTGAAGAAGGATTACGGTCGCTTTCCGCGCATTCAGATCGACGATGGCAGCACCGTTTCGATCTCGGGTCCGGTCGAACTGCTCAGCCCATTGGGTGACGCGACGAGGGATGCGGACGCTGTCGCGTTCGGGGCATTGATGCGGCATATCAAGGAAGTCGATGGCACCCAACACACCGTACTGATGATGCAGGTAGAGAACGAAGTGGGCGTGCTGCGGGATTCGCGAGATCGATCTCCAGCGGCGAACCGCGCGTTTGCCGGGCCGGTGCCGGCGGAGCTGATGAATTACCTGGAATCGCACAAGGATACGCTGATTCCGGAGTTCCGTGCGATCTGGGCGGCGAATGGCTACAAGAAATCCGGAACCTGGGAACAGGTGTTCGGGCCCGGCAAGCCGGCTGACGTGAAGATTCCGATTCAGACGACGAGCCCGCCGATGAGCGCGTATGAACATGAAGTCAGCTGGAGGGAACTGCACTGGCCTGCGGATGAGATATTCATGGCCTGGAACTATGCGCGTTTCGTAGAGAAGGTGGTCCAGGCGGGCAAGGCAAGCTATGACATTCCCATGTACGTGAACGGGTGGCTACAGCAGCCGAATCATGCCTGGCCGGGAACGTATCCCAGCGGCGGTCCATTGCCTCAAGTGCACGACGTCTGGCGGGCCGGAGCTCCGGACGTGGATATCCTTGCACCGGATCTCTACCTGCCGTATTTCGACGAAGTGTGCGAAAGATTCAGCAGGAACGGGACCCCGCTCTTTATTCCAGAAACGAGCACAGATGAGTCCAACGTAATCATGGCAGTCGGCAAGTACAATGCGATCGGCTTTTCTCCCTTTGGCATTGACGGGGGAAGACCGATTCCCCCGGAGCTTGCAGCCACATATCAAATGCTCTCCCAATTATCGCCGATGATTCTTGCGCATCAGGGGAGTGACACCATGACCGCGGTGCGGATGATCCAGGGAGACCCGCCCAAGCAGGTCAAACTGGGCAATTACACCCTGACATTTACATATACTGGCCGGATCAGGGGCCTTGCCCCGCAAGTTAAAGGGGGAGTGGTGTCGCCTCCTCCGCGACCACCGATTGGAACACAGCCGGCAGAACCCCTGCCGCCGCTGGAAGCGGCTGCAGTTGTGATTGCCAGCGGTCCCGACGAGTTTTATTTCGGCGGAGGCGGCATGCGCGTCGACTTTACGGCGAACACGCCCGGACCGTCCAATGTGGGACTCGGCATCGTGCAGCAAGGCA
>Ga0326728_10019618_pt1 | contig 13084 bp, 15 predicted proteins | sample MB3enrmetagenome_FD_207602 | JGI IMG/M metagenome (GOLD analysis project Ga0326728, IMG submission 207602) | Lab enriched peat soil microbial communities from McLean, Ithaca, NY, United States - MB31MN | ecosystem: Environmental > Terrestrial > Soil > Wetlands > Peat | place: USA: New York...
TTGGCAGCCTCGACGGGCTTGTTGGCCGTCTCGACGGGCTCTTTGGCCGCCGCGACGCCCTGCACCGGGGGCGGGGGCTGAAGCTCCTTCACCTCGGCCAACAGGTCCTCGATCACCTTCTGCTGCTCCTTGATTGTCTTCTCCTGCTCTTTGAGTACCTTCTCGAGGGCATTGAGACGTTCTTCCACGGTCTGGGCGAAAAGGCCGGTTGGGATTGACGCAAAAAGAAAAAGCGTGATGAGTGCGATCACGACTTTCACGATGGCACCTCCACCATTCAATTTCGAGGGTCCGATATTGTTCTATCGATTCGACGAAGACGGGTGAGCTTCGTCCTAAAGGAGCGGCGGGGGCGCTCGATTTGCCTGCGGAGAGCGCAAGAGGTGGGAATAGGTGAGGCCGCTCAGAAGAGGGACGGCTTCAGCTTCGAAAGAAACCGGCGCCCCGACAAGGGGAACATCGACGGAAACGGCATTCGAATGATAGACGGCGTGGAAACAGATGGAACAATCATCGTGGCACTCTCCGTCCTCATGGTGATGGAATGAGACCGCCAGAATGGAGAGGAAAAAACAGACGACGAGGAGGAATGCGAGCTTTCTGTTCATTGGCCCGAAGAGAGTATAAGGAAACGGGCCTTCTATTTCAACAATATCGGCAAGTACTGAAGGGAGGGACAGAAGAGCACGTACTTTGGGAACAAGGTGCTTCGCCGGGACGGAGACCTTACCAATGCTCGAAGTCATCTACTTGTATATCCGTACAGTGAGCGCCCGCACGCAGATGTGCGTTGGCAATGACGTCCTGCAAGGGACGTCATCTTATTTGTACCCGTGACTTTGGCGTCTTTTGTCCTTCAGGGGACTAAAAGCCGCCTTTTTTGTTGGAAGCCGGCCGAAGGCAGCCGGACATGTTGGGGCTCCGCCCGCCCGCTGGTGAACAAGCCGGAATGGGGCTTTTTTTAGGCCAAACAGGCTCGTGCGCGCGACGGTGGGAGGAACATCGAGCCGTCCTTGTCCGGCAGGAAGGCGACGATGACGGGCAGGGCCGTATTGTTCAAAACGATGGCGAAAAGGCTCTCCCATACGCTGAGGAGGATCACCCACAGGCTCAATCCTCACTCTTCCTTCATCGGTGAGCAGGACCTGTTTCAGGAGGCCCTTATCCAGGTGTGGAAGCGGTTCAGCGCGGGCGGCCTGGATGACAAGACAGACAGCTACATCCTCCAGGGCTGCTATTTCCATCTCAAGAATTACCTGCGGAAGAACCGGGATCGAGGCGTGCTGGTGAGCATGAGCAGCATCATGGAGCAGGGCAGTTCGGAAGAGATACTCTTCGCAGACGACCTTGCCTGTTACGATTACCTGGAAGGGGTCCTCCAGATAGAGGCGATAGAGAGCGTCATGACCGGAAGAGAGAAGGACGTGCTGTCTCTCTGTCTCGAGGGTCTGACCACGAGAGAGATCGGAAAGAAGCTGGGTGTCTCCCACGTAAGCGTCGTGAAAACGCGCAACAAGATCAGGAAGAAGTATGAGAGACTCACGCGCGAAAAAGGCCCGGTGTGAGGATTAATCGGTTACCATCGTTGAACCGGCACTACTTGTAGCAATGTACAGCGACTGACCGCACATAGGCGTGCGTAAAGACAATGACGTTTCTCCGCGGGGGGAACCGTCATTTTTGTTTGTACCCGCGACCGTGGCGTCTTTTGTCCCGTGAAAGGACAGGAGTCGCCTTTTTTTGGCTGCCGAGCCAGCCTCATAGGTTTTCGTCATGGGCGAAGCACTGCGCAACCTTCCCGGTGTTTTTCGGGGGATTATCACATGCAAGACTGCCGCACTCCGGCCGGCGGCGACGGAAACGGCCGGAGATTTTCCTGACACTTTTTTTACACTTTTGCGCCGGATTTTTACGCACAATTGACGATGAAGCACGTAGACTGACCCAAGCAAGCGTTTTGAGAGAGACGTCTCTCGTAGGGAAAACCGGTTTTGTGCCTGAAGGGCCCTTCGAATCGATCCGACCTGAAAAGGCGGGAAACAATGATCAAGGAGGTTCCAGAATGGAGAAAGTGCGTGGAAAGGGAAGGGCTGCATCAATAGCATTTATCGTAATGATTTTTGTCGCACTAGGACTATGCGGGACGGCCTATTCAGCCGAACCCATCAAAGTGGGGGTTCTTCATTCCCTGAGCGGCACCATGTCGATCAGCGAGGTGGCGGTCAAGGATGGAACGCTCATGGCGATTGCGGAAATAAACGCCAAGGGAGGTCTTCTCGGCAGGCAGATCGAGCCCACCGTCGAGGACGGGGCATCGGATTGGCCGACATTCGCGGAAAAGGCGAGGAAGCTGATTTCCAAGGATAAAGTCGTCGTCGTCTTCGGCTGCTGGACGTCGGCGAGCCGCAAGGCCGTCCTTCCCGTCTTCGAGAAGGCCGACCATCTGCTCTTTTACCCAGTTCAGTACGAGGGATTGGAGGCGTCGAAGAATATCGTTTACACCGGCGCGGCACCGAACCAGCAGATCATGCCGTCCGTGACATGGCTGCTGAAAGAGAACAAGAAGAAGTTCTTCCTCCTCGGGTCGGATTACGTCTTCCCCAGAACGGCCAACCTCATCATAAAGGCACAATTGAAAGCTGAAGGCGGAACACTGGTGGGAGAAGAATACACGCCCCTCGGCCATACCGAATACAGCACCGTCATCAATAAGATCAAGGCAGCGAAGCCGGACGTCGTTTACAACACGCTGAACGGCGACAGCAACGTGGCCTTCTTCAAACAACTCCGCGCGGCAGGGATCACGGCAAAGGACATTCCCACCATGTCCGTGAGCATCGCGGAAGACGAGATCAGGGGTATCGGCGCAGACAATCTCGTCGGACACTACGCGGCCTGGAACTATTTCATGAGCATGAAAACGCCTGAAAATGATGTTTTCGTAAAGAATTACAAGGCAAAGTACGGGGCGGACCGGGTGACGGACGACCCCATCGAGGCCGCCTATTTCGGCGTCTATCTCTGGGCTGAGGCTGTAAACAAGGCAAAGAGCGCGGACACCGCAAAGGTCAGAGAAGCGGTGAGGGGTATCTCTTACAAGGCCCCCGAAGGACCGGTGGCAATAAGCCCCATCAACAACCACACCTCGAAGATCGTGCAGATAGGGGAAGTGAGGAGCGACGGTCAGTTCGACATCATCTGGACATCGGGTAAGCCGGTAGCGCCCGATCCATTCCCCTCTCTCGTTTCGAACAAGAAGGTACTCGCCCCGGGTAAGATCGTAGACAAGTAGCAGACCGTTGGGGGGTGGGGTACCCCCTCCTCCCCCTGCCCCCCAACGACCACGAGGTCATATGGAAGCGGTTCTCTCGCAACTCTTCAACGGATTGAGCTTGAGCTCGATCCTCCTCCTCGTCGCGCTGGGCTTGAGCATCACCTTCGGCATCATGGGCCTCATTAATTTTGCCCACGGGGAGTTTCTCATGATCGGGGCCTACGTGGCCTACGTCATGCAGAGATTTATCTTCGGAGGCCACACGGGGCTCTCCTTCCTTGTCTCTCTGCCCGCAGCCTTCGTAGCGGCGAGCATGATCGGCCTCGTCGTCGAGAGGGTCCTCATCAGGTTCCTTTACGGAAGGCCGTACGAGAGCATCCTCGCAACCTGGGGACTGAGCCTCATACTGCAGCAGGGGGCGCGCAACGTTTTCGGAGCCAACAACGTGGACGTGAGCGCTCCGCTCTGGCTCCAGGGGGGCGTGCGCCTGCTCGCCGGTTTCCAGCTTCCCTACAGCAGGATCTTTATTCTGTCCCTCGCCGTGGCTGCGATACTGGGCATGTATTTCTACGTCAACTACTCTGTGAGCGGAAGGCGGATGCGGGCGGTCATGCAGAACAGGGCCATGAGCGCCTGTATGGGGGTCAACACGAGGAAAGTCGATTCCCTTACTTTTGCCATTGGTTCGGGCATAGCCGGCGTAGCGGGTTGCGCGGTGAGCCTGCTGGGCTCGATCGGGCCTTCGACCGGTCAGAACTACATCGTCGACGCCTTTATGGTCGTTGTCCTCGGCGGGGTCGGCAACCTTGCCGGGACCATCGCCGGCGCCCTCATGATCGGCCTTACCAATCCGCTATTCGAATACGTGACGACGTCCAGCATGGGAAAGGTGATCGTCTTCACCCTCGTGATCGTTTTTCTCCAATGGAAGCCTTCCGGTCTTTTCTCTTTGAAGACAAGGGCGTTGGACTAGGGGCAAGATATGGCAACTAAGAAAAGCCGTTTCCTCGAATCGACGCTCAACGGCCACGGGGCTTTCTTCATCGGCTGCGTGGTGCTCTTTGTCCTGCCCCTTCTCCTGTCGGATTTCCGGCTTAACCTGTTGGGCAAATTCCTCACCTTCGCCATCGTGGCGCTTGGAATCGATCTCGTCTGGGGATACACGGGTATCCTGACCCTGGGACACAGCGTCTTCTTCAGCCTCGGGGCGTATGCCATGGGCATGTACCTGAAGCTCCAGTCCGAGAGCCTTCCCGACTTCATGATGTGGAGCGGCCTCACGAAGCTTCCCTGGTTCTGGAAGCCCTTCGCCCATGCCTGGTTCGCCTTTCCCATGGTAATTCTCGTGCCCGTTGCAGTGGCCGTCGTTATCGGTGTCCCCACGTTCAGGGCAAGGATCAAAGGACCGTATTTCGCCATCCTCACTCAGGCGTTGGCCCTCGTATTCTCGATCCTCTTCATCGGGCAGCAGCCGTATACGGGCGGCACGAACGGCATCACGAACCTCCAGGGTATCTTCGGCTATTCCCTGTCGGAGCCGGCAACCATGAGAGGCCTTTACCTCGTGACCGCCGTCATGCTCATCCTGGTTTTTCTCTTCGCCAAGTGGCTCGTATCGACAAAGACGGGCAGGATTCTAGTGGCCATCCGGGATGGAGAGAACCGCTTCAGGTTCCTCGGTTACAACTCGACCCTGTTCAAAGTAGCGGTCTTCGCGTTGTCGGCCGCCCTGGCCGGTCTTGCGGGTGCTCTCTACGTGCCGCAGGTGGGCATTATCTCACCATCCATGATGGGCATACTCCCTTCGGTCGAGATGGCGATATGGGTCGCTGTCGGCGGCAGAGGCACGTTGATAGGCGCCGTCGTCGGCGCTCTCGTCGTGAACTTCGCAAAGACGTACCTTAGCGAGAGCTTCCCGAGCAGTTGGCTCTATTTTCAAGGCGCCCTGTTCGTGGGCGTCGTATTGCTCTTCCCGCAAGGCATCGTAGGGCTTGTCGCCAAGCTGCCCTGGCTGCGCAAGGCGCGGATTGCGGCTGCAGCGGACCAGGAATCAGCGTCTGCGGTGAGAGGGTAGCGATGGAGAAGGCGATCGTTCGGATAGAGGGCGTATCAGTCGATTTCAGCGGGTTCAAGGCTCTCAACAAGGTGGATTTCTCCATGGATACGGGAGAGCTGAGGTTCCTCATCGGCCCGAACGGCGCGGGTAAGACAACACTCCTCGACGTCATATGCGGGAAGGTGAAGCCTATAGAAGGGCGGGTGCTCTTCGGCGACGGCATCGACTTCGAGAAGCTCACCGATTACAAGATAGCGAGGTGCGGCGTAAGCAGGAAATTCCAGACCCCTTCCGTCTTCGAGAACTTGACCGTTTTCGAGAACATGGAGCTCGCTGTGAAAGGAGGACGGGGCCTTCTCGCCTCTTTTCGGAAACACACGAGCACCGAAAAGGACCGGATCCATGCGGCCTTGCGGACTGTGGACCTTGAAAAAAGGGTGTTCAGCAAAGCGGGCGACCTGTCACACGGAGAGAAGCAGTGGCTGGAGATCGCCATGACCATAACGCAGGAGCCGGCACTTCTCATGGTAGACGAGCCTGTCGCGGGCATGACGGGGCGGGAGCGAAGCAGAACCGGCGAGATCCTCATGGAGACCGCGCGGGACAGGTCGGTACTCGTGGTGGAGCACGATATGAATTTCGTGCGTAGGTTCGCCCGGACGGTAACGGTCCTGCACGAAGGAAGACTCCTTTGCGAGGGGACTTTCCAGGAGGTCGGCAACGATCCCACCGTGATCGACGTATACCTCGGCAGAGGCGGAGAGGCGCAAGAGAATGGTCATTAGCAATATTACAAGCTCCTACGGCGAAACCGTTATCCTTCGAGAGATAAATATGGATATCCCGGAAGGCAGGGTCATCGCCCTTATGGGTCGCAATGGGGTGGGGAAAACGACATTGTTGAAAACGCTCATGGGGCTCATCCGGCCCCTGAAGGGCAAAGTGGAATATGAGGGCAGCGACATCACCCATTGGAAGCCCGAGGCTAGGTCCCTTGCAGGCGTGGGTTACGTGCCTCAGGGGAGGGAGATCTTTCCCTATCTTACCGTCCGGGAAAACCTTGCAGTCGGTCTCGAGGCCAGGAGGAAGAAGGCCTCCATTCCGGACGGCATATTCGATCTTTTCCCGGGGCTCAAAGACATCCAGCACAGGAGGGGCGGAGACTTGAGCGGCGGCCAGCAGCAGCAGCTTGCCATCGCCCGCATTCTCGTCACCGAACCGAAGCTGCTTCTCCTTGACGAGCCGACCGAGGGTATACAACCTTCCATCGTTTTCGAGATCGAGAACACCATCCGCTTCATCAAAGAGCAAGGAAGCCTTTCGATTCTCCTCGTAGAGCAATATGTGGAGTTTGCGCTGAGGCTTGCCGATTTCTGCTACATAATGGAGAAAGGGGCAATAGCCTTTCATGGGGACGTCAAGGAGCTCACCAAGGACGACATAAAGAACCATCTAGCCATATGAGGGAGGGAAAAACGTATGAAAATGATCGTTGCCATCCTGAGGCCCGATAAGCTCAAAGGGGTGGAGGACAGGCTGAAGGAATCGGGTTTTCCCTCGCTCACCGAGTTCAGTGTCCGGGGCCGCGGGCAACAGAAGGGTATTACCATAGGCGACATGCATTACGAGAAGCTGCCGAAATCCTGTCTCCTTCTCGCGGCAAGGGACGCGGACGTGGGGACTATTACGGAGATCATCATGGCAGCGGGAAGGACCGGTCACATAGGGGATGGAAAGATTTTCGTGCTGGACATCGAAGAGGCGATGCGGATACGAACGGGAGAGCGCGGCGAAGAGACGCTGTAGCCGCCCGGGTGGCGGGACCGCCTGCTTCTGCCTCAAGAGGGCCTCCATCCATGGAAGAGTGTTCTTGGGGGTAATCCGGCCAAACCATAAGGACGTAACGCCAGACAACGGAGGGATAGGGCATGAGATTCTCTGAGAGGGAAAAGGAGAAGCTCCTTATTTATGCGGCGGCAAGCCTCGCAAGAGAGCGGAGGGCCAGGGGCCTGAAGCTCAACCATCCCGAAGCGATCGCCGTCATCACTGCGGCGGTGCTCGAAGGCATACGGGACGGGCTGAGGGTTGCGGAGCTGATGTCGTTTGGCGCAACCGTCCTCCAGAAGGGCGACGTCATGGAAGGGGTGCCGGAGATGATCAAGGAGATCCAGGTGGAGGGCACTTTCCCCGACGGCACGAAGCTCGTGACGATCCACGATCCAATACGGTGAACGAAAAGAAGGAGGCGGCATGATTCCGGGAGAATACGCAGTCAAGGAGGGCGAGATCGAGCTCAACGAGGGAAGGCGGAGCGTGCGGCTGCTTGTGAGCAACACCGGAGACCGCCCCGTGCAGGTGGGCTCCCACTTTCACTTTTTCGAAGTGAACAAGGAGCTTTCCTTCGACAGGGAGCGGGCGTTTTCCATGAGGCTCGACATTCCTGCAGGCACTGCAATCAGGTTCGAGCCCGGGCAGGAGAAGGAAGTGGCCCTCGTCGAGCTTGGCGGCCGAAAGAGAGTCCACGGCCTCAACAGTCTCACGAATGGGTCAATAGAGGACGAATCGGTCAAGGAAGGTGCCTTGAAGGCGGCCAGGCAGAAGGGCTTCGGAGGTGCATGAGGTGGGAACGCGAATCGACAGAAGGCAGTATGCGGACATGTTCGGGCCGACCAAGGGAGACCTGGTCCGTCTGGCGGACACCGATCTTTTCATAGAGATAGAAGAAGACTTTGCTATTTACGGCGATGAGGTGAAGTTCGGGGGAGGCAAAGTAATCCGGGACGGCATGGGCCAGTCTCCGGCCGCCACAAGGAAGGAAGGCGCCCTCGACCTTGTGATCACCAACGTCGTGATCCTCGACCACTGGGGCATCGCAAAGGCGGACATCGGCATCAGGGACGGCAGGATTTGCGGGATAGGCAAGGCGGGGAACCCCGATATCATGGACGGCGTGACCCCGGGCATGGTGGTGGGCGCGTCGACCGAGGCGATCGCCGGCGAAGGGCTGATCGCGACTGCGGGAGGGATCGACACGCACATACACTTCATCTCACCCCAACAGATCGAAACAGCGGTCGAATCGGGCATTACGACGATGATAGGGGGGGGCACGGGACCGGCCACTGGCACCAACGCCACCACGTGCAGCCCCGGGGAATGGAATATCCACCGGATGCTCGAATCGATCGAGGCCTTTCCCCTCAATTTCGGCTTTCTCGGCAAAGGCAATTGCTCTTTCCCGGCACCCCTGGAAGAACAGATCGAGGCAGGCGCCATCGGGCTGAAATTGCACGAGGATTGGGGTTCCACCCCCGCAGTGATCGATGCGGCCCTCTCCGTCGCGGACCGATATGACGTCCAGGTCGCGATCCACACGGATACGCTCAACGAGGCGGGCTTCGTGGAGGCCACGATCGAGGCCTTTAAGGGAAGGACCATCCACACGTACCATACCGAGGGCGCCGGCGGGGGCCATGCCCCGGATATCATGAGGGTCTGCGGAGAGGCAAATGTCCTTCCCTCATCGACCAACCCCACCATGCCCTTTACCGTGAATACCATGGACGAGCACCTGGACATGCTTATGGTCTGCCACCACCTCGACCCCCGCATACCGGAAGACGTAGCCTTCGCAGATTCCCGAATCCGGGCGGAGACGATTGCCGCCGAGGACGTGCTCCACGATATGGGGGCTTTCAGCATGCTCTCCTCGGACTCCCAGGCCATGGGCCGCGTGGGCGAAGTGATTATCAGGACCTGGCAGACGGCGCACAAGATGAAGCTGCAAAGGGGGAAGCTTCCGGGCGAGGACGGCAGAAACGACAATGTGAGGGCAAAAAGGTACGTGGCCAAGTATACGATCAACCCCGCCATCACCCACGGGATTGCCGACTACGTAGGATCCCTGGAAAAGGGAAAACTGGCTGACATCGTACTGTGGGAGCCGGCATTCTTCGGCGCAAAGCCCGCAATGGTGATAAAGGGAGGGTTCATCGCCTACTCCCAGATGGGTGACGCCAACGCCTCTATCCCGACCCCGCAGCCTTACATGATGAGGCCCATGTTCGGGGCTTTCGGCCGGGCTCCGTACAGTACGTCCCTCACCTTTCTTTCGAAGGCTGCCTTCGAAAAGGGCGTCCACCTTAAGCTGGGCCTGTCCAAACAGGCGGCCTTCGTGAGCAAGTGCCGGGCCATCGGCAAAAAGGATATGGTGCACAACGACTATTTGCCGAAGATGGAAGTCGACCCCGAGACCTACGTTGTGAGGGCGGACGGGGAAATCCTCACGTGTGAGCCGGCAGTCGAGCTGCCGATGGCGCAAAGGTACTTCTTATTTTAGCCATGGTCATAATAGAAGAGGTCATCAGGAATGTCATGATTCCCACCAACAGCGAGCCTGATGCGATCGTCATGGGCTGGCAGGAGCGGAGAAGCACGCGGCAGCGCGTGCAGACCCGGAAAGGAAGGGGGCTTGCCCTGGCCCTCCCCACGGGCACCGTGCTCATGGATGGAGACCTCCTCTACATCGGACAGGGCTTTCACGTAACGGTCGAAGCCGAGGCGGAGGATGTGCTCGTTGCGCCGCTGCAGGACGCCACGTCGGCGGCGATCCTGGCGTACGAGCTGGGCAACAGGCACCTTCCCGTTGCGATCGACCATGACCTCCTGGCGACCCCGTACGACCGTGTCGCGGAAGAGCTGCTCACAAGACTGGGCACCACCTGCATGCGCCGGAGAGAGCGGTTCGAGCCGGCTAAGAGCGTGGGGAGCGCGCACCTTCATCAGCATGAATGATCCGGAAGAGTTTCTTACCGCCCTTCAATTGGGGGACTCGTTCTTTCCCTCCGGTGCCTTTGCTTACTCATCCGGTCTCGAAACATTCGTGAGCGATGGGCTCGTCTGCCGCAGGGAAGACCTCGTCCGCTTCATCGACTCCTATCTCCTCGGGCTCGTTGCCCGGAGCGATCTGCTCTTCGTCAAGCTCTCTTGCTCTGCGGCCGTGGGGGGCGACGTGGACGAGATAGTCCGCCTGGACCACCTCATCCATGCCATGAAACCGGCGAAGGAGCTGCGTGAGGCGAGCATACAGATGGGAAGGCAGGTGCTCCAGGTAATGAAGGGGCTCTATCCCTCGTCCATCGCTCGGTCCCTCTGGCAGCGCCTCGAAGAGCGGAAGCTGTGGGGTCACCACGCGGTCGTCTTCGGAGCAGTCTGCGCAGACATAGGGGTAGAATCCGAGAAAGCGCTGCTCACCTATCTCTATGCCGCGGTCAGCTCTCTTGTGAGCGCCGGAGTCAGGCTCATACCATTGGGTCACAGCGACGGACAACTCGCAATAGGCGAGCTGAAGCCCGTGATGACCCGCATCACGATGGCTGTTGCGCTTCTGGGGGAATCCGATATTTGTACCTTTGCCCCGGCATTGGAGGTACGGGCGATGCAGCACGAGCATCTGTTTACCCGACTGTTCAAGTCATAGGAGTTTTGGCATGAAGAACCTCGTAAGGATAGGCGTGGGAGGGCCGGTCGGGTCTGGGAAAACGGCGCTTATCGAGAAATTATGCAGGGTCCTCTCCCCTGAGTTTTCGATAGCCGTCGTGACGAACGATATCTATACGAAGGAAGACGCCGAGTTCCTCATACGGGCGGGGGTCTTGCCCGAGGAACGGATCAGGGGCGTAGAAACGGGCGGCTGTCCTCATACCGCCATACGCGAGGACGCATCTCTCAACCAGGAAGCAATACGAAGCCTCATCGAGGCCTTCCCCGACATCGACATACTCTTCGTGGAAAGCGGCGGTGACAACCTGGCGGCGAGCTTCAGCCCGGAGCTCGTGGACTGCTGGATATACGTCATCGATGTATCGGGAGGAGACAAGATCCCCCGAAAGGGGGGTCCGGGGGTCACGAGATCGAGCCTCCTCGTCATCAACAAGGTTGACCTGGCGCCCATGGTGGGGGCCGATCTGCTCGTAATGGAGAGGGACGCCGCGCGGATGCGGAAAAGAGGGCCCATTGTTTTCACCAACCTCAAGAGCGGTGCCGGTCTGGAGGCGGTCGTTCGATGGATAAGGGAGGATGTCCTGTTCCTTGACCACTAACGGGACGACGGACCAAGCCAACCTCCGAATGATCTTTGAAAGGGACGGAGAAAAGACCGTTCTCGCCGAATCCTTCTCCCGTATGCCTTTTCGTACCTTCCCTCCCTTCTACGCTCAAAGCCAAGGGTGTGCTTACACGTACATAGTCAACCCAACGCCCGGCTTCCTCGGCGGGGACCGAGTACGGGTGGAGATAGCCCTCAGGCAGGGCGCCCACGCCTTCATTGCCTCGCCTGCGGCCACGAAGGTCCTGAAGGCCTCTCGCGATCACGCCGAACAGACGACGCATATCACCGTTTCGGACGGCGCGACGCTCGAATACGTCCCCGCGTATGTTATCCCCTTTGGCGGCGCACGGTTCAAACAAAAGACCGTGGTGCACATGGAGCGAGCTTCGACCTGCCTCGTTCTCGACTGGTTTACGACGGGACGGACGGGTAGGGGAGAATCCCTGGCATTCGACGAGTATGACAATTCAACCGTACTGGTCTGTGAGGGCGAGCCTGTTGTCTGCGACCGGTTTATCTTGCGTCCGAAGGACGAAGAGTACCGGGCCCTCGGCCGGCTCGAGTCGAGCACCGTATCAGCCTCCCTTTACCTGATGCACAATCGGTCGGACCTGCCGAAGACGCTAGTGGCCGGCGTCAGGGAAGCACTCGGCGAAGAGACGTCCCTAGCCGGCGTGAGCACGATCGGCTCAAAGGGCCTCACCGTGAGGGTGATGGGGCAGGCAATGCCTCCGGTGCAGAAGAGCGTGGTACGCGTAATCAAGGTGATACGAAGGATGGTGCTCGCCATCGAGCATGAAGAGATCCCGGACAGGCTGCTCAACGCGCTGTGACGATGCCGCCCCGGCCATCGGAAGGCCAAGGAGTATGGGAGGGTCTCCGGCAGGTGTGCGTTACTTTGTGTTTTAAGAGATGCCCCGGAACCGGCGGGCGCTTGTTCGGGTTCATACCCATCGGGAGAGGAGGCTTCGCACGGTTCCGGGGTTTAGGGGTCAACGGTGAGAAGTTATTCGCGATAGTGACGCCTCCCTGCCACAGGCCCTTTTTACACGCCCCATGACAACTCTATTCTACGTGGACGGTATCGCACCGTACCGCTTGCGCAGCCCGAGATTGAGCTCGAGGACGTTGACGAATTTCTCGCCGGCGAGCCCGAACCACGGCGCCGAAGCATTCTCCTGCAGCATCTGCTCGATCTCTTTTCGAACCGTCGCCTGATCGCGTTTCAAATCGGCCGCCCATTTGGCGGCCACCCGGTCGAGCTGATACTCCGCATCCTGAAGCAGGATATGGGGATCGAGGCCGGAGGCAGAGGTGGTGACCATGTCGCCGGGGAGGTCCTGAAGATCGGCATCGGGATGCTCCTGCCGCCACATGTCGAAAAAGATCGACTGGACATCAGAGCCGTCCTTGACGGGCTCTATCGTCGTCACATCCTTGCCGTCCGGACCTTTTTTCGTCACTGCGGAAGGGAACCTCCCCGGGTTCTCGTTGGAGAAATTCTCAAAGAAGACGACCGCCAGATCGGGGGCCTTGGGCTGCGGGGTCGCAGGATTCTCTTTGATCCACTTGGCCACCAGATCGGGGTGCGCCTTCGACCAATTGTCCACATAGGCGCCGTGGGTCGGGTCAGCCTTGACCCAGC
>Ga0326728_10019619_pt1 | contig 13082 bp, 12 predicted proteins | sample MB3enrmetagenome_FD_207602 | JGI IMG/M metagenome (GOLD analysis project Ga0326728, IMG submission 207602) | Lab enriched peat soil microbial communities from McLean, Ithaca, NY, United States - MB31MN | ecosystem: Environmental > Terrestrial > Soil > Wetlands > Peat | place: USA: New York...
AAACGATTCCGTTCTTTTCGACTCATATTCAATGTCTCCATTAGCGCCGATGTTGCTCCCGCAACACCGGCCAAAGGGGACATTTCTATCGAGTCCAAAAGGGGACATTTCCATAAAGTCGCGACATTCAGCCGTTTCTCGTTGCGCGCGGGCAGGGGATGCGGCAGGTTTCCTTCCAGGAGAACGCTTATGGACAAGATGACAGAGACTCAGACGACCGCAAAGACTTCCGCAGCCCTCAATCAATTGGAGCAGCTCAGAAAAGTCACGCGTATCGTCGCCGACACCGGCGACTTTGCCCTGCTGAAGGCCTATGCGCCGGAAGATGCCACGACCAACCCCACGCTGATTCTCAAGGCTGCCCAAAAGCCGGAATACCAGGCCCTGGTCGCGCGGGTCATCGCCGACGGCAAGAAGGCGTCGCTCTCCATGGACGACATTTTCCGGGCGCTGCTGGTGGCTTTCGGGATCGAGATCCTGAAGATTGTGCCGGGGCGGGTTTCGACGGAAACCAGCCCCAAAATCTCGTTCGACACCGAGGCGCTGCTGGCCGAAGCGCGCGGGTTCATTGAGCGATACGCCAAGGCCGGCATCGGACGGGAGCGCGTGCTGATCAAGCTGGCCTCGACGTGGGAAGGAATCCAGGCCGCCAAAGTCCTGCAACGGGAAGGGATCAATTGCAACATGACACTGCTCTTTTCCCTGGCCCAGGCCGCGGCGGCGGCGGCGGCGGGGGCCAAATTGATTTCGCCGTTCGTCGGGCGGATTCTGGATTGGTATAAGAAAGCGACCGGCAAGGATTACGCGCCCGCCCAGGACCCCGGCGTGCAATCGGTCCGGGAGATCTACGAGTATTACAAGAAGTTCGGCTACCCGACAGAGATCATGGGCGCCAGTTTCCGCAGCAAAGGCCAGGTGCTGGAGCTGGCGGGATGCGATCTGTTGACGATCAGCCCGGAGTTTTTGGGCGAATTGAAAGCCAGCACCGATCCGGTGCCGCGCAAGTTGTCGGTTGAGATGGGGAAAAGCTCCAAGCTGGCCAAGCTTGCCTTGGATGAAAAGGCCTTCCGCTGGATGCTCAATGAAAGCGCCATGGCCACCGAGAAGCTCTCGGAAGGCATCAGGAACTTCGCCTCCGATGCGGCCAAGCTGGAGGACTACATTGCCGCCAGGCTGGACCGGCGGGCGTAACAGCAGGAGGTCCTTGGGCCGGACGCCGGGGGCAGGCGGTTCAAACGAGAGCGATCCCCCGGAAGGGCGTCACAATTTGATTCTCGCCGCCACCTGCGCCACGTCCTTGTCACCCCGCCCGGAGAGATTGATGATGACGAGGTGGTTCCCGGGCATTTTCGGAGCGCGCTCGATGACGGCGGCCACGGCGTGGGCGGATTCCAACGCGGGAATGATGCCTTCCAAACGGGCCAGCTTGAGGAACGCCTCCAGTGCCTGCGTATCGGTCGCGTAGGTGTAATCGACGCGCTTTTGGTCCCGCAACCAAGCGTGCTCCGGCCCCACCGCGGCGTAATCCAGGCCGGCGGAAACGCTGTGAGTCAATTGGATTTGGCCGTTCTCGTCCTGCAAAATGAAGGAACGCGTTCCCTGCAAAACGCCGGGCGAGCCGCCTTGGAAGCGGGCGGCGTGCTTTTCCGGGAAGATGCCTTCGCCCCCCGCCTCGACGCCCAGCATCTTGACGGAAGGGTCCTCCAAAAAGGGATAAAAAAGCCCGATGGCGTTCGAACCGCCGCCCACACAAGCCACCAGCAGATCCGGCAGCCGCTCCTCCTGTTCGAGGATTTGCCGGCGGGCTTCATCACCGATGATGCGTTGAAAATTCCGCACCATGACCGGATAGGGATGCGCGCCGTAGGCCGTGCCCAGAATATAATGAGTATGGCCGACGTTGCTCACCCAATCGCGCATGGCCTCGTTGACCGCCTCCTTGAGGGTTTTCTGGCCGGCTGTGACCGGCACGACCTCGGCCCCCAGCATTTTCATGCGATAGACATTGAGGGCCTGCCGCTCGCAATCCACTTCCCCCATGTAGATGACACAACGCAGCCCGAACATGGCGGCGACGGTGGCGGTGGCGACGCCGTGCTGGCCGGCGCCCGTTTCCGCGATGATGCGCGTTTTGCCCATGCGCCGGGCCACAAGGATTTGGCCCATGGCATTGTTGATTTTGTGCGCGCCCGTGTGCAGCAGGTCCTCGCGTTTGAGATAAATCCTTGGCCCGCCCAGTTCCCGGGTCAGCCGCTCCGCCAAATAGAGGGGGCTTGGCCGGCCGCAAAACTGGCGCAGGTAATAAGTGAGTTCCCTTTGAAAATCCGGGTCCTGCTGCGCGCGGAAGTACTCCTCCTCCAACTGTTGCAGCGGGTACATGAGCGTCTCCGGCACATAGCGGCCTCCGTAGGGGCCGAAATGGCCATGCGCATCCGGCAGGCCGGCGCTGGCGACATTGCTCATCGCCATAATCCTTCCCCAAATCCAGGCGGGACGCAATCCTGCACTGGCTGGCCGTTATGGCCCGGGAGCCCTGCGCCCCTCGGTGGCGGCTGCGGGAGGGATGGCTGGTTTTAAAAGCGCCCAATGCAATTTCAGTTGCGGGGTGACGTGGGCCAGGTTCTTCAGGTCCACCGGCTTGATGAGATAGCCATCGGCCCCAAGCCGTTTGCTGGCCTCCAGGTCGCGGCCGCGGAGGGAGGCAGTGAGCACAATCACCGGGATGGCGGCTGTCCGCGGATCGGTTTTGACGCGGCGCAGGACATCCAAGCCGTCCACTTTCGGCAAACCCAAATCGAGCAGAATAAGGTTGGGCCGGGACCGGCCTCTGCGATGGGCATACTCCCCCATGCTAAAGAGAAAATTGAGCGCCGCCTGGCCGTCACGCACCACCTGAATGCGGTTGGTAACGTGCTTGAGGCCCTCGGTGGCCAGCTCCACGTCCGCCGCGTTGTCCTCCACGTATAGAATGTCCACCATTTCCTCCGGCGGGAACTCTTCGGGGCGGGCTCCGTCGGGCAGCGGCCGGCGGGGGTAGGCCAGGAGGGTGGAGACGGAAACCTCCAGCGCCAGCGCCAGCCTTTCGATGCTTTGCAAGGTGACATTGCGCGCGCCGCGCTCCACGTCGCAAATGTAGGTGCGATGCAAACCGGCGCGACCCGCCAGTTCTTCCTGCGATATTCCCAGCCGACTTCTCCATGCACGGACAGAAGTCCCGAAGGGTTTCTTAACATCAAAACCTTCCACAGGCATTCCTTACTCCCGTCATACTAGCAGGGGTCACAACAGACTTTAAGTGACGCTGCTTAAATCATCCCAGGCTCTGCGATTTTGATGGAGGGTCCGATTTCCCGAGGCTCCCCAAAAGGACAAGGCCCCAACCCTGACGCCTCATCCGACTTATAATCTAACCGCGGTCGGCACTGCTGACAAGGGAAAATCTTGAAAAATTTTGGATAAATCCCGCGCTTGCCCTTTGGCGTGAATTCTGGCAGAGTGGCTTGGTATTCCGTGTGCGCTTATGGTGGAATTGGCAGACACGCTACTTTGAGGTGGTAGTGGCGAAAGCCGTGCAGGTTCAAGTCCTGCTAAGCGCACCATTTTTCCCTCGGAAGAGGCTGAACATGGTGTTTACCGCACAGATTCCGCGCAAAATGCGGCTGAATCTGAACCCGAATCCGACACCGTGAAGTTTCCCAAAACCATCCGGCATCGCAAGGCCGAGCGCAAAATCTACGGCAGGAAAGCGCACTACAAGGGACTTGCCACAAAGACGGAAGCGGGAAAGTGGTTCAGCATCCAACCGGCGAAGGCGGCGAACGTCATCCCGCTTGCCGCCGTCTCCGGCAGGCAGGCGCAATAAGCGGCACGCCGGGTTGACAACGGCAAAACACTGTGATACTTATTTGATACTGAAATGCCGCGCAAGGTGCGACAACTGATTGCCGACTTGGAAAAGGCTGGCTTTGTCAACCGGGGCGGCAAAGGCAGCCATCGGAATTTTATTCATCCGAAAGGGCGGCGCGTCACAATCAGCGGCGGCCTGGGCGATGATGTTTTTCCGTATCAGGAACGCCAGGTGCGGCGGAGAATTGAGGAATCAAGACAATGAAAACGAGCGAATTGAAGGCCAAAGCCGCCCGCTACATGAAAATCGTGGAGTGGAGCGACGAGGACGGCTGTTTTGTGGGCAGCGCGCCGCCACTCATCGGCCAATGCTGCCACGGCAAAGACGAGGCCAAGGTGTATGCCCAAGTCTGCCGGATCGTCGAGGAATGGGTTGAAATTCTGGAAACCGACGGACGTGAACTGCCCGAACCGCTGGCCGCAAAACAATTCAGCGGCAAATTTGTTCTGCGTGTTGAACCCGCGTTGCACCGTCGTCTCGCCGCCAAAGCCCTTGCCGCCGGTGAAAGTCTTAACAGCTTTTGCGCCAAAACACTGGTCAAGGCGTGAAAAGAGCATCGCCGAAGACTTGGGCATCAAAACGCGTGTGGAGTGTTAGCAGGATGGCGCACAGAAAGGCAATTATGAGCAATGAAGAAAACGCCCTTTTGGCAGGTTCAAGTCCTGCCAAGCGCACCGTTTTTGTCAAAATGAAGAAAATGCTGTTGGCGCTGGCCGGGACCATCTTCCTGGCCGGCTGCATGCATAACTGGGACGTGACCCTGGTCAATGGGACGAGAATAACCCACGTTAGCAAACCCAAGCTCGACAAACAGACCGGCGTCTATTCGTTCAAGGACGTCAAGGGGCGGACGAATTACATCAGCGCGGCGCGGGTCGTCGATATTGCGCCCCATTCCAGCGCGGCCAAGCCCGGGACCTTGCAGTGACGAACCGTTCGATATATTTGCCGACCAGGTCCGTTTCCAGGTTGACGGCGTCTCCCACGTGACGTTGCTGCATGGCCGTCACCTGGCGCGTGTGCGGGATGATCCAAATCTCGAAGCTTTGCCGCCGCACCGCCGCCACGGTCAGGCTGATGCCGTCCACGGCCACCGATCCCTTGAAAACGATGTAACGCATGATGTCCCTGGGCGCGTGGACTTCCAGAAGGTAGTCCTTGCCGACTTTTTCCCATCGAGTGATTCTTCCCAGGCCGTCGATGTGCCCGGCGACGAAATGGCCCCCCAGGCGGTCGCCCACGCGCAAGGCCCGTTCCAAATTGACGCCGGAACCCGGCGCGGCGAACTGGAAGTTCGTCCGCTTCCAACTTTCGGCCAGCAGCGCGAAGCGCAGCAACTTGTCCGGGGCGCGGCGGCGGACCTCTTCCACCGTCAGGCAGCAACCGTTGACCGCCAGGCTGTCCCCGGCCTTCAAGTGGCGTCCGCAAACGCGGGACCGGACAATGAGTTCAATCGCGGCGGCTTTGGGCCGGATGGCTTCGATGCGCCCCATTTCCTCGACAATTCCGCTAAACATAAAATGCGGCCTTTATGCTGCCGGGGCGATGCGCCCCGTCAAGAGCAAGTCCGCTCCGAGCCGGCGCCATCGCACCTCGCGCAGGGCGATGCGATGGGCCAGGTCGGGGAGGCCCCGGCCGGCCACGGCCCTGGCCGCGCCGCGTCCGCCCAGGACCATGGGCGCGTAAAAGAAGGCCACGCGGTTGGCCAGGCCCCGCAGCAAAAATGAGGCGTTGGTCTCCCCGCCGCCTTCCACCAGCAAGCTGGTGACCTGGTCGCGGCCCAGTTTCCTGAGCAGCCACGGCAGATCGATGCCGCCGTCCCGCACCGGCGCCCGCAGCACCTGAACCCGCCGCCGCAGCGCGGCCAGGCGGCGGGGCGGCGCGGCCCGGGTCGTCACCACGGTGGTCCAGGGGGCAAACTTGTCGGTCACCACTTTTGATCGCAAAGGAATGCGGGCGGAGGGATCCAGCACGAGGCGGCGGAGCAACTTGGAATGGAAACCGGGGGCGCGGAGGGTGAGGCGGGGATCGTCCTGAATAATCGTATTGACTCCAACCAGGATGGCGTCGGCGCCGGTCCGCAGGGTCATTGCGCAAGCGCGCGCCTGCGGGCCGGTGATCCATCTGGATTGCCCGGCGCGCGTGGCGATCCGGCCGTCCAGCGACAGGGCGGCCTTGACGGTGACGAAGGGCGCGCCCTGCACAATCCAGTGGCGGAAGGTTTCGTTGAGGAGCAGGTCTTGTTCTTGTAAAAGGCCCTGGCTGACCCGGATTCCCGCCCGGCGCAGCAGGCTCAATCCCTTGCCGCAATGGGCGGGATTGGGGTCCAGCGCGGCCACGACCACGCGCTTGAGCCTGGCGGCGATGATGGCCTCGGTGCAGGGCGGCGTGCGTCCGCGCGTGCAGCAAGGTTCGAGGGTGACGAACAGGGTGGCGCCCGCCGGGTCCTCCTTGGCGGCGCGCAAGGCTTCGATTTCCGCGTGAGGGCCGCCGGCGCGATGGTGCCAGCCTTGTCCAATCACTTTCCCGTTTTTGACCAGCACGGCCCCGACCATGGGATTGGGCGATGTCCGCCCCAAGCCGCGCCGCGCCAGCCGGAAGGCCCGTTTGAGGAAAGGCAGGTCCTGCGGGGATGTTGTCAAGCGAAAGGATGGGCCGGCCCGCTGGCGCAAAGGAGTCACTCCTCGAAGAGGGCTTGGGCAAACTGCGAGGCATCGAAGGGCTGCAGGTCCTCCAGTTTTTCCCCCAAGCCGATGAATTTGACGGGCAAACCCAGTTCCTGCTGGATGGCCACGACCATGCCGCCCTTGCTGGTGCCGTCAAGTTTGGTGATGACCAGGCCGGTCAACGGCACGGCCTTGTTGAATTCGCGCGCCTGGGCCAGCGCATTCATGCCGGTGCTGGCGTCCAGGACGAGCAACGTCTCATGTGGCGCGCCCGGCAGCTTTTTGCGCAGGGTGCGATGGACCTTCTGCAATTCCTGCATCAGGTTGTGCCGGGTATGCTGGCGGCCGGCGGTGTCGATGAAAAGGTAATCCGCCCGCCGCGCCTGGGCCGCGGCCACAGCGTCGTGCGCCACGGCGGCGGGGTCGGCCCCTGGCGCCCCGCAGATGACGGGTGTTTTGACGCGCTCGCCCCACAATTTAAGTTGCTCGACCGCCGCGGCGCGGAAGGTGTCGCAAGCGGCCAGGGCGGCGGTATGGCCCCGGCCCTGCGCCCAATGGGCCAGTTTGGCTGCCGTGGTGGTCTTGCCCGTGCCGTTGACGCCGACCAACAGGATGATGTTCAAGCCTTCGGGCGGCGGCCCCGGTTGGAGTCTGGCTGCGCCGAGGCTTTTCTCAACTTCCGCGCGGGCGACGGCGAAAACATCCCATCCGGCGCGGCCCTGCGTTTCATAGGATTTCTTGACAGCGGCGAGAATCCGCTCGGTCATGGCCGGCCCCAGGTCGGCGGCAATCAGGCTGGCTTCCAGCTCCTCCAGGGAGCGCGCCGTCAATTTGGGCGAGGCGGTGACAATGCGTTTGATCTCATGGGCCAGCCTGGCATGAGTTTTGTGCAGGCCCTCCCTGAATTTCTGGATCAGGCCCATGCGTCAGGCTGAAGCGGCCGTGAGGACGGCGCGGCGGCCGTCCCGGTCCTGGCGGGCGGCCAGGAGTTTTTGCCAGTAAATGCCGGGCAGTTTCACGCCGCCGATGAGCGGTCTGCCCTTGCTGAAGCCGTGGCAATCAGACCCGCCGGTGACGAGGAGGTTGAGGCGCGCGGCCACGTTCAAATAATGCGCGGACAACTTGGCGGTATGCTTGGTGTGGAAACATTCCAAGCCGTCCAGGCCCTCCGCCGCCAGGGCAGGGATGAGGTCATCGGCGTGGTTCAACCCCGGATGGGCCATCACGGCCAGGCCGCCGGCCTGATGAATCAAAGCCATGGCGGCGAGGGCGGAGATTTTGCATTTGGGCACCCAGGCGCGGCGGCCCTTCTTCAAAAAGCGCTCGAAGGCCTCTTCCAGGCTTGGGCAAAGGCCTTGCTTGACCAGGGCGCGGGCGACATGGGGCCGGCCCGGCGACTGGCAATTGGCCAGCGCAAAAACCGCCTCGGCGCGCAAGGGAATATTGAGCTGGTTGAGCCGGGCCACCATTTCATGAATGCGGCTCTTGCGCACGGCCTGGAATTTCTTCATTTCGGCCAGCAGCTTTTCGTTGTGCGGATCGACAAAATAACCGATGAGGTGCAATTCCTTGTCCTCAAATTCCGCGGTCAGCTCGGTGCCGACAATGAAGTGAATCCCCAGCGCCTGGCAGGCCTGCGCCATGCGCGCGCATCCCTCCACCGTGTCATGGTCGGTGAGCGACATGGCCGCCAAACCGGCCGCCCGGCCCCGCCCCGCCAGATCTTCCGGGGTAAAGGTGCCGTCGGAAAAGACCGAGTGCAGATGCAGATCGGCAAAGACCGCGCCCTGGCCATCGCCGGCCGCGGCGAGCTCCGCCGCCTCGCTTCTGGTGCTCCCGCCTGAAGGAAGGGCATTCATTGTTTCACAACCCGGGCCGGCCGGATCAATTCGCCCTTGATCTTGTCCAGGATGCCGTTGACGAATTTCCCGCTGTCCTGGGTGGAGAATTTTTTGGCGATATCGACCGCCTCATTGATGCTGACCACCGGCGGAATGTCCTCGCGGTGCAGCATTTCGTAAATGGCCAGCCGCAGGATGTTCCGGTCCACCACCGCCATGCGGCGCAAGTCCCAATTCTGCGCATGTTGCGAAATCCGGGCATCCAATTCAGTCCGGTGCTCCAGGACGCCGTGGATGAGCCGGTCGGCGAATTGGCGCGTGGCCAATTCCTGCGCGGTGGGGGGCGGAAGTTCGACTCTTTGGCCCCAATGGGCCGCGCCCTTCTCGCCGGCGATGGCGGTGGCCTGCTGCGTTTGCCAGAAATGGCCGAGCGCCTCCTCCAGGTTTTCCGGGGGGTTCATGTCGTGCTGGAACAAGAACTGCACGGCGCGTTCGCGAGCTTCACGGCGCTGGCCCATAATTCAAGAATGCCCTCAAAAACGGCCAATGCCAAAGGAAATTCTTAAAGGGCAAGGGCAGGCGCGGTGAAACCGGGCATGGCGGTACCGGGCAACACACCTAATTTCAACGCGCCGTGGGCAGATCTTCGCTCTCAAATTTGGGAATAGGCGGCGGGGCGCAGAAAAACGTTGCTGATGTTGCAGACAATTTCCGCGTCCGCGTAACCGGGGGCGCTGCGCAGTTTGTTCCAGTCCGGGTCCGATACGAATGCGCTCCAATTCCTGTCGTGGGCCTCCCGGTTTTCGAAGACGAGCAGGTAGGTCAGATTGGGCAGACGCGAGCCGATGAGCGTTTCGCCGAAGAAAACCGGCTGCAAACCGTGGCGTCGAAAAAGGGCGATTTCGCCGTGCTCGAACATTTCGATCTTCTTTTTGTTCGCTTTTTTGCTGTGGCTTTCGTAAGTGCGCAGTTCAAAGAAGCGGGTCTTGGATCCATCGCCCTTCGGCGGCGCCTCCAATTTCGGCATCCCGGCGAAGGCCGCCATGAGCGAGCTTTCCACCCGGAGATAGGCCGGGTTGGCGGCGGGCGCGTCGATGAATTCGGCCCCGGCCTTCAGGTAGTCGGCATCGGCGGCAAGCCGGTCCGCCGTCGCCGCAACGGACTCCAGCGACTGGTGTGTCAACAGCACATACATCGTCGGGCTGTCCGGCCCGACGGCCAGGTTGAACACGCCGACCCGTTCCACTCCCGCCCGGTTCAAGGCGGGGATGGCGGCCTGGCTGAAGAAGCGGTCGAATAACTCCGTCTGCGGCCCGCGCCTGAGGTGGTAGAGGCGCAGTTCGTAGAACTGGCGTCCGGGGGAGGAGCCGGACTCTTGGGCGCCGGCGTCGGCCCCGGCTAGAAGGGTCCCCAGGCCCGCCGTGGCGAGGGAGGAAGCAAGGAATTCACGTCTTTTCATATCCCCCCATCAATGGCAGCCCTGTTGGGCAAGGTCAAGCCGGTGGGTGGGGATTTTCAGGGGGGCGGACGGCGGGTGCTATTGACATCACGACGCCTTTAAGCCACTTTCCCCAGTTCAAGCGTCAGGGTGTAGTGACGATAATGAGCTTAAATAGATGGGAAAAGCACTGATCATCGCGGAAAAGCCGTCGGTGGCGTCCGACATTGCCAAAGCTCTCGGAGGCTTCGCCAAAACGGGCGACCACTATGAGAGCGACCGCTATATTTTGTCGTCCGCCATCGGCCATTTGCTGGAGCTTTGCCTGCCGGAAGGCGCCGAGGTCAAGCGCGGCAAGTGGACTTTTGCCCATCTGCCCGTCATCCCGGACCGGTTCGATTTGCGGCCCCTCGAGAAAACGGCGGAGCGCCTCAAGCTCCTGTTGCGCCTGATTCGGAGCAAGGAGGTCGTTGGCCTGATCAACGCGTGCGATGCCGGACGGGAGGGGGAGCTGATCTTTCGCTATATCGTGCAATATGCCAAAGCCAAACAACCCATCCAACGGCTCTGGCTCCAGTCCATGACCCCGGCGGCCATCCGGGAGGGCTTTTCCGCCTTGCGCGATGACGCTTCCATGCGCCCGCTGGCGGACGCCGCCGTCTGCCGGTCCGAATCCGACTGGCTGGTCGGCATCAATGGCACGCGCGCCCTGACCGCCTTCAACTCCAAGACGGGCGGTTTTCAACTGACCACGGTCGGCCGCGTGCAGACGCCCACCCTGGCCATCGTGGTGGAGCGCGAGGAGAAGATCCGCAGATTTGTCCCGCGCGATTACTGCGAGCTGCACGCCACCTTCGCCGCCGCGGCCGGCGAATATGTGGGACGCTGGTTTGATGAGGATTTTACCAGGGAGAAGAAGGACAACGACCCTGATTTGAAGGCCGAACGGATTTGGGACCGCGCCAAGGCCGGGGCCATTCGCGACAAATGCCTCGGCCAGCCGGGGCACGTCACCGAGGAGACCAAGCCGAGCAGCCAGTTGTCGCCGCTGCTTTACGATTTGACTTCCCTGCAGCGCGACGCCAACAGCCGCTTTGGTTATTCGGCCAGGAACACGCTGGCCCTGGCCCAGGCGCTGTATGAACGGCACAAAGTCCTGACCTATCCGAGGACTGATTCGCGCGCCTTGCCGGAGGATTACCTCGGCACGGTGCGGGCCGCGTTGGAGATGTTGTCCGGGACGGCCTACGGCCCGTACGCCGGGGAAATCCTCCGGCAGAACTGGCTGCGCCCCAACAAACGCATCTTCAATAACGCCAAGGTTTCCGATCACTTCGCCATCATCCCCACCTCGCTCGCGCCCAAGCATCTGAGCGAGCATGAACAAAAGCTCTACGACCTGGTCACGCGGCGGTTCCTGGCGGTATTTTACCCGGCGGCCGAGTTCCTGGTTTCGACGCGCATCACCCGCGTGCAGGAGGAACCGTTCAAGACGGAAGGCAAAGTCATGGTCAACGCTGGCTGGATGAGTGTTTATGGGCGGGAGGCGCAAGGCGAGGAGCAAGGGCCGCGGCTGGTTCCGGTGCAGGCCAATGAGACCGTCAACACGATCAAGATCGACCTCGTGGCGACCCAGACCAAACCGCCGCCGCGCTACAACGAGGCCACGCTCCTTTCCGCCATGGAAGGGGCCGGCAAACTGGTCGAAGACGAGGAACTGCGCGAGGCGATGAGCGAAAAGGGCTTGGGCACGCCCTCCACCCGCGCTTCCATCATCGAGGGGCTGATTTATGAGAAGTACCTCCTGCGCCACCAGCGCGAATTGCAGCCCACGGCCAAGGCCTTTGGACTCATCACACTGTTGCGCGGCTTGGGCATCCCTGAATTGTCGTCGCCGGAGATGACCGGGGATTGGGAATTCAAATTGCTGCAAATGGCCCGGGGCCAATTGGACCGCGCCGAATTCATGCGGGAAATCGAGGAGATGACCCGGCAGATCGTGCGCAAAACCAAGGCGCACGAAAGCGACACCGTCCCCGGCGATTTTGGCGAAGTGAAAGCCCAGTGCCCCAAGTGCGGCGGCGTTGTCAAGGAGAACTACAAGAAGTTTCAATGCCAAAAATGCGATTTCTCGCTCTGGAAAATCGTGGCGGGACGGCAGTTCGAGATCCCGGAAATCGAAGAGTTGCTCACCAAACGGATTGTCGGCCCGTTGCAGGGCTTCCGCAGCAAGCAGGGCCGGCCTTTCGCCGCCATCATCAAGCTGACGCCGGAGCTGAAGCCGGAGTTCGATTTCGGCCAGCAGAATGAGGAGAGCCAGGCCGCGGCCGAGGCCCTGGACTTCACCGGGCGGCAACCGCTGGGCAAATGTCCGCAATGCGGCTCGCCCGTCTATGAGAACGGCATGAATTACATTTGCGAAAAGGCCGCCCGCCGCCAGGGCTGCGAGTTTCGCACCGGCAAAATCATTCTGCAACGGCCCATCGAAAAGGAGCAGGTGCAAAAGCTCCTGGCGGGCGGCCGCACCGATCTGCTGGACCGGTTCATTTCCAAAAAAGGCCGCCCTTTCAAGGCTTTTCTCGTCGTTGGCAAGGACGGCAAGGTCGGATTTGAGTTCGAACCGAAAACGGGCAGGAAGCCGGGACAGGCGGCCCCGCCGAAGGAAGCGGCGCCGCGGCCTGATTTCAGCCAGGCCAAACCGCTGGCCAAGTGCCCCCTCTGCGGCGGCCAGGTCTTTGCCACGGACTCACATTATGTGTGCGAAAAATCGCAGGCGGAGAAGAAACCGTGCAAATTCAAAGTGAGCAAAACCATTTTGCAGCAGCCCATCGACGCCGCGCAGCTCAAAAAATTGATTGACACTAAGAAAACCGACCTGCTGACCCATTTCGTTTCCCAGAAAACCGGCCGGCCTTTCCCCGCCTTTCTGGTCCTGACCGACCAGGGCAAGGTGATCTTTGAATTTCCGCCCCGCCATCAGCCGGTGTCCGAAGGGGCCTGACGCCGCGGCGCGGGATGTGCGCGGAGACACTGTGGCGGGCGGGCCGAAGGCTTTCTCGATCTCCGCCGCCGCTTTTTGCAGGCTTGGGCGCGAAATGGCGGAGAATTGAGTGTCAAAACTCTTTAGAAATGTCCCCTCTTTAACTCAGGAGAGAATGTCCCTTTCTTGACTGTCTCTGTTCTTTGTTGGGGCGCAGGGCGGCGGACGGAGGGAGGCCGGAGCGTAGCGG
>Ga0326728_10019620_pt1 | contig 13082 bp, 12 predicted proteins | sample MB3enrmetagenome_FD_207602 | JGI IMG/M metagenome (GOLD analysis project Ga0326728, IMG submission 207602) | Lab enriched peat soil microbial communities from McLean, Ithaca, NY, United States - MB31MN | ecosystem: Environmental > Terrestrial > Soil > Wetlands > Peat | place: USA: New York...
CTCCCTGATCCCCAAGGCCCGGGCCGCGGGCCGGGAGATCATCGCCTTCGCCATGGGCCCGGCGGGCGAATGGTCCCGGGTGGTGGCGCCGCTCTTGGGGAGCTTCCTCACTTTCGCCCCGTTCACCAAAAACCGGGCCTCCGCCCCCGGGCAGCTCACGGTGAACGAAGTGAAGCGCTTCTGGAAGTTGTTGAGAAGATGAAGTAGGGGCGACCCAGCGGGTCGCCCCTACCGCCGAAAGCTGATAGCTAACATGATCAATGGCCTCACCAAAATCTACGGTATCTTGGGGCGGCCGGTGGCTCACACCCTGAGCCCACAGATGCACAACGCCGCCTTCCGGGAACTGGAGCTCAACGCGGTCTACGTGGCCTTCCCGGTGGCCGACCTGGCCCGGGCGGTGGCTGGGCTCCGGGGCCTGGCCATCCAGGGGGTGAGCGTCACCATTCCCTTCAAAGAAGAGATCATCCCTTTAATCGATGAGCTGGACCCCCAGGCCGCCCGCATCGGCGCGGTGAACACCGTAGTCAACCGGGACGGGCGCCTTATCGGCTACAACACCGACTGGCTGGGGGCCTTGCGAGCCTTACAGGTCCACACCATGCTCACCGGGGAGCACGTCCTCATCCTGGGGGCCGGCGGCGCCGCCCGGGCCATCGCCTTTGGAGTCCTTAAAGAGGGTGGCCGGGTCAGCCTCACCGACCTGGACGCGCCCCGGGCCGCGGCCCTGGCCCGGGACCTGGAGGCAGAAGCCCTCCCCCTCTCGCGGCTTGACCAGTGCCCCGCCGCCATCCTGGTGAACGCCACTCCGGTGGGCATGGAGCCGCAGGTGGAGGAGATTCCCATCTCCCCGGAATTCCTGACCCGCTTCCGCCTGGTGATGGACGTCGTTTACCGGCCTTTGGAAACCAGACTGCTGCGTGAGGCCAAGGCCCGGGGCGCGGCCACCATCGACGGCCTGCAAATGCTCATCCACCAGGCCACTGCCCAGTTCGAGTTGTGGACCGGGATGACTGCGCCCCTGGAGACCATGGTCCGGGCGGCCCACCAGGCGTTGGGGGAGGCCTAGGAAGTTAATGTCCCGGGCGGCTTATTATGGGACCCGGGAGATTAAACGCATTGGAAACTGTTTTTTGTTTTCTGTCTCTGCTAAAGGGACTTTGACTTTATTTTTGCCTTTGACTTTTTCAGAAAACAGGAAACAGTAAACAGAAAACTGCTTTAAAAGAAATGGTTAAAGAAATCAATCCCTGCGACCCGGTCCAGGCCACCCTCACCCTGCCCGGCTCCAAGAGCTACACCCACCGGGCCCTGGTGGCCGCCAGCCTGGCCGCAGGGGACAGCCTCCTCCGCAACCCCCTCAGGGCCGAAGACACGGAGATCACCGCCCAGACCCTGGCGAAGCTGGGGGCCGGCATTGACTGGGAGGGCGCCGCCGTCCGGGTCCGGGGCGCCGGCGGCCGCTGGCTGCCGCTCGCCGAGCCTATTTATCTGGGGAACTCCGGGACCTCCATGCGCTTTCTCACGGCGCTAACGGCCCTGGGGCAGGGGAGCTACCGCCTCACCGGTACGGAACGCCTGTGCCAGCGCCCCATGGACGAGCTCCTGCAAGCCCTGGGGCAACTGGGGGTCCGGGCCGCCGCGGAGGGGGACGCAGGCCGCCCGCCGGTGGTGGTCCAGGGCGGCCTCCAGGGCGGCCGGGCCGTACTTTCCGGAGCGGTCAGCAGCCAATACCTCTCGGCCCTGCTGTTCATCAGTCCCCTGGCCCCGGCGGGGGTGGAGATCGAGATTACCGCGGAGCTGGTCTCTCGCCCTTACGTGGATCTGACCCTGGAGGTCATGGGGGACTTCGGCGTCTCTTATTATCGCCAGGGCTACTCATATTTCATGGTGCCGGGGAGGCAGACCTACCAGCCCCGGGATTATGCCATCGAGGCCGACGCCTCCAGCGCCTCGTACTTCTGGGCCGCGGCCGCGGTCACCGGCGGCCGGGTGACCATCGCCAACCTGGGCCCGGATTCCTGCCAGGGCGACGCCTCCTTCCCGGAAGTCCTGGCGCGGATGGGCTGCGTCGTGGCAGGCACTGAAGCCGGCCTGATGGTGCAGGGCCTACCACTCAGGGGCATCAATGTGGACCTGGCCGCCATGCCGGACCTGGTGCCCACCCTGGCGGTGGTGGCCGCCTTCGCCCGGGGGGAGACGGTCATCACCGGGGTGCCCCACCTGCGCCACAAGGAATCGGATCGCCTGGCCGCCGTGGCCGCGGAGCTCAACAAAATGGGGATCGCGGCCCGGGAAACCGCCGACGGCCTGATTATACCGGGGGGCAGGCCCCGCGGGGCCGCCATCGACCCGCATCAGGACCACCGCCTGGCCATGAGCTTTGCAGTGGCCGGCTTGAAGATCCCGGGGGTGGTCATCTACGACCCCGGCTGCGTGGCCAAGTCCTTTCCGGACTTCTGGGAGTATTTCGATAATTTGTGCCAGGGCGGTGGGTAGCCCAAGGCCTTACCATGAAAATTGCCACACATCTTTCCTTTGAGCCAGCTCAGGCAAAAAACCGCCGGACACTATGGTAGTGCCGCCAGTTTAATGAGCTGAGGAATTTCCCCTTGTCCTTCACCACCCGGGTCCTCATTATCCTTACCAGCCTCAACCTCCTGCAATATATGGACCGCTATCTCATTGCCTCCCTGGGCACGCTGGTGAAAGGGGAAATGGGCCTGAGCGACCGGGCCTTCGGGTTTCTGGGCACCGCCTTTTTCCTGGTCTATCTCTGCACCTCCCCCATCTTCGGCTACCTGGGGGACCGCTGGGGCCACGTCCGCCTCATGGCCTGGGGCGCGGTGTTGTGGAGCCTGGCCACCAGCCTGACCTTCTGGGTCGGCTCTTACCTCACCCTGCTGCTGGCCCGGGGGGCGGTGGGGGTGGGCGAGGCCTCCTTCGGCACCTTATCGCCGGCCTACATCGCCGATATCCTGCCGCTCCCCCGCCGGGCCCGGGCCATGGGCTGGTTCTATGTGGCCCTGCCGGTGGGCTCGGCCCTGGCCTATCTGGTGGGGGGCCTGATCGGCAGCCATTGGGGCTGGCGTCCGGCCTTTCTGCTGGCGGGCCTGCCGGGCCTGGCGATGGCGGCTCTCATCTGGCCTCTCCCGGAGGTTCAAACTCGGACGGTTATTCAACCCACCCCGCCCACCGGCGCCAACCTGTGGTCGGGGACCTGGAACCTGCTGAAAATACCCACCATGCGCTGGGTCAGCCTGGGCTTCGGCCTGAGCACCTTCACCATGGGCGGCCTGGCCTTCTGGATGCCCCGCTACCTGGAGATCTACAAGGGTCTGAGCCTGGCCCAGGCCAATCTCCTGATGTTCGGGGCGGTGGCGGTGGCCGGCGGCCTGGGGACCCTGACTGGGGGCTATCTGGGAGACCGCCTCCAGGTCCGGACCCTCAATGCCCCCCTCTGGGTCAGCGGTTTGGGAATCACAGTGGCGCTGCCCCTGGCCGCCCTGGCGATATTTGCGCCGGGCCCCGCCCTTTATATCCCGGCCTTTTCCCTGGCGATTTTCCTCCTCTTTCTCAACCCCGGATTGCTCACCGCGGTGGTGGTGAGCGTCGCCGGGGCCCGGCGGCGGGCCCAGGCAGTGGCCCTGAATATCGTGATCATCCACCTGATCGGTGATGTGCCTTCGCCTTACCTTATCGGCTGGCTCTCGGATGCCACCAGCCTCAAATGGGGGGTCTGCCTCACCCTGATGGCCCTGGCCGGGGGCGCCGCCGCGATCTTCTTGGCCTTGCCCCATTTCCCCAAGGATCTGGCCGACGCCGGCGAAGTTTAGGGCGGTTTGCGGTTTTCTGCTGTTTAGCTCTCAGATGGATAACCAGCCATTAGGGGGCAGCCCGGGGCAGCTAAGATGAAACGAACCCGGTTAATCAGTTTAAACAAACTCCAATCCCAGGATGGGTGAGGGTGGGAAATTTTGCCATTGACGGGCCGGGATGTATTGGTTATAAACAAAGATACAGTTAATCGTCCACGACGCGGGGTGGAGCAGCCTGGAAGCTCGTCGGGCTCATAACCCGAAGGTCGCAGGTTCAAATCCTGCCCCCGCTACCAAATGGTCCTGGTTCACGCCGGTGGAGAACCAGGTCCGGGGCTGCCAGGGTACTGACCTGGTGGCCCCAATTTCATTCGACGACCCTGAGAAACGACTGGCCTCCCAGGGTAAGGTCCAGAAACTTCTTGCCGTCCTCCTTCATCCCTTCGAGAAATGAAGCATACCGCAAAAAGAGCTGGTCCGGGCGTTCATGCCCCAGCACCCGAGCCACCCAAAGAGGGTCCTCCCCGGCAGCTATCGCCAAGGAAGCAAAAGTGTGCCGGGTAGCATAGAGCACTCGGGGCTCAATTCCCACCGCCTCAAGAAAAGCCTTCCAGACCTGACGGATTTTCTTAAGGCTCATCACCCCCCGGTCCTTAGAGAAAAAGAACCAGGGGCTTTTTCTTAAATTGACCTGTTGGCGCTCCTGGTAGAGCTCCCAAATAGGCCGGAGCAAAGGGACCTCTCTTTCCCCTGCCGGCGTCTTAGTAGTTCCCCAGCAGCCGGCAGTAAAAGAGCGCTGAACCAGGATTATCCGCCTCCGGAGATCGAAGTCTTCAAAGCGCAGAGCCAGGGCCTCACCGGTGCGCAGGCCTGAAAGAATCGAGAGCTTGAAAAAATCTTTATAGGGCCAGGGAGAACAGGTCATTACCAGGTTGGCTTCTTCCGCCGTCAAGGGCCTGATCTTTTTTGCCCGATGCGGAAACCTCGGGATTGGCAAAAAGATACCGTCAAAGAGTCGGCGCCGCCTGGAATGGTTTGCCGAAAACTGGGGGACCTTAGACCCCAAATGCCTGGCGGCAAAGTCGACCGCGGCCCGATTTGAAGTGGCGAGTCTTATGAAAATAACCGGCCTCCCCGAGCTTTGGGGCCGCATCGGGCTTGCTGAAATGGACCAGGCTCTCCACAATTACTGGGATCGGCCGCCCCAGCAGTTCATTGCCTTGAATGGGATCTTCTCTGGAAGAAAAACCGCGCAACTGCTCAACTTGTCAGCCAAATTGGAACAAGCCGGCATCGATTACGCCGTCCAGGTTGAGTGTTCCCGGTTTCTCGCCCGTTATTACCCCGACTTGGCCGCTCGTCTCATTCAAGCCTTGATCGACGCTCTGGAGGTATTCCCTTAGGTGCTGCGCTCCCTCGCGGCAGGTAAGATTGACCGTTAAGATGAGAAATTGCGACCTCTACTGGCAGAGGTCCAAAAAGCGAACGTGTCGAATAACCTAAAAAGATTTTTCTTCCCCTGCCTCTATAGAACTGGAAAAGAATATTTCGTTTGTAATGCCCTCTCAAACAACATGAGTACGCTTTGCTTGGTGCCAGGTTTTTGCCAGGAGCGAAAATTATCGGCACAGGAGTAAAAGTTCCAGATATGAAATGGATATGGGAAGTTTTTGGAGCCGTGATAAGTTTCGGACCATAGCAGATATTGAAAGGCGGTTTCATTAACTTTTCCCTAAAAATTAATCAACCTAAACCCTGCTCTTGCACCAGCAACTGCCCTCCTTGACAGGTTAATCTCCATTATGGCATTATGGTCATCTGGGGGCGGAGATTTTGGGGATACTTTAAAAACCAGCCTTTACAGGGCGAAGGACCAGGGACCGTGAAAAGGATCATAGCCATTGAGCCTGGCGAATGGGTCATCCTCCCTTGCATGCTCGAAGCCGATGATTGCTATTTCCTGGTTGATGTGTACCCGGATGGGCGGGTGGAGGCCAGCGACGACTTTCGTTTTAGCAAGGCTGGCTTCTATGGCCCCGACTACATGAGGTTCGCTGCTATATATAATGCCTACGCTGACTACATGATATTTATGAAGCGCCCTGTAGAGCTGACCGACCAGGGGACCATATCGATGGAAGATATGCAGCGACTCGCGAGCATGGCCAGGAAGTGGTAAGGGCTAATCTCATGGAAGCGACTTTTATTAACTTTTCCCCTAAAGTTAGTCAGTCAGTTGAATTGAAGATAACGAGTCACTATCGAAAGATTCTTATATCCCCAAAAGCTTCGATTAATAGCAGTTATCGCCCTCCCAAAACTTCTTTCGTGTTCAATAATAAAGGCAGGGCCGTGGCTGACCCTGCCTCTGATTTACGTGCCGATGCTATTGCTGCGGCTTAAGGCGTGGGGTTATTCTTCCGCCGTGCCAGGGGGACCGGCCGTGGCGCACCAGAATAATTTCTACCATGAAGCCCAGCTTGACTACCTGGAAACCAGGCTGAATCTCATCTTACTCTTAGCCCCGCAATCTTGACTGCACCACGATGATACCCATCGGGAAACAGCTTCTGAAGTTCCTCCAAGTCGATACCACAGGTTTCACAGGTTTCATATATAGTGGGCACCAGGTTGTTTTTCTCGAAGCTCTGGCGAAGGAAATTAATGATTGCCCAGTGTTTGTCCGTCAGCTTGGGCATTTTCATCTCATGGGCTTTATATATGGCATACCTCTTATCCCATGCCTGGGGATTAATAAGGAATCCTCGAATATCAACCTCGTAGGTTTTTTTCTCCTGATCTCCGACTGTGACCCGCTCCACAGATTCCTCTGCCCAGGATTGAGGAAGGTAACCCACCTTAAATTCCTCTGCCCAGGACAGATCAAGGTAACCTTCCTTGTATGTAACACCGGCAAGTTTGCAGGCTCCCCGAAGGTATCCTGCAGAGAAGAGCTTTTGCAGTTCCTGTAAGTGCAGTCGGTTTATTCGGCAGGTTTTATAGACCAATGGGCACTTGCCAGTTCGCTTAAAAAAATCGCGAATGAAGTTGATAATCTTCCAATGGTCCTCCGATAATCCGCCGATGATACCGACTTTAGGAGCCATCCCCCGCGCGAAGTTTTCATCCCAGTCGTTGAAATTCAAAAGGAATTCTTCCGTGTCAACCGGATATGTCTTGTCTCCGAATCTAAAAGGACTCATAATCTTCCCTGCTCTTAAACTTTATATTCGGATGAATGAGAGAACGAGAACAATTTCACATTCAAAATCTTAACGAGGCTGGGAATTTTGTCAAGGGATTTTTATTTAGCCCTTATGCTTAAGCTCCACAGCTTTGAGGTATCCGGGGTCTGAGGGGCAGGTATGCCAAAATTTCTGAAAAAATTACTATATCTGGAACCCAAGGAGGCGCCGTCAGACAATGGTGCGCCAGGGGAAAGGAGACGGAGGATTTTTATCGAGTACCGGCATTGATGATAACTTGCCAAAACAGAATCTTCTCAAAAGATCCCAATAGTTGCGGATATGATCCGCATATATTGCGCGGGCATCTGTGGAGAGGATGATTTCAGATATCGGTGACAAGGAAACGCCAGGTTACCGGTGGGAATGGCAGGAATCCTTCAGGCCAAGAAGGCTGGATATCCTCTAAATATGGAAGGTTTTTGGCTCGGTGATAAGTTTTAGATCATAGCAGGGATCACAACTTTCAAACTGCCTTGCCTGCCATAATTCCCCATTACCTTGACAGCATGCGCAAAAAGAGCTAACCACAGGGGAATCGCAAGGTAGTCCACCTATCATGTAGGCTGCTTCTTTCGGGAGGATATCATGCCCATAGTTGGTAATGTGAACTGGCTAGATATTATCGGACTTTATATTCATCTCGCTGGCTTCGTGATCGGTTTAGGAGCCGTGACGGTTATTGATCTGCATGGCTTTTTGGGAAGGCATTCACCTTACTGGACCGAGGCCACCACCCGAACACATAAAGTAACCAAGCCCCTCATTTGGCTCGGCTTACTTTTGGCCATCATTGGGGCAATAATCTTTTACCGCAACAGTGGATGGTCACCAGCGTTAACAGCCCAAGCAATAATTGGTTGCGCACTAATTATTAATGGTATTTTTCTCTCTTTTAAGATAAGCCCTTTTCTCATTCAGCGTGAAAAAGAAGAGCGGGCTGCGGAGCTTCTGCCGATTGCCTGGCAGAAAAAAATCACTATAGCTTTCCTGGTCTCTTTTGTCGGTTGGTGGAGTGAGCTCTTTTTATCAGTTTACCAAGTAATGACATATCGATGACATTATAATAAAGTAGCTCGGGAGAGATAAGAACAAAGATTATCGCCCCTACTCACTAAGGAATTGCCAATGGAAGGAAAATTGACAAATGAGGCCTCATTGCAAATGCTGCAGGAACTCTTTGCCGCTCAAAGATCTGTAGTCCTGGCCACCACTGAAAATGGTCAGCCTTACTTAAGCTTAATGACCTTTGCCAACACCAGTGATCTTCAGTATTTAATGGTCGCCACTTACCGGGCGACCCGGAAATACCGTAATATCGAGGCCGACCCGCGGGTAGCATTGCTGGTAGACAACCGTTCAAACCAGCCCTCAGATATAGAACAGTCAATGGCCGTCACTGTATTGGGGCGGGCACAAGAGGTTGGGGCTACTGAAAAGACCCAGTTCCTGAGAATATATCTTGCCAAGCACCCGCATATGGAAAAATTTGTCAGCTCGCCTGAGTGCGCCTTAATTAAGGTTAAGGTGGAAAGGTATTTTGTAGTGAGCAATTTTCAAGAGATAAAAGAAGTGGTGCCCAGACAATAGAACGATTAGACGTGGTTGCGTAATTTCAACTCAAGGGGCTGGGGATCTAAATAATACTGACTCTTCAGATAAGCCTGGTCATATTTTCGCACGAAATGATTGAGGAGCGTCACCGGAACGATGAGGGGAATATAGCCTTGCCGATAATTATTAACAATTTCCAATAATTCTTCTTTTTCAGCCTGCGACAGGTTTCTCTTGAAATATCCCATCACATGCAGGAGGACATTGGCATTTTTCTTAATAGTAGTTTTGAGACGCAGAGCTTCCATTAACATAGACTGGTATCGCTCATAAACCTCCTGCAGGGGCATTTCCTTGATCCGAGCCACCAACTTCCCCAAGAGCGCATAGTGCTTAGGACTGTGGGACAGAATGAGTAACTTGTGGCGGGTATGAAAATCCACCAGATGTCCCCGCTTGGACCCTAATGCCAGGGTTTCTCGCCAGCGCTTCAAGGTAAAAAGGCGTTCCAGGAAGTTTTCCCGCAGGGCGGGGTCATGCAGACGCCCTTCATCTTCCAAGGGCAATAAGGGAAAATGCTGCATAAATTCCCGGGCGAAGAGGCCCACCCCGGTCCTGGCCGACTCCCCCTTGCCATAATAAACCTTTACTCTCTCCTTCTCAATTCATTTAATCACTCACTGCCAGATGGTTGACCTGGCTCCCTGTTTGTAAGCTAATGGCTGCAAAAAATAACCGCAATAGTCTTATGGCAGAATTCCTGAAAACTGCGGTCCTCCCTCTATCTTGATGGCATATACGTGAATATCATATCCATTTTTGAAGATATCTTGCCCCGGGGTGGACTTATGGATGGAGTAACGAAAATTGAAGATATGTCCTAGATAGGGGAAGTTTTCAGGATCCTGATAAGTTTTCAGTCATAGCAGCTATTGAAAGTTCTGCCAGATCTAATGCAACACCCAAAAAAAAGAGACCTATTCCTTGAGAAAGGCAAGAGTATGACTTTGCCTTTAAACGTTTTATTTGAGATTATTTGGTGCGATCCTTAATAACCATGATTTCTTTCTTTTCATCGGTTACTTCAAAATACCTTGCAAAAAGTGGGGAAGATATTTTTCCTTCCTCACTTTGACACAACCTTTCAGAATTTTTTTAGGAAAAATACCACATCATATAAGGAACACCAACAATCAGGAAAACTACCAGAAAAATCAAGCCGAATATGAGCCCCAATGTCCAGAAATCTTTGGGTGCCACATATCCGCTCCCATAGTAAATAGGGCTCGGCCCTGTGGCATAAGGGGTTAAAATGCCCATCAGCCCCAGCGTGTAACAAAGAAGCATGGCAAGCAGCTTTATAGGCATCCCAGGTACTGCCATGGCAGTGACCAAAAATACGGGGAGTAACGCTGCGGTGTGTGCCGTAAGGCTTGCAAACATATAATGGACAATGAAGAAGATTGCAACAAACAAAACTACCATCCACATAACAGGTATGCCCTTCATAGCCCCTGCAGTGATTGCAGAAAGCCAGTTGAGGAATCCTACAAGCCTCAAACCATCAGCCAGGGTAACAAGTGTGGCAAACCATACTAATATATTCCAGGCTTGCTTGTGATTCAATATATCACTCCACTTTATAATACCCATCAGAATCATGAGCGAGAGAACCATCAGAGCTACTGTCGTAGCATCGAACCAGCTGCCGCCAAAGATCCACAGTACCAGCGCAATGATCACAAGACTTGCCATAGTTAGCTCATTCCGTGTAACTTTACCCATTTTGGATAGTTCATCGCGGGCCCATACAGGGACATTCTCGCTGGATTTTATCTCCGGTGGATAAATCTTATACACAAGATAAGGAAGGAATATAAGAAGTAACCCGCCTACCGGCAGAAAACCTAAAAACCATTCCCGCCAGGTAACGCTTACCTTTACTATTTTACTTACCAATTCTAAAGCCAGAAGGTTCGGAGCAAGCCCGGTGAGAAACATGGAACTGGTGACGCAGGTAGTAGCTAACGCAGTCCACATGATATAAGAGCCAATCTTTCGGGATGTCTCCCCTGGCGATGACCCGTATAATCTAGGAATGTTTTCAATAACAGGATAGATTAATCCGCCACTACGTGCTGTATTTGACGGAATGAAAGGAGCCAAAACAAGGTCTGATAGGGCAATTGCATAACCAAGCCCCAGTGTTTTCTTCCCAAGGTGCTTCACCAGAAAAAGGCCAATGCGGCGGCCAAGACCAGTTTTTTCATAACCCAAAGCAAACATGTATGCTACAAAGATCAACCAGACAGTGCCATTTGAAAAGCCTGAAAGGGTCCACTTGATAGCATCGCCTGGTTTAGAGGAGATAAGCTGTAAAGCAGTAGCGAGTGTCACACCAATTACGCCTATCGCCGCTGCAGGTATTGGTTCCAATATCACAGCCAAGATGACACCCACAAATAACGCAAAATAATACCAGGCATGAGGCTCTAAACCCTGGGGAACAGGTGTCAATACAAGAACGATCCATACAATAACAGGTATCAGCGCATTTCTAAGCAATTTCTTGTCCATACAAGTTTACCTCCTTCATATATTTGGTAATTATTGAAAAATTTCTCATCTAGTAGTCCCGCTGCCTTGAATATCTTGTAATCTTCCCACATTTCGGCAGTCATGCGGTCTATCGTTCTAATCGGCGTGACCTGCCCCCGTTTCACCACGCCTACTCGTTGTCGGCCTGGATCGCAGCAATCACCGCATCGGTGACCTTTCGCGTGGTCGTCGTGCCGCCGAGGTCGGGCGTGTGCAGCGACGCATCGGCGGTCACCCGCTCGATCGCCCGCATCAGCCGGACGGAAGCCGCCTTCTCGCCCAGATGATCCAGCATCAGGCAGGCAGTCCAGAAGGTGCCGATCGGGTTGGCGATGCCCTTGCCAGCGATGTCGAAGGCCGAGCCGTGGATCGGCTCGAACATGGACGGGAACCTGCGCTCGGGGTTGAGGTTCGCGGTCGGCGCGATGCCGAGCGAACCGGCCAGCGCCGCAGCCAGATCGGACAGGATGTCGCCGTGGAGGTTGGTCGCCACGATGGTGTCAAGCGTTTCCGGCTTCAAGGTCATCCGCATGGTCATAGCGTCGACCAGCATCTTGTCCCAGGTCACGTCGGGGAATTCGGCGGCGACCTCGGCGGCGATCTCGTCCCACATCACCATGCCGTGGCGCTGGGCATTGGACTTGGTGACGACGGTCAGCAGCTTGCGCGGCCGCGAACGGGCGAGTTCGAAGGCGAAGCGCATGATGCGGGTGACGCCGGCCCGGGTGAAAATGGTCACCTCGGTGGCGACCTCCTCAGGAAAGCCTCGATGGGAACGCCCGCCTTGGCCGGCATACTCGCCCTCGGAATTCTCGCGGACGATAACCCAGTCTAGATCCTTGGGCTTGACCCCTCCCAGCGGGCTCTTGATGCCGGGGAGGATGCGGGTGGGGCGGACATTGGCATACTGGTCGAACGGCTGGCAGATGTTGAGACGAAGTCCCCACAGCGTGATGTGGTCAGGCACGTCGGGGGCGCCGACCGCGCCGAAGTAGATGGCGTCGAATTTCTTAAGCGTCTCACGGCCATTCTCCGGCATCATGACGCCGTGCTTCTTGTAGTAGTCCGATCCCCAGTCGAAGGACTCGACGTTCAGGCGGAAGCCACCGTCACGCTTGGCGAGCGCATCGAGAACTTCGAGGCCGGCAGCCACAACTTCCTTGCCGATGCCGTCAGCCGGGATGGCGGCGATCTTGAATTCACGCATGACATGTCTCCTTGGACTTGAATTGAGGTGTATCACAAAAGCACAATTTCAAGAACATTGTTAACAGAAAATTGCCCTTTAGCCCGAGATTAGGTGGCAGGCTTTGCCTTCCGTCTGCAATCATGCCAGCTAGCTTGCCAAAAAGAAATTATCCCCAATCTCCAAAAAATTTCAGATATGGTTCGGATATGTTGAATTTCGGGGACTGCCGCGCCTTTATCTATCCATAAATTTGGGCAAATCTCATCCCCAGGGCCAGGGCCTTCTCACAATCCTTAGGAAAGACCTCCTGGCGCCTCCTGGTCTTCTTCTCCGGATCAAAGCGATCCGCCACCACTTTGCTATAATCCTTAAACTGATAAGTATCAAAACTGCAGAGTGACTCTGAAGCCCCGAACACCATCTGCAACAACCTTTGATTATTATCAAAGAACTGCTGATAACCCCATTCTTTCATCTGCTCTTCCGTGACATTCATCGTATAAATAAACCCCGTAGGAATTTTTTCGGGGAAAAGCGACTGCGGCGGGTCAGTATAGGTTAAATAGGGAAACAGCAAACGCTCCATAAATGATCGCATCTCCCCCGACACATTGCCGAAATAGATGGGGGAGCCCAAAATGAGGGCATGGGCCTCCTCGACTTTTTTAAGGATCGGCG
>Ga0326728_10019621_pt1 | contig 13081 bp, 12 predicted proteins | sample MB3enrmetagenome_FD_207602 | JGI IMG/M metagenome (GOLD analysis project Ga0326728, IMG submission 207602) | Lab enriched peat soil microbial communities from McLean, Ithaca, NY, United States - MB31MN | ecosystem: Environmental > Terrestrial > Soil > Wetlands > Peat | place: USA: New York...
TCTACGCCACCGGCATCATGACCGCGCTGGTGGTGGTGTTCGGCGAAGTGCTGCCGAAGATGATCGCCATCGCCTATCCCGACCGGATGGCGCTGTTGATCGCGCCGACGGTGGCGTTCTTCGTCACTCTGTTCGGGCCGGTGGTGAGCGCCGTCGAGGCGCTGGTGCGCGGCATGCTGCGGCTCTGCGGCGTCAGCCTGGCGGGTGCGTCGAGCGTCTCGGGCCACGACGAGCTGCTTGGCGCGGTGGAGATCCTCCACAGCGAGGGCGGCGTCGCCCGCGACGAGCGCGACATGGTCGGCGGCTTGCTCGAACTGTCGGAAGTGCCGGTCGCCGACGTCATGGTCCACCGCACCAAGATGCGCAGCCTCGACGCCGACCTGCCGCCCGAGGAGCTGGTCAACGAGGTGCTCGCCTCGCCTTACACGCGCATGCCGCTGTGGCGGGGCGATCCCGACAACATCATCGGCGTGCTGCACGCCAAGGACCTGTTCCGCGCCTTCGCCACGGCGGGCGGCGACGTCAGCCGCATCAAGGCCGCCGACATCGCGCTTGAGGCGTGGTTCATTCCCGAGGCGACGACGCTGCGCGACCAGCTGCAGGCGTTCCTCAGCCGCAAGACCCATTCGGCGCTGGTGGTCGACGAATACGGCGTCGTGCAGGGGATGGTGACGCTGGAGGACATCATCGAGGAGATCGTCGGCGACATCAAGGACGAGCACGACGTGCTCGCCCAAGGGGTGCGCCAGCAGCTCGACGGCTCGATCATCGTCGACGGCTCGGTGACCATCCGCGACCTCAACCGCGCGATGGAATGGAATCTCCCCGACGAGGCGGCGGCGACCATCGCCGGGCTGGTCATTCACGAGGCGCGCGCCATCCCCGAGCCGCGCCAGACCTTCAGCTTCCACGGCCTGCGCTTCGAGGTGCTGCGCAAGCAGCGCAACCGCATCGCCGCGCTGCGCATCACCCCGCTGACGCCGCGGGAGGCCAACGCCGCCAAGGCCAACGCCGCCAAGGCCGACGCCGCCAAGGCCGACGCGCGGCCGGAGGGCGAAACCTGAGCGCGCGCTTCCTCCGCCGCCTCTCGCGCGCCGCGTGGCGGGATCGCGCCTGGTTTTGAAAACAACGTGTTACGCCGTCGGCTCGGCGTCGCGTAGACGGCGGGGCGCGGCGCGCTTATATAGGCGCGCAAATGGCGCATGGGGCGCCCGAACGAGGCGTCATGTCCTGGAACAATCAAGGCGGCGGCCCGTGGCGCTCGCCCGGGCAGGGGCCGTGGGGTCAGGGTCCGGCCGGCCCGCCGCCGACGAGCAGCGACCTTGAGGAATGGCTGAGGCGCCTGCAGGAGCGCCTGCGCGGCGTCGCCTCGGGCGGCGGCGGCGGCCGCGGCCGGGGCTTCGGCGCCCGCGGCCTCGCTCTCGTCGCGCTCGCGGCGCTGCTCATCTGGTTCGCCCTCGGCTCGTTCTACACGGTGCAGCCCAACGAGATCGGCATCAATCTCGTCTTCGGGCGCTACACCGGCAAGACCGCCGCCGGCCTCAACACCAACTGGCCGTGGCCGGTCGGCCAGGTGATCAAGGTTCCCGTGTGGGACCAGCAGATCACCGACGTCGGCTATCGCGGGGGCCCCGACAGCCCCGACATCCTCGCCGAAAGCCAGATGCTCACTGGCGACCAGAACATCGTCAACGTCCGCTTCCGCGTCATTTGGCAGATCGACCCGGGCAACCCCGAATACTTCGTCTTCAACATCCTCAATCCGCGCGAGACGGTGAAGGCGGTGGCCGAGAGCATCATGCGCGAGGTGGTCGGCCTGAAGACGATCGACGGCGTGCTGACCACCGACCGCAAGTCGATCGAGCCCGACGTGCGCGACCGCATGGAGAAGGTGCTCGCGAGCTATCGCGCCGGCGTGCTGATCAAGCAGGTGCAGCTGCAGTCGGTCGACGCGCCCGCCCAGGTGATCTCGGCCTATCGCGACGTCACCGCCGCGCAGCAGGACCAGCAGCGGGCGGTCAACGACGCCGAGACCTACGCCAACCGCGTCGTCCCCGAGGCCGAAGGCGGCGCGGCGCGCATTCTCGCCGAGGCGAAGGCCTACAAGCAGCAGACGATCCTCGACGCCCAGGGCCAGACGGCGCGCTACCGCCAGATCTACGCGCAGTACAAGAACGCGCCGGGCGTCACTCGCGAGCGCATGTATCTGGAGACGATGGAGCGGGTGCTCGGCGGCATGAACAAGACCATCCTCGACGTCAGCGGCGCCGCCGCGCCGGTGCCTTACATTGCGCTCGACGCGCTGCAGCAGAACCAAGCGGGGCCGGCGAAATGAGGAACCCCTTCCGCGGCTTCGCCGCGATCGTCGCCCTGGTCGCGATCGCCGTCGTGGCGAACCTGACGCTGTTCGTCGTCGACCCGACCGAGCAGGCGCTGGTGCTGCGCTTCGGCCAGCCGGTGGGCGACCTGATCGGCGAGCCGGGGCTCCACGCCAAGGCGCCGTTCGTCGACGCCGTCGTCTACATCGACAAGCGCATCCTGGCGCTCGACAACGAGCGCCAGGAGGTGCTGGTCGCCGAGAACCAGCGGCTCGAGGTCGACGCCTTCGTGCGCTACCGCATCGCCGATCCGCTGCGCTTCTACCAGTCCGTGTTCAACGTCGCCGGCGCCGACGCGCAGCTCAGCGGCATGTTGAACTCGGCGCTGCGCCGCACGCTTTCGGAGGCCTCGATCATCGACATCGTGCGCAACCGGCGCGACGCGCTGATGGCCGACATCCGCGATCAGGTGCGGGCGGGCGCCGAGCGCTTCGGCGTCGAGGTGGTCGACGTGCGCATCAAGCGCGCCGATCTGCCGGCGGAGAACTCCGAGGCGGTGTTCCGCCGCATGCAGGCGGAGCGCCAGCGGCTCGCCGCGACGTTCCGCGCGCAAGGGTCGCAGCAGAGCCAGCAGATCAAGGCCGACGCCGACGCCAAGGTGACGGTGACGATCGCCCAGGCGCAACAGCAGTCCGAGCAGATCCGCGGCGAGGGCGACGCCGAGCGCAACCGCATCTTCGCCGAGGCCTACGAGAAGGACCCCGAGTTCTTCGCTTTCTACCGCTCGATGCAGGCTTACGACAACGGGCTGAAGAGCGGAACGCGGGCGATCCTCGGGCCGAAGTCGGACTTCTTCCGCTATTTCGCGACGCCGACCCCGGGTCCGACCCCGCCGCCCGCGGCGGCGGCGCCGGCCGCGCCCGCTCCGACGCCGGCGCCGGCCGCGCCGGCGGGCGGCTGAGACGCGTAAATTCGGCGCGGCGGCCCACGCGGGCGGCGCGGGCGCCGCTCGAAGGCGGTCCGCGTCCCCTGTTTCGCCGTGTAACCGACATGATTGACGGTCAAGCTGACACGAAATCGGCGCCCACGGCGCCGGCGGCCGCGTCGACGGCCCGCCGAACCATCAGAGAGGACGCTAATGCGGATGGATCACCTCAAGGCGACGAATGGGCCTCGCGGCTTCAGGAAGGCGGCGCTCGTCTTGACGGTCGCGGCGATGGCGCTCGGCGCGTCGGGGTCGTTCCTCGCCGCGCCCGCGTTCGCGCAGTCGCGCCCGACCAATCTCGCCGATCTCGTCGACGCCGTCGCCGAAGCCGTGGTCAACATCTCGGCGACCCAGACCGTCGAGGACAAGAGCGCCGCGGCGACGCCCGAGACGCCGCGGGGCACGCCGTTCGACGACATGTTCGACGAGTTCTTCAAGAACCACGGCCTCGATAACGGCGCGCCGCGCCCCCACAAGACCTCGTCGCTCGGCTCCGGCTTCGTCATCGACCCGAGCGGGATCGTGGTGACCAACAACCACGTCATCGGCGACGCCAACGACATCGTGGTGATCTTCACCGACGGGCGGAAGCTCAAGGCCAAGATCATCGGCAAGGACCCGAAGGTCGACGTCGCGGTGCTGAAGGTCGACAGCGACAAGCCATTGAAGACGGTGAAGTTCGGCGACAGCGACAAGATGCGGGTCGGCGACGGGGTGATGGCGGTCGGCAACCCCTTCGGCCTCGGCGAGACGGTGACCGCCGGCATCGTCTCGGCGCGCAACCGCAACATCGACAACGGCCCCTACGACGACTTCCTGCAGACCGACGCCGCGATCAACAAGGGCAATTCCGGCGGCCCGCTGTTCAACATGCAGGGCGAGGTGATCGGCATCAACACCGCCATCCTGTCGCCCTCGGGCGGCTCGATCGGCATCGGCTTCGCCACCCCCGCCAACAGCGTGCTGCCGGTGATCGACCAGCTCGAGAAGTACCATGAGACGCGGCGCGGCTGGCTCGGCGTGCGCATCCAGCCGGTCGACGACGCGATCGCCGAGAGCCTCGGGCTCGGCGCGGCGCGCGGCGCCTTGGTCGCGGGCGTCGACGACAACGGGCCGGCGAAGCCGGCCGGCATCCTGGCGGGCGACGTCATCGTCAAGTTCGACGGCAAGGACATCAAGGAATCGCGCGACCTGCCGCGGCTGGTGGCCGCCATGCCGGTCGGCAGGGCGGTGGAGGTGGTCGTCATTCGCAAGGGTCAGGAGATGACCAAGACGGTGACGCTCGGCCGGCTCGAGGACGGCGAGAAAGCGATGCTGGCCAGCGCCGAGACCGGCGCCGACGACGCCCAGGCGACCGCCAAGGCGCTCGGCCTCGAATTGTCGGCGCTCGACCCGGACGCGCGCAAGACGTTCAATATCAAGGAAGGCGTCAAGGGCCTGGTGATCACCCGCGTCAACCCCAGCTCCGCCGCGGCGGAGAAGGGCCTGCGCGTCGGCGAGGTGATCGAGGAGATCAACCAGCAGGCGGTGGAGAAGCCCGACGACGTCGCCAAGGCGATCGGCGCGGCCAAACAGGCGGGCAAGAAGTCGGCGCTGCTGCTGGTCGCCAACGGCTCCGGCGAGGTCCGCTTCGTCGCGCTGGCGCTGGAGTAGGCGGCGGCGCGGGCGCTCCGCCTGCCTCTGAGGCCGTTATGGCCGGGGCTTGCCCCGGCCATGCGCGCGGGTTCCCCCCATCCCGCCTCTGCCGGGCTGACGCCTTAATTCAAGTCGCGGATCACGTGTTCAAGCGCGGCGACGGCGGACAATGCAGTCGCGCGGTCGCACGATTGAGCAAGGCGGATCGCGCGGCCGGGATGGATTAGATTCCGGAAGTTTTGAGCCAGTTTTGCTGCGCTATATGTGTCTTGCTTAAGCAAACCCAGGCTCGCAGCGACCTCAATGAAATGGTGCAAGTCCCAGCGGTCGATGTCCACGCCAGGGTCACTCATCTTTCTGCTTGCGGCGAGCGCCTTCACTGCCGACCGAACCGCAGCAGCGCCGGGCGACGGCTCTTGCAGTCGCCAGTGCAGCAAAGCCTCGATAGCTGCCCCTGCGAGCACAGTTGCGGATTTCCATTCCGCGTTGTTCAGCGCTCTGTTAGCGGTGCCTAAGTCGCGACCGATGTTCTCTTGTAGCGCGGCATCTCCGATAAACAGGAGTTCGGTGGTAGCCGCAGGTGGATGCTCATCTGGGCATTTGGCCAAAGCGCGTCTAATTAGCGTTACTGTGTCGAAACCCATTATGGGTGTCATTTCGCCGACATTGCCTCTGGCTCTCCAATGCGCCAAGTGCTGTTCGATCGCGCTCCGCGCCACTACCAGTTGAGAATAGTCGGAGGGCGAAAGCGTGATCAGCTCGTCGGGAATGTCTTTCAGCAAATTCAATATGCCGAGAAGCGCTGAGCTTTGCCCGGCGTACAACTGCAAATTGGGCACGTCTCTCACGGCGTGAGAAAATAGCTCATCGATTGTTCGCACCACCTGACTTGGCATCACGCGAGCCATGCGCCACCGAACTGATTGCCTCGCCTTCGGTTCGACGACCGCGCTCTGTGCCGGCCACGCTAGGCACTAACTCAGGCGCACTTTCGACCTACGCCCTCGTCTGCCCGTCCCCATGCACCCGGTACTTGAAGGTGCAGAGCTGCTCGGCGCCGACGGGGCCGCGCGCGTGCATGCGCCCGGTGGCGATGCCGATCTCGGCGCCGAAGCCGAACTCGCCGCCGTCGGCGAACTGGGTCGAGGCGTTGTGCAGCACGATCGCCGAATCGACCTTGGCGAGGAACTTGTCCGCCGCCGCGCGGTCCTCGGTGACGATGCAGTCGGTGTGGTGCGAGCCGTAGGTCTCGATGTGTTCGATCGCCGCGTCGAGCCCGTCGACCACCTTGGCCGAGATGATCGCGTCGAGATACTCGGTCCGCCAGTCCTCCTCGCTCGCCGGCGTGACGCGTTCGTCGACCGTCCGCGTCGCCTCGTCGCCGCGCACCGCGCAGCCGGCGGCGAGCAAGGCCTTGACGAGCGGCGCGAGCATGGTCGGCGCGGCGGCGCGGTCGATGAGCAGCGTCTCGGCGGCGCCACAGATGCCGGTGCGGCGCATCTTCGAGTTGATCAGCAGCGTGATCGCCTTGTCGAGGTCGGCGGCGCGGTCGACGTAGACGTGGACGATGCCTTCGAGATGGGCGAACACCGGCACGCGCGCCTCGCGCTGCACCCGCGCGACCAGGCTCTTGCCGCCGCGCGGCACGATGACGTCGAGCGCGCCGCCCAAGCCCTCGAGCATCTCGCCGACCGCCTCGCGCGAGGCGAAGGGGATGCGCGAGATCGCCGCCTCGGGCAGACCCGCCTCCTTGAGGCCGGCGACGAGGCAGGCGTGGATCGCCGCCGAGGACTGCAAGCTGTCGGAGCCGCCGCGCAGCACCACCGCGTCGCCCGCCTTCAGGCACAGCGCGGCGGCGTCGGCGGTGACGTTGGGCCGGCTTTCGTAGATGACGCCGACGACGCCGAGCGGCGTCGACACGCGCTCGATCTTGAGCCCGTTCGGCCGTTCGAAGGTCGCCAGCGTCTTGCCGACCGGGTCGGGCAGCGCCGCGACGACCTCGAGGCCGCGCGCGATCGCCTCGACGCGCTTCGGGTCGAGCGCCAGCCGGTCGATGAACGCCGGAGCGACGCCCTTGGCGCGCGCCGCCTCGAGGTCGCGCGCGTTGGCGGCGAGGATCTCGCCGGCGCGTTCGCGCAGCGTTCGCGCGGCGGCGAGCAGCGCGCGGCTCTTCATATCGGGGGAGGCGTCGGCAAGCGCGCGGGCCGCCGCGCGCGCCTCGGCGCCGATGGCGCGCGTCGCCGCGCGGATGTCTTGCGCTTCCACGCCGGGCGCGGTTTCGCGGGATTTCGGCGTCTCGTTCATGGGCGTTCGCCGCGGTTCGTTCCTTCGGCGCGTATTGCGCTCACGGCCGGCGCGCGGTCTCCGACCCGAGAACAATGCGCTCTTCCGCTGTCGGCAATAGCACGCCGCCGCCCGCGCTTCAAAGCCGAGGCGAGGGCGGCCAGGGCGAGGACATCGGGCTGACGCGTATGGTTTGGCTTCGACGGCGAGCTTTGCGACCGCTTGTGGGAGGCGTCGCGGGCCTGAGGCTGCGGGCCGCGCGAAGCGCGGCCGGATGAGGGGTCGCGCCGCCAGGCGCGCGCTACCGACAAGGCGCTCGCGCGCCGAACCCCTCGCCCCCCAACCCCTCTCCCGCACGCGGAAGAGGGGAGCACGGCGAGCCTCACGCCTTGGCGTCGAGCCCGTAGAGCGAATGCAGCGTGCGCACCGCGAGCTCGGCGTAGGCCTCGTCGATCAGCACCGAGAACTTGATCTCGGAGGTGGTGATGGCGCGGATGTTGATCCCCTTCTCGGCCAGCGCGCGGAAGGCGCGCGCGGCGACGCCGGGATGGCTGCGCATGCCGACGCCGATCGCCGAGATTTTCACCACGTCGGGCGCGCCCTGCAGCGCCGAGAAGCCGATCGCCGCGCGGCGCTCCTCGAGGATCGCCTTGGAGCGCTCGAACTCGGCGCCCGGCACGGTGAAGGTGATGTCGGTGGTGGTCGAGTCGTCGGACACCACCTGGATGATCATGTCGACGTTGACGCTCGCTTCGGCGAGGGGGCCGAAGATCGCCGCGGCGACGCCGGGCTTGTCGGCGACCCGGCGGAGCGTGATCTGCGCCTCGTCGCGCGAGAAGGCGATGCCGGTGACCACCTGCTGTTCCACGATGTCCTCCTCGTCGCAAATTAAGGTGCCCAGCTTTGGCGCGGCGGGGTCGTCGAAGGACGAGCGCACGTAGAGCCGGACCTTGTGCACCATCGCCACCTCGACCGAGCGCACTTGCAGCACCTTGGCGCCGAGCGAGGCCATTTCCAACATCTCCTCGAAGGAGACGCGATCGAGCCGCCGCGCCTTGGGGACGATGCGCGGATCGGTGGTGTAGACGCCGTCGACGTCGGTGTAGATGTCGCAGCGGTCGGCGGCGAGCGCGGCGGCGAGCGCCACCGCGGAGGTGTCGGAGCCGCCGCGGCCGAGCGTCGTCACCCGGCCGGTCGCCGCGTGAAGGCCCTGGAAGCCGGCGACGACGGCGACCTCCTTGCGCGCGAAGCCGTCGACGATCTTCGTCCCGTCGATGCCGTCGATGCGCGCCGCGCCGTGCGCGTCGTCGGTGGCCAGCGGGATCTGCCAGCCCTGCCAGGAGCGCGCCTCAATCCCCATGTCTTTGAGCACGATCGCCAGCAGGCCGGCGGTCACCAGCTCGCCCGAGGCGACCACCGCGTCGTATTCGGCGACGTCGTACATCGGCGCCGCCTCGCGGCACCAGGCGACGAGCTCGTTGGTCTTGCCCGCCATCGCCGAGACCACCACCGCGACCTCGTTTCCGGCGTCGACCTCGCGTTTGACATGGCGCGCCACGTTGCGAATGCGCTCGACGTTGGCGACGCTCGTGCCGCCAAACTTCATCACCAGACGCGCCATGAGGACACCGGGAGAGAAACGAGAGTCATGAAAGCGGCTCGCGCCGCCGTCGAGCCGCGCGTATAAAGGCGCTTCCGAGGGCGGTCAACGCCTCTGATATGGAGATCGCGCGACATGCCCGCCCCCGGCGTCATCGACGAGGAGGTCGATCGCTTCGCTTCGCTCGGCGAGCGATGGTGGAGCGCGACCGGGCCGATGGCGGCGCTGCATCGCATCAACCCGCTGCGCCTCGCCTGGGCGCGCGACGCGATCGTCGGCCATTTTCGTCGCTCGCCGCGCGGCGACGAACCACCGCTCTCCGGCCTGACGCTGGTCGACATTGGCTGCGGCGGCGGTCTGTTCGCGGAGCCGCTGTCGCGCCTCGGCGCCGAGGTGGTCGGGCTCGACCCCGGCGAAGCCTCGATCGCGGCGGCGCGCGCGCACGCCGAGGCGACGGGGGCGCGGCTCGCCTATCGCGTCGGCGTGGTCGAGGACCTCGCGCGCGAGGGGGCGCGCTTCGACGTGGCGACGGCGATGGAGGTGGTCGAGCACGTCGCCGACCTCGACGCCTTCGTCGCCGCGGCGACCGCGCTCATCGCGCCGGGCGGCCTGTTCCTCGCCTCGACCTTGAACCGCACGCTGATGAGCTTCGCGCTGGCGATCGTCGGCGCCGAATACGTGCTGCGCTGGGTCCCGCGCGGGTCGCATCGCTGGGAGCGCTTCGTCACGCCGGACGAGTTCGCCGCCGCCCTCAGCGCCGCCGGCTTCAGGACGACCGAGCGGCGCGGGATGCGTTACGATCCGCTGTGCGGCGAGTGGCGGCTGTCGCGCGACCTCTCGGTCAACTATCTCGTCGCGGCGCGGCGGGCGTAGGCGCGGTCTTCGCGAGGGGCGATCCGCGCGCCGCTCACCCTTTCGGCCGCGCCTGCTCGACGTCGGTTAGCCAAAAGCCCGCGTCTTTGTGCAAGAGCGGCGCGCCGCGCGCCTTGGCGGCCGCATAGGCGAAGCAATCGCCGAGGTTGAGGCGCGCGGGATGACGGCCCTTGCCGAACTGGTCGTAAGCGTCGAGCGCGAGCGCGAGCTCCGCTTCGCCTAAAGGGACGACGGCGACCTCGGCGGCGGCGAGGAACTCGGCGAGCTTCCGCCGCGCCTCGGGGATCGACAGCGCGTATTCTCTTGCGAGCCCCGCGACGCTCTCCCAGACGGCGATCGGCGAGGTGAGGCGGATCGACGCGGCGGCGAGCGCGTCGGCGAAGGCGTCGCCTTCCGCCTCGTCGGCGAGCATGGCGATCATCGCCGACGCGTCGAGGAACATCAGGCTTCGCCGTTGAGATCGTCGAAGAAGGCCTTGTCGGCGCGCGCGCCGGTCTTTCCGCGCGCGAGGACGGCGCGGCGGATCGCGCCGACGCGCTCGCGCAGCGGCGGCTCGTGGTCGAGACGCTCGAGCTCCGCGCCGACCGCCTGGCGGATCGCCTCGGTGAGTCCGACGCCTTTCCGCTTGGCGAGCGCGCGGACCAGCCTGTCCGTAGCGGCGTCGCGAATGCTGAGGGTCATGAGCAGCGCCTCGCGGAACCGTCATTCATGCGTAATGACAGAAATATCACTTCGTATATATCACAGCGCCGCCGCAAACGCCACCTCAGTCGCGTGGCGAGCCACAGCGAAAGGGATGACGCTCCGCGCCTCATCCGCCGGCGCAATCCTTCAGCGCGCGGTCGATCGCCTGGGCGAAGCCGGCGAGCGAATAGGTGTCGGCGGTGAGGTTGCCCTTCTTCGAGGCGGCCTTGATCACCAGCTTCGCGCCCTTGCGCATCTCGGCGATCAGCTCGCCCTCCTTGGCGGCGTTCTTCACCCACAGGTCGGCGCCTTTGGGCAGGAGGTCGAAGGTCGCGTCGCCGACGGCGGCGGTCGGGGCGACCGTCTCGGCCTCCTTCTTCTTGTCGCTCTTCTCGTCCTTGGCGTCTTTCGCCTTGTCCTTGTCCTTGGCGTCCTTCGCCTTGTCGTCCTTCGGGGCGGCGGCGTCGGGCGCGGCGACCTCGAAGCCCATGATGAACGACACCTCGTTGCGCACGCCCTCTCCCGGCCGCTCCGCGATGAAGGCGTAGGCGGGATCGCGCTTGAGGTCGGCGGGGGCGCGGTCCTTGGGCTGGGCGAGCGCGTAGCAGATGCGGCTCTTGCCGCTCTGGCTCTGGAACACGCTCCAGTCGCCGTAGGTCGCCACCAGCGCCGGCTTGGCCGCCGCCGAATCGCTCTTCTCCTTCTCCGCTGGTTTCGCCGCCGCTGCGACGGCGGCGCAGGCGACGAGCGCCACGCAAAGGCTCAGCGCGGCGGCGAGGGGACGGACGACGACAGGCGCGGCGAGCGGCATGGGGGGTTCCTAAGGCGAATCGCGACCAGCTTCGACAAACGGCGGCGCGGTTTCCCGCGGTCCATGAACCGCGATCTCGGCGAAAATCCGACTCGTCGACGTTCGGTCTTTCGCCAACGGCGCTAGCCTGCCAAGGGTTAATGAAAAATGAGTAAAATTCGCCGCATGCGGCGAAAGCGCCCGCGCTTCGCGCTTGGGCGCGGGCAGGGCTTGCCTTCGCTTTCGGCATTGCACAATATGGCGGCGGAGTTGAAACGGCGGACGCCGACTACCCGGGGGACGTCATGGCGAGGCCCACCCATCCGCCGGCTGAGATCCGACGGCTCTGGCGCGCCGACGTCCCGCTGTTCCGCGATCACCTGCTGCGCCTCGACCCGCGCGGCCGCCACGAGCGTTTCGGCGGCGGCATGTCGGACGATTTCCTCCTGCGCTACGTCGCCAGCGCCTTCGGCGCGGGCGACCTCTTCTTCGGCGCTTTCGTCGACCGCGAGCTGCGCGGCGTCGCCGAGCTGCGCTCCAGCGCGCCGATCTCGTTCACGCGCCCGCCGCTCGAGCGTTATGTCCGCGCCGAGGCGGCCTTCAGCGTCGAAGCGCCTTATCGCCGGAAGGGGATCGGCGAAATGCTGTTCGCCCGCATCGAACGCGCCGCGAGCAACCACGGCGTCGAGACGATCGACATCGTCTGCTCTCCCGACAACGTCGGGATGATGGCGCTCGCGCGCAAGTTCAAGATGCGGCTCGCCTTTGAGGAGGGCGAGATCGCCGGCCAGCTCGCCGCGCGCCCGCCCGACGCGGGCTCGCTCATGCGCGAAGCCGCGCGCGACGCGATGGACTTTTCGACGGCGCTGATCGGCGCGCTGCGGCGCGCCGTCGCGAAGCGGCCGTCCGAGAAAGCGTGAGGGGCGAAGGGCGCGCTACTGCCGGCGCTCGATCATCATCGCCCGGATGCGCGCGATCGCCTTGGCGGGGTTGAGCCCCTTGGGGCAGGTCTTGGCGCAGTTGAGGATGGTGTGGCAGCGGTAGAGGCGGAACGGGTCCTCGAGCGCGTCGAGCCGTTCGCCCGCCGCCTCGTCGCGCGAATCGATCAGCCAGCGATAGGCCTGCAAGAGCACGGCGGGGCCGAGATAGCGCTCGCCGTTCCACCAGTAGCTCGGGCAGGCGGTCGAGCACGAGGCGCAGAGGATGCACTCGTAGAGGCCGTCGAGCTCGGCGCGATCTTCCGGCGTCTGGCGCCATTCCTTCTCCGGGGTCGGCGAGACCGTCTTCAGCCACGGCTCGATCGCGGCGTGCTGGGCGTAGAAATGGGTGAGGTCGGGGACGAGGTCCTTGATCACCTCCTGGTGGGGCAGCGGATAGATCTTCACCGGCTCGGCGAGGTCGTCGATCGCCGTGGTGCAGGCGAGCGTGTTGAGGCCGTCGATGTTCATCGCGCAGGAGCCGCAGACGCCCTCGCGGCAGGAGCGGCGGAAGGTCAGCGTCGCATCGACTTTCGCCTTGATCCAGATGAGCGCGTCGAGGACCATCGGGCCGCAGTCGTCGCGGTCGACCCAATAGACGTCGATGCGCGGGTTGACGCCGGCCTCGGGGCTCCAGCGATAGATGCGGAATTCGCCGAGCCGCTTCGCGCCCGCCGGCTTCGGCCATTGCTTGCCCGGCGTCGGGCGGGAGTTGCGGGGAAGGCTGATCTGGACCATCGCTTCGTCCTGTCGCGGCGGCGGCGCGCAAGCCGTTCTTGGAACAAAGCCGGGCCCGGCGTCAACAGCGACGCGCTGAGCAATTGGGCGGATGGCGGGGCGAAGCTCGCGCTATCCGCTCTCGCCGCCGGCCCTGCGCGCCGCAAGCGACGGCGGCCGAACGACGGCGACGCCCTCAATCGTAATGTCTCAGCTCGC
>Ga0326728_10019622_pt1 | contig 13081 bp, 15 predicted proteins | sample MB3enrmetagenome_FD_207602 | JGI IMG/M metagenome (GOLD analysis project Ga0326728, IMG submission 207602) | Lab enriched peat soil microbial communities from McLean, Ithaca, NY, United States - MB31MN | ecosystem: Environmental > Terrestrial > Soil > Wetlands > Peat | place: USA: New York...
GATCCCCGATCAGAGGTGCTACGGCGAGACTCCGGCGAGGATCGCTATGGGCCTGCGGCGGGGACGCGGGCGCGGATCACCGTTGGAACATCCGTCCAGCCGTCAATGTGCTGGCAGAGGCGAATCCAGATGGCCGTGCCGGCCTTCGGCACGCCATACCGGGCAACATAAAGCTCGGTGATGTCGCTCCAACCGTCGGTTGGCGGTGGCAGCAACCCCAGGAAAGGGAAGTGCTGGACGCAGCGGACGCCAGTCCGGGCCGGGGCGGCGCCTTGCACCAGCGCGTACTGGGCCGGCGGGCTTGGGACGCGGAGCTTGAGCGTGATCTTGCCATCGGAGTTCGTAATGACCAACTCAGCCACGGGGTTGGGACTGAAGACCGGCTTGGCGGGCGGGAGGTCGAACTGGGGCAGGTCGGGCTTACAGCACTTGACCTCAGTGCCGATTCAAACCGCAGCCAGCTCGTATAGGCATTCAACGAACGATAGCGTCGCGCCGTCCAGGCCTTCCACTTTCGGGTCGGTTGACTCACTCACGTAATTCTCGTCCGGTGCATGGGCCCCGCTGCCATGGCCCAGGCCGAAATGGCCGGCCGGCAGCCGCAGCGGCGGGTCGGTGAAGACAAATCCGGGCCGGGAGCCCGCGCCGCGGGGCCAAAGCAGCGGTTCGATGCCGTGCCGGCGCAACACAGACGTTTGCGCCTTGATGAGCCCGGAATCGGACGGCGTGCGGGTCGGGTCGTAGCCGCCAGTCATGCGGACCTCGACGTCTGCATAGCCTCGCTTGGCGAGATGTTGTTTGAGCGATGCCAGGGCCTCCTGTGCTGTCATATCAGGCACCAGGCGTAAATCGAGTTTGGCGATGGCTTGGTGCGGCAAGACGGTCTTGCCGCCAGGGCCAGTATAGCCGCCCACCAGGCCCTCGATGTTGACCGTCGGGCGCGAGACCAGACGCTCCAGGGCCTCGGCCCAATTCGCATCATCAATCCAGCGGTCCACGCTCAGCAGTTTCTTGGCCTGGCCTTCGTCCATCCACCGCGCAACAACAAAACCCAATTCCTCAGTTGGACCGGTGAGCCAAGGTTCTTTACAGCCCCATTCAGGCCAAGGTAAACACAGGTATGAATTCCAGGCAGACACACCGAGGACCGGGTTCCGCTTGTCATTGCCCGACGCGAAGGCAGGAGCACAGCCTTCCTTTGGTGCGTTTACCTGGCGTCCGGTGCTGATCGCGTAGATCTGGAAGGAGAGCACCTGGAACTGCCTGACGGCAGTCGGGTCAACCAAAGCGATGTGGTGGCAGTGCGCGTAAACGCCGGGGCTGTAAGGCGAGTCCTGACCTCTGACTCCGCAGCTTGACCGTCGGCGTCAAAAGCGAATATATGAATGTAAACGCAACCCAAGCCCGGAACGCAATAGCACTCGCAACTGGACAGAAGAACACTCCCGTAGTCTGATGAAAACGCCCCTACTCTCCTTCCGTCGCGGACCGGCATGCTCGCTCGCGACGGCGCTCATGATCGCTAGCGTCGTCTTGGTGGTTCCTCGATTAGCCTCCTCGCAAGGAACCTCACTTCAACCTTTGCGTGCCGGTATGATTGGCCTCGACACTTCACATGTGCCGGCCTTCGCCAAATTCTTCAACAACCCGAAGGCGACCGGCGACGCTGCCGGCATCCGCGTTGTCGCCGGTTATCCCGGCGGCACCGACATGCCGGCCAGCCGTGATCGTGTCGCCAGGTTCACCGAACAGTTGCGCGGCATGGGCATCGAAATCGTGCCCACGATCCCGGCGTTGCTGGGAAAGGTGGACGTGGTGCTGCTGGAAAGTGTGGATGGGCGGATTCATTTGCAGGAGGCCACACCCGTCATCAAGGCCGGCAAACCGCTGTTCATTGATAAACCAGCGGCGGGTTCGCTGGCCGATGTCGTCGCCATCTTTGATCTGGCGCGACAACACAACGTGCCGTGTTTTTCAAGTTCATCCCTCCGGTTCGGAGGCGGCGTTCAGGAACTGAAAACGAACGCTGCCCTCGGGGACATCGTCGGCGCCGTTACCTGGGGGCCGTGTTCGTACCAGGAAGGGACGCCGGATATGTTCTTCTATGGCATTCACGGTATCGAGGCGCTCTTTGCGCTCATGGGCGCCGGTTGCGAAACGGTCGCGCGCTCGCAGGCAAAGGATGCTGACGTCCTCACCGGCATCTGGCAGGATGGGCGGGTGGGAACCTATCGCGGCCTCAGGCGCCACAAAGAGGAATTCGGGGCGGTGGCGTTTGGCACAAAAGGTATTGTCGCGTCCACCAGGTCGGATGATTACGACGCGCTGTGCCAGGAAATCGCCAAGTTCTTCAAGACGCGCCAGCCGCCCGTGTCCGCGACAGAAACCATTGAAATTTTCGCCTTCATGAAAGCGGCCGATGACAGCAAACGGCAGGGCGGAAAGCCGGTGGCACTGAAGGATGTGTTGAGCAAAGCGCGTGCCCAGGCCGCTTCGAAACTGTAATTCACTGCCACGGAAAGAGAGTATGCTTCGCAGCCAACTCTCGGGCTGATGCGTTCCTGACCCGCGAATCCCGCAGACCTTTCGTGGTGGCGACGGAAGCGGAGATCTGAAAATAACGTGATTATTTGGCCTTAACGCAACGGAAGCCGATCTGGCCATGGAGGTCCTTGGCGAAGCAGGTGTCGGTGTAGGCGGGCATTTCGTAATAGCGGTAGGCGGCGCGGCAGTGGTCGGGTTTCGAGTTCCAGCAACCACCCCGGACCACGCGGTTCTGGCCTGTGGCCGGACCGCGCGGGTCCCGCTCAGGACTGTGCTGGTAGTAGTCTTGGCCGTACCAATCATTGCACCACTCCCAGACGTTGCCGACCATGTCGCATAGGCCCCAGTGGTTGGGCGGTTTTTCGCCCACCGGATGCGTGCCGCGCGGGCTGTTCGCCTTGAACCAGGCCTGTCGCTTTAACTCCTGGGGTGAATCTCCAAACCCATCGTCGCTGGTCGAACCGGCGCGGCGGGCGTACTCGTACTCCGCCTCCGTGGGCAGGCGGTACCCGTTCGCATCGAAATCACACGCCCAGGTGTTGGTGTCATAGGCGGCTTGCAACCCTTCGGCCTGGGACCGGGCGTTGCAGAAGGCAGCCGCGTCCCGCCAGCGAATCTGCTCCACCGGGTTGCGAGGTCCCTGCCAAAGCGAAGGGTTCTTGCCCATCAACTTTGCATAGACTTCTTGAGTCACCGGGTATTTGTCCATGGAGAATGCGCTGACATAGACCTTGTGGCGTTTCTGGTCAGGCTCGTCCGGGCTGGCGGAGCCCATCTCGAACCAACCAGACGGCACGGCGACCATTTCGATCCCGCTGGCGGTCCCCATGGGCCGAGGTTGTCCGCCAGGCTTCTCCGGCGGTCCACCGCAACTGCCCAGCAAGGCGGCGCAGCCAAGAAGCAGAAACAGACAACGCGGCGCAGCCCCCGCCCAAGCCAGAAGCCAGCGGCGAGATGCGGGACAGAAATAACTCTCTGTTCCGCGGCTTGCCGCTAACCGCTGAGGTGCTGGCTCGTTCATCGGTTATTCTTCAGGGGGCAGCCAATCGTAATCCCAGTGGTGACCGAGCCATCCCGGGGGGCTGAGTGTCATCGTAGCGCCGTCGGCCACCCGCACGATACAGATTGGGCTGTGAACGCGCCAACTACCGGCGTGCGGAATCTTCACGTAGGCGATGTAACGCCCGCAGTGCGACCAGCGGCCGCACGGGTCCTGGCCCATTCGCTCGGGCGGCAACGTCACGACCTTGTCGTCGGTGCCGTCGGGCAACGAGGGATCGAACTTGCGGATGGCCAGGCTCCCGCCGGCATTCCAGCAGTGCCATTTGCCATCGGGCGAGAAGGCCGGGTGGCATTCCCCTTCCCGGATCTGGTGGTTGGGCAGCTTGCGGATTTCGCCCCCGGCGGCGGGAAGGAAGTCAATAGTGTACTGGCAGCCCAGGTAATCCCGAATCTCGAAGATGAACCACTTTCCGTCGGGCGTGAGGTCCACAATATCCACTTTGCGGGCTACTGGGATTGTCCGGGTCTTCTTGCCGGTCTCGACGTTCTGGTAAGTGATGCCTCCTTTGCTGTAGTCAATCGTTTCACGACTGTCGGGCGACCAGACGTAGCCGCCATAGAGTTCGCGGGTCTTGAGGGTAGCGACCTCAACCAGGTAATCGCCGTAATTGTAGGTGAACCTCTTGCCGTCCGGCGAGACCCGCGGGACACGCTCATCCACCTCTGGCGTCTTGGTCAGTTGCTTGAGCCCGGTGCCGTCGGCGTTGATGAGATAGAGGTCGCGGGGCGGCGGTTCGCCTTTGCTATCGGCAGCGCGGTCGGGATGGATGGCGATGACGAGGCGGTAGCCGGTCTGGCGCAACTCCTCCTTGATATCCTGGATTCGGACCGGACCAAAGGGGTCGCACCTGGCGGGTACCTCCCACTTGGCGCGTAACGAGAGTTTTTCTTCGCCGAGGCAAAACGATGGGAAACCGATGAGGCCAGCGGCCAGGAACGAGAGGACCATTGTTTGCCGGACAGTCATGTTTGACTATGGGCCGGGCAGACCCCGCCGAGCAAGATTGAATTCTCCCTGCTTATTTCCCCTTGAGAGGAACGGGGCCATGCCTTCTTGAGAATCGGCAGCGCCTTGTCGTAAAACGACTCGCCCGGAGGCAACTCGGGCAGATTCAGTGTCGGCGGCTTGTCGGGCAGTGGTTGCTCCAGGCACTCCCGCACCACCGAGGACTTCGTCGTGCGCCGCGCCCGGCTCTCCCGCTCGAGCCGAGCCAGCAGGTTCTCGGGCAGTTTGAGCGAAATCGTCGTCATGACCGTAGGGTGATACGCCCCTCCCTGCTGCGCAATACCCGGTCACCAGGAAAAATCTGTCTCCCGGCCCTCCAGACGCCAGCGCGACGGAGTGCGGTGCGCCTGCCAGTCCAAAGGTTCGCCGAGGGGCAGCTTCCGGGAGGCAGCGGCCAGCGCGGCGCGTAACGCCGCCTCCTGCTCCGGGCGAACCGTCTCGCGCGGAAAAGAGACAAACAGCGGGGTGCCGCTGCGAGCCAGCAAATCGAGCCATTGACGGTTTTTTCCCCAGGGGACGGAATCGGTGGAGACCTGTCCGGCGCAGTCGCCATCTACGGCAAAGAAAGTGCCGTGCTGCGGCGCGCGAAAGGCCAGGCTGTTGACGCCCATTTTGCGTGTGCGCGACCAATCCGTGCCGCTGGTGTCGTCGCCGATTCTTTGCAGTTCGAACAGCCCGGCGGCCAGGTGCCCGACGGTGTTGCAGCCGAGGACCAGGGTGTCCTTGCCCGCCGCCTGGCGAATGTCCCGGTATAGATCAAGGATGACCTCTGCCGTGGTGCGGCTGCGGTCGGCAAAGGCCCAACCGTCAGCGATCATCTCGCCTTTCATCTCGAAACCCCAGCGGCCGGCGATTTCCTCGGTGCTGTAGTCATGCTTGATCAGTTCAAAGCCCCAACCCTGGAGACGACGAATGGTTTCACGCACGTAGGCGCGGACCTCGGGCACGGATGGGTCGAGGCAATTGCGATCGCGGGCGAGCCGCCAGCTTTGCGGTTGGCCGGGATAGGCTTGCAACGGCCGCACCCACACTCCCGGGCGGGCACCCAGGGCGCGAACGCGTTGGGCAAATTCCGGCATGGTGAGGGTGGTGCTGAATTTGGGATTCGTCCGGTTCCAGGGGCCTGGGCTGTCGGTGCCCCATCGTTCGTTCTTGACCTGCCAGCCGTCATCCACGACGGCGAAAGGCCGGGGCGCGCTTTTCGGCGCGAGGGACACTACATACGCTGCATTCTTGAGGAACTCCTCCGCGGTATCGTTGCCATAGGAACAGTACCAATCATTGAAACCATACACCGGCTGCTTCGTTAGGCGTGGTTTGGGAGACATTCGTTTGCAAAAGGCCTGCGCGGCGGCGAAGGCTGACTCGCCGGCCGTTCCGCGCCGGCAGACCACAGTGGCCACCGCCAGCTTGCGCTGGCCAAGCTGCACGCCCGCGCCACCAGAGCGCACATCCGCGTTCAGGGTGATACCCCCGGCGTCTGCCGTCCAACGGCACAAGGCGGGGGCTCCTGTCTTAACTCCGTAGCCGTGAGTGAGCTGTCCATTGCTGGCCAGGAAATACCAGGGCATGATTCGCCCGGGGTCGAGCGGCTTCCATTCCAAGTCACCATAGGCACGCTCCCAGGCGTCGCCCAAATATTTCCAATCGGAGGCGAGTTCCGCCTTCCAATGCAGTTCAAGGTGTTTCACGGCCAAGCGGGGAGCGGAGAGTTCAACCTCCAAGCCACCGCTCCGGGCGCTCGTCGTCACGGTGACCCCGCCGCCGTGCCATTGTTTGGCGTCTGCGCTGACGAGGTCGCTCCGGCCGGTTTCCGTGATAACCGCTATGGCGTTGGGGCTGTGAGCCAGGTTACAGAACGAGCCATCCTGGCTGGGAGCGGCTGCGGCGCACCAGTAGGTGCCGAAGAGCGCTGAGAGGACTGGGAGCACGCCAAGCCGGAGAACGCCTGTTCCAAACCCGGACGTGGCCGTTCTTAGGATCGGTCGGAATAGCCAGCGCCCGATCCACGATAGCCCATGCGTTGGGGAGGATCTCCTGCTCGCGAATTTCGGGATGAGAATATGCATGTCTGCGGTTGTCATTTGGAAACGATCAAGCTGCGTTGAGTCAACGCGGCACACTATGCACGGCAGACTGCTGACCGTGGATGCGGTTGTCAAGCAGTGGCACATTTATTGGTAAGAAGCCGGATACGAAGAGCTGCGGGCTTGGCTCTGACGGTGCTGGTCGCGGCACCGGCCATCGCTACCGTTCGTCCAGCCCGCCTGGCCCCATTTCAGCTTTTGCCTCCGCCGTGGTCCTGTTGTCAGTGGTCCCCTTTCTGCTTTCTACTTTCTGCTTTTCCCCTGCCGCTTTCTGCTTTCTGCTTTCCCAATTTCTGCTTTTCCATTCTCGTCCCTTTTCAAGTTTTCAGGTTTCAGCGTTTCAGCTTTTCAAGGCTGAAGTGAACTACCCACGACGCGCACAGCTCCTGTTCCAATCTACGGCTGACACCGTTTCTCAGACTTTTCCGCGTGCCTGGCGAGCAACAGACAGTGGTTTTTGTGCTGCCTGGACGCCCCACGGTCAAGCTGTCGGCACATGTCGCGTGCGGAGTGCCCTGAACCGGACAAGGGGCTGGTGACCTTGTCGGCGCTACTGCCGACTCTGTCGAACTTCATGGATTATGATAAGGGATTTCTGACCTGGTCGTCTCGTCCGGGTGCCCAACGCCGTCGTCATATGGAGGCTGACTTGTCATCCAGAGTTGCGATTCGCTGACTAATTTCTCGGATAGTGAGTGGATTATCGTGTAGGGCTGCAGAAGTGGGTTTGTGAATCTGTAGCGGTACCTTCTGCAGGAGCCTTCTCGCTGCAGAGCGGCCCCTCTCTTGGCTGATATAAACTCGTTCAGGTGTCGCTGGATGTCGGAAACCTTGCAGTCCTTGCCCTGGAGCATCGCCATTGTTCTTGCGGCTTCTGAGGCTTGGAAGAAGCCTTGGTCATCGCTCGGGCTCAGGGCGCACGCCAAGAGGGTCATTTTGTAAGTGTTTGCTTTGTGGGCGCTGGCGATGGCGGTATAGTAACTCTGAGCGACTGTGTGCTTCGTCTTTGCGGTCTCGGAAACCGCGGAGTGTAGATCTTCGGGGGTTATTTCGTTCGATTTCCTGGCCACCGCGGCTAGGCCGGCCTCAAGGGCGAGAAGGTGCGTGTAGTGGGGGAGGCCGTGCGATAGTCGGACGATGTCGTCTCGAACACCTGCGGTCATCGTCATCTGTGAACCTTCAAGCCCTTTCGTGACGATCTCGGCTAGTTCGCTGTTCTCCATTCGTGGCATTGGGACTTGGACCAACGCTCTCTCAATGGACTGGTGTTCGGAGATCAAGTCGCTCACGGACTGGGCGACGCCGACCAGCAGAAGGGTCGTGTCGATGTTGTGATCCGACAGGTTCTTTATCGTATCGGCCATCAGCGTTCTGCTGGCTTTGTCTTGGATTCGGTTAAACTCGTCGAAGACGATTAGCGTGTGAGTTTTCAGCGTCGAGAGTGCTCGCCGGACGTCGTCTGGCGTCACCCTCTCCTCCGGAACAAGGTCGTTCAGGTTTTGCTCTATTTCCGACTCTTGCTTGGCGAAACCGGAGGAGGCCTTGATCTTGAACGTGAGTTCTTTGAATGCCTTGTGCCAAAGCGATGAGAAATCGTCTGAGATGTCGCAGTTGATCGAGTCGGAATCAACGATTTTGATTCCAGCTTCCGAAACGATCTCAGCGAGGACTTTTGCAAGAGAGGTCTTCCCAACGCCTGGCTCTCCATAGAGAATGGCGTGTTGACCGTGCTGGAGTACTGCCCCGATCACCATATCGGTCTGCTTCTGGCGACCAGCGAAAAGGCTGTACTTTTCAATGGGGGCGCTCGGCCGGAATGCGAGCCTCAGGTGTGTACGCGCTGCAAGTTGTTCAGCATCGTTCATGTCAGGAATGTAACTCGTGCCTTAGAATATGCAACTAGACGCATTGCAATTGAAACTTAGTGCCGTAAGTGACATATTCCATGCAACAAGTGGCAGAAAACTGCCCAAACGGGAATGTTAATTCGATGACATGGTTTTTCTGCGGAGGCCTGGGAGGTTTAGGGAGCCAAAGGCCGATGCCAGTTTTTTGGTGACTGTCCGTCTTTGTCGGCGTATACATATATGAGCGATGAGCGACATAAACAGCAAGACGACGTTCCAAGCGGTGACGATAAAGCTCCGTTGCGAGCGCTTGAATCAGCCGAGAGTTACGTTGCAGCAAGCGCAAAAGCAGGCTGTTCGGGTGATGGAAGCGGCGCGTCATTCTCCGCATCGTTTGAAGCAATTCTCAGTTGGGGAGAAGCAAATGCATTGATTCAGCCTGAGGGCGAGTTTGCGTTTTTCAAGCGGGCTCCCGATGGGGCTGGTGATGAGCACCAGGCGTGGTTCGACGAGGTGTCAAACCGTTGGTTCAAGGCGACGTATTGTAACCAGTTTGGCTTGGCTTGGGGGCGAAGGGGTTCGGCGACGGCAGGGGAGTACCTCACCCGCCTCGTACTGCAAAACCGATATTTTGGGGATGACCTCCAGTTGGTGGCCTTGGTTTCTTCCAGGCAGAAGCTTCGCGTCCTGACGTCTCAGCCGCATGTGGCCGGGGAGGCTGCCGCTTACGAGGACATTCAGAAGTGGTTCTGTGGTTTGGGCTTTTTGCGTGTGGAGGATGGTGGAAGCTGTGCCTGGTACCGTGAACCTGAAAACTTGCTCGTGGCGGATGCACACGAGGGAAATGTGATTCAGACCGGGGCTGGGGCGCTTGTCCCGATTGATCTTAACATAGTGCAGCCGTCGGGTGAGGTGCTTGCATGGCTCGTTTCGGTGCTTGGAGGATCTGGCGCTGCCACAGCCTCTGGCGCGGCTGGCTCGGCCTGATGCTGGCGTCGCTCGGCAGCCCTTGGTGGTGTCGGCGCGTTACCAGGACTCGGAGAGTTTTTCGACAACGTCTTTGCGGGCGAGGACGCGGGAGCAGAGTTCCCAACGATTCTTGTCGGGATCTATGGTTTCCTTGTAGCGGAGTTCGAACACGTCGCGGGCCTTTTGGCGGAGGTGGACGTATTGATCCATCATCTCTTCGAGACGTTCCACGGTTTCAATCCAGTCATCTTCGATCGTGTCGGGCAGGCCGCCAAAGATGTCGAACTTGTCTTTCATGCGGCGCGAGAGAGCCTGATAGACATCTTCGTCCCGCGTGTCGTGGTAAACGAGGTTGAGCATGTCAACGGTGCGCCGGGCCTGGCCGATGCGTTTGATGCGGCCGAGCCGTTGCTCAAGGCGCGATGGATTCCACGGCAGATCCACGTTGATGAGTGCGCCGAGGGTTTGGAGGTTCAAGCCTTCGCACGCCGCGTCCGTCGCGACCACGAGGCGCACGCTGTGTGTCTTGACGGGCTTCTTGATCTCCTCGCGTTCGATGGAGGCGAACTCGTCGCCGCGGAAAATGCCGCTCTTACCGGTGCCGGCATATACGGCAACCGGCTCGTCGGGTAGGGACTTTGCCAGCTCGGAGGCGACCCAGTGCGCGGTGTCGTAATATTGGCTGAAGACGATGCAGCCGTGCTCTAGCCACGTCTTGCCCTCGGTGCGATGCTCGGTCAGGAAGTAGCGGACGGCCGCGAGTTTGGGGTCGTGCGCTTCCGGGCGGGACAACTCTTCGACGATGGTGCGGAGATGTGCGGCTTCGGTGGGGGTGAGTGAACTGAGCTGTTCGAGCAGGAAGGCGGCCTGCTCCTCACCTTCAAGCAGCTCGCGTCGCAACATTTTCGCCGCCGTGCTGCGACCGGAGGCGAAGCTAGAGCAGATGCGCTGGAGCAGGAGTGACTTCATGAAGCCGGCAGCCTTGGCTGCGCTGGGGCGCTTTTGCAAGGCGGTCGTGAAATTCTCGGCGGCCTTATAGGCCAGGTCGAACGGGTGGTTCGTCAGCAAGCCGAGACCGTCAAAATGCACACCAGGGTAGGCGGTCGAGGGGGCGTGGGGGACCGGGTGCACCTCGACGGCAAGCGGTCGCGATTGCGCTTCACTGCCTCATTCAGACGAAACGTCTGGACGCCGTAAAGCGGGGCGAGGACTACGAGACCACCGGACTACGGACCACGGGACCACGGGGGAAAAGCAGAGAACAGAAAGTAGAGAGCAGGAAGCTGGGTCAGGGATGCGGGATGAAACCTGAAACCTGAAAGCTGAAAGCGGAAGCGGGACCACTGCCCACGGGATCACCGGACCACGGGGGAAAAGCAGAAAGCAGAAATGGGACCGCAAGACTGCGAGACCACCGGACTACGGACCACTGACTAGTGACCACGGGGGATGGATGGCGGAGGACGGCTGGGTCAGGCAGGCTCGCCGGATTCCAGCTCGTAAATCATGCGCCCAATGCGGTCAGTCTCGCCGCGCTCGATGACCTGGAGCCTGGGAGAGGAGTTGCCCCGGTTTGGGCCACCGCTGCTATGCGTCGGCGAGGATTGAGAGGTCCGGCTTGCCGGTTACGCCGGCCTCTTTCATCGCGGCGCGCAAATCCGCCGAGGCGCAGAAGGCTTTGGCGCGCGCGAGGTCGCCAGCCTCAAACAAGATGAACACATCGTTGCGACTCTTCGTACTGCGGAAGAGGCCGCGCTCTTGCAGACCAGCCCGCTCGCGGGCCGGGCTGTGCGCGTCGTACGCGACCTTCCACTTCTTGAATTCCTTCACTTTGTGCCGAACCAACAGGTAGTTCATAATCTATTCTGAGCGAGTGCTTCCCAGGTACGAACTCGATACACAAGAACCCTCGACCGGGCGGAGGGGATTGTCAAACGGGCTTGTTGACTCAAACGGACGTTCGCGGCTACGGGACTACGGACCCAGGGGAAAACCTGAAATGCTGAAAAGCGGAAAGGCTGAAATCGGATTAGGGGACTACAAGACTACGGACCACGGACCACCGGGGGAAAGCAGAAATGCTGAAACGCTGTAAGGTGATGCGTGGGGCGGCGGGAATGTCCGTAGCGGGGCGCACGGACTGCGGCTAGGCGAAGACTTCGACGCGGGTGCGGTAGCCGAGGCGGTCGAGGAGGTTCTCGCAATCTTCCCAGGTGAGACCGAAGGCACGGACGTCGGCCACACCGAGGCGCGAAACTACAAAGCGCAGAGCATCCGCATCCTGGTCGGCAAACTCGCCGTCGAGCAAGGCGGTTTCGGCCCAGTCCACCAGTTGCGCCAGGGAAATCTCGTGGTGCAGGAAAGCGGTGAGCTTTTCCGCGGCAGTTTGTTTCGTCACTACCATGTCGGTATCCTACACTTTCTGGTGGCCTTTATCCACAGGGAATTTTTCGTGAATTTCAACCAGTTTGCCCTGGTCGTCGTAAACCTCCTGCCAGAAGCGCAAGGTGGCTTCCGCGGCGTCCACTTCCTTGAGGTAGCGGGCACGCCAGCCTAGCCGGCCGCTTACGTCCAGCCGGTAGCGCCTTCCGCCGCCGGCGAGCTCGTCCCAGACTACGGACCACGGACCACGGGACCACGGGGGAAAAGCAGAAAGCAGAAAGTAGAAAGCAGAAATAGGACCGCAAGACTGCGAGACCACTGACTACAAGACTACGGACCACAAGATTACGGACCACGGACCACGGGACCACGGACCACGGGACCACGGACCACAGGACCACTGACCACAGGACGAAGGGGAAAAGCTGAGATCGGGCGGCGAGGTGTCGGGTTTCGGGGGTTGGGCAGCGGGGTAGAAAGGAGGAGTTTTCACTCCCATGTGGGAGTTAGGGTCGGGCCTGGTTGGGCTTAGGGTCAAGCGCGGATGAAGTGCGGATTGAATGTGGTTGGGCCGCAGGTGCAGAGATTTCGAGTGCGGAAGGGCTGGACGCAGCCGGTTCTCGCACAGAAACTTCAACGGCAGGGCTGGAGCATCGGCAAGGGTTCGATTGGGAAGTTGGAGGCGCAACTGCGCCGGGTGCCTGACTGCGAGTTGATGTTTTTGGCGCGGGTGCTTGGTGTTTCAGTCTCGGAGTTGTTCCCGAAAGGGGCAGCGCTGAAACACCTTGGCCGGCAGTTTAAGGCTCGCCGGAGGTTGGCGGTTTTCCCGACTCGCGGCAAGCGGTGAGCGTTTAAGGCGCGGTTGGCGCCTGCTGAAGGAGGTTTGCCTGGCTGCTGGTTATCAGGAGAAGACGGTTTGGCTGATGGGTACGTAAGTTGCTATTATCAAATCTGCAAACTGCATGGACGGACTTGATGATGCACATGGCGGCGACGCGAGCGGCGGGGGTTTACAAGTGGTTCAGGCGACGGAGGAGGAGCGAGCAGCGATTCGGGCGATGCTGAGCAGGCGGGTGGAGTCTGCGCCGGCTGGGGCGGGGGTTGGCCGCGCCTCGGCGTGGGCCTGGGCAGGGCTCAGGCTCGCGGCTTTTGTGTTGCTGGCGGCTGGTGTGGGGATTGGTCTC
>Ga0326728_10019625_pt1 | contig 13079 bp, 15 predicted proteins | sample MB3enrmetagenome_FD_207602 | JGI IMG/M metagenome (GOLD analysis project Ga0326728, IMG submission 207602) | Lab enriched peat soil microbial communities from McLean, Ithaca, NY, United States - MB31MN | ecosystem: Environmental > Terrestrial > Soil > Wetlands > Peat | place: USA: New York...
AGAGCCGGATGCGAGGCCCGCATGTCCGGTTCTGTGAGAGGCGCGGAGGAGCAATCCTCTGCGCCTACTCGACACAGACCCGGACGGTCGGAAGTCTTGCTTCCAAGAAGTCGACGGCGCGCTCCATGGCCGCTCGAGCCGCGCGTGCGGCGCCCCGCGGCGCCGGCTCGCCTTGCCGCTCCTTGATAGCGCCGCTATAAGCGCGGCGCTCTTCCTGCAACGCTCCTCTTTACAAGAAGGCGCCCATGGCCCTCGAACGCACGTTTTCGATTCTCAAGCCCGACGTCACCCGCCGCAACCTCACCGGCGCGGTCAGTGCGCGGATCGAGGCGGCGGGCTTGCGCATCGTCGCGCAGAAGCGCGTCCATATGAAGCGGGCCGAGGCCGAGAGATTCTACGCCGTGCACAAGGAGCGGCCGTTCTTCGCCGAACTGGTGGCGATGATGACCGCGGCGCCGGTGGTGGTGCAGGTGCTCGAAGGCGACGACGCGATCCGGCGCTACCGCGACGCGATGGGCGCGACCAATCCCGAGAAGGCCGCCCCCGGCACCATCCGCAAGGATTTCGCGCTGTCGATGGGCGAGAATTCCGTCCACGGCTCCGACGGGCCGGAGACCGCGGCGGTCGAGATCGCGCAGTTCTTTTCGGCGAACGAGATCGTCGGCTAGTCGTCCGGCGTCGGCTCGCGCGGCTGGGCCTCGAGCGCGCGGCGGATCAGCGCTTCTTCCATGCGGTCGGCGGCTTCGCGCAAATAGGAATTGTGCGATTCGCGGCCGGCGCGGCCGGCGTCGAGGTCGGCCTGGAAGCCGTCGCGCAGCGGCCAGCTCTGCCCGAGCAGCTCGAACCCAGCGTCGGCGATCGCCTCGACCGCCCGGGCCATCTGCGGCTCGGAGCGGCCGACTTTCGACAGCACGACGACGACCCGCCCCTCGGCGCCGCGCTTGGCCAGCTTGCGCGCCAGCGCCAGAGTCGGGCGCATGTCGTCGATCGAAGTGCCGGTCGGCAGGAACACCACGTCGCTCTCCTCGGCGAGCTCCTTGGTCAGGTCGTCGGCGAGCCCGCGCGTGTCGGCGATGATGAATTCGAACCCTTCGTCGTTCTTGCGCAGCTTCTTGAGGCTCTTGAACGAACGCGCGTCGATCTCCGGCTCGATCCCGCCGCGCTGCCGCACCGCGTTCCATTCGACGCAGGTGAGTTGCTCGAGGTCGAAGTCGGCGAGCATCGCCTTGTGGCCGCGATGGGCGGCGCCGACGGCGAACAGCCGCGCCAGCGTGCTCTTGCCGACGCCGCCTTTCTGGCTGACGAAGCTGACCGTGGTCGGCGGCCGATTGCCCTTGCTCATCATGCCCTCCCAGCGAACCCCGCACACCATAGGACGAATCGTCGCCGGCCAAAAGGCGCTTGGCCGCGTCGCGGCGGGGCGTCGGTTCAGCGTCGCGGCGCGAGCAGCGCGAAGTCCGCGCCCTGCGGATCGAGCGCGCGCACGACCCAACCGCCGCCGGGAACCTCGTTGGGGCCCCTGACCAGCCGGCCGCCGGCGGACGCAACGCGCTCGGCCGCCGCGTCGATCGCGTCGACGTTGAAGTAGTAGAGCCAGAACGGCGCCGGCGTCTCGGCCGTCTTGGCCATCATGCCGCCGCCCTGGCCGCCCTCGATGGCGAACACTTGATAGGCGCCCATCGGCCCCATATCCATCGCCTGGGTCTTCGTCCAGCCGAACAGGCCGGAATAGAAGGCGAAAGCGGCCTCGGGCTCGCCGGCGCGCAACTCGCGCCAGCCGACATTGCCCGGCGCGTCGGGCGCCAGCGGCGGGCGCGGATCCTCGGCCGGCGCGCCCTTGAAGAGGACGAACGCCGCGCCGAAGGGATCGCCGACGACGGCGAAGCGGCCGACGGTCGGGATGTCGGCGGCGGCGCGGTGGATTTTGCCGCCGGCGGCGAGGACCTTCGTCGCGTAGGCGTCGACGTCGGGAACGCCGACGTAGCCGATCCAGCCCGGCCGCCCGCCCATCTTGCGCGCCTCCTCGGGCAGGCCCATCAGGCCGGCGACCGGCCTCGGCCCGGCGGACAGCAGCGTGTAGGGGAAGCCGGCCATGCCGGCGTCCTTGACGCCCCAGCCGACGACCGCCGCGTAGAAATCCGCCGCCGCCTTGGCGTCGGCGGCCATGTATTCGCACCAGACGAAGCTTCCGAGCGGTGTGGGCACGATCGTTCCTCCCTTGGAAAATAAGCGAAAAGCCGGCGGGGCGCGGGCGGCGACAGCAATGTCGGGGCCGATCATGTCTTGTGTGTGACGGGGGCGGAGGGGGCGAAGATCAGGGCGGAGGTCGATGCGCCCTAAGTCCAATCTTCGCAACGCAAACCGTCGACGCGATCAAACTCGCCGCGATTGCCGGTGACGACGACGAGCCCGCGGCTGCGGGCATGCCCCGCGATCAGCACGTCGTAAGCGCCGATCGACCGCCCCTGGCGCTCGAGCGCCGCCCTGATGTCGCCGGCGTGGGCCGCCGCCTGGGCGTCGAAGGGCAACACCTCCAAGCGCGCAGCGAAATTCTCGACCTCGCGCCGGTTGGCGTCCGGCCGCGCCGACTTCGCCGCGCCGTGCAGCAGCTCGGTCAGGACGATCGTCGAAATCGACAGGCCGTCGGCCTCGCGATTGAAGCGCTCGCGCAACGTCGGCGAACGATCCCTCAGCGCGCGGATGCACAGGTTGGCGTCCAGCGCATAGCGCAGCATCACAATGCGTCGCGCCGCTGGGCGGGCGGCTGCTCGCGCTCCGGCAGATCGATTCCGGGCGCGTCGAAGAAGTCGTCCCAGACGGCGTTCGCTGGCGCGATCACCCGCCGCTTGCCGTCGCGCAGGACCGTGACTTCCGTCACGCCTTCGGGAAACGCAACGTCCTTGGGCAGGCGAACGGCCTGGGAGCGGTTGGAGCGGAATAGTTTGGTGCGCGTCATGGCGCTGCTCGGATAAAGTTGGGATATGTCGGGAGGATATACGGTAGCCGCAGCGATTTCAAGGGGCGCGCCTGCTCCGCCGGCGCCGCGTTCTGGATGAATCTTCCGACGCGGTACGATCTCGCGATGGCGGAGAAGCGGCTGGGGGCGAAGTTCAGGGCGGAGGTCGAGGCGGCGTAGCGCCCTTTCATTGGAACTTTCGCTTCTTGAACGCCGAGATGTCCGCCGGAGATAGCTTGAACCACTCGCCGTTTGCGCGTTTGTCTTCGAAGCGCCGATGCCAATAGGCTTCAATGCCGGGCGGGTCATCGGTCCTGATTGCGTGAACGAGAGTCGCTTTGTCGGGAAGGGCGACGCGAATTTCTTTGATGCGCCGTTCCAAGTCGTCGCTTCGGCCAACTTTGTAGAAATCGCCGGCCCGGATCAGATAAACAAAGCCCGCTGGCATTTTTGCCGCGCTCGCTTGAGGCGTGACGTTAGTCTCGTGCCTTTCTGGTAGCATGGCGGCGACATCGGCCAATGCGTTGTCATCCATGGTGCGCTTCGCGAGTGCGGCGACGAGGCTTGAACGCGTGCCAAAATGTCGTTTGACCGCTTGCGCGGTGGGAATTGAGGGTGCGGACTTCCGATAGATTTCGATTTCATCGTAAGTTGGCAGCCGTCCGAAGTGACGACAGGCAGCGATGACGCCAGCGAGCACTGCGCCAGAGTCGAGGCGTCCAGTCCAGTCGTTCGGCCGGTATCCGGCTTCGATTAGCGCGTCGCCCCAGCGCGCCCATAGCTTCCCGCGCCACTGATGTTCGGCGATGCCGGTTTCTCGCGCGAACAGCATTTGTCCGGGCGGTCGCCCGTCGTTCGACGCCGCGAGCCTACGAATCTCGCTAAGAATTAAATCGCGCATACGAAATCGATACTCGAACGGCCAAGAAAAGCCAAAGCCGCCATTTGGTCGGTGCGACCGCCGTTCACTCCGCCGCCGCTCTCCCCTTCTTCCCCTGCCTCTTCGCCAGCGCCGCGCGTAGGTATGCCCCAGTGTAGCTGTTCGCACTGCGGGCGATCTGCTCCGGCGTTCCTGCGGCGACCACTTCGCCGCCGCCGTCGCCGCCTTCGGGCCCTAAGTCGACGATCCAGTCGGCGGTCTTCACCACTTCGAGGTTGTGCTCGATCACCACCATGGTGTTGCCCTGGTCGACCAGTTCGTGCAGCACGTCGAGCAATTGCGCGACGTCGTGGAAATGCAGGCCGGTGGTCGGCTCGTCGAGCAGGTAGAGGGTGCGCCCGGTGGAGCGGCGCGACAGCTCCTTGGCGAGCTTGACGCGCTGCGCCTCGCCGCCCGACAGCGTCGTCGCCGGCTGGCCGACCTTGACATAACCGAGGCCGACGCGCTTCAGCGTCTCCAACTTGTCGCGGATCGCCGGCGCCGCCTTGAACAGGTCGGCCGCCTCCTCGACCGTCATGTCGAGCACGTCGGCGATCGAGCGGTCGCGGTACCTCACCTCCAGCGTTTCGCGGTCGTAGCGCTTGCCCTTGCAGACGTCGCAGGTGACGTAGACGTCGGGCAGAAAGTGCATCTCGATCTTGATCACGCCGTCGCCCTGGCAGGCCTCGCAGCGCCCGCCCTTGACGTTGAACGAGAAGCGCCCCGCCTGATAGCCGCGCGCCTTGGCCTCCGGCAGCCCGGCGAACCATTCGCGGATCGGCGTGAAGGCGCCGGTGTAGGTGGCGGGGTTGGAGCGCGGCGTGCGGCCGATCGGCGACTGGTCGATATCGATGACCTTGTCGAGCTTCTCCAGCCCCTCGATGCGGTCGTGCGGCGCGGGTTGCTCGCTGGCGCCATTCAAGGCGCGCGCCGCCGCCTTGTACAGCGTGTCGAGGATCAGCGTCGACTTGCCGCCGCCGGAGACGCCGGTGACGCAGGTGAAGGCGCCGAGCGGAATCGCCGCCGCGACGGCCTTCAGGTTGTTGCCGCGCGCGCCGACGATGCGGATTTCGCGCCCCGGCGCCGCGACGCGCCGGCGCGCCGGGATCGGCACGAAGCGCACGCCGGAAAGATATTGCCCGGTCACCGAGTCGGGATTGGCGGCGATCTCCGCCGGCGTTCCCTTGGCGACGATCTCGCCGCCGTGAACGCCGGCGCCGGGGCCGAAATCGACGACGTAATCGGCGGCGCGGATCGCGTCCTCGTCGTGCTCGACCACGATCACCGTGTTGCCGAGTTCGCGCAGGCGCCTCAGCGTGTCGAGCAGGCGCGCGTTGTCGCGCTGGTGCAGGCCGATCGAGGGCTCATCGAGCACGTAGAGCACGCCGGTCAGGCCCGAGCCGATTTGCGAGGCGAGGCGGATGCGCTGGCTCTCGCCGCCCGACAAGGTGCCCGACGCGCGCGACAGGGTGAGATAGTCGAGGCCGACGTCGCTGAGAAAAGTCAGCCGGTCGCCGATCTCCTTGAGGATGCGATGGGCGATCTCGTTGCGCTTGGCGTCGAGCGCGCGCGGCAGCTCGCGCGCCCACGCGATCGCCGACCTGACCGACAGCGTCGAGACCTCGCCGATGTGCTTGCCGTCGATCTTGACCGCCAGCGCCTCGGGCTTGAGGCGGAAGCCTTGGCAGGCCTCGCACGGCGTCGCGGTCATGTAGCGCTCGATCTCTTCGCGCGACCATTCGCTCTCGGTCTCGCGGTAGCGCCGCTCGAGGTTCTTCACCACGCCCTCGAACGGCTTCTTCACCTCGTAGGACCTCAGGCCGTCGTCGTAGGAAAAGCGCACCTCCTCCGCGCCCGAGCCGTTGAGGATCGTTTCGCGGGCCTTTTCGGAGAGGCTCGACCACGGCGCGTCGAGGCGGAACTTGTAATGACGGGCGAGCGCCTCCAGCGTCTGCAGGTAGTAGGGCGAGGCCGACTTCGCCCACGGCGCGACCGCGCCCCGGCGCAGCGTCAGGCGCGGATCGGGGACGACCAGGCTCGCGTCGACGGTGAGCTCCGAGCCGAGCCCGCCGCAGGCCGGGCAGGCGCCGTAGGGGTTGTTGAACGAGAACAGCCGCGGCTCGATCTCGGCGATGGTGAAGCCGGAGACCGGGCAGGCGAATTTGGAGGAGAAGAGGATCCTTTCGGGCGAGTGGGGGGAGTCGGGCGAGTGGCGAGTCTCGGGCGAGTGGCGAGTGGCGAATGGCGAATGGGAAGAGGCGCCATTCCCCGCTTCGCCATTCGCTATTTCGCCATTCGCCACTCGCTCTTCCACGATCTCGACGATCGCCAGGCCGTCCGCCAGCTCCAGCGCGGTCTCGAAGCTTTCGGCGAGGCGGCTCGCCATGTCGGGGCGCACGATCAGGCGGTCGACGACGACCTCGATGTCGTGCTTGAGCTTCTTGTCGAGCGCCGGCGCGTCGGCGATTTCGGCATAGGCGCCGTCGATCTTCAGACGCTGGAAGCCGCGCTTCATGAAGTCGGCGATCTCCTTGCGGTATTCGCCCTTGCGGCCGCGCACGACCGGCGCCAGCAGAAAGAGCCGCGTGCGCTCGGGCAGCGCCAGAACGCGATCGACCATCTGGCTCACCGTCTGGCTCTCGATCGGCAGGCCGGTGGCGGGCGAATAGGGCACGCCGACGCGCGCCCACAGCAGGCGCATGTAGTCGTGAATCTCGGTGACCGTGCCGACGGTCGAGCGCGGATTCTTCGAGGTGGTCTTCTGTTCGATGGCGATCGCCGGCGACAGCCCGTCGATCTGGTCGACGTCCGGCTTCTGCATCATTTCCAGGAACTGACGCGCGTAAGCCGAGAGCGACTCGACGTAGCGGCGCTGCCCTTCCGCGTAGATGGTGTCGAAGGCGAGCGACGACTTGCCGGAGCCGGAAAGGCCGGTGAACACCACCAGCTTGTCGCGCGGGATGGCGAGGTCGACGTTCTTGAGATTGTGCTCGCGCGCGCCGCGCACCTCGATGGCGCGGCCGCCGAACGGCTTTTCGACCCGCTCGGCGGCGATGGAGGGTTTTGCAGGCTTGACGCTCGCCATGACGGCCTTTGCCGGTGAAACGAATCGCGCGAGGGGGCTTGCGCCCCGCCGGGGCGAATGCTAGAACAAAATGAGAACGAAGTGAACAGCCCGCTCTTATTTAGTGCGAATGCCGCCGGCGCCAAATGTCGGCCCGGCGCGCGGGCTGTGGACAAGTGGCTGGAGGGGCCGGCGTCGATATATCCCTTCTCCCGCGCGCGGGAGAAGGTGGCGGTTCGCGTTGGAAGGAGAGCGTCATGGCGGGCAGCGTCAACAAAGTCATTCTGGTCGGCAATCTCGGCAAGGACCCGAAGGTGAGCCGGCTGAATTCCGGCGATCAGGTCGTCAGCTTCAGCCTCGCCACCTCGGAGTCGTGGCGAGACAAGAACACCGGCGAGCGCAAGGAAAAGACCGAGTGGCACAATGTCGTGATCTTCAATGAGAACATCGGCAAGATCGTCGAGCAATATTGCAAGAAGGGCTCCAAGGTCTACGTCGAGGGCCAGTTGCAGACGCGCAAATGGACCGATCAGGCCGGCGCCGACCGATACACCACCGAAGTGGTGCTGCAGCGCTTTCGCGGCGAACTGACGCTGCTCGACTCGCGCGGCGGCGGCGAGAGCCGCGACGCCGCGGCGAACGGCGAAGAACGCTCCGCGAGCTTCGGCCGCTCTTCCCCGGTCGACAAGCGCCCGGCGCCGGCTAGCGGCGACGCCGGCGCGGTCGGCGACCTCGACGACGACATTCCGTTCTGAGCGGCGAAGTCGCCGCGTAGGACGCGTAGCGGGCTGGGGCGAGCGTCCGGGAGCGCCGCGCCACGGTTTTTGGACGTCTGGTGGCCTTGCCGCTCAGAGCGATGTGCTTTATGTTACATTACATAAGTGATGTCGATTCGGTGGCCGCCGATGTCCAAGGGCGAATCAGGCCGAGTGGTGATCGAAATCGAGCCGGCCCTCAAGCGCCGTCTATACAGCGCCTTGGCGATCGACAATTCGACCCTGAAGCAATGGTTCATCGATTCGGCGACGCAGTATGTCGCCGAACATGATCAGCCGAGCCTGCCTGAGATCGCGCCCCAGAGACGGAAAGCGAAGCGGCAATGAATTTTATCGAGAATGAGAGCGCGCAGAAGCTCCGGGGCGGCTACTACACGCCGCCCGACCTTGCCGCGTTTCTTGCCCGCTGGGTGAAGGAAATCAGCCCCAAGCGGATATTGGAGCCTAGCTGCGGGGACGGGGTCTTCTTCGCCGCGCTGGCGAAAGCGCAGGGGCTCAAGAAAGCGTCGGTCGTGGGGTTCGAGCTTGATTCCGGAGAGGCGGCCAAGGCCCACGCTTGTGCGAGCGAAGTTGGCATGGCCGGAGCGAGAATTCACGCCGAGGACTTTCTTCAATGGGCGATCAACCATTTCGATGACGGAAGCGCGCGTTTCGATGCGGTCATCGGCAATCCCCCCTTTGTGCGGTATCAGTATCTCCCGGAGCCGTTTCAGTTCCGCGCCGAGCGGATATTCCATGAGCTGGAGCTTCCCTTTACGAAGCATACAAACGCGTGGGTCCCCTTTCTGCTCGCCTCAATGGCGCTTTTGCGCCCAGGCGGGCGGCTCGCAATGGTAGTGCCGTCCGAGATCATTCACGTCACGCACGCACAATCGCTGCGCTCATACCTTGGCCGCGAATGTCGCCGCATAGTGGTCGTCGATCCCGAAGAACTTTGGTTCGACGGCACATTGCAGGGCGCGGTGATCCTGCTGGCCCAAAAGAAGCTCAGCGAGGCGGACAGCGCCGAAGGGCTCGGCATGTATCCGGTGAAGGGTCGCGAATTTCTCCGCCTTAGCCCTTCGACGGTCTTCAGTGCGCCGCAGTCGATCAACGGCAAGACTGTGGAGGGCAAATGGACTCGCGCCTTGCTGAGTTCCGAGACGCGCTCGCTGTTCGACGAAATTGGGGAACACGGTGAGGTGCATCGGTTTGACCAAATCGCCAAAGTCGACGTTGGCATCGTGACGGGAGCGAACAAGTTTTTTCTGGTCGCCGACGACGTGGTGAAGAACTACAGGCTCGCCAAGTGGGCGCACCCCATGTTCGGCCGCAGCGAGCATTGCCCCGGAATCATCTACGATGATCGACAGCACGCCGCCAACGCGACCAAGGGCAACCCGACAAATTTTTTGTGGTTCACTGAGGCATCCTGCAAGGTCGACGCGGCTGCAATTCAACTAGGCGAAAAGCAGGGCCTTCACACGCGCTACAAGTGTCGTGTGCGCTCCCCGTGGTACACCGTGCCGTCGGTCTATGCGACCGAGATCGGCATGCTGAAGCGTTCGCACGACACGCCGCGGCTCATTCTCAATCAGATCGGAGCATATACGACGGACACGGCCTATCGCATCCAGTCGAACGTTGCGGCCGAGAAACTTGTCGGTTGCTTCATCAATCCGCTCACGGCGTTGAGCGCGGAACTGGAAGGTCGCCACTATGGCGGCGGCGTCCTCGAATTGATTCCTTCCGAGATCGAGCGGCTGACCATTCCGTTGCCGACAAAGGTGAAGGTCGACCTTGCGGATTTGGATAAGGCCATTCGTGCCTTGCCAACCCACCAGGTGCTTTCGCGCCAGGGGAAGGTTGTGCTCGGAGGCTTGGGGCTTTCTCGCGCGAAGCAAGAATGCATTTTGGAGGGCTGGCGGAAGCTGAGAGATCGCAGGCATCGAACCTCGAGCGAGCCGTTGTCGGAGGAAGGCTAGTCGATCTCGATCACGAAGCGCCTGGGATCAACCTTATCGCGGTAAAGTGCCATCGATCTGCCAATCAAATCGGGACGGGCGATGTACTCGTGCATCGGCCCCCAGCTTAGCCGCGTCATGGCGTTTTTCTGTAAGTAGGCGGCGCTTGTTTTGCTGGTCGTGTGCCGGATCGGGAGGCCGAATTCGCCGTAGCTAATACCCTTTAGTACCAACTGGAATCTTGCAAAGGCTTCATCGACTGTCGCCGATCGCCTCGTCCAAGTCAGAGCGGAAAAAACGTCGTCACGGAAATAAGGTCGATGATCGACCGCGTCGGGCAATAATCCTTTATCGAGGTTCACCGATCCAGTCGCATGCGTTCCGGCCGCGTCAGGGATCGTCAAATCGCGGCGGGTGAGCGGCTTACTCTCCCATACGAGTTCGAATTCGACGCCAACCGTCGCAGGAACAGGCGCCGGCGCTGCCGCGCCCGCCCTTGCAGGGATCGCGGCACGCGGCGCACCGGGGGCTCTTGCTGGCCGCGCTCTCTGCAGCGCACGCCGCAATGGCGTGGACTTCAACTTGATGCGCGGCACGGTGTCGCTCGCGCCGGCTCCCCCGGCCGATGTGGTCGGTCGCGGCGGAGGTATTGCCATTTCATCCACCAGACGACCGCTCGCGAGCATCGCGTCAAGCTCAGCAACGGCACCGACTCTCACAATGTGAGAAGGGTAATCTATGGGGAGCGCTGCCAGGCGGGCTTCGATTCCCTGGACGACGGCTTTGTCATCGGCGTCGTCCAAATCGAAATCGAGCATCATGCTGGCTTCGACGTTGTTATGAAGCCCGCCGAGGGTGAGGTTTGCACTGCCCACGACGAGGCGTGCGCTGGTTCGCCCGCGCACCAGATAAACCTTTGGATGAAACATCACGTTCCGGGAACCGGTGTCGACCGTATAGAGCGAAACGCCCCGGATCGAATAAAGTCGCACAAGACCTTGATACGAGGTGATGTCGTTTCTGATTCCGGCGAAGACGACGACATGCGCCGCATGTGCCGTCAGCTCCCTTGCAATTTCTTGAAGACCGCTTTCGCTGACGAAAGCGACGCTTATGAGCACGCGCTCAATGTCGGCAACGCCGAACAGTTCGCGCACTGCATCGAGGTGAGTGCGATCGGTGAACCCCTGAAGGATGAATTCCTTTTTTGCCATTTTCGCCGCCTGGCCTTTCAGTATCTCATACGGAACGGCCTGGGCCAATCGAACAGTGGCACGATCACGATCTCGAACACAATCGGTGAATTGCTGCGGCGACCGGGGAGCGGCGCGGCGACGGCGCGAGGCGCGCCGCAGCGAGCGCGCGTCTTGACGAGGGCGCGGCAATCGCGCTCTGACGAAGGGCTGGGGGGCGAACGAGGAGGCGCGCCATGGCGGATTTCCACATCCTCAGCGAGGCCGAAATTCAATCGGCTCTGCGCGAGCTGAAGGACTGGTCGGTCAAGGGACGAGCGATCGAAGGGTCGTTCGCCTTGCCGACGTTCGGCGACGCGATCGCGCTGATCGTCCAAGTCGCGCTCGCGGCGGAAGCCTTGGGCCATCATCCGGAAATGCGCAATTCCTACAATCGCGTGTCGTTTTCGCTCAGCACCCACGACGCGGGCGATCGGATCACCGACCTCGACATCAAGGCGGCTTCGCGGATCAGCGCGGCGGCGCGTCGCTTCAAAAACGTGAAGTGACGGGCGAGCGGCGGCGCGAGGTCAGGGAGACGCCTTGCGGCGCCAACAGACCAGGCTGACCGCATTGGCCGCGTCGAGCGTGCGCTCCGGCTCGGGCTCGAGGCCGGATCGCCTCAGCGCGTCCTCGGGCGGGCGCCCCGGCGGGCCTTCCGCGAAGATCGGCAGGCCGCCCGGCAGCGCGACCTTGCCGGCGCGAGAGAGGCAAAAACGGTCGTAGCCGATCGCGAGGAACAGGCTGTAGACCTGGGGTCCGCCGATCACCGCCGCGACGCCGCCCGCCAGCCCCAGCGCCGCGCAGGCTTGGTCGAACGACGCGCCGGCCGGGTTCCACAGCACGCCTTTCGGGTTGTCCGGATCGGGCGCGATCGCCGCGACGGCGCGGGTCAGCGCGATGCGGCGCCGGCGCGCCGAGTTCGGCTGGCCTTCGTGCGAACGGCGGCCGTGAACCACCACGTCGACGTGATCCAATTCGCGCGCGAAGAAGCGCAGATCGGCCTCGTTCTTGAGGCTTTCCGGCATGACGCCGTCGGCGTCGGCGATCATGCCGTCGGCCGAGACGATGGCGTAGCCTTCGATGCGGCGTCGTCCGGACATGAGAAGCGGTCCTCCTCGAGCCCTCGAGAGCGCGCGCCGCGGGGAAGAATCAGGCCGCCGTGTCCGAATGGACCAGCGACAGGAACTCTTCGCGGGTCATCGGCTGGGCGCGGAAACACCCGAGCAGGCGACTGGTGACGAGATCGGTTCCGCGCTTGCGCACGCCGCGGTCGGTCATGCAATGATGGGCCGCCTTGACCACCACGGCGACGCCGCGCGGCTGCAACGCGCTTTCGATGGCGTTGGCGATCTGGGCGGTCAGCCGCTCCTGGATTTGCAATCGCCGGGAGTAGATGTCGACGACGCGGGCCAGTTTGGAGATGCCGACGACCCGCCGGTCGGGGACGTAGCCGATCCAGACGCGGCCGACGATCGGCGCGAGATGATGCTCGCAGTGGCTTTCGAAGGAGACGCCCCTGAGCACGATCATTTCGTCGTAGCCCTCGACCTCCTCGAACGTCTTTCGCAACACCTCTTCCGGGTCCTGGCCGTATCCGGAAAAATACTCGCGAAACGACCGGACGAGCCGCTTCGGCGTGTCCCGCAAGCCGTCGCGATCGGGGTCCTCGCCGATCCAGCGAAGGATGCGGCGAAAGGCGTCCTCGGCCTCGGCGTCGGTCGGCGCCGCCGCCAGCGGCCCGGCGCCGACGGGCCCGGAAGATCGTCCGGCGAAGGGTTTGTCAGCGGTCACCGATGTCCTTCCCACTCTCGGTCGGGCCAAGGCGCGTCTCCAAACCTGTAGCCGCTGGCCTCGGCCCGCGTCAACTTCGCGCCGCCGCCCCTCGCCTGACGCCGATTCGACAATCGATCGGCTGATGATTATCGAAGCGGAGGGCGCCCGCCGCAGCCGCGCGCCTCGAGCAACAGGAGATCCCTCGGATGACGCTGCCGGTTCTCGTCGCGCCGTCGATTCTGTCGGCCGATTTTTCCAAACTCGGCGAGGAGGTGCGCGCCGTCGACGCGGCAGGCGCCGACTGGATTCATCTCGACGTGATGGACGGCCATTTCGTGCCCAACCTCACCTTCGGCCCGCCGGTGGTCGCGGCGCTGCGGCCGCACTCGAAGAAGACGTTCGACTGCCACCTG